>Ga0209048_10003406_pt1 | contig 15428 bp, 13 predicted proteins | sample FrelakmetCRP12CR_FD_187146 | JGI IMG/M metagenome (GOLD analysis project Ga0209048, IMG submission 187146) | Freshwater lake sediment microbial communities from the University of Notre Dame, USA, for methane emissions studies - CRP12 CR (SPAdes)... | ecosystem: Environmental > Aquatic >... | reverse complement strand
CACGTGATGTGGCAAATGTGATCTGTTTTCTTTCTTCAGAGGAAGCTGGTTTTGTCAGCGGTCAAATCATCTATGTTACAGGTGGGCCAAGAGGGTGATTTCAACAATCCAGGACTAAAGAAATAGGAACAGGTTAACTCTTCATGCTCGAATTTGAAATTCTTGCACACGGCTTCTATCGTCCCGATCAACTTGAGATAACCTATAATCCATCCCTGCGCATGCCCACCAGCCAGCCTATTCAAGCATGGATGGACACACTCTGGGAACAGAAGTTAGCGAGTGCGCGCGAACAAAATATCCCTCTCTTCGATGCACCCCTGTTTCGTTTCGTAGAAGTCCAAACACAAGCTGATGGAACACTTCACATTACGCTTGGAGATACAGGATACAAAGAATATGTGACAACACGTGTCCCAGAGTTTGCACAAGGGCGAAATCGCGAAGAACTGGGCAACGCGCTCTCAGTGTGCTCAGTTGTTGAGACGAGCGATGGCTATATTTTACTTGATAAGCGGCAAGGAGTAGATGTCTATGTTGGCCGCTACCATGTCATTGGCGGCTTTTTCGAACGCGGCCGTGACAGCACTATTACTAAACAACCCGACCCATTCGGGGCTATCCGCCGCGAAATACGCGAAGAAACAGGCATTCTGCAATCAGATATACATGAACAATTTTGCCTGGGCGTAGTCTACGACACAGCAACTCCGCATGCAGAGATGTGTTTTCTCACATGTCTCACTATCCCATTGACTGAGGTTCATAACAGGATACCCGAGGAGGATGAGATCAAGCACTTAGAGACACTCTTCGTCACAAAAGAAAACTTACGAGATTTCCTACTACAGAATCATGGAAATATTTCAGCAACCGGTGAACCAAATTTGTTGCTATATGGTGGTGTGAGATTTGGGGGAAAGTGGTTTGAGGAGACAATGAGATATCTTATCGAAATGAGCTCTGATTTCTAAAAACCAGGGCTACCCCAACAAACTTTTATCCTCATTAAGGGAAGGCCACTCCCTCCTCGATTGGAACAAGAGTAGTAATATAGGTAATGTTGATCGCATTCGCATCGTTCGGCATCGTGCTATCATTGTTCGAGATAGTGATACTCACTGATTGCACACCTTTCTGATTGGTCAGAATAGATTGCGTATCCTGCTTATCCTTGCCTGTGATCAGCCGTGCGAGTTGATCTGCGCGGGTACTGCTGAATTGATAAGTCCATAAACCAGAAGCTACAACCGTGATAAGCGTGCCATGTTTTATATCTGTGGCTATATGCGTAATTTCGGAATTTATACCACCAGTAAGCGTATAGTTTGGACCAAAAAGTGCCTGAGCACGCTCCTGTAACATGTGATCCGATCGGGCCAGGATTTCTTGAGGATTATAGACCTCAGCTCTACAGGTAATTGTAGCTGTCACGGCTACTTCAGTAGCAATATCATTTACCTGGTGATCAGAGGTTACCTTCGATTTACATATAGGAGGAGAGACGAACTGTTCGTTTGTTTGCAGTTGCTTATGCAAAACGTTCAGTGTCGCTTGTTTTAACTGTACTTGTAAACTACTTGCGGCATGGTTAATATCGCTTTGTTGTACCGTAGTATAGCTTTGATCAAACTGTCCTCCTGCGAATGCCGCTGGATTGTCCACAACGATGTTCGTAAGGTAGGTTTGTTTGATAGTATGTGCGCCAATATTTCCAGTCAGACCTGTTTTCACTGCATGGGCAGGTGCGGTAGCGATACAGGATGCTCCTAGAATAGCGACCTGATCAGTGGCCACTGATATTCCATGTGAATCAATAAAAACAGTACCAGCAGGAATGACATGTGCGACGGTACACGGATTTTGCGTGTTGTGGAACGTCAATGCTCCCGTTGAACTCCTGCCAGGGATCAATACCAGATTCGTTGCCGGCACTGTGATCGATTGTGTTTTAGCTTGCGAGATTGAATGAACCGCTCCTGCGAAAATGTAATTGTCTGTTAACCCATAAGCTGCCTGCGTCATTACCACCTTAGCGGAAGATGATCCAAATGCCCAGGCAGGTTTTCCGAAGAAAAAAAGCCCTGCCAATACACAAACTGTCCCTGCTAATAATAATGCCAGCAGTAGCAGGCCGCCTAGTGCCCAAAACCATCTTCCTGTCCAGCGGGAGGTAACACTACTTGAAGGAGCGCTTGGAGTAACGTCAGCTCCTCTTACGCTTGATGTTGCCAGGATCGCTTCAGCGAGAAGTTTAGTTTCGCTCTCTCTTTGGACTTGTAGGTCTCGAATGGTGCGCTCTTTCTCTTCCTCTGCAAGTACCAGGAGTCTTCTTTTCTCTTCTCTCTGCTTCTGTAACTCACTGCTGATGCGCTCTTTCTCTTCCTCAAGCTCGCGCAATTTACGATGAAGCTCTTCCTTTTCTTCCTCTGCGATCACAAGGCGCTGCTCTAAGATCTGGAGGGATGATGCTGAACCCTCTGCAGGTTCAATAGATGTTTTATCAACATTTTGATTGAGCAGTTTTTCCATTTCTTTTAGAGCATTCTGGTCTTCAGTTATCGCTTCCTTTCTTCTAACTTTATTCTTGCGGATTCTCTCGGTACTTAGAACAGCCAGTAAGAAGTCATTTAACACCACCTGGGGTCGGTTGGGGTTCTCAGCCGTCTCTATCATGAAGCTAGACGGCTCGATGTTCAGATGGGCAATTCCTGACTGATGGAACACTTCTACAGCCTCGCATGCCTGGCGCATGATGTTATCTGCATCCTGTTGTGAAAGAGGATTCGTCTTGCCGCGAAGCTGTAACCATTCTTTGAGCGAACCAGAAATGTAACAAGGGGTTATTATATAGAAGTAATTTTTACCTTTAATTTTAGTTCTATCATACTTCAGAATCGGGATAATGTGTGGGGAATTGATTGCGCGAATAGATTCAACATATTGCCATATACGTGTGCGGCTCTGTTTTTTATTTAGCCCGTCATCTAGTTTCGCGAGTTGGATAATTCGCTTTTCGGAGCTTCGTATATGTACTGCCTGATAGACCTTATAATCCCGGCTAGCACGTAACTTACGCACTAGACGATAAGCGCCTACTTGTTGATTGACCAGGGACATAGCTTCACCTCTCTCTCACCTGGATTCCGCCAGCTTCTGAGGATAATGGTGCGTAATTATTCTGTCAGAATGTTGTGAATAGCCTTCTGCTCGCAATGATTTAGATTGCTCTTCCCCCTGTCACCTCTAGCACAATCCCAGAAACATGATTCGACAATGGAGAGGCAAGATAGCTACTTTATCGTTAATCAAACCCATAGTTAACATCCAATTGATTCTTCTAAGTACGACGAGATAATGCCGCAACAAACCTCCCAGCAACTTTCACCTCGTCATTCTGATCAGCGGCATGAACTCTCCCCGCTATGCGTGCTTCGCCATCAACTTCGTACTTTTCAGTGATTGTGCCAGTGCAAGTGATAATGTCATCAAGGCGAGTCATACCTTTGAAGCGCACGTCAAACTTACGCAGCGCAGTTGGTCCTACATAATCGCTCAACATCTGCCCTACAAAACCCATAATCAACATTCCGTGGCCGATAATTCCTCCTATCCCGACTAATTCTCCAATCTTGGGATCGGTATGCAGCGGATTAAAGTCACCGGATGCGCCTGCATATCTCACCAATTGCAGGTGTGAAATAGGCGATTTAATCAACTTTGGGATGGTATCACCAATCTGTACATCTTCATAATAGAGCTTTACCGGAATCTGGGCATCGATTGTCATATGTTTATCTCCTTTGTATAGTGGTTCACTTAGCTCTTTACTCTCGCACAACCACGACCTGGCGAGCTTTAAGTACAAGCGTATCGTGCTGGTTGGTGTAGTCTATTTCCAAATTGAGGATATCCATAGAACCACCCTGGGTGTGCCGCGATTTGGCATCGACCAACCTCATTGCTCCTGTGAGTATATCGCCGGGATAGATTGGTGCAAGATATTCGTATTCTTCTTCTCCGTGCAGAACACGCATCAAGTTAATGCCAAGGCTGGCAAGCTGATCAACCATATTTTTATTGCCCCAGAAAGCAAATGTAGTAGGTGAAGTAGGATACAAAGGCACGTCTGGGTATCCTGCGGCCTGGGCATTTTCTTTGCTTTGATAAATAGGGTTATCATCGCCGATGGCGAGTGCTAATTCGCGTATTTTACCCCGCTCAACCTCGAGGGTAAATGGGGGGAAGCTCTGGCCGATCTTGCTTTTATCGAACATACGGAAACTCCTTCACTGTTTGAAACCTTTGCTTTGGTGCTCGGGATAGCTTTATTGTAAGCATAGTATCTGGTTTCGTTGATGGGGTTGTCAAGTACGCTAGCATTAACATCCAGTCACAATTGCTCTAAGCTTACTACAAAAAATGTAACAAGGGATCATCCTTTGAACCCAGGCAGAGTGGCCGTGCTCATCTGCACTCCCTATCTTTGTTTTATAATAGATAAAACTATGCAGAAGCATCGAATTGTTGAGAGGATAGAACATGATGGAATTTTCCAGCGAGGAACTTGTAGCACGGATTAATAGTACGCGTGAGGGGTCGGTTTGGGATGTGCTCGATATCAAACTTGTATCGGCAGAGAAAGATAAAGTGGTGGCCACAATGCCCATTGGACCAAATCACCGGCAGCAGGTCGGCTACTTGCATGGTGGTATTTCAGTTGTATTGGCAGAGTCGGTGGCTTCATTAGGCACTGTTTTGAATATTGACGCCAACAGGCAGATGGCATTCGGGCTGGAGATTAATGCTAATCACCTGCGACCAAAGCGAGATGGCCAGCTTACTGCTGTTGCTACACCAATACATCGAGGCCGCTCAACACATGTCTGGGATATACGAATCAGCGATGAACATGATAAGCTCGTCTGTATCTCGCGATGCACTGTAGCTGTTGTTGATCGTCCACCGGATAATGGCAACCCGTTACTTAAAGATATACCCAGTTTTGGTTAAGAAATTTCAATTTTGGGTAAGCCTCTTGCAAGTAATCCCTACAAGTCATATGCTACGTATTATCTTCAGTAGTTAACTGCGTTGGTTGTCTATAGCCTTAATTTTACGGCCTCATCTAAGGAGGATTGAATGGGCATAACCAATGATGGTCTGTCATACTGGCAGGCTGAATCCGAGGGAAGAGTACTGCTTGAAACGACGATTGGAGATCTCTTAGACAAGCATGCCGATGAAATTCCTGAACAAGAAGCGGTTGTCTATTCTTGTTATCCCGAATTCGGTGGAGCACTCGATATCCGCTGGAGCTATGCAGAGTTTCGCGAGCGTGTAAATGCGGTGGCACGCGGTTTGATAGCGCTGGGTTTGCAAAAAGGCGAACATATAGCGGTCTGGGCTGCGAATCTACCGGAGTGGGTTTTGCTTCAGTTCGCCGCTGCGAAAGTCGGGCTGGTGCTTGTGACTGTTAATCCTGTCTACCAGCAAAACGAACTGGAATATGTACTCAAACAGGGTGATGTGACAGCATTATTCTTTATGGCACGCGTGCGCGATCATGATTGTCTTGCTACTATACGTTCCATGGTTACGCCTGGAGCAAAGAACGGGGAAGTCAGCAGTGAACGTTTGCCCGCACTACGCTATGTGAACCTGATCGGTGCGCCTTCCCCTGGAATGTTAGAACAAGATGAATGGCGTCCCGCGCTCTTCCGTGAAATGGTAGCCGGTGGTCAAGCAGTCAGCAAAGAGTCCTTACGCGAACGACAGGCATCTGTAAAACCAACAGAACCTGCCTTAATTCTTTATACATCTGGCACGACAGGGTTCCCCAAAGGCGCCATGCTCTCTCATCGAAGTGTCATTAACGATACGACGATTGCAATGCATCGTCTTGGAAAAGAAGCTGGACCAGGAGATCATTATTGTTTGCCCTTACCGTTTTTCCATATAGCCGGCGCTGGTATTGTAGTTGCTATTATAGCTAATAAGATGACCCTGCATCCTTTGTTAGCTTTTGATCCATTGAAGACTCTGCAAATTATTAAACAGGAAAACTGTGCCCTGCTCTTTGCCGTCCCTACAATGCTGATTGCTATGCTCCAGCATCCTGAGTTTGAGACGTATAGGCCAACAACTTTAAGAGCTGTTACAAGCGGAGGGGCGCCTGTACCTGTTGCTGTGATGGAGCAGGTAAGAGAGCGTATGGGTACTGATGTGGCAATTGTCTTTGGACAGACCGAATCGACAGGTGGAATTACGCTGACTCTACCAGATGACTCGTTTGAACTGAAATCTTCAACAGTGGGCATACCTTATCCTCATGTTGATGTCAAGATCATCAATCCCGCGACAGGTAAGGTTTTGCCACTTGGAGAGCCTGGGGAACTTTGCTGCAGAGGCTTTTTGGTTATGACATGCTACTATAATATGCCCGAGAAAACAGCCGAGGCTATTGATAACGATGGCTGGTTACACACAGGCGACCTGGCTACAATGAACGAGCGAGGTTATATCAATATTGTTGGACGCTTGAAAGAGATGGTGATTCGCGGTGGCGAGAACATATTCCCACGTGAGATCGAAGAGTTACTGCTTCGTCACCCAAAAGTTGTCGATGCGCAGGTATTAGGGGTACCTGATTCGTTCTTTGGCGAAGAGTTGCTAGCAGTAGTCTTACCAAAAGAGGGCGTACAATTCACCGAGGAAGAGTTGCGCGAGTATTGTAAAGGCCAGATCAGTCATCAAAAGATCCCGCGTTACTTCCAGTTTGTGACTGCTTTTCCAATGACTGCCAGCGGCAAAGTGCAAAAATTCGTTTTACGAGAAAATGCGATCAAGGTACTGGGGCTTGAAGAGGCTGCAAACACTAAAACAGCATGACTTTTTTGCAGTCACTACGATTTACTGCGCCTCTATGCGTTTTTAAGCGTTTTATTATGTAGAGACGCAAGTTTTGCTGCTTAACTTTTTCACCTGGAGAGCGAGACATTCAGGCAGGGCCGATGAATCGGCGATGTGCACGATACATCGGCACCTACGGATGGCCGGATTCTTGTGTTAAATACCATTATTGTGCAGCCCAAATAAATGTTAGTGTAAATCCGGGTTAGAAGTGTAGTTCATGAACCTGTTTGAAAAGATACTTCCATTTGCGAAGGTCATCAGTAGAAAATTCTCTGGTGGCGGCAAGCCCCGCCACTACATTTCCCGTTGGGCAATTTCTTTTAGTCGCCTTGTGTCTTCATCTGCTTTTGCTCTAATCCTGTGTTGTTTGTTGGTAATCCTGAGCAGTTGCGCTTCGTTGTTCTCAGGTGTTACAGGCAGCCCTTCACAGCCGACTCCTAAAATTACAGTAAAACCATCTCCTACACCTTCGCCGACTCCTGCACCTCTGACCGGCAGTCAACTGGCACAAAGAATAGTTCAAGGAATGAGCCTGGATCAAAAACTCGGGCAAATGGTGATTGTTGAATTTTATGGCGCGAAGCTGAACTCTGATCTGGTACAGATGATTCAAAATAACCGCGTTAGTGGTGTTTTGATTGAGAATAAGAACGGCAATGCCCAGACGCGAGATCAACTCACCGGACTCAATAAAGCGATGCAGGGGCAGGCACATATTCCACTCTTTATTACCACCGATTTTGAGGGTGGGCTGGTAAACGAATTACGCCTCATAACCGGCGAACGTGCGTCCGAGGCAGCTATCGGCGCAACAGGAAACCCACAGGTGGCATATACTGCCGGGCACAATGCCGCGACAGATATGACCTCTCTTGGATTGAATGTAAATTTTATGCCGATTGTTGATGTTTTAACAAATCCCAGCAATCCCGGGTTACCGGACCGCACCTTTGGCTCTGACCCTACACTGGTCACTAATATGGGGCGCGCTTATCTCAAAGGTTTGACCGATGGAGGGGTGATTGGCTGCCTCAAGCACTTTCCCGGTCTGGGTAGCTCCAGTATCGATCCCCATTTTTCGCTGCCTCAAATGAATCGTAGTCTTGCCACATTGAATCAAGTCGACTTTGTTCCCTATCGAACACTGATCAACGAGGGTATTGTGCCAATGGTGATGGTAACACATATCCTCAATCCACAACTGGACCCAACTTATCCGACTTCACTCTCACCTAATGTTGTGACGAAACTATTGCGTCAACAACTCAATTTTAACGGTGTCATTATTAGCGATACACTCTGGATGGGCGGAATAAGCAACAAATACAGTCTTGCGCAAGCGGCTGTCCTGGCTGTAAAGGCAGGAACGGACCTGTTGCTTGGTCCCCGCGGGCTATCTGATACTCAGAATATGATTTTTGGGTTACACCAGGCAGTAATGAACGGACAAATCTCGATAGATCAGATCAATGCTTCAGTACAGCGTATTTTAGAGATGAAACTGCATTACAAGATTCTGACGTATGCTAAAGCGATACAATTGATTGATAATGGCGAGGCGATGACAGCTCAGACAAACTAGTATTTATTTTCTGAGCAATGCCCTATTTGGCTTCACGAATGGCCCAACACCATAAAGGTCATCATAGTTCCATGCAGCCTGAAAAGAAGCCGCTGTCAATGCAATCATGAGCCAGATGAATAGCGTTGCCAGGGAAAGAGCTACAACTGTATCTTTAAGCTTGAAGATAGCTACCAGGCCACTCAGAATTGTTAGCACAAACATCGCAAACGTTAGTACAAGGGCATTGATGGGAGAACGCAGGCTGAAATAGGCTGCGTTGAATACAACGAAGTTGAGCCACGAAACGCCTTGCAATGCCAAAAAGGAAGTACGCCCTGGTGTATCCTTGGGCTTATTCAGCACACGCCATGTTCCCCATATCACGGAGATGTTGTTGACGAGCCAGGCTGGTCCAAAAACCCATGATGGCGGGGCGAAAATTGATTGCTTCAGTTCGTTAAAATAAGCTGGATTGCCGAAGATATTTTCTCGCAAGCTTTTGCCAGTAGGGCCTTTGATTGTACTTACAAGTCCAGATAGGCCAAAGGTAAGTACCTGAACTATTGCATAGAATACGACTCCATGATACCAGCGCCATTGCTGCGGTTTTGGAGTTATGCTTTTGATGGTTTGAGTTGCTCGAGTAGTTATCGCCATGAAAACACCTCTTGACCTTTTCTTTCTATAAACACTATTTACTCTCCTGTCTATTATTAAGTACGTTTACATGCATAAGAATCGTTTCAATGGTAAGTTATCAACCAGAGGGTGTTCAGGTAAGAGCCTATGTTTGTTATCACTTCAGCAGTTCTTCTACAAAGGAGACAATAATCGCCTGAATCTCATCCAGGTGCCCTTGAAAGAAGTGATCTGCACCCTGCACTGCTACCAAACTTTTAGGCGCTGGCACCTGCTCAAACCATTGAGCCGTCAGTGCATAAGGAGCGAGTTCATCTTTCGTGCCTTGAATAATGAGTTTAGGTTTGTGACTGCCCTGGAGATGCTCTCCTTCGAATACTCGTGCTGGCACACCCAGACCGATCATTGTCTGTACTCGATCATCGATGGCTGCAACTCGCAGCGCTACATATGCACCGAACGAAAATCCGCCGAGTATAACTGGCAAACCAGGATAGCGACGACTCAAAAATTCAAGAGCAAAGCGCACATCATCCATTTCGCCACGCCCTTCATCGTATGTGCCAGTGCTATGTCCAACTCCTCGAAAATTGAAGCGTAGAGCGGGCATTCCAAGTATTTGTAACGCCTGAGCCGCTTTGAAAACTACCTTGTTATGCATGGTGCCCCCATAAAGTGGATGAGGATGGCAGACCAGCGCAGCGTAGCGGGGAATGACGCCTTCCTCTTCAGGCTTGAGGATGCCTTCTAAATGGCCTGTTTGAGTTGGTATATTGACGTGCAAAATTTGACCGATGATGCACCCTTGCTTTCTATTTTACCTGAAGCATACTCACAGTTCCTGCTAAGCCGATTTTCACTATATCACACCTGATGTTTTTCCGTCGCATTCTCTCAAAATTTGGTACTTGAGGTGCAGAGAGATCCTTCGCTTCGCTCAGGATGACACCCTGGAGTGCGGTATGAAAAAGCACACAAATTGCCAGACTGCTACAGCATAGACAGAAATACTGACATCCACTCATAACTGGGAGAGCAAAGGCCTTTGCTCTCCCAGTTATGAGTGGATGTCAGATAGAAATACTCTTGACAAGAGGCTTACTGTCAGTGATAATCGATGTATACTTTTCCCATTTCCAATTCAGTGGAAGGACCTGCTATGGAAACATATGGATCACATGCATATCCAGGACGGTTGTTCGTTGTAGAAGGTGTTGATGGCTCTGGAAAAAGCACGCAAATTGCGCTACTGCGGCAGTGGCTGATTAGCGAAGGGTACACCGTTTTTTTCAGCGAATGGAATTCGTCTCCCCTTGTCAAAAAGACCACGAGTAAGGGGAAGAAAAAGCAATTGTTGACCCCGACAACATTTAGCCTTATACATGCTACCGATTTCGCTGATCGCACCGAACACGACATTATCCCTCCTCTCAAGGCAGGCGCCATTGTCCTGGCAGATCGCTATATTTACACTGCGTTTGCGCGCGACGTTGCGCGAAATGTTGATCGTGAATGGGTGCGCGAGCTCTATCAATTTGCTGTGAAACCGACCATGGCATTCTATTATCGCGTGCCTCTCGAGGTGTCTCTCAATCGTATACTTACAGGCCGTACTGAACTGAAATATTACGAGGCTGGCATGGATCTGGGTTTGAGTAGTGATCCGCAAGAAAGCTTTAAGCTATTTCAGGAACGAATTGTATGTGAATACGAGTCGATGATAGACGAATTTGGATTAACTGTTATGGATGCCACATTACCAATACCAGAACAACAGCGCCGGATGCGTAAGCTTATACGACCTTACTTGCATGGTGTACGCAGGATGCGAGCATCGGCAAAAGAATCAGCGTGGGCGGGATTGGCGCGAGAGATGCGTCCATCTCAGGCAGAGGTAGTCGGAAGAACCGGGGGATTATAGACATTACAGAGTAGTAATGAGGGAGTTTGTGAGACTATGACTCAGCTTGACTTTTATGGCATTGATGCCATCCACCTGCAAGAACGTGAAGAACTTCTGCCTGGTCGCTTGATTGTATTAGAAGGCACCGATGGTGTAGGCCGATCAACTCAATTACATCTACTCCGTCCCTGGCTTGAAAGTAGCGGCTATGCTGTGGTTGATACTGAAATGACGCGTTCCATATTGGCCGGGGCGGGCCTCAAACAGGCTAAAGAGGGCCATACGCTTGGTCCCATCACGCTCAACCTGTTCTATGCTACCGACTTTGTTGACCGCTTCGAGAGCCAGATCGTACCCGCATTGCGGGCAGGCTTTATCGTACTAACAGATCGCTATATCTATTCATTGATGGCTCGCGCACTGGTTCGTGGCGCTGATCCCAGATGGATTCGCTCTATTTATGGTCTGGCGTTGAAGCCTGATGCAATTTTCTATCTAAAGGTGGGTATCGACGATCTGATACCACGCGTGTTGCAGCGCGGGGGCTTCGATTATTGGGAATCGGGCATGGATATGAAACTGGGTGAAGATCTCTTTGAGAGCTTTGTGAATTACCAGACCCAGATGCTTGAGCAGTACGAGGAGATGACGAGTGAATACGGCTTCCAGGTGCTCGATGCCAGCTTGCCCGTTGAGCAACTCAATGAGCAATTGAAGCAAAAGTTTCTGCCACTTCTACCGCATGGGTAAGGGACAACGAGCGACCGTAAATGCCCGCTCTGCCTCCACCCAACCACTCTTGCCCTTACACCTGAAATGACGGGGAACCTCATTACTCCAGGGCTTGAGCTTCTTCCACTACATAACCTGCGGCACGAAGGCACTGTAACAATTGCTCGCATTGCGCTCGATCACGCGTCTCAAGGGTGAGTGTTTCTTCACGCTGCATGATTGGCAAACGGCTCGAGATGCGTTGGTGCCGAACATCTATCACATTGATGCGCATCTCAGAAATGATGCCTAGCAGCCTCATCAATTCGCCTGGTCGGTCTGTCAGGCGTGTGTGTATGACAAAGTAGCGACCAGCCGCCGCAAGACCATGCTCGATAAAGCGGCTAACCAGGTTGATATCAATGTTTCCTCCTGTTAGAGGTACCAGCACCCTCTTTCCATCCAACTTTACCACTCCACTTAACATGGCTGCTACTCCCGCCGCACCTGCGCCTTCAACAAGCATTTTGTTACGCTCCATCAAGAGTAGTACTGCACCAATGATTTCCTCGTCGTTGACCGTGACAACATCATCAACGAGGTTCTGAATAATAGGGAACGTCAATGTTCCAGGCCGTTTTACTGCAATTCCGTCGGCTATGGTCGCGATAGAAGGTAAAGTTCTCAGTTCTCCCGCATCAAGCGATGCACGACAACCTGCAGCGCCTTCTGCCTGCACGCCAATGATCTTAATATTCGGCCTGAGTGCGCGAGCAGCGATAGTAATACCAGCAATCAGTCCCCCGCCTCCGATGGGGACGATAAGTGCATCTGCATCGGGGAGATCACTTAGCATCTCCAGGCCAAGTGTTCCCTGTCCAGCTATGATATCCGGATCATCGAAGGCATGGATAAAAGTTGCGCCCGTTTCTTGTTGCAACTCAAGGCAGTACTGGTAGGCATCATCGTAAGTAAAACCATGCAGGACTACTTCGGCGCCATACCCCTGTGTAGCTGTGACTTTAGCGAGCGGAGCCGTTTCCGGCATAACAATTGTACACGATATATTATATTGGGCCGCAGCTATTGCAACACCCTGAGCATGGTTACCTGCTGATGCCGCGATAACGCCACGGCTATATTCTTCTTTACTCAGACGTGAGATTTTGTAACTGGCGCCGCGTACTTTGAAGGAGCCTGACCTCTGCATATTTTCCGCTTTTAAGTAGATGTCTGCGCCGGTGATATCGCGCAAAGTGCGTGATGGCGCGAGTGGTGTATGGTGGAGGCGTGGTTTGAGAAGTTTATAGGCTTCCCAAATATCGGCAATCGTGACAGATGTATGTACCTCCTGATTGGAGGGATTCAATGTTCTGGTGTCATTCTCAACAAAACGCATGACGTAGTACGGCCCCTTTCACTTTTAGTACAACAATGGACCATACCACAGTCATTGTGGTTGTGAATCATCCTGAATACATTCAGAAATGCTTTGTGTCATCTGAATGTAAGGAAGTTTTAGTATGGAAGAATTATAACGCAGGTGGCAAGGGGATACAATGTGTCCCCGTTTTTTCAAAACGAGGACATATATAAAGGAACTTCGGTTTTGTGAACCCTATTTAAGACTATTCTCGCGAACGGAAAATTTTTACCCTTCGATTTGGCTCTTTTCCACGACTGCGAGAATTTAAGTTATAACGAGTTGCCATCTGGTGCTGTAGCCTGCGAATGTAAGCATTAGCAGGAGCTAGCTCAGCTGTCATGAGATCCTTATTGAGGACCTGGTGAATAGCATCCTCCGTTTCCAATAATGCTTTCGTGGTTGGATCATCAGATTTAGATGCATGTATCCCATCCGCTTCTTCCTGATTCTCATCCACAGAAACATCTATTGGAATATCGAAAATGCGCGCAAGAGCATGCTGCATCTGAGCAATTGTGTTGTTCTTCAAAATGATGATGAGCTTTTGCTCCTCCTCAGCCTGTTGTAGGCGCTCTGGCTGGCGGCGGTAGTAGTTTTTCAGGGTGATAATTGCATCAGCGTCACCCTGATTGTTTGTGACGATGATCGGTACTCGCAATTGGCGCGCAGACTCAGCCAGACGGTCGCGGCTCACTCCAAATGGATAGACGCGTAACGTCTTCAGGATGGGCAGTTGTTCCTTCACATTTTCAGCGTGGTATATCCCTTCATCAAACAAAGGACGATCAACTGCTATCAAGCCTGCGGCATTGTGCCGTTTGACATCGGCCGGGGCTGTTCCTGTTGGAGCCAATGCTCTTACCTGACCGCGAGCATGCAAGCGTTCTCCACCATTACCACCGTTACCGCCACTATTACTTCGAGACCCCTGCTGGCCCATACGACGAACAGTACTCCAATTACTTTCACTACGGTCGATATAATTGTTTGAACGTGACGCAGGACCGAAGCCCTCGATACCCCAGGTCGGCACTTCCATGCCACCTGAGGAGATTCGTCGCGCAGAGACTCGTCCAGTCTCTTCATCGCGAGTGCGTTCCTCGGCAACTATCGTCTGTCCGCGCAACATGCTGTCAACTGTATCGGCAACATCACGATGCACAACCAGTTCCTGCCAGCTCTGCTGTTCGACTACTACATCAAAAGTCGGCGGTGCTTTGCGCTCCAGAATACTCTTCTGAGTATGGCGCCTGCGAGCCTCCTCATCTCCAAGAGTTACAGTCTGAATACCGCCTACTAGATCAGAGAGGGTCGGGTTTACAAGCAGGTTACCAAGCGAGTTACCGTGAGCAGTCGCTACAAGCTGTACCCCGCGTTCCGCAATGGTACGAGCAGCAGCAGCCTCCAATTCAGTACCTATTTCGTCAATAACAATAACTTGCGGCATATGGTTCTCTACCGCTTCAATCATAACCGCGTGTTGTTCTGCAGTTCGCGCCACTTGCATGCGACGCGCTCGACCAATGCCGGGATGCGGGATATCCCCATCTCCAGCGATTTCGTTCGAGGTATCTACAACGACTACGCGCTTATTGGCCTCATCTGCCAGAACACGTGCTATTTCACGCAACAGTGTGGTTTTGCCCACACCGGGCCGGCCAAGAATCAAGATCGATTGACCCTGTTCAACAATATCCCGAATTAACGCGATACTGCCAAGTACCGCTCGACCAATGCGGCAGGTCAAACCAACAACTTTTCCTTTTCGATTACGAAGTGCGCTGATACGGTGGAGAGTGCGCTCGATACCAGCACGGTTGTCGTCGCCAAATTCACCTATTCGCTCAACCACATATTCGAGGTCAGCATAGGCCACTGGCTGAGTACTTAGGATCACCTCCCCTTCTGGGAATCGGCCCTCAGGCAAACGTCCAAGGTCCATTACGATCTCCAGCAGTTCGCTTCGGTTTTCGAGCCGATTGACCGCGTCGTGGATGGCGGGTGGCAAAGTTACCAGTAAAGCCTCCAAATCGTCAGTGATCATGTGTTGCATAGACTGTTTTATCACCTCGTTGTTTGGCGAGAATTGACCGTCCCCAGGCCTTTCACGCCATAAGCTACTCGTTGTTCTAGTGCGGGGACCGCGCGCGGATTCAAAGCTAGTAAAGCTATGTGCCGCACGAGCAATGCCTTGGTCGAGACATGCTCAAAACCACTGGAACGCAGAGCATTAATAACGGAAGAATCGTACTCCCGCACCTGACAATAGA
>Ga0209048_10003405_pt1 | contig 15433 bp, 16 predicted proteins | sample FrelakmetCRP12CR_FD_187146 | JGI IMG/M metagenome (GOLD analysis project Ga0209048, IMG submission 187146) | Freshwater lake sediment microbial communities from the University of Notre Dame, USA, for methane emissions studies - CRP12 CR (SPAdes)... | ecosystem: Environmental > Aquatic >... | reverse complement strand
ACTAACCTTTGAGACACGTTCTATTGATTCATCTACGCCGTTTGTTCCGTCAACTAGGCTGCCTGCTCCACTGCGCGTCATCCGTTCCGCACTAATGACCTTCACTATTGCCTTGGCGCTTGACTAACAAACGTCGTCACGCAGCTTGATCGGAGTACAAATGGTAGGCTCAGTAACTCGCCGGAGAGTGGCAGTCGATGAAGTAATGCCCCCAGCAGAACGATGAAAAAACTTTCTTGGACAACGGTCGAGGATGCCTTCTGGGTGGTCTACCTGCTAGTGCCACTCTTCACCGGACTGTTTGAATATCGCTACTTGCCCAACGAATGGCCATCCGAGGATAAACATGAGGTACTTGAATCGCACTCCGAGGAGGTGGGGACTGACGGAAACACAGGCGTTGAAGTCCCTGACAAGTGGAGGGATACACGTACAGGCAAGGCTTACACCCGGGAGATGTTCCGGAAACACCAAATCAGAGAAGCAAAGCGGTTGGGAGCCGCGTCGCTCGCCTACGGGCTGATCGGGTGTGCGTTGTTCGGTTTCACTCGCGCCAAGACAGGCAAGAGCAGCTTCTTTGAAGCCTTCGGAAGGGCAATGGTCGCGAACATTGCCGTCGCTGGACCTGTGTACTTGATAATCTAGGGGAACGGGTAGTGTCCCGGCCGTTCGCGGCCAATACTTCATAATGGTAAGTGCATGTCTCGATTTGGGGGGGTCTATGAACTGGTACCTACAAGTACTGAAGAAATACGCTGACTTTGCCGGCCGCGCGCGTCGCAGGGAGTACTGGTTTTTCATACTGTTCAACTTGATAATTTCAGCGTTGCTTTCTATCGTCGACTACGTAACCGGAACCTACAATTCCACGTATGGCGTGGGGTTGCTCAGTGGCCTGTACGCACTCGCGATACTGCTTCCATGGATCGCAGTTTCCGTGCGAAGGTTGCATGACACCGGACGTAGCGGTTGGTGGTTGCTGATTGCGCTGATACCCGTCGTCGGTGGCATCGTGCTTCTCGTTTTTATGGTATTCGACAGTCAACCCGAAACCAACGAGTACGGGCCATCGCCGAAGGCTGGCCAAGACGTCGGAACCACGATACGAACCTAGGCGTGTGCGGCCAAGCGCCGCCGTTAGTTGCCGAACACTCGACGCCAACATCCTCGCGGTTTGGACCTCGGCGTTTGCCTGAATGCACTCTTGGCAACGGCGAGCGATGGCCGCAAACCTACCTTATCAACCCCTTCGCCGATCATCCCGGCGGTTGCTACACATGCCGGTGGTATGGTAAGCGTCGTGATGGGGCTATGTGGTGCGAGTATCCCGGCGGAGGATACCTCCGATCCGAAGCAAATCGGGGCTGCGCGTTCTGGGAGCGGGAGCCGGGTACCGATGATTGACGGCCGCGCCTCCGCAAGCTGAAACGAAACGGCGTTGCGAGTACCATCTAATGATATTTCGTGTTCGCGATCCAGTGGACCGCCATCTCACTTGCGCCTTGACCCAAGAAGCCAACGCTTCGCGGTCTGGCGAACTCCAGACAACGGGGCGCGCAGCGCGGTCGCTCGGCGCGATGGCGCTGGGCGCAGTTGCAATCGGCGCATTGGCAATCGGTGCCGTAGCTATCGGTCGATTGGTAATCGGTCGCGCCCGCATTCGACGACTGGAGATCGACCGGCTTATCGTTCGGCAGCTTCGCGTTACCGAGGCGATTCAAGCCCTACCAAACGATGACGCTGAGAGTTAGAAATGTAGGGTGCCTTGGGTTCGCCCAGGGGGCCGGTAGTCAATCAAGGGGCGCTTCGAGTTCAGCGTAGAGACAGCGTTGCGCGCGGGATGACCGGGTCACGTGAACGTGCCGCGAGTGCTAGACTCTCCGACAAGCATAGGCGCGAGCGCCGGTGCGCCGTGCTGTTCGCAGATCGCGCTAGAATCCGCACCGCAAAGGAATCGAGGAGCAGACATCATGGCACTGCCTGAGGGTATCGAAATCAACCCCAAGGTCATGCTGGGGAAGCCGGTGATCCGCGGCACGCGGATTCCGGTCGAGCTGATTCTGCGCAAGCTGGGCGAGGGTGCGACCGAGCAGGATTTGCTCGACGCCTATCCCAATCTAAAACGTGAGGATATTCGCGCTGCAATGACCTATGCCGCCGTGGCGCTCGCCCGCGAAGAGATTGTGTAGTGCGGCGACGCAATTGTGATGTTGCGCTTTCTCGCCGACGAGTGCTGCGACTTCGTCGCTGTTCGCGCGCTAGGGACTAGGGCTTCGACGTTCTATCGGTTGCCGAGGCATCGGCGGGCGCTGACGATGAGCGGGTAATTGCAATGGCGCTGCAGGAACGCCGAATTCTGCTCACCGAGGATAAGGACTTCGGGCAGTTTGTATTTGCGGCTGGCCGCAAGAGCCTGGGCGTGGTGTTGCTTCGATTTCCGGCGAGTGCTCGGTCGGCCGTCGGGGCTCGGATGCTCGAGCTCGTCCGCAAGCACGCGGATCGGCTCGCAGGCAGCTTCGTCGTGCTCCAGCCCGAGCGCATTCGGATTTCCGTACTCCCCTGACGAAGACGGAGAGCTTATGGAATCGTCTTTGGCTGGAACTGCACAACGGATAGTCAGCGTAGCCATTTCGTAACTTCGTTTGACTCTTTGCAATTACTCTTAGGCTGCGCGTAGCTGCTCTTGGAACTTGGCGTATGTTGCAAGAGCTTGATTTAGAATACGACGCTTGTTAAGTCCAATTCTTTTAATCCGTTGGTCGCCGGTTCAAGTCCGGCACGGCCTACCAATAAAACAACGAGTTAGCGCGGACCCAGGGCCAGCTCGTTTCTTCCCCGCTCCCGCCTGCCACCTGTTCGCCACTTGCGGCGCCGTGGCCGCGCGCGCGTAGTAGCAGACACAGGGCAGCGTCGTGGAACGGCCGGCGGCGTGCCGGTCAGCCGACCGCCACTTCCACTGTCCGGTATCCGACGCGGCAACTTCCCACCTTCACCGAAAGCGTGCCTCTGCCCTCAGCGACGAGTGTGACGAACCGCTCATGCCCGTTGCCGCGTGTCCAGGGCATGAAGATGCTGGGGCCACCATAGAGGCCTGCCCCCCAGCCGTCGAGGTGTCCGATCTCGACGATCGATTCGGCGGGCGCCACGAGCTTGACGCCGTCCCCGCGCGCGGTGAGGCGGAGGAGCTCCGAGTGCGGGAGCTTCTTCGCGGAAGGGAGGCCAAAGGTTGCGAGGTACCCCCGATTGACAATTCGGAGCTCGATGCGTGTGTGCCTACCTAAGCTCTCTTGCTTCACGACTTCGATGTAGACGCGCGGCATGAGCGCCGCCACGCGCAGGAACGCAGCGCTCTGCGCGCGGCAGGTCTCGGCGAGCCTCTCGTACGGCGGGTTCCAGATGCCCACCCGCGGGTCGAATCCATTAACCTCCACCTCACCCAGCTGCGGATGCGTTAACTTCTTCCAGCGTCCAAACACGCGGCTCCGGTTCTGCTCGCGGTCGAATTTGGCAAGCGCGATGATGTCCTTGCGCCCGAACTTGAAGTAGTGATCCACGAAGGGCTTCTTGCGCTCGATCCCGAGTTGCCGGAAGAGATCCCACAACTCCACCACATAGGCGAGCGCGCCGCGCTGGTGGTAGGCGTAGTCGGTCAAATCGCCGTGAATGGGCTTCTCGGGCTCGTAGAGGAATTCGTGGAAGCCGCTCACCGTGGCGTACCCTGTGTGCTCCGTCATCCACGCCTCCACTTGCTCGAAGATCGCGAGGTCCACAGGATCCATCTTGCTGTCGGGCCTGTCGCCGAGTGGCCTGATGAGCACGCCGCCAAAGGTGTGCAGGTTCAGCCACGCAAAGATGTTTGGGTGCTTCGTCGCGAATTCCAGGAGCGCGCGCGTCTCGGGCGCGCTGCCCGGGTAGTGCCCCGCGCCGTCCTGCTGCGGCTCCGGCGCCCAGGCGTACGGGAAGTTTCGGTTGAAGTCGTACAGATTGTCGGAGAGGAAGTAGGGCGTCGGAATGTTCCGGCCGTCGAAGTTGACGATGCGCCCTTCGGGATAGAGCTTGAAGTAGGGTCCCGGATCCTCGGGCATGCGCGGGCCCATCACCGGCGGGTCGAAGGGTTGACCGCTTTCGTCGCGGAGCTCGACGAGCTCCCCGTCTGGGTCCCTCCTCCTCATGTAGCCTGCGCTGCCGTCGCCGTCGATGTCGACGGTCTCCCAGTGCGCGTGGTCCTTGTTGGAGCGGTCGTTGACGGGGCTCGAGCGGACGTAACGGCCCCTCTTGAGGAACTCTTCCGCGCCGTCGGGGGAGATTCGCGGGACGACGTAGAAAAGCGTTTCCTTTATGGCCTCCGCCATGTGGGCCGGGAAGGCTTGGCCGCCGGCCTCTTGAGCGCCCTGATGAATGGCGAGGATGTCCTCGGCTATGGCCAGCGCGACGCTCGAGCCGCAGACCTCGGAAGCGTGCATGTTGCCGTCGATCCAGACGGCGGGGCGCGCTTCATCGGGGTTTCGGCCGATAGTGAGCAGCGGGATGTCTCGGCCTTCGGCACTCCTGCCGATCGAGGTCACGCGGGCAAAGTCCGGATGTTGCTTCGACCAGGCGGCGAGTCGGTCCGAGAGTTCGGCGAAGTCGAGATATTTCTGGCGAAACATTCGTTGTCCTTGAGGGGGTGGATTGCAAGGCCGCCATTATGGCGCAAGGGAAGCGATGACACCCCGATGGCACCTCTCCAGGATGCGGGCGGCCGCCCGAGCCGCCGCTCGGCAATTCATTTCTCCAGCGCCAGCGCGAAGGCCAGATAGCCGCCGGAGGCCAACGAGCGGCTCACACTGGCCGAAGGTAGACGATGGTGATCGGCCGTGCACGACCCTGACCTGTCTTTTAAACCTATCAATAGCCGCCGTTCAAATATTGAAAAGTTGACACTGGCAAATCGGACGCTAGGATGCCTGCAATTCCTCACGAAGGATTTTGCGTAGGGTCGACGCTGTAAGAGGCTTGTCTTCTGGCGCCTTGCCTTTCGCATCCGCGACCGCCGCCCTCAGAGCGCAATTGATCATCGTCTGGTATCCAATACCAAGTGCCTCGGCGGCTTTGCGAAAGTGTTCAATTACGTCGTCATCGAGCATGATCGTGATGCGCGTCTTTCCCGCCGAGGGAATAACTGCGCCTCGCTTTCCTTTGCTGAAATCGTATTCCTTACGCATGATATTGCTCCATTTCGCTTCGGCTGGCTTTGCGTGCCGATATGAGACGAGTTCGATTGCCGCGAGGCGTATCGACGATGATTAGAACGCGCCCAAGCGCATTCATGCCCACGGCCACAAACCTGCGCTCACCTTGGGCGTCCGGGTCCTCAATCGTGACAGCGGATGGATCGTGGAGTGCTTGTTCGGCGTGCGCGAAGCTAATCCGGTGTTTGGCGAGGCTCGACTTCGCCTTCGCTGGATCGAATTCGATCCCCATTTGCTCACTATGCATATTCAATGCATATTGTCAAGGGTCACGGTGCGCGGCCAAGTTATCCGATACAACCGCCGACCCATGACTGCAATCGGGAAAATTACGTGATGCTGTTGCCAGACCGCTCGTGTCCGAACTCGGTCCGACAAGTCCAAGACCGAGGAGGCACAGAAGCAGATCTTGGCGCTGCCAGACAAGCCAGAACGGAGCGCACTTCGATGCCTCCCTATGCGGAGGGATAGAATGCTTTCGGTCTGCCACTTGTTATCGTTTGTTCTGCCGTAACCATAGCGTGAGGAACCGATGACGACTGCAGCAGGAAATGCGGGTCACGCAGCAACCGTCGGTGCGGGAATCGGTGGCCTAACGGCGGCAGCCGGTGCGGTTCCGATTCGCATTGGCCTCGATTCGCGGCTCGAGCAACCTGGATACGATCCTTTCCCGCGGCACGACCTGGGCCGGACACGCTATTCGATGTCGCGCCCGCTGCTCGAGCATGTCGTGCGCGGGTTTGTTGAACGTGATCACCGCATTGAAATTCGACCAGACTGCCGTGTTCGCGAAATCGTTGCCTCACCCGACGGTCGTTGTGCAAATGCGGTTCGTGGCGATATCGATGGCCAGGCAGGCGCGACGCTCCAGGCAGATCTCATCGTCGATGCTTCTGGTCGCGGCGCGTTGACGCTCGATTTCCTCACTAGCGCAGGCTGCCCGTCGCCTGAAGAATCTTCCATCCATGTCGACATCCGCTACAGCTGCGCGGTGTTCGCGCTGCCTGAGGACAGCGCGCGCGATTGGAAGATACTGCAGACGCGGCCGGACCCAAGCGCCAATGGTCGGCGGGCAATCATGTTTCCGCTCGCGGGCGGTAAACATTGGATTCTCGGGCGTGGCGGTGTCAACGGAGACTCGGCCCCGGATGACCTCGAAGGTTGGACGTGTCCCATATGATCAAGCCAGGAAGCGTTTTCCGCGACCCGGATGTCGCCGAACCTGTCGTCCACGAGATCCATGCCGGATGATCCGCCCCCGGTCCCGAGTCGCGCAGAGGCAGTCACGGCGATTCGGTGCCGGATTTCTTACTAAGAGACTGATTTGTTTGGTAGCGAGCGAGGGACTCGAACCCCCGACCAAAGGATTATGATTCCTCTGCTCTAACCAGCTGAGCTAGCTCGCCAAAGGGCCGTCATTATCGGCGATTGACTGTGGCGCTGTCAAAGCGAGCGAAGCGCGGGGCGTGTCACGGGGCGGATCGCATTTACGCGATCCGGCGCTGCAGGAAGCGCATCACTGCGCCGATGACGGGCAGCTTCGCATAGAGTTCGCCGGCGGCGTCCCAGTAGTCGCGATGGTAGGCAACCTTCCCGTCCGCGGCGAAGCGCAGATGCGATACGCCGTGCACCGTCTGCGTCTCTTCCGGCCGCCAGCTCCTGATCCGAAAGGTGAAATCCCAAACGAGCATCGCCCCGTTGTCGCCGATCACCGTCTCGGTGATGGCAAAACGGCAGTCTGCGAGTTGGTCGAACATATGCCGGAACACGCACGCGATCTCGGCGGTGCCCCGCACGTCGTTGAAGGGGTCGCGAAAATGCGCATCCGCGGTATAGAACTCGTGCATGCGTTCGGCGTCCGCGGGCGTGAGCTGCTCATAGAACGCGACGATGCGCGCGCTGGCGGCGGCGGTGTTCACAGTCCGGTCGAGCGGCGGATGAGCGCGAAATACCAGCGGTACGGCAACAGCCGCAGCAGCTTGAGCTGCCGCGTGAACGCCTTGGGGAAATCGATTTCGAAGTCGCCCGCGTCGAGGCCGGCGAGCAACGATTTCGCGGCTTCCTCGGCGCCGATCAGGTGCGGCATGCGGAACTCGTTCTTGTTGGTCAGCGGCGTGCGCACGAAGCCGGGATTGATCAGGTACACCCCGAAGCCCTTGGGATGCAGATCGAGATAGAGCGTTTCGGTGAAGTTGATCAGCGCCGCCTTCGAGGCGCCGTAGATGAGCGCCTTGGGCAGGCCGCGGTAGCCGGCGACCGAGGCGACGATGCCCAGCGCGCCGCGGCCCTGCGCGAGCAGCGCCGGCAGCACCGTCGCGACGGTGCCGATGACGCCGTGCAGGTTCGTCTTGAGCAGCGCCATCGCGTTGGCTTCGGTCAATTCCCAGGCGCGAATTTCGGCGTGCGTGCCGGCGACGATAAGCACCAGGTCGATGCCTCCCCACGCAGCGCGCACCCGTTCCCAGGCCGCGCCGACCTGCGCGCTTTCCGTATAGTCGAGCGGCTCGATCAGGGCGCGCGGACTTCCGCCGGCAACTTGGGCGAGCAGTTCCGCGTTGCGCGCCGACAGCGCTACGCGGGCGCCGGCTGCCAGCAGCGCCGTCGCTGTCGCCGCGCCGATGCCGGTCGACGCGCCGATGATCCACACCCGGCACTCGGGCCACGCGGGCAGCGGAGGGTTGAGTGCCAACTCAACGTTTCCTGAACGAGAGCGTGACCTCGCCCACCTTGAAGCCGTACTTGCTCATCGCGGTGCGGTTGAGCATGGTCGTGGCATCGACGAGGATCATCCAATCGTCCATGTCCATGTTCCACACCTTGTCGTCGACCGGCAGTGCCAGCACGTAGTTCCAGCGCAGCGCGTTGCCGGCCGCCTGTCCCTGCGCGGTGCCGACGACATCGGGGGCCGTGCCCGTATAGCGGTCACCATCCTTGACGATTTTCCAGACGCGCTGTTGCCGGGTGCCATCGGCGAACTCGAAGTGCTCGTCCAGGGTGCCCTGGTTGCCGGTCCACGTCGCATCGATGCGCACGTAGAAGCGCTTGACAACCTTGCCGGCGCGATCCTGGAACATGCCCCAGCCGTCGACCGTGCCATTGAAATACTGGGCGAGGTCGAGTCCGGGTTTCTCGGCCCGGTAGTCCTCGACGTTCACCGATGCGCAGCCCGAGAGGCCGATGGTCACCGCAGCGAACACTGACAGTACATATCTCGATATGATCATTTGGCGCTCATTGTGATCTGTTGAACCATAGCAAGGCCGCGCCCGCACCAAACTTCAGCACGCAGGGCACGAACGCGTAGACGATCGCCAGTGCTGAAAGCGCCGCCGCATCGCGCCCGCCCGGGTGGTAGCCGAGGACAGCGAGCAGTGGCAGCGCGATGCCCGCGGCCAGCGCCAGGTTGAGCTTGGTCGCCAGCGTCCACAGCCCGAAATAGCTGCCGGTGCCCGCCATCGTGCCGTGCCGGCCGATGACATCGGCGAGCAGCGATGGCGGGAGTGCGAGGTCGGCGCCGAGAGCCAAGCCCGAGAGCAGGCAGATGATCGCAAACGCCGTGCTGTCGCCCGCACCGAGCCGCGATGCCCATACGAACGCGGTGATCGCGACCGCCATTGCCACGAACCACGCCCGCGGCTTGCCGATCATCGCCGAGAGCCGCACCCAGAGCGGCATTCCTGCAGCGCCAGCGATGAAATACAGCGCTAGGAAGGTTCCCTGCCGAGCTTCCGCGTCGAGCACGTCGGCGATGAAGAAGAGCACCAGCGTCGCCGGGATCGCTGCGGCGATGCCGTTGAGCATGAACACGACGAGCAATTTGCGGAACAGCGGATCGGACAGCGGCCGCGCGATCATTTCGCGCAAGGCCGGCGACGTGGCGCGCTGCACCGCCGGGCTTGCGCTGCGCGGCGTGCCCAGCAGCGTGACCAGTGCGCACGCCAGCGTGATTCCTGCAAATAGCAGCGCAAACCGCCCGAGTCCGCCGTCGTCGCCGCCGAGGAACGACGGCAGCACCGACGCGACGACGACGCCGCACAAGGCGAGCCCTTCACGCAGCGCGGTGATGCGCGTGCGCTCGACCGGATCGAGTGAGAGTTCCGCGCCCCACGCCTGGTGATTGATGGTCGCCAGGCTGAACGCGAAATAGATCAGCGCCAACGCCATCCCAAGCCACACGAGCAGCGGCGTCTGCGTACGCGGAAGCGGCAGGAACAGCGCGATCATGCCCAGCGCGAGCAGCGGCGCGGCGATCGCGATCCAGCGCTTGCGCGCGCCGGTCCGGTCCGAGACGGCGCCGAGCACCGGATCGATGATGCCGTCGGCGAGGCGCAACACCAGCAGCACCGCGCCCAAGAGTGTGAGGTCGACGCCAAGGTGGTCGCCGTAGAATTTTGGCAGCTGAACGTACAGCGGTAGTGCCGCCATTGCCAGCGGCATGCCGAAGAGTCCGTACGCGAGCAGCGTGGCGATCGGCAGCGGCGGGGCGGGCGTCGTTCCCGCCGCCGCGGTGCTCACGGCGCAAGTCCCAACAACTGCCGTCGCAACGCCGGTTCCGCGGTCCCCGGATCCAGCCAGATGCCGAAGAACGACTGCGCGAAATCGCCGTCGTCGACGCTGCCGATGAGCTTGCCGTTCTGATAGAACTGGACGCCACGCATCGGCACGTTGACACCGGTGAGGCGGTCGCCGGCGTCGACATCGGGAAGGATTCTTCTGAGCATGTCGCCCCAGCGAGCCCGCTGGTCGGCGCTGCAGGCGCCAAGCTTGGCCATCTCATCGATGCTGCGCGCCGCGATCAGTGGACCCTTGAGCGAGCGGTGGTAGACCAGTTGCAGGGCGAAGGGCTCGTCGATCGACCACTCGCCGCGACTATTCGCAGGACGATACAGCTGGATGTCGTAAATCGACATGCCGAATAGAGTGAGCTTGCCGCCGCCCTGCACCTTCAATTGCGGCAGTTGCGCGGCGACACTCGGCGGCAGCGCGGGGATCACGACGGCGGCAACGGCGGCCGTCGTCAGCGCGAACGCCGCGCTAAGCAGCAACGAGCGTGAACTGCGCCACATCGGTCGTCTCGCTGGCGAATCCCGCCGCGCAGTAGGCGAGGTAGAACCTCCAGCAGCGGATGAATTGCTGACTGAAGCCCTGCGCGCGCACGGCGTCCAAATTATTGTCGAAAGCGCTCAGCCAGTGGCGGAGCGTCTGTGCGTAGCCATGCCCAAAACGCAGGACGGCGTCGACTTGCATCCCTCCGGCGCGCGCCTCGTCGACGAAACGCGAGGGCGAGGCGAGCATCCCGCCCGGGAAGATGTACTGCTGGATGAAATCGCTCGTCTGGCGGTATTGCTCGAAGCGCGCATCGGCGATGGTGATCGTCTGGACTGCCGCGCGCGCACCGGGCTCGAGCGCGCGGCGGACCGCTTGGAAATAGCTCGGCCAGTAGCGCTTGCCCACCGCCTCGAACATCTCGATGGACGCGATTCCGTCATAGCGCCCGCCGACGTCGCGATAGTCCTGGATGCGGAATTCGACGCGGTCGGACAGGCCTGCGCGGGCGATGCGCTCGCGCGCATACGCAGTCTGCGCGTCGGACAGGCTGACCGCGGTGACGTAATGGCCGGCGCGCGCGGCGACTTCGGCGAAGCCGCCCCAGCCGCAGCCGATTTCGAGCACCTGCGCCCGCGGCGGCAGTCGCAGTTCATCGAGAATTCGCGCGTACTTCGCATGCTGCGCCTCGGCCAGCGACCGCTCGGGGTCGCCTTCGAACAACGCCGCGGAATAGCTCATCGACGGGTCGAGCCACAGGGCGTAGAAGTCGTTGCCGAGGTCGTAGTGCGCGACGATGTTCTTGCGCGCACGCCGCCTCGAGTTGCTGCGCAGGAAGTGCTTGAGCCGGAACGCGAGCTGCCGCCACCACTGGCCATAGAACGCGAGCTGCAGTGCGCGCTCGTTGAACGCGATAACGGTCAGCAGCGCATCGAGATCGTCGGTCTCCCAGCGGCCATCCATGTAGGCTTCGGCGAAAGCAACGTCGCCGCCGGTGACGACATCGCGGCAGAGCTTCCAGTCGCGGATCGTCAGGTCGGCCTCGGCCGGCACCGAGCTACGCGCGCCGGGCACCGAGCCGGGGCCGAAGCGGCGGGTGACGCCGTCGGGCGTGGTCAGCATCAGGCCCCCGTAGTCCATGCGTTCGAGCAGCGCGAAGAACAGCCGGCCGATCGCGGGAAGCGGTGCGTGGCGCGCGCCGGGGGCAAATGAAGAATCCAATGCGGTCATCGGGTCGTCCGTTGCAGCGGCGGTTGAGGTTTGGCGATGTACGGCACGCGCTTCAGCCACAGCCTTGCCGCCTGCCAGTGGATGCGGGCGATCACGCCCAGTGTGTACCAGCGGTAGTGCCACAGCATGCCGTGCACCGCCGCGCGCGACAGCGGCACGGCCTCGCCCGAGACCGCAGTCTCGAGCAGGGCGGCGCCGGCTTCGTCGTCGTAGTCGATGCGCGCGAGCCAGCGATCGGGCGCGAAGTGAAAGCGGAACCGGTATCCGCCCTTGACTTCGCAAAACGGCGATACGTGAAAAACCTTGCGTGCGCGCAGCGTTTCGCCCGACACCAGCGGTCGGCCATCGGGATGCGCGAGCAGGTAGTTGTGCTGCTCGCCGAAGGTGTTGCAAACCTCGCAGAGCACCGCGCGTACATTGTGGTCGCGGTCGTGGCATACCCAGAAGCTCACCGGATTGAAAACGTAACCCAGCATGCGCGGGAAGGCGTGAAGCACGATTTCGCCGTCGGCGGACACGCCTTCGGCCGCCAGCAGCTCGCGTATCCACGGCTCGAGCGCGCTGCCGTCGCGTTCGCCGTGGTCGCGGTCGTGGAAGCTCACCAGCGCGCGCCGATTGTGCGCTATGCCGAGGGCCGGCAACTCGGACAGGCGCGACAACGGCAGCGCCAGCGAAAACGCGTCATACGTGAATTGGTTGCGCACAGGGCGCAGCCTTCGATGCGTCACGCTGCCATGAATGACGCTGGGTCCCGCGGCGGTCATGGTCGCGATGTCCACGTCATGCAGCGGCAAGCTCGGGCGCGGTGGCGAGCGAGTTCGCACCGATGCCCTGCGCGACGACGTGCGCCGACGCGAGGCCATCTTCATGAAACCCATGGCCAAGCCATGCGCCTGCATACCAGGTGCGCCGCTGGCCCTGCAGTTGCGCAAAGTGCTGTTGCGCGGTGACGGCGGCACCCTTCACGATCGGATGCGAATACTCGAATTCCTCGATCAGCTTCTTCGGATGCGGATCAAAGGGGGGGTTGAGCGTGACCAGCACCGGCGTCGCGAACGGCAGCGGCTGCAGCTTGTTGATCCAATAGGTGACGCACACCGGCAGATCGCCATGCGCGTCCCCCGCCAAGTAGTTCCATGACGACCACGCCCGCCGGCGGCGCGGCATCAGGCGCGCATCGGTGTGCAGCAACACGCGATTGGGCTGATAGCGCACGCTGTCCAGCAGTTTGGCCTCGGCGCGCGTCGGATCGGCGAGCAACGCCAGCGTCTGGTCGCTGTGGCAGGCGAAGACCACCTGGTCGAAGCGCTCGCCAGCAGCGGCTGCGCTATCGACCTCGACATGCTTGGCGTAACGGCGCACCCGTCGCACCGGAGTCGACAGGCGCACGTCGCGCAATTGCGCCACGATGCGTTGCACATAGGTGCGCGCCCCGCCCGCGACGGTGCGCCATTGCGGGCGATCGAAGATCTGGAGCAGACCGTGCCGACGGCAGAAATGCACTAAGGTCGGCAAGGGAAATTCGAGGACCGCCGGCGCCGGAACCGACCAGATCGCGGCGCCCATCGGTAGCAGGTACCAGTCGCGGAAGGCGGCGCTGTAGCCGCAGGCGTCGAGATACGCGCCCAGCGTCGTCGCGGGAATGCGGTCGGCGCGCTGCATCGCCGTCGTTTCGCGATTGAAACGCAGGATGTCGGCGAGCATGCGCCAGAACGCGGGCCGCGCGAGGTTCGCGGTTTGCGCGAACAACGCGGCCAGATCGGTGCCCGCCCATTCGACGCCGGCGCGGTCGTCGCGCACCGAGAAGCTCATCGTGCTCGGCACCGTCTGGATGCCGAGCTCGGTGAACAGGGCGATCAGCTTCGGGTAGGTGCGGTCGTTGTAGACCAGAAACCCGGTGTCGACGGGCGCCGTCATGCCGTCGAGGCTGACGTCGACGGTATGCGTGTGCCCGCCGGCATAGGCGTTGGCCTCGAACACCGTGACGTGATAGCCCTGTTGCTGCAGGATCCGGGCACAACCCAGGCCGGCTATTCCGGAACCGACGATTGCTACGTGCACCGATGCCACCTCGTGGTTTGCGGAAGCAACGGCCTTGCCGTTGCCCCGCTTGGACGTGCTGTGTCTGGCGTCGTTGCCACCGCTGCCCGGACCCGCTGCTATTCGGTCCAGGCGGCCCCGGCGCCGCTCATGTCTGCATACGCAGAATGGTTGTGGATGGATTCAAAGTTCTCCGCCGCGACCGTGAACCTGCCTACGCGCGAGTCGTGGCGCGATATGCGCGCGCTGATTGTGCGCGCCGCAGTCGGAGATCTGCTTCGGGGCCGGGCACGGGCTGGTGATCGGCGCGCGCACACCCCGGAATTTCGCCACCGGTTGCGCCGCCGGCTCGGGAATACGCAATCGCGACACGTGCCATGCCTTTGCCGACGAATCAACCCTTCGCTGCTGCGGGCTTCTCCGCCAGCAGTTTTTCCAGCGCCGTGACCAGCTCCCGGTTGTCCGGCTCGACCCGCGTGCCGAAGCTGGCAACGCGATTGCCGTCACGGTCGACCAGGAACTTGTGGAAATTCCAGCTCGGCGACTGGCCGGTGCGCGCGATGAGCTCAGCGAACAGCGGATTGGACTGGAGATTCTTGATGCTCGATTTCTCGAACATCGGAAACTCGACGCCATAGGTCAGGCGGCAGAACTCGGCGATTTCGGCGTTGGTGCCCGGCTCCTGCCCGCCGAAATCGTTGGTGGGAAATCCCAGCACGACCAGGCCCCGGCTCTTGTACTTGCGATACAGCGCTTCGAGGCCTTCGAACTGGTGCGTATAGCCGCAATAACTGGCCGTGTTGACGATCAGCAGCACCTTGCCGCGGTACTGGCACAGCGATTCGGTCTTGCCGGTCTGCAGGCTGCTGAAGCTGAAGTTGAGGACGGCAGGGCACGCGTCGGCGTCGGCCGCGGACACCTGCGGGCACGCTACGACGAGGAAGAACAGGCCGCCGAGCAGAGCGCGAATCGATATCATTGGGTGGGTACGTGTGGTTGGACAAAAAACCCATTTCGGCCGCAATGTCATGGACAATAGCTGCACAGGGGCGTAGAGTAATCGACGAATCGCCCCGCGTCAACCGCTTGATTCTTACCCAATCGATGGACGAAGCCAAAGTCATGCTGAACATCAGCGCCGTCGAGCGCGAAACCGGCCTGTCGAAGGACGTCCTGCGGATCTGGGAGCGCCGCTACGGCTTCCCCGAGCCGCTGCGCGACGATAACGCCGAACGCCTGTACCCGCCGGATCAGGTGGCGAAGTTGCGCACCATCAAGCGCCTGATGGACACCGGGATGCGCCCCGGGAAGCTGATGCAGCGAACGCTGGCGGAACTCAACAGCTACGCCGAAACACGCCCCGGCCCGCGGCGCGAGGTGGTTGCGCCCGCGCTGGAACGCGACCTTCTGAACCTGCTGCGCGCGCACAATGCCAGCGCCCTGCAGCACGCGCTGGCCACGCAACTGGCGCGCCAGGGGCTGCAGCGCTTCGTCCTCGAGACAGTGACGCCGCTCAGTCGCGCCGTCGGCGAGGCCTGGATGCGCGGCGAGCTGCAGATCTTCGAGGAGCATCTGTACAGTGAGCAAATGCAGGCTACCCTGCGCCTGGCGATCAACGCGTTCCCTCGCCAGGGCGGCGTCCCCCGCGTCCTGCTGACGACTTTTCCGGGGGAACAACACGGGCTCGGCCTGCTGATGGTGGAAGCGCTGCTGGTGCCCGAAGGCGCCCAGTGCATCTCGCTGGGCACGCAGACGCCGATCGAGGACATCCGTAACGCCGCGCTGGCGCACAAGGTGCACATCGTCGCGCTGTCGTTCTCGCCGGCATTCCCGCTCCGGCAGGCGGGCGACGGCCTGGCCGCACTGCGCCGCAACCTGCCTGCGGG
>Ga0209048_10003404_pt1 | contig 15436 bp, 11 predicted proteins | sample FrelakmetCRP12CR_FD_187146 | JGI IMG/M metagenome (GOLD analysis project Ga0209048, IMG submission 187146) | Freshwater lake sediment microbial communities from the University of Notre Dame, USA, for methane emissions studies - CRP12 CR (SPAdes)... | ecosystem: Environmental > Aquatic >... | reverse complement strand
GGGCTGGTGCGAGGAGCAGGGCTCGCTGATGCGCGGCTTCGCCTTCGGGGTGCTCGCGCCCGGCGGGGAGCGCTACCAGCTCGCGCTCATCCACAAGAGCGAATGTCCGGCTTGCCGCGCCTATGTCCTGGCCCTGCGCGGGCTGGCGGTCGTGCTGCCTCCCGTGCCCAGCCTTCTCCACTGGGCGCTCGGCGCCGGTGCCGCGGCCGGGACGGGCGCCGCCGGGAGTGGGGCGGTGGTGGGAGCCGCGTCGGGATCGGGCGCTCATGCAGGCGCCGGGGTGGGTGCCTCGCCGGGCATGGCCGGAGGACTTGGCGGCGGCGCGGCCGGAGGTCTCGGTGGGGGCGCCGCTGCGCCCGGCGGCCCGGCAGTGGGTGCTCTTTCCGCGTCGGGCGCCGCAGGCGCGAGCGCCGCCGGCGGAGGCTGGCTTTTGGCGGGTGGCCCCGTGGGGGCGAAGCTCGCCGTGGGCTGCCTTCTGGCGCTCGGCGTGGGGGCGGGCTGCGTGGCGCTCACCGAGAAGGGCGCTCTCTCGCCGGCGCCGCGGCGAAGGCACGATGGCGCCGCCGCGGCCGGAAACCGCGCACCGGCGGCGAGGCTCCAAGCTACGAGCAACCCCGCGGCCCGAGCCTCGACCGGCGCCCTGCGGCGCTCGGCGACGCAGCCGGGCGCCGCCGCCGCATCAGCCGGCGTGCTGACGCCGGCGCGCAGGGCCAGCCGGGAGTTCGGGCCCGAGCGGACGCCCGCGACGGGCCGTGAACCACCCCCAGCCGCCGCCTCGGGGCAACAGCCGGCGGTCGCCGGATCGGCCCTCGGGACCGCACGGGGCGCGACGGTCTCCGCAACCTCCGGGTCCGGCGGCTCAGCCGCGGGGTCGCCGGGCAGCGCACGCGCGCGGCCGGCCCGCGCCCCGGCAGCCCAGCCCGAGTTCGCGCCCGCCCAGCGCGAGTTCGCGCCCAGGTAGCCCGCGCCGCAACCGCCCGGCGAGTTTCGCGCCGCGGAGACGGCCCTGCCGCGGGTCAGCCCTTCGGGAAGACCTTGGCCAGGCGTGCCAGCACGAGGGGGTTGCCGCGGGGGCGCAACCTGCCTGTGGCGACGGCGCGAAGGGGGTCGAGGCGCTCTCCCACGATGTCAACCCAGTCCTGGTAGGACAGGCGCAGACGCAGGTCCGGGCTGAGCGCCTCCCCCTGCGCCACGACGCTCGAGCCGTTGTCAACCGTGAGGTGCCACGTGGGAACGTCGGGGTCGGTGAACTCCCATTGGAAGGTGGTGGGGCGGGCCAGACCGTGGTCGGGGTTCACCTGCCGGCGAATCGTGTCGAACAGCAGGGCCAGCGTCTCGGGGTCACGCGAGGAGGGTCCCTCGCGCACGCCCACTATCCCGGCTTTGGCGAGCGCGCGACCGCGCTGGGAGATCTCCAGGGGAGTCAGTCCCGGCGGCAGGAGCGGCGGCCCCGGCAGGCTCTCGACGGGAAGGCCCGCGGAACGCAGCTTGGAGGTCATGGAGGTCACGCCCTCGACGCCGACGGTGTCGAAGTCGTAGTTGAAGACCGTCAGATAGCGTTCGTCCCATCCCGGCGGCATCAGAACCTGGGAGGTGTAGCGGGTGACATTGCGCAGCGTCCGGGCGACTGCCTTGGGGACTCCGACGGGGTCTTCGCGGTTCAGGTCGGAGAGGAGCTTCACGCCGAAGCCGATGTGGCGCTGCTCGTCGGCGGCGATCTTCTCCATTCCCTGGCGGAATGCGGGAAGCTGGTCGCGTTCCTCCAAGTAGCTGCAGATGAAATGCTGGCCGGGTTGGGCGAGCGCCGCCTCGATGACGATGTGGTAGAGCGTCACGGCGGCGGCGAGCTGGGCGGGCGAGCGGTCGGCTCGCAGCTCATCGGCCATCCGGTCGAGCCGGTCGAAGATCTTGCGAAAGCCCGATGTCAGCTGAGGCTTGATCGAGAGCAGGCCGCTGGACATCGTGCCGTCGCCGATCCCGCACACCTCCTGCATGAAGCGCTTGAAGAAGACCGCGTGGCGGGCCTCGTCGACCTGTTGGGTGGTGAGGAAGTACTTCTGCTCCTCCAGGGGAGCCGCGTCGATGTAGGGGGAGAGGTTGTCCGCGACCGCGTCCTCGCCCCAGAAGAACAGGCAATAGTTCCACATCGCGGCGCGCCGCTCGAACTCCGTGAAGTCCTCGCGCCACTGGCGGGCGTCCTCGGTGAAGTCGAGCTCGGTCGCGCACCAGTTGCCTCGCTCCCATCGCGCGTAGAGGTCCGTGTAGGAGATCGCGTCGGTGGGAAGGCTTGCCAGGTCGGAGTCCGTCGGTGTGGCCGTCGCCATGTGGTGCTCTCCTATCGGGCGTCCTGCGGCCCGTGTCGTGCGTGTTTTGCCATGTCGTGCGTGCTCGGTGCGGGCCATGCCGTGCGGTCGGGGGGAACGCTCGCCGTTCGCAGCCGGCCAATGCCCGTCAGCTACCTTTCCCGCCTCGGCGGATAATGAACGCTATCGCAATAGCGAACGCTCTGTCAAGTACGATGAGCGTGTGCGGACCATCCAGAGCGCGCCCACCAGGCAACAGGGAGAGCCAGCCGCGACGGCGCGGATGACGCGCCAGCAGAGCAAGGCAAACACACGCGAGCGGCTGCTCGGCGCCGCGCGGAGCGTGTTTGCGAGCAGCGGCTTCCATGGGGCGTCCGTCGAGGAGATCGCCTCCAAGGCCGGGTTCTCGACGGGAGCGCTGTATTCGAACTTCGACGGCAAGGAGGACCTGTTCCTGGTCTTGATGGAGCGCGAGATCAACGATCACGCGCGCGAGATCTCCGAAGCGGTGCGCGAGCGCGCCTCGGTGGCCGAGCGGGCCGCCGGCGGGGCGCGCCAGTGGATGACGATGATCGAGCGCGAGCCCGAGGTGCTGCTTCTGTTCATGGAGTTCTGGGCGTACGGCGTGCGCGACGCACGCGTGCGCCCAAAGGTGGCTGCACGGTTCGCACAGGTGCGCGAGCTGCTGACGAGGCTGATCGTCGACGGGGTGCGCGAGTTCGACCTGGAGCTCGACATCCCGGCCGAGCAGCTTGCGATCGCGATCGACGCGCTGGCCGACGGCATCGCCCGTCAGAAGCTGGCCGACCCCGATGCGGTCCCGGACGAGCTGATGGGCACGGTGCTGTCGGTCCTGTTCGCGGGGGCTACCCGCCCGGCAGGCACAGGCACGCATAGTGGACCGTGAACAGCCGGCGGGCGCCGGCCGGCGCGATGCGGAACAGCCCGGTCCTGAGGGCCCACCTCGCGGTTGCGGTCAGCCGCGCGCGCGGCGTCACGGCGAAGAAGCGCTGCGCCGCGAGCGGCAGCGGGTCCTCGAGCTCGCAGGCGATCGCGAGTCCCGCCCGCCCGACGATCGCACGCGCGCCGGGCCGGTCCAGACGCTGAAGGTGCCCGACCTCGGCGGCGTGTTCGCGCTTGGCGCTCCGCCGCGCCGACAGATTCGCCTCCAGGGGCACCTCGACCAGCACCGCGCGGCAGGCGCGAGCGACCTCCGAGAGCAGCGCCGCGGGATCGGGGACGTGCTCGAGCACGTGGGAGAGAATGCCGAGGTCATAGGCCCGGTCGGGCACGGGCAGGTGCAGGCCGTCATACAGCCAGACGTCGTCGATCGCCGGCCGATCGCGCGCGATCGAGACGGCGGCCTGAGTGATCTCCGCGCCGGCGAGCCGCCCGCCGAAGCCGCGCCCTTGAAGCTCGCAGAGCAGCGCGCCGTCGCCGCAGCCGACCTCCAGGGTGCTGGCAGGACGGACGCCCGCCCGGGCGCACAGGGCGATCACGTGGTCGGCCTTGCCGACGGCGCCGAGCGCACGCCAGCGCGCGTAGCGAGCGGCGTCGGCCGCCTCGTGTGAATAAGCCTCCTCGTAGAAGGCGGTGAGCTCGTAGGGGTCCGGCACCCCGGGGATTATTGTGACCGCGATGTCGACGAAGCTCAGCGCGGCGCTCCGTGGGGCGCCCGCGACGGTGCCGGCACTGGCGGCGCTGGCCCTGTTCGTCGTGTGGGCGACCGACCAGGCGGGCTATCCCGTCACGCACTGGGGCGCGGGGGGGCTCATCGTGCTGGCGCTGCTCGTCGGCTGTCTGGGCATCGTGGGGCTGCGGGCGTCCGATGTCCCCACGCCGGTGCGGGTCGCGCTCGGATGCCTGGCGGGGTATGCCGCGCTCAGCTACCTGTCGATCCTGTGGGCCGCCGTGCCCGGGGATGCCTGGGAAGGGGCGAACCGGACACTGCTCTACCTCCTGGTGTTCGCGCTGTTCGCCTGCTGGCGTCAGCGGGGGGAGAGCGCCTTGCTGCTGCTGGGGGCGTGGACGCTCGCAATGATCGCGCTCGCGGCGTTCGTGGCCCTGCACCTGGATGCCGCCTCGACGGCGGGCCTCGAACACCTGATCCCGGGCGGGCGGCTCGTGTATCCCAGCGGCTACGCCAACGCCAACGCGGCGCAGTGGCTGATGGCGTTCTGGCCCGCGCTGCTCCTGGCCCGCAGCAGCCGGCTGCCGTGGGGGTTGAGGGGCGTGCTCGCCGGAGGCGCGGTGCTGCTCGCCGAGGTCGCGCTGCTCAGCCAGAGCCGTGGCTCGCTGTACGCCACACCGGTGATGCTCGTGCTGGTCTTCGCGCTGCTGCCCGGCCGCACGCGCACGTTCGCGCTGCTCGTGCCTGTGGTCGCGGGCGTCGGCGCGGCGGCGCCGGCGGTACTGCGGGTCGGCGAAGACCACGTCACGCCGGCGGCGATCCACACCGCGGTCACGGCGATGCTCGTGGCCGCTGTGGTCGTCGGGCTAATCGTGGCGGTGGGTTCCGCGATCGAGAGCCGGCGAGCGTTCTCGGAGACGTTCATCAGGCGAACTCGCAGAGGCGTCGGGGCGATCGCGATCGCATCGCTCGTCGCCGTGCTGGCGGGCGGTTGGGTTGCCGCGGGCGATCCGGTGGCGCGCGTCAAACACGGCTGGGACACGTTCAAGGGCGGCTACGCGGCCAACGCCACCACCGGCAACCGGCTGACCAGCGGCCTGGGGAGCAACCGCTATGACTTCTACCGGGTAGCCCTTGACGAATTCGCGGCCCATCCGCTGCTGGGAATCGGCGCGGACAACTTCCAGCAGCCCTATCTCGCCCATGGCCGCAGCAGCGAGACACCCCACTACCCGCACAGCGTCGAGCTGCGCACGCTCACCGAGACGGGTCTGGCCGGTGCGTTGCTCGCGCTCGCAGGACTTGGGGCTGGGCTGCTTGCCGGGTGGCGCGCGCTGCGAGGTCCCGACGCGCTCGGGGCGGCGGTCGCGGCGGCGGCGTTGTCGGGCTTCGCCTACTGGGCCGTGCACGGCTCCTTCGACTGGTTCTGGGAGTTCGCCGGCCTGGGCGCGCCGGCGTTCGCGCTGCTCGGCCTGGCCTGCGCGCTGGCGCCCGCATCGAGGCCGCCGCCGGCGGCCGAGGCGCCGCCCGGGAGCCAGGAGCCGGACGGCCGTCGGCGTGCGAGTGGCCGGCGGCTGGCGATCGGCGTGGGCCTCCTCGGGGGACTGGCGGCAGCGGCGTCGCTGGCGGCCCCCTGGCTCAGCCAGCTGGAGGTGCACAGCGCGGGGCGGATCTGGTCGACAGCCCCACGGACGGCGTACGCGCGGCTGGACGAAGCCGCGCGGCTGAACCCGCTGAGCGACGAGCCCTATCTCCTGGCGGGAAGCATCGCGCTGCGCTTCGGCGACCTGAACCGTGCCGACCACGAGTTCCGGCTGGCCCTGCAGAGAACCCCCTCAGACCCCTATGCGACGCTCGAGCGTGGCGCGATCGCGTCGAGCAGAGGGGAACGCGGGGCTGCGCTCCTATTGCTGGCACAAGCCGTCCGCGTGAACCCGCGCGACCGGCTCGCGCGAGAGGCACTGCACGTGGTCCGGGAGGGCCGGCGCGTGAGCGTGGAAGCCCTGAACCGCTCGATCCTGATCAAAGCTCAGCAGTTCGCGTGAAAACATCCGTCCTGTCGCGTGATTTTCGGCTTTTGCTCTCGACAGGGGCTACCAACCTTCGCTAGTCTGTCAGGGGTCTTCATCGTTGTGTTCACCTTGTGCGCTTGTGCGCTTGAGTGTCGGCGACGGACGGTCATGTGACCGGCGCGGGGTGGTGACGGAGACGCGGGAAGGACACATAGCAAGGGGGGAAGGGACCGAGGCAAGGAAGCATGGCAACCCGAGGCAAGGAAGCATGAAAAACCATCGCACGATCGCGCCGATAATCGTCCTGCTGGCCACACTGGCCGGCGCCGCACCTGCGGCTGCATCCGCCAACCCGCTGTTGAGCGGCTACGGCGGGCCCGGAGTTGGAAACCAGGCGATTCTCGGCGCCGCGCTGCTGAACGGGGGCGGAAGCGCGGGCGGTGGCTCCGGACCGACCGGGCAGGGAAGCGGCCCGGCGAGCGTCCCGACGATAGCCGCGAGCAGCACCGCGGGAGAACCTGTCGCCGGGCGAGCACCGCACGGTGCCGCGGCCCAGGGCACCGGCGCGAAGGTATCCGGGGTTTCCTCCGGCGCGTACCCCGCCTCCGAACGAGGTGGCGCAGCGCCCGCGAGCGGGACGCTCGGACTCTCCGGCCAGGACATCCTGTTCATCCTGCTGGCGCTCTTCGCGCTGGCCTTCACGGGCGTGCTCACCAGGCGCCTGGTCGGGGACGCCCCCGGGGAGGGCACGAGCAGCTAGCGCAGGTGACTAAAGGCAGACGCCTCGAGAACCGACTCACTACCGACTGATCGACCAACCACCGCACAAAGTTACGAAGGCAAGGGACAAGGACGCCCTCAGCAATGCACGACACACGCATCACCCAACAGACCACCACACCACTTCCGCTGACCGGCCAGCTCCCCGTCACGCGGGATGTAGCGCGGGCGGAAGACGCAGAGCGCCGCAGATTCAGTGCCACCCTGCAGTGGCTGCTGGACGGACCGGCCTGGAGCATCCTGCGGGTGGCGGTCGACTTCGCGCTGCTCTGTGTGGCCGTGGTGGTTGCGCTCGGTGGCGTGTACAACGTCCTGCACGTCTCGGCCCTGGACGCGCCGCTGCTGGCGATGCCCCCGCTGGTCATGCTCCTCTTCTACCTGCGCGGGCTCTATCGCACGCGCCTGCGTGCTCTGATCCTGGACGGGGTCGTGCCGGTCATAGGCGCCGTCTCGGTGGCGGCGATGATGGTCTCCATGCTCGGCCTGTTTGCAAACGGGCGGATCCCGACCACTTTTCATTGGGTGCGAGCGTGGCTCTACGCGGTGGTCGCGGTCGGCATCGGTCGCATGATCCTGGCGTTCGCCCAGCACTGGGCGCGTGCCAACCGGCTCGTGGGCAAGCCCGTGCTGATCATGGGTGCCGGCCTCGTTGGGGCGCAGGTGGCCCGCCGGCTGGAGAGCCATCCCGAGTACGGCCTGGTACCGGTCGGCTTCCTGGACGACGAGCCCCGCTCGATCGCAGAGGTCGGCGGGCGGGACATGCCGGTGCTCGGCACGGTGGAGGACCTCGATGAGACGGTCGAGCGCACCGGCGTCAAGAACCTGATCGTGGCGTTCTCCTCGGTGGCCGACGCACGCGTCAGCAAGCTCATCCGGCGCTGCCAGGAGCTGGGCATCGAGGTGTCGGTGGTGCCGCGGATGTTCGACACGATCAACAACCGGGTGGGCTATGACACGGTCGGCGGGCTGCCCCTGATGTCGTTCACGAGCGTCAACCCGAAGGGTCTGCAGTTCACCTTCAAGCACATCTTCGACCGCGTTTTCGCCGTCTTTTTGCTGGTGGTGCTCTCGCCCTTGCTGCTGCTCACGGCGCTCGCGGTGCGCCTGAGCTCGCCCGGACCCGTTCTGTTCAGCCAGCGCCGCGTGGGCCGCGACGGCACCATGTTCGATCTGTACAAGTTCCGCTCGATGCGCATCGAGCCGGCGCAGGAGCAGCTGAGCGACGATGACACGACCGCGTTCAAGTTCCTGCTGGGCGGCGACACGGCTCCCGGTGGAGTCGAGGGCGACGATCGCCGCACGGCGGTCGGGCGCTTCCTGCGCCGCTCCTCGCTTGACGAGCTGCCGCAGCTGTTGAACGTCCTGCGCGGCGAGATGAGCATCATCGGCCCCCGCCCCGAGCGCCCCGAGTTCGTGGAGCTGTTCAGGCAGGACATCGCCCGCTACGGCGACCGCCACCGGGTCAAGTCCGGGATCACCGGCTGGGCGCAGGTGCACGGACTGCGCGGCCAGACCTCGCTGGCCGAGCGGGTGGAGTGGGACAACTACTACATCGCCCACTGGTCGCTCGGCTTGGACCTGAAGATCCTGGCGCTCACGCTCGCGGCTGCGTTCCGTAACGCCGAGTGAACCGCCCCGGGGCGCTGAGCCCTCTGAGCCCTATATGGTCCGCTGGGCCGCCTTCGCCGGCCCCGCCCAGTACTGGTACACGCGCACGTGCAGGCCGCGCGTGCCGAGGACCGACGGCAGCGCGATCGAGTAGCCGTTGGAACGGTCGAGCAGGAACAGCGCTTGGTAGCGCAGGATGCCGGCGTTGTTGAAGGCTTCCAGCTCCATGTAGTCCCCGACGGGGCCCGAGCCGCTCGCCAGGACGCGCCCGGCGCGCGCGCGCAGGCTCAGGGTGACCTGGCTGACGGCGGCAAACGGCCAGGCGAGCGTCCTCGAGAGCGCCGTGAAGGAAGGCTTGCGAGTGCCGGCCCGGGTGAGGACGCCGAACTGCTCGTGTCCGGAGTTCTGCAGGTCGTAGGCGACGACGGCTCCCACGTAGGAGGTGCGCGCGAGGGCCCTGAAGAGGTCAGTCAGGTTTCGGGCCTGGACCTGCGTGGTCACGCACGCCTGTTCCTCCTGAATCCTGTGCTTCGGGTAACAGCTGCTCCAGCCGAACTCGTCGAGCCACAGCGGCTTCTGGTCTCCGTTTGCGAGCTGAACTTCGTGCATCGCGCGCACCGACGCGAGGGGGAGGTTGTAGAAATGAACGGCCAGCCCGTCGTAGTAGCCCTTGATTCCGGCGCCGTAGAGCGCGCGCAGGAATACCCCATTGGATCCCACGAGTGACCCGGCCAGCACCGGCACCTGGGGGTTCGCCTGCTTGATCGCCACGTAGGCCGCGCGCAGGATGGCTGCGTATCGCGCGGGCTTGTCCGGTCCGGCGAAGTACTCCTGGTTGACCTGGTCCGGCTCGTTCCAGATCTCGATCGCTGCCAGGCCCGCGCCGTAACGCTGGGCCAGGTAGCCCACGAACGCCGCGTAGTCGCCGGCTTCCCGCGGCGGCCAGGCGTTTGCCGCGCTCGTCTGCCAGGTCAGGCACCGGCTCAGGAGCCTCGCGGGTGCCGAGGATGCCCAGCAGGGGGGGCTGTCGACGGTCATGATCACCCGAATGCCGCTGGCGAGCGCATCGGCCTCCAGCCGGTCGGTGAATCTGAGCGCGTTCGCGTCGAGCCGGTTGGGTCCGAGTGGCTCGAGTACCGACCAGGGCACCGTCAGGCGAACGACCCTGGCGTGCAGCTTGCGTGCCCAGGACAGCGCTTGGTCGGCCTGGGAGGGAGTTGAGTCATAGCTCAGGCTCCCGATGTTCACACCGCCTGGAGGGGCGGCGGAGGCCGCGCCCGCGTGCGGCGCGCCGGCGCCGCCGGCGGCGGGGGCGACCAGCGCGGGCAGGGCCATCGTCAGGGACCCGAGCGCGACCGCGATCCTCGTCCTGTATGGGTTTCTGGCCATGCTTTCACGATAGTGGCGCGTACGACGGGAGGGGCCGGTAGCGGACGTTCGTCAGCTGTAGCCTTCCTTACCCCATGTCGCCAACCTGGATCTGGATGCAGATCGCCATAGTCGTGTTCGTGCTGATCGGGATGGTGGTGGCGGTGACGAAGCTGGTCTAGACGACGAGCGACGGCCGGGGCGGGATCTCTTCGCCCCCGAGGATCGCACCGGGCACCGCTTCTGTCAGCCAGGGCGCGAGCGATCCGAGGCCGGCCTGCTCGAGCTCGGCCATGATCCCGGGTGGGCGGCGAGCGTCATCGTGGGCGTCGGAGGCCACGTTGTGGATCATGTCCTCCTTGGCCAGCATCAGGGCGAAGCGCCGGACCTCGCTTCCGAACCGGCCCACGAGCGAGCCCGCCGTGATCGACGTGACCATCCCGGCGCGCACGAGCGAGCCGAGCATCTGCGGGTCGCCGTGGAAGGCGGGGCACCGCTCCGGATGGGCGAGCACGATGCGATGGCCCCGTCGCTGAAGACCGAGCAGCAGAGCATCCAGACTGGAGGCCAGGGGAGTCAGCGGAGGCTCGATGAGCAGCCATGGGCCTCCGCCGAGTCCGAGGGCCGAGAGCTGCTCCGGCGTGAGGTCGATCGCCTGCGTCAGCGCGATCTCCGCGCCGGCCGCGACCCCGATCTCGAGAGCCTCCGCGGCCAATCGCGCATTCAGCTCGCCCACGAGCTTGCCGATCGGCTCGGCCTGGTTGGGGTAACGGCGGCTCACATGGGGCGTGGCCACGATCGTCCGCACCCCCGCCGTGGCGGCCGCACGTGCGATCGCGACCGAGCCGTCGATCGTCTGGGGACCGTCGTCTATCCCGGCGAGCACATGACAGTGCAGGTCGACCACGCCTGAACCATAGGCCAGGAGTGCGCATCCGGAGCCTCACCGTCGAGTTTTGGTCGAGCTTTGGCCCCCAACCTCGCGCGCCGTGCGTTGCCGGCCGAGCTTTAGGAATATGATCGTCGCACTGGCCGAAGGGGCTCAGCCCGGACGAAGTGGCGAGGAGGATCATGTTCAAATCGATCGTGGTTGGCACAGACGGCTCGGACACGGCCACCCAGGCCGTCCGCCAGGCCGTCGACCTCGCCCGATCGATCGGCGCGACGCTCGAGTTGGTGAGCGCCTACGAGCCCGTGTCCGCCCAGCGTCTGCGCGAGGAACGCAGGGAGGCGCCGGAGGACCTGCAGTGGGCGATCAACCCGCGGGAGGACGTCGATGCGACGCTCGAGGTTGCGGCAGGCCTCGCGCGCGAGGCCGGGGTGGCCGTCAACGTGTATCCGCGCCAGGGCGATCCGGCCGATGCGATCCTCGATGTCGCCGAGGAGCGGGAGGCCGATCTGGTGGTGGTGGGCAACAAGGGCATGACCGGCGCCAAGCGGTTCCTGCTCGGCTCCGTGCCCAACAAGGTCTCCCACCATGCTCCCTGCTCGGTGCTGATCATCCGCACGACCTGAGCTCGCGCCCGCCGGCGCTTCTGCGCGGGGCGGGAGCCGCCCCGCGCGCGGAAACCGCAATGCGGAAAGAGCGACGGCGCAAGCCGCTAGGCTGCATCTGGGGCAATGAGCACCAATCCTGAAGCCGCCTTCGGCGGGGCGAGCCGTTTTGCTCCAAGACGGACGCTCACCGTAGGGACTCTGGTCGGGGTCGGCGGGGCGCTGCTGCTGGTGTTGGCGGTGCTGCTGGCCGAGGTGCTGTATCGCAACCCGCCGTCTCTCGGCGCCGCAGTAGGGGGCGGCCTGATGCTGGCGGTCGGCGTGCTGCTCGTTCTGGCCAGCTACGACCTCGCCGTGACGATCGGGTTCCTCCTGCTGGCGGTCGTGCTGATCGAGCCCGCTCCGTCGGACGCCCTGTTCGGCCTGGTGATGGCCGCCGCGGCCGTCACCGGACGGTTCGGGCTCAAACGCGTGCCGCGCACGGCGCGCTTCGTCGTGGCCGCGCTCGTGATCCTCAACATCGTCTCCCTGGCGGACGTGGTCAGTTGGTCGGTTGCCATGCGCTTCTTTGCGACCACGCTCTACCTCGGGATGTTCAGCCTCTGGCTGGCCGCCTACATCGACCGGCCGTCGCGCTCGCGCCGGCTCGTGCGCGCCTACCTGTTCGCAGCCGTCTTCTCCGCGGTTGCGACGATAGTCGCGCTGTTCATCCACTTCTCCGGGTCCACGGTCCTGATCGGCGACGGCGAGCGCGGCAAGGGGCTGTTCAAGGATCCGAACGTCTTTGGCCCCTTCCTGATCCCGATCGCGTTGATCCTCGTCGAGGAGATCTTCCACCCCCGCCTGCTGCGCCTGCGCCGTCCGGTGATGTACGGGTGCTTCCTCGCACTGACGCTCGGTGTCGTGTTCTCATACTCGCGGGCGGCGTGGCTGAACTATGCGATCAGCCTGATCGTGCTGATCGCACTGGCGGTTCTGCGGCGCCCCGACCGTCGGGCGATCTCCCTGCTGCTCGTGGTCCTGGTCAGTGCGCTGGCGACCCTCGCCACGATCGTCGGCACGGGCTCGCTCGGCTTCCTGAACGAACGAGCCCATCTGCAGAGCTATGACACGAGCCGCTTCGCCGCACAGTCACACGGCCTCTCGGCGGGCCTGGAACACCCGTTCGGAGTCGGCCCGGGCCAGTTCGACGTGATCTCGCCCGTCTCGAGCCACAGCCTCTATGTCCGCTCGCTGTCCGAGCAGGGCGTGCTCGGTCTGCTGACGGTCATCGCGGTCGTGGTCGGCACGCTGGCGTTCGCGTGCGTCAACGTGCTCCGCGGCAAAGACACGTACGGCATCAGCGCCGCTGCGCTCCTGGCCGCCTGGGTCGGGCTGGTGTTCAACAGCTTCTTCGTCGACACGCTGCATTGGCGCCACCTGTGGCTCCTGGCGGCGCTCATTTGGGCGGGCGCCATGCGCCGGCAGGCTCCGGTGACACCCCACATGCGCGCCTGACGCGCAGCCAAACACCGCGCCGCATCCTGCTCCACGCGCGAGAACCGGAGCGGCCTCGGCCGCTAAGCTGCGGGACCGCGCCGGCCGCTACGCGGCGACCGCGTGCTCGCTGAGGTAGTAGGGCGAGATCTCGGCCTTCGCTCCCACCACCACGACGCCGAGCGGCGCCAGCTTCAGGCGCTCGAGCAGCTCGCTCAGATCTTCTGCCGCGTTCGGGGTGATGCGATCGAGTCGAGCGACCAGCAGCACGTCGTCGGCCTGACGCGCAAGGAACTGCGTGTCGCTGAGGCCGAGGATGGGAGGGGAGTCGATCAGCACGTAGCTGTAGTCCATCCGCCTGATGGCGTCGAATACGGCGCCCAGCGCAGGGCCGGACATGAGCGAGCTCGGATCGGTCGGGGTCTGTCCCGCGATCAGCACGTCGAGGTTCAGGTCGCCGGATGCACCTCTGACCAGGGAGTCGATCTCCGCCTCGAGTTGCTCGGTGTCACGAGCGCCCACCTTCAGGCAATCTGAGAGCCCGCGGCCGAGGGGCAGGCCGAAATGCTGGTGGAGCGTCGGCGAGCGCAGATCGCCCGAGATCACGAGCACCCGCTGCCCGGCGCGGGCGAGTGAGCGGCCAAGGCTCGCGACGACCGTGGTCTTGCCCTCGCCGTGAACGACGCTCGTGACGAGGACGACACGCTGCCCGCTGTCGGTGCTGCCGAGCAGGCGGATCGAGGCCTGCAGCACGTCGTAGGCCTCGTGCTCGATCCCCGACAGGGCCCGGCGGCGCCGGGCGGTGCTCAGGCGGCGCCGGTAGGGGATGCCCACGAGGATCGGGAGGTTCAGGACGCGCCCGAGTTCGCGTGGCGTCGCGAATCGCGGCGTGAGCTGATCGCGGCCGAGCACGAAGAGCACGCCGATGAGCAGGGAGACGAACAGCGCAATCAGCCCGTTCAGGGTCGGCCGGGGCGAGGACGGGCTCTTGGGGATCGAGGCCAGTTCGCCGATCTGCAGCTGCGAGGAGGCGCCCGCGGCGTTGATCTGCAGGGCGCTGATGCGTTCCTGCAGTGCGGTGATCTGCCCGGATGCGCCGGGGTTTCCGCGCAGTTGGGCGATCTGTTCCTGAAGCTGCGCGCGGGCAAGGTTGAGGCCCGCGTTCTCGAGGGACTGCTCGGCCGAGACGAACGCCTGAGCGACCGCGTTCGCGCGAGCGGCCGCCTGCGCTCCCCGGTGCGCGGTGGCGGCGATGGTGATGATGTTGGCCTTGGGGTCGACCGACGAGCTGATCGAGCCCCTGAGCTCTGCTGCCGTTTCGGAGAGGTGCGGGGCCGCTCTGGCGAGGACGGCAGGAGTCTGCGACAGCGCCTGGAATGTCGCCAGCTGGCGTTCGATCGACGCTGCGTCCGTCGGTTGCAGCACCGTCGAGGTCGGGTTGTAGACGATCGTGGCCGACGCGTTGTAGGTCTTGGGGAGGGTCTTCGAGAAGATCACGACCCCGACCGTCACGACGATCGCGATCGCGGCGATCAGCTTTGCGCCGCGGCGCAGCGCCTGCGCGTAGCGCTGGATATCCACGGCCTGGTCTGAGAAACCTGGCGTGAGCGGTGGGAATGGTCGCTCGGGGGAGCTCATCGGGTGCTGCCTGTCATGGGTCGCGGCGACAACGCGGTAGCGGGGTCGGCTGGAGGATCTTCCGCCCCCACCTGGCTGGGCGAGGAACCCACGAGCTCATCGTACACGCTGACCAGACGGTCCACCATGGCGTCCTGCGTGAATCGCTCGCCGACGCGATTCAGCGCCATGGCTCCCAGCTGGGCTCGGCGGGCTGGATCGTCCAGCACCGCGAGCAGCGCCTCGGCCAGGGCGGTGTCGTTGCGCGCCGGCACCAGCACCCCGCTCACGCCGTCCACGAGCGCCTCGCCGATGCCGCCGACGTCGCTGGCCACGATCGGCCGCGCCAGCGACATGGCTTCCAGGACCACGTAGGGGAACGCCTCCGCCCAGGATGGGTGTACGAAAACGTCCATCGCGCGGAGCGCCCCGAGCGGATCGGTGCTCGGTCCGAGGAAGTGCACGGCGCGAGCCACCCCGCGCAGCCCCGCTCGCGCGCGGAGGGCGCCGAGATCGGGCCCGTCGCCGAGGATCGCGACCTGGGCGTTCGGATGGCGAAGCAGCACGCTCGGCACGGCGTCGATCAGCGTCTCGAGCCCCTTGCCGGGGCGCAGCAGGGTCAGCGCGCCAATCACCGGACCCCGGCTGGCGAGCTCGGCGACACGCGCATCGGGCGGGCCGTCGCCGGCCGGCGCTATCCCGTTGTATGCCACGCGCACCCGGGAGCGGGGTCCGACCGAGCGGGCGAGACGAGCCTCGGCCTCGCACACGCAGACCACGCGGCTGGCCAGCGGGGCCAGCGTACGCTCGATCCCGCGGTAGGCCAGGCGCTCGGCCGGCCGTGAGAAGTACCCGGCGAAGGAGTATCCATGGGGCGTGTAGATCACCGGGATGCGTGGTCGCGCGAGCCTGGCAAGGCGGGCGACGGCGCCGGCCTTGGAGCTGTGGGCGTGGACGATGTCAGGGCACACCTCGCCCAGGATCCGCGTGAAACGGGCGACGGCGGCAAGGTCGGACCGCGGGGCCACCGCGCGTCGCAGGTCGAGGCTCACGTGGGGAAACTGGCCGAGGCCGGCGGGCGCCGCCGGACCACAGAGCAGCACCTCATAGCCCCGTCGGCGCAGACCGACCGCGAGATCCGAGATGTG
>Ga0209048_10003403_pt1 | contig 15437 bp, 16 predicted proteins | sample FrelakmetCRP12CR_FD_187146 | JGI IMG/M metagenome (GOLD analysis project Ga0209048, IMG submission 187146) | Freshwater lake sediment microbial communities from the University of Notre Dame, USA, for methane emissions studies - CRP12 CR (SPAdes)... | ecosystem: Environmental > Aquatic >... | reverse complement strand
GAGGGCTATTCTTATCTCTCCGCCTTTACGCTGAATAGGGATTTCCACAACTTCCCAGTGTTCACCAATTAACGTACGTCCAATCTTGTCCAATGATTCTTCCCTGGTATCATCAGGAAATAGTATGTTTAAGTCTTTACCGATGACCTCTTCATGTTTATAATTAGTTAAATTCTCAAAGGCATGATTAAACCGGGTGATCCTGGATTTCGCATCCCAGCAGAGAATCGGGGCGTTGGCGCAGTTGAAGATGTTTTCCAAATAATCCCGGGTCTGGCGCAGGGCCTCCTCAACCTTCCTGCGCTCGGCGATTTCTTTATTCAATTCATCTCGCGAAGCGGTGGTCTGCTTTAAATCCTGGGTCATCTTGGCAAATGATCTTGAAAGTTGACCGATTTCATCCTTTAAATTGGTTCCAATTTTATAGTCTAAATTCCCGCTTCCGATTATCTCTGCGCCTTTAGAGAGCTTTTTTATAGGCTCAGAAATAGACTGGGCGATAGAAAATGCCATTATGCCGGCTAAAACAGAAATAATTACGAGAAGTATAATTAGCAGATTCCTTAGATTGACCACATCGGCAAATGCTTCCTGGGTATCAATTTTAGCCACTATTCCCCAATCTAAAGAAGGGATATACCGCCAAGCTGCTATAACTTTCTTGCCCCGGTAATCAACTAACTGGCCAGCTCCCTCTCTTCCTTGTACAGCTTCTTGCATAGGGCCGCCAACCTTCTCTCCTATGTTTATTTTTCTTTTAAGCGCTGCTTCCGGGTCATGCCGAAGGGGATTTAAGAATACAACCTGATTACCTATTTTCTGCCCCACCAGGGTCTCTCCGGCATCACCAAGCCCGGTTACATCTTGAATAAGCCTATAAATGTGCGCCGTATCCACTTCAAGAGCAATAACCCCAATAAAAGCACCGTTAAGATCAAAGGCCGGAGCAGTGATCAGCAATCCCGACTTATCGCCTTCCGCTTTGTTTAAAAAAACATCTGAAAAGTAGATTTTGTTCTTCCCTTCTTCAAAAGCCTTTTGTTGAGAATCAGGAAGCATATTCAAAAAATCTTTTGGGTAATGTTCAGGATTACTTGAATAAACGACTTTCCCTTCGGGATTAACCAGCATAATATCAGACAAACCTACAACTGATGGTGTCTTCCGTAAAACATCATCGAGCATTTTTTTAGCAGTAAGGAACTCCGGGTCAACAGGATTGTTAGCAAGCCGGGTCAGCACAGGAATATTTTTCTTAACAAGGTAAGAGTTTTGAACTATCTCTATATCAGCCTTTAATCCGGCAAGGTATGCCTCTATGCTCGCAGTCTTAAAAGTAACAAGATCTCGCAACTGCGAAAGACGAGAAGCCTCTAAGGAATTTTTATAATTAGTGAAAGTTATGGTGCTGACAAGGAGTAAAGGTATTAAGGCAATTGCCAGAAACATAATAGTAAGCTTTAATCTTATAGACATAGCAATCCCGTCCCGAATAATACGAACAATATAGCTGTGTGACAGGCCATGGCTGAGTTTCTGCCTTCTATGAAATAATAAAGAAGCGGGGCATTAATGATATAGCCGACGATTGCTAATGCTCCGATCATCCCGACTACATAACCAATGATTTTTAGTCTTAACGGCACTTTTTCAGGATTCAACATCGTTAAAATGCCGGCTAAGGCTATCAATATAAAATTTAACATCGTGGGCAGTGATGGCCGGCCAGGGGTTACAGTCTTTACTGCACCTGATGCTTCTTGAATGAATAAACTTTCAGCCCCTGTATGTATCCCGAGAAGAGCAGAGAAAAATAATATTCCCATAAGAAGGATAATTATTAAAGTGGTTATAGAAAGAGCTACCGGGGCCTTGTCAACCTCACCCTCAACAGCCCTAATAATAAAATAGAGAGTAATGCCACTCAGGAGAAAAGTGATGGCGGTGTCAAACTTCATGGATACCCATGCGGGGAAAAGGCTTTTTAGGATGCTGATATCAAATATCCAGCCTATTATTACCAGGATACTGGCGATAATCACTACCGTCGACAACACCTTAGCTATCTTTCTTTTCTTTTTTGGTGTCATTTTTTGAAATCCGCTCTTTTTCATTAAGTAATAGGAACGGCAGAATTATACCAGATTTGACACGAAATTCAATTAGATGATTTTCTACGATTAGGGTTAGAGTGGTGGGAAAGTTGAATGATGTTTTGAAAATTTGAAAAAAAAGGATTAGCACTATCTTGCTAACCCTTTGAAATCATTTATCCCCCATAGGGGTACATTCCATCTTTTATAGAGTGAAGTTTATTGAGCATTGCTTCGTGCTTTTCTTCATCCGCAAGAAGATATTCCAGGAAATACTGTTGCACCATTAACGCTTTTTTCCCTTTTACAGTCTCTAATACTTCTTTAACCAGGGAAACCATTTTTTGCTCCAATGCAATATGTTTCTCTATCATATTCCAAATATCTCCTAAATCATTGATACTCAGGGTGAGGTGTTCTTTTTCGAGACTATCGATGATGAGTTGTTGGACACTTCGATGCCGTGCCGAGTCAGAATTAATGGTGATCATGATATTTTTTATAAGCGGATTTTCAGTTTTATCTCCGATTTCTCTTGTTGTCTTAATAGCCGTTGATTCTATTTCCTGCCATTCTTTCATTTTTTGAACCAAGCCTTCCTGCACTGCTTTCATTTTTGTTTTTTCCATCGCTTTATACTCCTTTATTTTAAAAATTCTTCCCCATCTACCTTTTTTCTAAAGGGGGGATGAGAATGACTTTATATGAACCTTGACCCGGTTAGGGTTAGATAGTGGGGAACAAAATGGTTAAGGTATTCTCCCCCGCTGCCGAAGCAAATTCCACCGTTAATTCTAATTGATCGCTTCTCAAGCCAAGAGAAAGAACTTCCCTTCCTCTTTCTGATTCAAGGTGAGTAATTGAACGCATCACTTTCAAGATTTCATCTGCTATATCGGCACGCGGTGCAGGGAGCAGGTATTTTCCCGCTGCTTCAACATCTAATCTGACCTCGTCTCTGCCTTTCTTTGTAAGAGTGATCTTTTTTGCACTTTCTTTAATGCCGTAAAGAATTGTTAAACAGAGAAATTTGAGCGCCACTTCCTCCCTGTCTTTTGTTACATCGGCAGTGGCCCCTTTTTTATTGATCACCACAATTTCTTTCTGCGGATCTGTCTCCAGGTAACAATCACAATACTCCTGCAGACGAAGGTGTAAACTTCTTCTTGCCTCCACCATAAGGTTTGCTCCTTTCTATGCGAGAAAATTGTTTCTATTATTTTTAAATCAAAAACGCTTTCTTCAGTCTTTTTACTTTTGTTTCTTTACTTATTCCATGCGGCTTGAGGGTAATCATTGCTGTGGCCTGGCTTTTGTTTCAGTGAATGCAGAATCCTTATAAGCCCCATGAACTAATTTTTCATGAAAAACTAACCCTGGATACCCGTGCGGAAGCACGGGGCTCTTTACTATTCAATTGAGAGCGTTGCAGGCCTTAGCATGCCATGTAGAAAGGCAATAACATCCAAAGTTTTTCCCATCCCTTCCCATCAACCACCGGAATAGCTTCTCCCTTTTCAAAAAGGTAATCTTCACAGTGGGCGAGTATTTCCGGGTGTTTACTTTTAATTTTTTCCCATAAGGTGAACGGACGATCCGGATCGCATAAAGCCTTTATAACATCAATCACTGAAACTTTACCATCAAGGGTAAATCTAACTGGTTGGTTATCAAAGTTTATTGTCAAATATTGGTTTATTGCCAAAGATTGATCCATGGGCATCCCTCCGTGAATATAGTTAATTGGTATTTGTTTAAATAACGCGCCTAATGATTTTTTTTGGTTTGCTTATAGAATATTGCACCATAATGACGTTGTTTCCTCATGGTCATTAACTGATTACTGAGCAGAAAAAAACCGATCGTCTTCGAATGGTAATGTGCAAAGAATTTTTCCTTCTACCTATCAGGAATAATATTATGAAAAAATAGGGTGATTCCTGTATTTTGCCGGAAGAAACTATTTATTTTGATGGGGACCATAAAAATAGCTTAAAAGGGGAAAAAAATTATCGAAGCTGAGTTTGTCTCATATTTAAATTTCGCTACCCATGGACTGGCAAAAGCAATGTAGGAAACGAGGTGATTTTTCTCCGGAGTTTGAGTCGGTTTTTTTGAGAATTGAATGGATAAAATTTTTTTTGCTGTTTTTCACGCTTTCATAGGCTAACCAACCAAAAAATCCTTCCAATTTACTCTCTAAAATTGCCGATAAATTTTAATCAAAAAACTTGACTTTTTTATTCTGTGGTATTAAATTTACCACATGGTAAATAAAATACCACGCGACCTTTCAAAAATGGTCTTTAAACGAAAGGAGAAAAAGTTATGTTCGGTGAATTTATTAAGGAAAGGAGAATCAACAACGGCATAAGCCTCAGGGAATTTTGCAAAAGGATAGAAGTTGATGCCAGCAATTGGAGCAAAATCGAGCGCGGTTTGCTGGGGCCGCCTCAAGATGAGAAAAAATTGAAAAAAATTGCTGAAGTTTTGAAGATCAAAGTTGGCTCAGCACCATGGAAAGAAATGAAAGACCTGGCAAACATTGATGCCGGTATCATCCCCGATGATATTCGGTCAGATGAGAGAGTATTAAAATCGCTTCCCATGTTTTTCCGCACCCTCAGGAGCGATAAACCAACCTCCGAAGAACTGGATAAATTGATCGAAATGGTCAGGAAGGAAAATTAGTATTTTTGAGCCTTGGGAGTTTAAAGGTAAATGGTACAACGACAAAAATGACTTTTGGAAAATTGCAGACGAGGTAAGGGATAAGTACTGGCCAGAAGGCACATTGCCCATTGATATAGAAACAATTGTCGAGTTCCGTTTGAATTTAGATATTGAGCCAAAACACAATCTTTTTTCTGAGATTGATATGGACGCATATTTAAAGAGGGATTTGTCAGGTATTGTCGTTGATTATGATTTTTATATGAATGAAAAGTTTGCTAATCGCATACGGTTTTCATTTGCCCATGAGCTTGGACATTTTTTTCTTCATAAAGATATTTATTCGCAATTGGCTCTCGTTTCAGTCGATGATTGGAAAAACTTTATACTTAATGTGCCGGAAAACGAATACCGAAATTTCGAATGGCAGGCGAATGAGTTTGCGGGTCGGTTATTAGTCCCACATGGAGAACTTGAAACTGAGATGGAAAAAGTTCTTCAAATTATCAGAGAAAATAACCTTGCTGAGTTTTTAAAAAAGGATTCTGACGCAGTTTTATCAAGGGTTTCACCCGCATTATGTAGACCATTCGGCGTTTCCACGTTTGTAATAGGTGAAAGGGTCAAGAGGGAAGGTTTATGGCCTCCTGCATTATAGGCCTTGGTGCTTTTGGAAAAAAGATGTCTTGGTTAAGCATGATCGATCTCTTTGCAGAAATATTTCCTCTGCAAAACGTAAGTTCACTCACGCTTGCTTTGTTTCTACTTTATTACCATCTATCGAAAGCTTGCCACCCCCGTTATCACAATGCATATTTTTTTGATTCTTGTCGCATGTTCTAAAATATTTCTTATTCTTTCTTCTGGCTTTTAAGAAACTCCACCAATCCCTGATAAACACATCGGGCTTCTTGCTCGATAGCTTTTTCTTTTGTCTCTTTGCTTAAATGTCCTTCCCCAAAGTTGATTAACACCGAAGTGGAGCTGGGGTGGATGATGGTAAAATCCAGGCCTTCCTGGACTTTCACGTTCTTAAATTTCAACTCTCTTTTCATGGCATTGGCGATTGCTTGAGCAAGCTTTTTCCCAGGCTGACTTAAGAAGTAATGAGCCGCGCAAGGTGTACCCTTTCGATGGGTTAAGGTGATAAAATATTCTCCCCTAAACTTTTCCCCGGCAATCACCCTATCTCCCGGGGTTGGGTGCTCTTCCAGGGAGTTTCTGGGGAGCGTGGTGATAGCGCCCGCTTCTTCGAGCAGTGCCTGTAATTTTTGAGCAACCAAAAGATTTGCTTCTTCGTAATCAGCAGTAAGTCCAAATATTTTTTCGGTCTTTTCATCCCATGGCTCAGAGTCGAGGATAATCTTTTTTTCTAACAGGCAGCCATCTTCCTCGAGTGTGAGGGTAAAAGTTTCCTCTTTCAATATACCCTTTGTAAAAGCGATGGTGCTTTCCTGAGTTTCATAACCGGGCCTACTTAACGTGATCGAGCTTTTTCCTGCTTCATGTGTTTTAATAAATACTAATCCTTCTTCATTAGATACCCCGAGAAGTGTATCTCCTTCTCGCACCGTAACCGTATCCAGCGGTTTCTGGTTAATATCATTAACGGTTATGCGCATCAAGGCATCATCTATTGGGCCACACTTAATGATTGTCTTTCCGCTTATCGCTTCACACCGTGCCTCGATGAGCGCATCCTCTTGCCTCCGGGGGGAAACAAAATAGGTAATTCCTCGACCATTTGTAGTATTAATCACACGGTTATCAAGTCTTCCGGCAAAAGTCTTAAGTTCAATCGCAGTGTCATCAATGACCGGGTTATCATAGCGATCGAGGACCTCAACCTGGATACAGGTAGAACTTTTTCCATCCGCCGGAAGAGATGAAAAAGCAGAAGAGACCATAACCTTGGCTGCTGGTAGGGAGGTACAAAAGCGAACGGAGTTAATCCATGAGGCATTTCCATTGAGGTTGCGTGCCTGGGCATAGAAGGTGTGCCATCCATTTTTAAGAGGTTTATCAGGACGATAGATTATGATTTCGTCCCGGGGATCGAAGGAAGCAGGAACGAGTACCCCATCAAGATACAGCTGAGGTGTTTTTGGATCAATCGCTTTACCCTCTTTTCCTCCAACGATCTTAGCTTGGAACTGGGGGAAAGCATTATGAAGCGTAGCATCATGTGGTCGGTAGTCACTAATTTCCGGGATACCTTTTTGAAAATAGGTGAGAATTCCTAAAAAATAGTCTTCGGCTTCTCGCCTCAGCTGGTTCGCAAGAGTAAGGCGCTTTTCGTTTTCTTTATTGGATATAAAGGAGGCTTCCCCCAAAATTGCTAATGCCTGCGTGTTCCTCAGTACCCGGTAATTACCGGGGAAGACAGATACCTCAGCTAAGGACTGCCCCTTTTTTAGTTCCTGGGCCACACAGTTGGCCAGGTCCTGGGAAGCCCCGGGATCCATTAGCTTATAATATATCTGGGTCTCATTTTTTTCCCGGTCATAGGTATTGGAATTGTGGTGGATACTGATAAAGAGGTCAGCCTGCGCATTATTACTTAACTGGGCGCGGGCCATTAAATCGTCGCTTAAAGCGGTGCTTCCCGGGGGACAAAGATCAACATCCGCACTCCGGGTCATAATGGCTTCAGCCCCCGCTTGCTTGAGGAGTCCCCAAAGGTGAAGTCCTACTGCTAAGTTAATGTCTGATTCGCGAAGCCCTTGCATCCCAACGGCGCCAATAAATCTTCCTCCATGCCCTGGATCAATAACAATCCGGCGGCCTTTAAGAGGAGTAAAATCGAGGGCCTCCATTTTTACGCGAAAAGGAGGAGTATAAGGTGGAGGAGGAGCACAACTTATGAGGATCGTAAGAAGACTGATAAGGACAAAGACAGGGTGTTGCACTTGAAACTTAAGCATAATAATTCATTGAAAATAGATATGATTTATAAGAAGCTTATTTTTAAAATACTAAAAGGAAAAATTAAAAATGTCAATGGGTTTGCGAAATACAGGAGGAGATGCGATAATTGCCATAAAAATTTATTTTGAAAGAAAAATTTTAAATTATTTTAAAATGATTGAGGCAGTGTGAGGGCACGTATGACAAAGGAATCTTATGTAATGGTTATAATCGCCACCAGTACCCAGGAAGAAGCGGAAAAAATCGGCAAGACTTTGGTGGAGGAAAAACTGGCTGCTTCTGCCAATATCATCCCCTCAATAAAGTCTTTCTTTTTCTGGAAGGGGGAATTCCATAATATTCCTGAATCAATCGTCTTACTTAATACCAGAAGTGATCTCTTTGGGAAGCTCAAAGAACGTGTGCATGAACTGCACAGTTACGAGTTGCCGGAAGTCATTGCCCTTCCTATTCTTGCCGGCTCTTCAGAGTTCCTTGCCTGGATAAAAGAAAACACCACCCAATAAATTATTTGCCTATGAAAAATCGGGGGAGCGCGGATTTTCGGAGGGTGAAAAAGTCTGCTTTAAGCTGACGCGGAAACTGAATGGACAGAAGAAGCCCAATGGTAAAGGGAGCTTATTTTATCGAACGTTTCACTTTTTTTGATGTTTAGAACCTGCTGGGTAAGCTGATTAACTTTTTCTTCTTCTTTTTGTAAAGATTCCTGGTCACAGTCAAAAGGATGGAGGTTTTGGCAGAACCGGGCGACATGGATCAGTTCATGGGTCAGGATGTAAACCATGAAAGGATAAAATTCCATGCTTGATTGCTTCCACAATGTTCGGAGAATATTTTTATCAAATAAACAGATCTGATAACGCTCTTGAGGGAAAAGAGAGAAATTTTCTCTAATCGGGGTGTATTGCCTTACCTCAGCAAAAGCTTTTTTGGGTGAACAATTAATCCCTCCTTCTAACTCAGTTATTAAGTCGTAACAATAATTAAACCATTCCCGGGGAGAAAAACAATAAAAGCCCCGAAGGTAATCTGCGGCTTCGTCTAACGCAGAATAGATAATCTTTTTTTCGATAGGGTTAAAATAAGGAAAAGAAACTTCTTTTTGTAAGACCATACTTATTTAAACCTTATGGGTTCTTCTAAAAAATGTCATTCCTGCCCCGTATCGGGGCACGGGGTAAACTCCAGCAGGAATCAATAACTAATCGAAATTACTGGACTCCCGCCTTCGCGGGAGTGACAGATTGGGAATTATTAGAGGTCCCCTTGTCTTTTGTTGCATCCCCGGTGGTCGTCTCAGTCTTTTTTGGCTCGCTTTTGCTGGATCCTTCAGAAGAGTCCTTGGGCGTATTCTTCTTGGCATAATCGGTCAGATACCAGCCGGAACCCTTTAAATGAAACGAACCGAGCGACATAAGTTTTTCTAAGGCTCCGGTGGTTCCGCAGTTTTTACAATCAGTCATGGGTGAATCGGAAAATTTTTGGATGCATTCAGAATGTTCACCGCATTTTTTGCATTTGTATTCATAGATTGGCATTTTTGAAACCTCCCAAAATTTTTTCAGTCTCCTGCTTCGCTTTGAAAAGCCACTTAAATAATAACAATTTAAAAAATTTTGTCAAGAGGACGCAAAAATCTTCATGGTCGTGAAGTGGCGAGGCTGAAAATTTATGTCCTTGACTTTAACCAATGGCTTTGTAATATTTCTTAAAAATTTACAAAAGAGACAAGATGAATTATACGCAAACACGCTGGACCATACTTCCGGAAAAACCGCTTCTTCAGTCCTTGCTCCAAAAGGAACTTAAGCTCTCTCCTTTACTTTCTCAGCTTCTTATCAACCGCGAGATTATCCAACCGGATTCGGCAAAAAAATTTCTTTCTTCTTCCCTCAATGACCTGACTCCTCCTTTTTTGATGAAAGATCTGAAAAAGGCAGCCCGCCGGATCATTGAGGCAATTTATCAAAAAGAGAAAATGTTTGTTTTTGGCGATTATGATGTTGATGGCATCACGGGAACCGCCATCTTAAAGCTTTTTTTAGATTCAGTCGGAGCGCATGTTTTTTTTTATATCCCGGAGCGACTGCAGGAAGGTTATGGACTTAACATTTCGGCTTTGGAAAAAATCCGGGCGGTAGGCGCCTCGTTGGTGGTCACTGTTGATTGCGGTATTTCTGATTACGACCAAGTTCTGTTTGCGCGCGACCAGGGATTGGACGTGATTATTACCGACCACCATGAAGTTCCTGAAAAAATTCCACCGGCTTATGCAGTCATAAACCCCAAACAAGAAGGATGCGGCTTTCCCTTTAAACACCTTGCAGGAGTGGGAGTTGCTTTTTATCTCATCATTGCCATCCGAAAATTATTGCGGGAAGAAGGATTCTGGTCTCAGGGGACCCCTCCGAATTTGAGAGAATATCTTGATCTGGTTACGCTGGGGACCGTGGCGGATATTGTCCCGCTGATAGAAGAAAACCGCATTTTCGTGAAACAGGGACTGGAGGTCATAGAAACGACCCAGCGGGTGGGGCTTCAGGCCCTGAAGAAAATAAGTGGAGTTGAAAATATACCGATCAGCCCGGTTTTGATTTCTTATCGCCTCGCTCCCCGGATAAATGTTTGCGGTCGTTTGGGACAAGCGGGTAAAGCCGTAACATTATTAACCACTTCAGATCAGGTCGAGGCTGAAAAAATAGTCAAGGAATTAGATGAGGAAAATGGGAAACGGCAGCAAATTGAAAGCACTATTTTTAAAGATGCCTGCGGGATGATCGAAGAACTTGGGCAATGGCAGAATCAAAAAGTTTTTGTGTTCGGGTCTTCGGAGTGGCATCCGGGGGTTGTTGGGATCGGAGCCTCCCGAGTTGTCGAGCGTTATTATCGGCCAACGATCCTGATTGCTCTTGACGGAAATTTTGGCCACGGCTCCGCCCGAAGCATTGAGGCTTTTCATATTTACGATGGCTTGAAGGAGTGCCAGGACCTGTTAGAAAGATTTGGCGGGCATGAATATGCTGCGGGTCTCACGATTGCGAAAGATAATATTAACAAACTGAGAGAAAGGCTTAACGCTCTGGTTGAAAAAACTCTCGGGCCGGAGGACTTTGTTCCTAAGTTATATATTGATGCTCAGGTGGACTTGGCGCAGATCAACGAAAGGTTGGTTCAGGAAATTCAGACATTGGCTCCCTATGGCGCGGATAATCCGGAACCTCTTTTTGTCTCGGATGTGCTTTCCGCCAACTATCCCCACATCGTCGGCAATGGCCATTTGAAACTGCGTCTGGGAAATCATCTTGCGGATATTGGCGCTATTGGGTTCGGACTGGGAAGTCTCATTCCCGAGCCTGAGGCGCAGGTGCGCGTGGTGTTTATCCCGGAAATCAACCATTGGCAGGGAACGAAAAACCTGCGGATTAAGATGAAAGGTATAGAGATCGTCGATCAATAATTATGACGGCTGCGCAAAAAAGTCCATCTGCGGCGTTGCACTGCATCCTCAGTCATTGCGGCGTACAGGTAAGTACGCCGCAATGACTGAGGATTTGCGCGCCTTGCATCTGAAGCTTTTTACTGTGCCGTCTGATTTTCGACTTTTTACGGCTTCATCAATTATGAGTTTTTTAATGCCTCTTCCACCGGCGTGAATTCCATCCCAAACGCCTTGGCAACATTGGGGTAAGTAATTTTTCCGAGGACAATGTTTGCCCCTTTGCTGATGGCAGGATTTTCTAAGATTGCTCTTTTGTATCCTTTGTCGGCGATTTCTACCACATAAGGAAGCGTGGCATTAGTCAGAGCAATCGTCGAGGTCACCGGCATAGCGCCCGGCATGTTGGCAACACAATAGTGGATGACACCATCGACTTCATAAATTGGGTCTTCGTGAGTGGTAGGGCGTGATGTTTCGAGGGAACCTCCCTGGTCAATCGCCACATCAACCACCACAGCACCCTTTTTCATCAACGTGAGCATGTCCCGGGTTATAAGTTTGGGGGCTTTGCCGCCATGGATCAAGACAGAGCTAATAATGACATCAGCTTTTTTGAGAAGTTCGCGGATGTTATGGCGATTGGACATGAGCAGGATCACGTTAGGGGACATAATGTCGCTTAAATAGCGTAACCGTTCAAGGTTAGTATCCAGAAGATAAACTTTAGCCCCCAGACCGGAAGCCATTTTTGCCGCATGAGTCCCTACAACGCCTCCGCCAAGAATCACCACGGTTGCTGGTTCAACACCGGGTACTCCGCCCAGCAAAACTCCTCGCCCACCGTGTTCTCGTTCTAAATACTTGGCCGCCTGCTGAACCGCCATGCGCCCGGCTACCTCACTCATGGGTGTTAGGAGAGGTAAATGGCCATCCGGAGTTTCGATGGTTTCGTAAGCGATAGCGATACAGTTGGTGCGGATAATTGCCCGGGTTAATTCTTCTGAAGCCGCAAAATGGAAATAGGTAAAAATGATTTGTCCTTCCCGCAAAAAAGCATGCTCTTGGGGAAGAGGCTCCTTCACTTTTATAATCAGATCCGCCCGCTGGTAGACTTCTTGGGCTGTTGATACAATCGTTGCGCCGGCAGATACATACTGGTCATCAGAAAAACCGCTTGCAGAACCCGCTTGGGTTTCGATCAAAACCTGATGCCCATGCTCGATCAGAAGTTCCGCGCCCACGGGCAATAAAGAAACCCGGCTTTCGTCAATCTTAATTTCTTTTGGCACGCCGATAATCATTACCACCTCTCTTTTGGGGATGTTGGTTTTAGAAGTAGAGAATTTTTATTTTCCCAAAATGCAGACCGAGATTTTGTCGAACTGTCCTTCTTTAGCCATCGTGTATTTTTCCCAAAAGAGCTTGTCGCTTTCATAAAAAGAATTGGTTTCTTTCCGCGTGAGAAACTTTCTAAATTCCCCAAGGCCACCATTGTACATAGCGTAAACCACCCGGCCGAGGGTATCCAAATCCAACGGGTTAGTGGGATCCATTTTTTTCAGGGCATACTTACATAAATAATAATTTAGTATTTCACTTCCCGCGCGGGCGTTATACCGAATATTCCAGCGCAGGCTTTCGAGCTGGTAAAAACCGCGCCAGACCCTTTCGTGGATCTGCATTAACCCGATTGAGCTCTGGTTGTACGAAAGGAGATAACGGAGTTTCCCTTTGGTGGTTACAAATTGCCGCCAGCAGCTTTCCTGCCAGGCGGTGGAAAGCACCAATAGACGGTAAAAGTCCTGATACTTTTCCTCAAGCGGTTTTTGAACAAGGGTGTCATGTGCTGCCTGCTCAAGGACTTGTTTTACCCGGTTTACGTATTGTTGGATATTTTTTTCGGAGGGGATCCACTGTTTAACGTCTCCCGGAGGAGCTGGTAGTTCTTCAGCAGCAAAAGCCAACGGCAGGAAGAAATTGCGCCATGAAGAGTAATTGTTTTGAGCTGATTGTTGTGTTTGATCGTCAGGGAAATCTATCTCCTGGAGGTCGAACGCCGGGCCGGCATTATCGAGCGGTGGTCCAAATCCAAGGAGATCGCGAAGTTCTGGGTCTACGCCATACGTGTAGTCTAACAGTGGCTCAGCTTGTTTTTCGCTCAATAGTTGAGCTAACCGCACTAACCCATCACGGCTGATATCAATACCCAGCGCGGGGCCAAGCTTATCCAGCGCAACTAACGCATCAGAGGCAGTAAAAAAAGATAGGTACTTTAACAACGAGGTTGAAGGATAGGTGACCAGGTGGCTTCTTAAAGTCGTGGCCAATCGTTTCCAGGTCCCGACAAACTGCTCGCGGATCAAGTTGTTGCCAAGCGTGTTTTCACTCAATGACCGGATAAAACCCTGACGAGTGTCTAACAAGATCTCCAACAAATCAGCCTGCTCGGTTTCCGTCAGCGGCTGGCCGATGAGGGACTCGATTTGATACACGAGAAAAGAATCCCAGGTTTCCCACGACCGGGAGAAAAGCTCAACCTCGTGCGGGGATAACGCATTAATCGCGACTTCTTTTTGTTTGGGTAAAGGCTCAGTCTCCATAAGGAGGTCAAGTCTCACGGCATCATTATCAACGTGGGCGTCACTAAGCCGCAGGGTATTCAACCAATTTTCCAGGCGCGGCCGGGTTTCCGATGAAACGAGGAGGGGTAAAACAGTTTTAAGTTCATTCACCGGGAAGGCAAGGTTAATGCTTAAGTCATCAAAAAACGGGATGACAGTTGTTCTGATGACATCCCAAACTTTCTCGCCGACTGTGGTCGGTTTTCCGTCCTTGTTGAACACTTGGGAGCTTACAGTTTTAAACCGGAGCTGTTGAGTATTTTTATCCACCCACACCCGTTGTAAAATTTTCAGGGTGCCTTCCCAGTCTGCGAATTGTACGCAGGTTCCAAAAACTTTTAATCCGGCCTTTATCTTGATGTTGGTGCCGATTTTGAGCAACGATTGTTCAGGCGAAAGGTCTGGTGCCCACAGCTCGATGTTGTTGCAGCCGCCTCCTTTTGCGTCCCCAAGGATTGCCCTTCCTCCTGGTTTATTGAAGGCCTGAACATGAAACAGCGAGCGGATTAAGGTATAGTCAAGCGTCAGGGGAAGGCGCACTGTCTCAGTCGCGCCCCAGGAAAAAGCAGGCACAAACAAAAATACCATCAACAAAAAAGGGTACAACACTTTCCGGTTCATGAGCGAATCCTTTAATCGAATAATAACGTGAAACTTTTCTCCATTCAAATTTTTCATATTATTAATTATATCTTCGCGATACACTAAATCAAGTAATTATGTTAAAATGAAGTTGTAAAATAAAGAAGAAAAAATTAAAATAACCAAAGTAACTAACCAATTATGAATGATTATTTTGACCCGGATAAGCCTGTTCACATTCCCCTTGAGGATACTCTTGACCTCCATTCGTTTTTACCCAAAGAGGTTCCCTCGCTTTTAGAGGAATACCTCGCGGAGTGTGTTAAGGCAGGAATCGTTGACGTGCGGATAATCCACGGAAAAGGGAAGGGCTTTTTAAGAGAAAAAGTTCATTCCGTGCTCAGAAAATCACCTCTGGTTGAGTCCTTTCATCTGGCGGATGAGGCTGGCGGAAGCTGGGGGGCAACTATAGTGCGGTTAAGAAAATTATAGAGGAACTTTCAATGGTCCTGGATAAACGACACAAAGTACTGGCCCTTGCTTCGAGCGTGCTCTTTATTGATATGATCGGATATGGAATCGTAATACCCATCCTTCCTCTCTACGCTTCCACGCTCGGTGCTACCACAACAAAAATTGGTTTTTTATTTGCTTCCTATTCCTTTGTGTTTCTTTTTGCGCTTCTTCCGCTCTGTCATATAGTAGATAACTACGGGAAAAAGCAGCCGATCGTTCTGGGGATGTTGCTTCTCGGTATAAGTTCTCTTTTCTATGCGTTCTCCACTTCTCTTTTTCTTTTGACCATAAGCCGGATGCTCCAGGGGTTTTCTGCTTCTTTAACCTGGGCGGCCGCTCTTCCCTTAGCTTCGCAGGTAACGACTGAAGACAGACGGGGACTCGAGATGAGCATCATTTCCATCGCGATCGGTTTAGGGTCTATTCTTGGGCCGGTGATCGGCGGCCTGGGAAGTTTTCACACGCCTTTTTATTTTTTAGCTCTGGTTACTTTTTGCTTGGGTTTCCTTTGTTTGTTCTGGTTAGAGGAACCGGAAGAGGTGAAGAAACATAGGGAGTATGTAAAATTAAAAGAAAAGATCATTC
>Ga0209048_10003402_pt1 | contig 15444 bp, 13 predicted proteins | sample FrelakmetCRP12CR_FD_187146 | JGI IMG/M metagenome (GOLD analysis project Ga0209048, IMG submission 187146) | Freshwater lake sediment microbial communities from the University of Notre Dame, USA, for methane emissions studies - CRP12 CR (SPAdes)... | ecosystem: Environmental > Aquatic >... | reverse complement strand
CGGCATCATGGCGCGCAGGACTTCCTGCGCGTGCAGACCGCGGCCCACGGCGGCGTCGGCGGCCGCCACGACCGCGGCGGCGCGACCTTCCACGGCGGACATGAACAGCAGGACGCAGTCGGGAGACTCGGCGCGCACCTCGTCGGCCAGGGAGAGCAGCTCGTCGGCCGAGTCGACGCGCGGAGACGCCGCCACCACGGGGACGCCGCCCACGTGCTCCGCTCCCTCAAGCAGGGCGGCGGCGCTCTCGCGCCTCCCCCCCGCATCCGCGGCCTTGAGCTTGGCCCGCAGATCGGCGACCTGCAGGGAGAGCTTGTGGACGGCGGCCGGCAGGTGGTCGGGCTTGGCGCCGAGTTGCGCGGCGAGATCGTCCCATTCGTGCTCGATGCCGCGATAGTGCTCGATGGCCGCCGCCGACGTGATCGCCTCGATGCGCCGCGTGTTGGCGCCCACCGACTGGCTCGACGTGATCCGGAAGAGCCCTATCTGCGACGTCGACGACACGTGCGTGCCGCCGCACAGCTCGCGACTGAAGTCGTCGATCTCGAGGACCCGCACGAACTCGCCGTACTTCTCCTCGAAGAAGGCGAGCGCGCCGATCTCGGCGGCGTACTCCTTGGTCGTCACGAACGGGCGTACCGCGTGGTTCTCGATGATGCGCCGGTTGACGAGGTCCTCGACCTGCCGCAGCTCCTCGGCCGTCGGGGCGCGGCGCACCGAGAAGTCAAAGCGCAGTCGTTCGGGACGGACCATCGACCCGGCCTGCCGGACGTTCTCGCCGAGGACGATGCGCAGGGCGTTGTGCAACAGGTGCGTGGACGTGTGGTTGCAGGCAGTCTGGTGACGACGGACGGCGTTGACCATGGCCTTGGCGCGCTCACCCGCTACCGCGGCGCCTTCCACCACCCGCGTGACGACGACCTGGTCGGACTCGAAACGGACGACATCCTCGACCTCGAGCTTGGCCGACTCCGTGTGGATCCATCCGTGGTCGGCCACCTGGCCGCCGCCCTCCGCGTAGAAGGGAGATTCGGCCAGCTTGACGGCCACGCGCCCGTCCGCGAGCGTACGGCAGGCGCGCAGGACGGTGAAGACCTCGAGGCGCTCGTACCCAACGAACGACACCGGCACCGCCGCCGCCTCGCGCTGGAACTCCTCGAGCTCGCCGGGGCCGGCGTCGAAGGCACCGGCCCGCTGCGCCGCACGGGCGCGCCGCCGCTGTTCCTCCATGAGGTGCTCGAAGCGCTCCTCGTCGACGCTCATGTCCCACTCCGCGGCGATCTCGCGCGTGAGGTCGAACGGGAACCCGTAGGTGTCGTGGAGCTCGAAGGCGACCTCGGCCGGCAGCTCGGCGCCGGTGTCGCGGGCGCGCCGGAGGGCCTCGTCGAGGATGCCCATCCCCTGCTGCAGCGTGTGGCGGAAGCGGGTCTCTTCCTCCAGAACGACGCGTTCGATGTCTGGGCGCGCCGCCACGAGCTGCGGATAGGCGTCGCCCATGAGGTCGACGACCTCGTCGGCGAGCTCGGCGAGGAACGGCTTGTCGACGCCGATGGCCACGCCCTGCTGGACGGCGCGGCGGATGATCCGCCGGAGGACGTAGTCGCGACCGTCGTTGCCCGGGAGGACGCCGTCCATGACCATGAAGGCGGCGCCGCGCGCGTGCTCGGCCATCGTGCGCAGGGCGCGAGTGACGGCCGGCGACGCCGCAGGCTTCACTCCGGCCAGCTCCGCGCCGCGGGTGATCAGCGGGGCGAAGGCGTCGCCGTCGAAGACGTTGGTGACGCCCTGGGTGATGGCCGCGATGCGCTCGATGCCCATGCCGGTGTCGATGCTGGGCTTGGGCAGCGGCGTGAGCTTTCCGGCCTCGTTCATCTCGTACTGCACGAACACGAGGTTCCAGTACTCGAGGAACCGGTCGCAGTCGCAGCCGGGGGCGCAGTCCGGGTCGTCGCAGCCCATGCCGGGGCCGAAGTCGTAGTAGAGCTCCGAACAGGGCCCGCACGGCCCCGTGGGCCCGGCGGGCCCCCAGAAGTTGTCCTTGCGTCCGAGCCGGACGATGCGCTCGTCGGAGAAGCCGTGCGACTTCCACAGCTCCACGGCTTCTTCGTCGGCCGGCACCTGGTCGTCGCCGCCGAAGACGCTCACCCATACCTTGTCGCGGTCGACGCCGAGCTCGTCCGACAGCTCCAGCGACCAGGCGATGGCGTCCTTCTTGAAGTAGTCGCCGAACGAGAAGTTGCCGAGCATCTCGAAGAAGGTGAGGTGCCGGGCGGTCTTGCCCACGTTCTCGATGTCCGAGGTGCGGAAGGAGCGCTGGCACGTGGTGATGCGCGTCGCCGGCGGCGTCTCCACGCCGAGGAAGTACGGCTTGAACTGCTGCATGCCGGCGGTGGTGAAGAGGACGCTCGTGTCGCCGGCAGGGACCAGGCTGGCCGGCTCTCCCGTCAGGTGCCCGCGGGCGACGAAGAAGTCTCGATACAGGTCACGGATGTCGGCAGTGTTCACTGGGGTCCTCGCGTGGTTCCGGGGTCTGTGGTCTAGCGGTCGTCGTCGCCCGAGGCGCGCAGGATCTCGGGGCTGTCGAGCTCGCCGATCTCCTCGCGCAGCTTCTCGAGCGAGCGCCGGATCAGGCGCGACACGTGCATCTGGGAGATACCGACGCGCTCGGCGATCTGCGACTGCGTGAGCCCTTCGAAGAAACGCAGGTGGAGGATGTACCTCTCGCGCTTGTCCAGCTTGGCGAAGCCCGGGGCCAGGGTCGTGCGGTCTTCCATGGTGTCGTAGGCCTCTTCTTCGCCGCCGAGGTAGTCGATGAGCCCGGCGTCCTCTTCTCCGCCCTCGCCGTTAGGCGATGCCTGCAGGGAGACGGAGTTATAGGCCTGGCTCGTCTCGAGCGCCTCGAGCACTTCTTCGGGGGTGGCGTTCGCGGCCTCGGCCAGCTCGCTGATCGTCGGCGAGCGCTGAAGCTTGGGCACCAGCTCGTCGATCACCTTGTTGAGCCGGATGTTGAGCTCCTGAAGGCCGCGCGGGACGCGCACCGACCAGCCCTTGTCGCGGAAGTAGCGCTTGATCTCCCCGACGATGTTCGGCGTGGCGTACGTCGTGAGCTCCACGCCGCGGCTGAGATCGAACCGGTCGATCGCCTTGATCAGCCCGATGGCGCCTACCTGCACGAGGTCGTCGAAGTGCTCACCGCGCGAGGCGTAGCGGCGCGCCAGAGAGCGCACCAGGGGCAGGTACATCGTGATGAGCTGCTCGCGCGCCTTGCGATCCCCGTGGAGATGGTAGCGGCGCAGCAGATACTGGTCCAGCTTCTCCGACTCGTCGCGGCCCCGGCCCTGAGGATCGGCGGCCGGGCCGCCTTGGCCCTGGAGCTCCTCCTCGTCTTCGAGGGGGCGCGCCTGGCCCGGCAGCGCTTTGAGATCGAGCGGGTCGTTGACCCGGCGCTCGTCGTGAGCGCTCACGGGGAAGCCTCCCGCGGGCGTCGCTCGAGAACGACCGTGTACGCCGCATCGTCGCCTTCGACGCTCACCGCGTCCATGGTCCGCCGGAGCAGCAGACAGAGGTCGATGCAGTCTTCCCTGCCCACCGTGACGCGCCTGCGCAGTTCGGCCGACCGGAACGGCCCCGCGCTCAGCTTCATCCAGCCGTCGGCCACCTCGGCTTCGACGGCGATGGTGTCGAGCTCTTCGAACTCGAGCGCATCGTTGAGAAGCATGTCCATGGCCAGCCGTACGTCGTCGAGATCGTCGAGGGAGTAATCGAGACGGGCGCTGAGGCCCGCGACGATCATCAGGACGGTCTTCAGGGCGCTCGGGTCGGCCGGCACCTCGAGGTTGATCCTCTCGGTCATGTTCCGCCTAGCCCGCCGTCGCGGCGGGTCCGTCGCCCGCCGCGAGCTGCCCGGTGATCTCGGTCTCGCGCTCCCGAGCGGCGGACTTGCCGTCTTCCAGGGCCAGCGTGGCGCGCCGGCGGGCCCCGGCTGCCCAGCGCTGCGCCTGGCCGGGGAGCAGCCTGGCGATGTCCACGTACGACTCGCCGGTGCGCCCGTGGCGCTGGTGCACGTAGTACGCCAGCGCCGCGCCGGCGGCGACGCCGCCCAAAATGAACTTGCTCGCGAAGCCCACGATCAGGCCTCCGTCCGCGCCGCGTCCGCTGCGGCCTCCGAGACTTTGCCGGCCGCGTCCGCGACGGCGTTCGCCGCGGCCGCCCCGGTTTCGCCCGTGGCCTCCGCGGCATGTGCGGCCGCGTCCATGGCCGCCGCAGCCGCGTCGTCGGCGGCTCGTGCGGCGGAGCCTGTGCCGGCGCTCCCCGCGCCGTACGGCTCGTCCGGCGCCGGCGGCGCCGACCAGGGGTCCGTCGCGGTGTCGCCGGCGCGATCGCGCCGGCGGAAGCTCGAGAAAGCCGACTGCACGCCGGCGCCGAACGCGGCGGCCTTGCGCGCCGGGGTGGTCACCGCGCCCTCGACGGAGGTGGCCATCTTGTCGAACTTCTCGGTGATGTCGGCAACGTCTTTGGTGATCTGGTCGACGTTGCCGAGGTTGGCATTGACGCCGTCGAGCGTGGTGCCGGCCTTCTGCATGAGTGGCACGGCCTGCTGGTCCACGTCGGCGAGCACCTTGTCGACCCGCTGAAGCGCCTTTGCGGCCTTCAGGAGAGCATAGGCGATCGCGATCGCCACCACCACGAAGAAGAACGCCGCGGCGTAGCGAAGAACCGTCGACGGCGTGCTGGACGCCGCTGATGCGAGCGCAAAGTGCAAGCCCTACTCCTTCCCGACGGCCTTCGTCGGCTAGCTTCCGCGAAGCGTATCACACTCGCTTCGGGCCGAATCCGAGGCGACGATGAGGCCGCCGCCGACGACCACGTCGCCGCGGTAGAAGACCGCCGACTGGCCGGCGGCAATGCCCGCGAAGGGCTCTTCCAGGTGGACGGTGGCACGGCCGCGGGTGTGACGCACGAGCCCTGCCACCGGGACCGCCGCTGAGCGATAGCGCAGCTGGACCTCGAGACCCGTCACGTCGTGGAGACCGCGGTCCACCAGTCCGTGCAGCGACACTTCGTCGCGCAGCGACTCCTCTCGCGAGCCGACGACCACGACGTTGCCGGCGGCGCGCCGCTCCAGGACGTAGAGCGGCTGCGGCGCCGAAAGGCCGAGCCCGCGGCGCTGGCCGACCGTGTAGCGCCACTGGCCCTCGTGCGAGCCGATCACCGCCCCGTCGCCGGTGACGATCGGGCCGCGCTCCGCGGCGACGCCGCGCTCCTCGAGAAAGCGCTGGTAGCCGTCGACCGCGAAGCACACCTCCTGGCTCTCGGGCTCGGCCGCCGAGGGCAGCTGCGCTCGCTCGGCGGCCGCTCGCGTCTGGCGCTTGGTCATGTCGCCGAGGGGAAACTCGAGACGGCCCAGGACCTCGGCCGGGACCGCCCACAGCATGTACGACTGGTCCTTGTCACGGTCTGCGCCACGCGCCACGAAGGGCTCACCTCGACGCCAGACGATGCGCGCATAGTGCCCCGTCGCGACGCGCGCCAGGCCCAGCTCGTCGGCGAGGCCGACGAGCGCCGCCAGGCGCCCCGGGTTGCAGGCCACGCACGGATTGGGCGTCTCGCCTGCGAGATAGCCGGCCACGAACGGCTCGACGACCTCGGCAACGAACTCGCGCTCCCGGTCGACGAGATGGTGCGGCAGCCCGAGATGGCTCGCCGTGCGGGCAGCCATCTGAAGAGCGCCCGGCGAGCAGCAGCTGCGCCGGTCCTCGCCGGGCCACAGCCTCACGGTCGCGGTCTCGAGGGTGCGCCCCTCGTCCACGAGCAGCAGCGCCGCGACGGCGCTGTCGACCCCGCCGCTCAGTGCGACGAGTGCTCGTGCTCTTTTGGGAGGGCCTTGAGGATCTGCTCGACCTCGGCCTCGCGGCCGCTCTTGACGAGGTAGTCCTGGATGGCGAGGTGCAAGGCGTCGGCGGCGAGATTGGAGCAGTGCATCTTGTTCGCCGGCAGCCCGCCGAGCGCCTCGGCCACGGCCTTGTTGGAGATGTCCGCGGCCTCCCCGAGGGTCTTGCCCTTCACCATCTCGGTCACCATGCTCGACGTCGCCACCGCGGCGCCGCAGCCGAACGTCTTGAACTTCACGTCGGCGATGTGGTCGTCCTCGACGTCGATGCTGATGCGCATCACGTCGCCGCAGACCGGGTTGCCGATCTGCCCGACGCCGTCGGCGTCCTCGATCTCACCCACGTTGCGTGGGTTGCTGAAATGGTCCATGACCAGGTCGGTGTACATTCGTCACCCTTTCACGTAGAGCGGGCTCATCTGTCTCAACTTCTCGACGATCGGCGGAAAGACGTCGACGAACCCGTCGATCTCATCATCTGTGTTCTCGCGTCCAAGGCTGATGCGCAGGCTTCCGTGCGCCTCTTCGGCGCCGAGGCCAAGCGCCAGGATCACGTGCGACGGTTCGAGTGACCCGGAGGCGCAGGCCGAGCCGCTCGACACCATGTACCCGTGGGTGTCGAGCTGCAGCAGCATGGACTCGCCCTCGATGTAGCGGACGGTGAAGGCGACGTTGCCGGGGAGCCTCTCCGTGGGGTGCCCGAGGTACATGGTGTCGGGCACACTGCCGATGACCGCGGCGGCCATGCGGTCGCGCATGCCCTCGAGCCGCGGCTTTGTCTCCGGCATCTCCGCGACCGCTATCTCGAGGGCGGCACCGAGACCGACGATGCCGGGCACGTTCTCGGTGCCGGAGCGCAGCCGCCGCTCGTGACCGCCGCCGTGGATCATCGGCGTGAGGCGCGTCCCGCGCTTGGCGTACAGGGCGCCGATCCCCTTTGGCCCGTAGAGCTTGTGGCCCGAGATGGTGAGCATGTCGACGCCGAGGTCCTGCACGTCGATCGGCACCGAGCCGACGGCTTGAACCGCGTCCGTATGGAACACCGCGCCCTTCTCGTGCGCGATGCGTGCCAGCTCGGCGACCGGCTGGATCGTCCCGACGACGTTGTTCGCGAACATGACCGACGCCAGGCGCGTATCGTCCCGGAAGGCCTGCTCGTAGGCGTCCAGGTCGATCGTCCCGTACTCGTCGACGGGGATGAAGTCCACGGCCCAGCCGAGGCGATTGAGCGCCCTGGCCGCCTCCATCACCGCGGGGTGCTCGATGGCGCCGATGATGAAATGGCCGGGCTCGAAGCGCTGCAGGTAACCGAAGAGCGCGAGGTTGTCCGACTCGGTCCCGCCGGCGGTGAAGACGATCTCCTTGTCGCCGGCGCCGAGCGCCGCGGCGACCTGGGAACGCGCCGTCTCCACGGCGAGGCGCGCCTCGCGGCCCAACCGGTGCAGCTCCGATGGGTTGCCGTAGTCCTCGCAGAAGAAGGGCAGCATCCGTTCCAGGACGCGGCGGTCGACCGGTGTGGTCGCCGCGTGATCGAAGTACACGCTCTTCATCTCGGTACAGCCTCCCTTGTGAGGTCCTCCAGCGTGATGCCGTTCAAGGCGCCGCTGATCGCCTTGTCGAGGCGGCGCCAGACGACGCGCGAGGCGCAGGATTCGGCGCGCGAGCAAGCCTCCTCGTCCGGCACGCATCCGACGAGCGACAGCGGGCCTTCGAGGGCGGTGACGATGTCGCCGACGGCGATGCCGCCGGACGCGCGGGCGAGCTGGTAGCCGCCGGTGACGCCGCGCGTGGCTTTGACGAGTCCGCCGTCCCTGAGGCGCGCGAGGATCCGCTCGAGGAACGGACCCGGGATCTCTTCTTCGGCCGCGATCTCGGGCAGCGGCACCGGACGCTCGCCGCCGCGCGCCGCCAGGTACACCATGGCGCGCAGGCCGTATTCGCAACGCGAGGAGATTCGCACGCGGCTCCGATCGTCGGGCAGAACTAATCCCAACCTAAAAGGTCGGCATTATGGTACCACGACGGTGGGGCTCGTCAAACACGAAGGATGTGCGCGGCGAATGACCGCCTGGCTGAAGGACGGGCTGAGGGCTAGCTAGAGCCCGCGCACTGCATTGGCCACGACCTGCTCCATGACCTTCTCGCCGATCCAGCCCGTGTAGAGCTCGGCCACTTCCCCATTGCCGCGGATGACGGCGAGGATCGGCGGATTGCTCACGCGGAGCTGATCCAGCGTGTCGCCGAGCTCGGTGGTCTTGTGGGCTTCGAACGACATGAACGAGGTGTCGGCGCCGTACTGGGACTTGACGGTGTTGAAGTTCTGGACCATGGCCATGTCGGCGGCGGCGCCGTCGACGTACACGAGGAGCACGATGCCGCGGCCCTCCTGGAGGCGGTTCTTGATGAACGACGGTGTCTCGGCCGTCGGCACGAGCTTGAGAGGCGCATACCCGGTGATGCCGTAGCTGCTCACCGTGTTGTAGGAGGCGGGGGCGGGAAGCGGCGCTGCCGCGGTGGTGGCGCCGACGGCGAAGACTCGCACCGCCACGACGCCGCCGAACAGGCAGGCGCCGACCACGAGGATCAGGGCAGCTGTGACGAGGAACGAACCATTGCGCCTCACGATACCCATGCCGGCCTCCGAGAAATTGGCTCCACCTTGCCGTGCTCGCGCTATTCTCGAACCTGCTCTCGCAGGTGGGTGCTCTCCCGGACCATCCACGGATGGCCCGGAGTGCGAGCTCCCGATGTGTTCGTGTTGGCTCGAGAATGTAACGAGGTCACGAACAAGGTCGAGCCGCGCCATCCTAGCAAACGCCACCTGTTTCAACAAACAAGTCGGCAGCCCTCCAAAAACCTTGAGCGGCAGCGTCAAGTCCGTGCCTGTCAGAGAGGAAGTCGCGCCGTCGGGACAGGCGGAAGCGCGTCAGCCTGGCCGGATGCGCAGCTCCTTGAGCTGCTCGGCGCCGACGGCGCCAGGGGCGCCGGTCATGGGGTCGCCGCCGGAGGAGGTCTTGGGGAAGGCGATGACGTCGCGGATGGAGTCCGCGCCGGCGAGGAGCATGAGGATGCGGTCGAACCCAAGGCCGATGCCGCCGTGCGGCGGCGCTCCGTGCTCGAGCGCTTCGAGGAACCAGCCGAAGGCGTCGGCGATCCGCTCGTCGCTCATGCCGAGGGCGCGGAGGATGGCGCGCTGGACGGCGGCGTCGTGGTTCCTCAGCGAACCCGACCCGAGCTCGACTCCGTTGAGCACGAGGTCATATTGCGCGCCGCGGACGGCCAGGGGGTCGCTCTCGAGCAGGTCCCTGGTCCCCGCGGTCGGGAGGCTGAACGGGTTGTGCCCGTAGGTGAGATCCCCGGTCTCCTCGTCGATCTCGAAGAGGGGGAACTCCTCCACCCAGAGGAGGGCCCAACGGGCACTCGGAGCGGGATCGAGGAGGCCGATGAGCGCCAGGCGCAGGGCGCCCAGCACCTCCGCCGCGACCGGAGCCTCGCCGGCGGCGAACACCACGAGGTCGCCCGGGTCCGCCGACGCACGGGCGACCAGAGCCGCCTGTTCCGCCTCGCTCAGGAACTTGACGATGGGGCCGCGCAGCGTGCGTCCTTCTTCGACGGACACGTAGGCCATGCCCTTGGCGCCGTGCTCCTTGGCCAGCTCGGTGAGCTTGTCGATCTGCGCCCGGGACAGCGTGGCCCCGCCGGGCGCGCGCACGGCGCGCACGACCCCGCCGGACGCGACGGCGCCGCGGAACACCTGGAACCCACTGCCGGCGAAGACGTCGGACAGATCGGCGATCTCGAGACCGTAGCGCAGGTCCGGCTTGTCGGTCCCGTAGCGCAGCATCGCCTCGTCGAACGAGAGGCGCGGCAAGGGGAGCTCCAGCGGCCCCTCCCCCACACCGTCGAAGATCGCCTTCATCAGCCCTTCGAGGAGGACGCGGATCTCCGGCACGCTCAGGAAGGAGGTCTCGATGTCGATCTGCGTGTGCTCGGGCTGACGGTCGGCGCGCAGGTCCTCGTCGCGGAAGCAGCGCGCGAACTGGTAGTAGCGGTCCACGCCGGCGACCATGAGGATCTGCTTGAACATCTGCGGCGACTGCGGCAGGGCGTAGAACCGGTGCGGCTGCAGGCGCGACGGCACGAGGAAGTCGCGCGCGCCCTCGGGTGACGATCTCGTGAGGTAGGGCGTCTCGATCTCCAGGAAGCGGTGCTCGTTGAGATAGGCGCGCGCCGCCTGCACAGCCTTGTGGCGGAGCTCTACGTTGGCCAGCATCGAGGAGCGCCGCAAGTCGAGGTAGCGGTATTTGAGCCGCAGCGTCTCGTCCACGTCGACGTCCTCAGCCGTCTCGATCTCGAACGGCGGAGTCCTGGCGGCGTTGAGGATGTCGGCCGCCTCCACCCGGACCTCCACGTCGCCGGTCGGCAGGCTGGGATTCGCCGTCTCCGGCGAGCGCGCCACCACTACTCCGCGTACGGCGACGACGAACTCAGGGCGCACGCGCTCGGCGACCGCGTGGGCCGCACGTGCCCCGGACGGGTCGAACACCAGCTGGACGACGCCGCTGCGGTCGCGCAGGTCGATGAAGATCAGGCCGCCGTGGTCGCGGCGCCGCGCCACCCAACCCGCCAGCCGCACTTCGCGGCCGACGTCGGCGGCGCGCAGCTCGCCGGGGTACGCGTCGCGCAGCGTCACGCCTCCGTCCCGAGGTGCTCGCGCGCCGCGGCGGCCAGTGCCTCGCGTGAGACGTCCGTCTCTTTGCCGCCGGCCATCACGCGGAGGCGCACGTGGCCGGCATCCAGGTCTTCGAGCCCGACGAACGCCGCGAGCGCCGCGCCGCTGCGGGCAGCCTGCTTGAGCTGGCCTTTGGGGCTGCGGCCGGCGAGGTCGAGATCCGCCCGCAGACCGCCCCCGCGCAGCGCCTGCACGACGTCGAAGGCCGCGGCGCGCGCGTCGTCGGTGACGCTGACCACGTAGACGTCCGGCGAGGCGTCGGGCAGCGGCGGCTCGCGCATGGCCAGCGTGATGCGCTCGAGACCGCTGCCCCAGCCCACGCCGGGCGTCGGCGCGCCGCCGATCTGCTCGACGAGCCCGTCGTAGCGGCCGCCGCCGCCGACGCCGCTCTGGGCGCCGAGGCGGTCGGAGCTGAACTCGAAGGTGGTGCGCGTGTAGTAGTCCAGACCGCGCACGAGCCGGAAGTCCAGCCGCGGCTCCAGGCCGGCGGCGCGCACGAGCTCGAGCACCGTGTCGAAGTGCTCGCGGCAGTCGCCGCACAGGTGGTCGGCGATGCGCGGCGCCTCGTCCAGCACGGCGCGGCACGACTCGACCTTGCAGTCGAAGGTGCGCAGCGGGTTGAGCGCCAGGCGCTCGCGGCAGTCGCCGCAGAGCTCCTCCTCGCGTCCCTGCAGGTAGGCGCGCAGCGTCTCCACGTAGGCCGGACGGCACACGGCGTCGCCCATGCTGTTCATGTTGAGGGTGACCCCCTCGACGCCGAGCTCGGCGAAGATGGCGGCGAGCAGCGCGACGACCTCGGCGTCGACGGCGGGATCGGCGGAGCCGATGGCCTCGGCGCCGATCTGGTAGTGCTCGCGGTAGCGCCCCGCCTGCGGCTTCTCGTAGCGGAACATCGGGCAGTAGTACCAGACCTTCACAGGCTGCGGCCACTTGTGCATGCCGTGTTCCACGTAGGCGCGGCAGATCGGTGCCGTGCCCTCGGGGCGCAGCGTCAGCGAACGCTCGCCTTTGTCGAGAAAGGTGTACATCTCCTTGCGCACGATGTCCGTGGCCTCGCCCACGCCGCGCTCGAAGAGGCCGGTCTCCTCGAACTCCGGGGTGACGATGTGCCGGTAGCCGTAGGCGGCGAAGATGCGCGCCGCTGTGGCCACGACGGCGTCGCGGCGCGCGGCCTCCTGCGGCAGCAGATCGTACGTCCCCTTGGGCGCCCGCGGAGCGCTCACCAGCGGTGCTCCGGGTCGTAGCGCAGCGGCGACAGGAACGGGTTCAGAGCCAGCTCGCGGCCCAGCGACGTGTCGGGGCCGTGGCCGCAGTGCACCACGGCGTCCGGCGGGAAGCGGCGGACGAGCCCGGCGATGGAGTTGAGCAGCTGGTCCATGTCGCCGCCGGGCAGGTCGGTGCGGCCCACGCTGCCCTGGAAGATCAGGTCGCCGACGAAGAGATCGGCCTCGCCGAGAGCGAAGGTGTAGGCGCCGCGCGAGTGGCCGGGCGTCGGGATCGCCGTGACCTCGATGGGCAGCTCCAGCAGCTGCTCGCCGGAGATCGTGACGGCGTCCTTGACCGGCTCGATGTCGAAGCCGGCCATCGAGCCGAGGCCGCTGTCCGTCATCTCGGCGGCGTCGGCCTCGCCGACGTAGACGGGGACACCGAAGTGGGCGGCGAGCGGAGCCACGCCGCCGAAATGGTCGAAGTGGCCGTGCGTGACGAGGACGGCGGCCGGCGGGAAGCCGAACTCGTCGAATGCTTGTATGAGCACGTGCGCCTCGTCGCCGGGATCGATCACGAGGCCCGTCTGCCCGCGCACGACGACGAAGCAGTTCGCCTGCAAGGGGCCGAGCGGGAGCGGGTAGACTTCGAGAGGTTCAGCCACTTCTACCTCGGATGGTCGGGTCGCGCGCGAGCGTGGTCGGGTCCGCGCGAGAGCGTATCAGACGGCGCCCGCGAGGGTCGACCTCGCGCGGGCGCCCGCCGCCGCTCAGCCGCCGACCACCCGGTACGCGTCGTAGACCGTGTGGATGCTGCGGATGTTGGCGAGGATGTTGTCCAGCTGGCGCACGTCGCCGACCTCGAGCGTGAAGCGGTCGCGCACGACTCCGTCCGGCAGCGTCTGCATGCTGCCGCCGACGATGTTGACGCCCGAGTCCGACAGGGTGCGCGCCAGGTCCTCGAGGAGGTGGTTGCGGTCGAGCGCCTCGACCATGATCTCGACGCGGAACGCCATGTCCCCGAGGCCCTTCCAGTCCACCTTGGTGAAGCGCTCCGGGTTCTTCATGAGGGCGCGCGCGTTCTTGCAGTCGTGGCGGTGGATGGTGATGCCCTTGCCGAGTGAGATGTAGCCCACGATCTCGTCGCCGGGGATCGGCTTGCAGCACTTGGCCATCCGCACCATGATGTCGCTCATGCCTTCGACGGCGATGCCGAACTCGCCGGAGAGGGCCTGCGGCTCGTCGACCTCCTGGACTGGGCGCGACGGCAGCATCTCCGGAGGCGGAGTCGCCTCCTTCATCGTGCCCGAGGCCTGCATCACCTTGTTGGCGACCGTCTTGACCGGCACGCGGCCGGAGCCGATCGCCGCGAAGAGGTCGTCCGGCTTGGAGTAGCCGACCTCCTTGCTGATCTGCGTGAACACCTTGGAGGAGAGGATCTTCTGCGCCGGGAGCCCTTCCCGGCGCAGGACCTCCTGCAACAGGTCGCGGCCCGAATGCTCGCTGTCCTCGCGCTGCTCGCGACGGAAGTGCTGGCGGATCTTCTGGCGCGCGCGCGGCGTGTTGACAACGTCGAGCCAGTCTCGCGAGGGCCCGTGGCTCGACTTGCTCGTGATGATCTCGACGATATCGCCCGACTTGAGCTTGGTGTGCAGCGGGACGATGCGGCCGTTGACCTTGGCGCCGACGGTGTGGCTGCCGACGTCGGTGTGCACGGAATACGCGAAGTCGACCGGCGTGCTGCCGGCGCCGAGGTTCTTGACGTCGCCCTTGGGCGTGAACACGAAGACCTCGTCCTCGAAGAGGTCGACGCGCAGGGTGTCCATGAACTCGCGCGGATCGCCGGTCTCCGACTGCCACTCCATCATCTGGTGCAGCCAGGCGATCTTGTCCGGGTCGCGCTCGCCCTTCTCCTTGTAGAGCCAGTGCGCGGCGACGCCGAACTCGGCGGTCTGGTGCATGTCGAACGTGCGGATCTGGATCTCCAGGGGCTTGCCGCCCGGCCCGATCACCGTCGTGTGCAGCGACTGGTAGAGGTTGAACTTGGGCATCGCGATGTAGTCCTTGAAGCGCCCCGGGAGGGGCTTCCACACCGAGTGGATGATGCCGACGGCCCCGTAGCAGTCCTTGATGGAGTCGACGAGCACGCGCAAGCCGGTGAGGTCGAAGATCTCGTTGAACTCCTTGCCGCCGCGGCTCATCTTGAGGTAGATGGAGTAGAAGTGCTTGGCGCGGCCGGTGATGTCCGCGGCGATGCTCGCGGTCTCAAGCTCGGCGAACAGATAGCCGGCCGCCTCGTCGACGTAGTCCTCGCGGTCGGCGCGCCGCTGAGCGACCCACTTCTGGATCTCCTGGTACTTGCGGGGATGCAGCGCCGCGAAGGCCAGGTCCTCGAGCTGCCACTTCATGTTGTGGATGCCGAGACGGTGGGCGAGCGGCGCGTAGACCTCGAGCGTCTCCTTGGCCTTCTGGATCTGCTTCTGCTTGCTGAGATAGCAGAGCGTGTGCATGTTGTGCAGGCGATCGCAGAGCTTGATGAGGATCACGCGGATATCCGTCGCCATCGCGATGATCATCTTGCGGTAGTTCTCCGCCTGCTCCTCTTCCTGCGAGGTGAAGTGCATCTTGGTCAGCTTGGTGACGCCGTCCACGAGCATCGCGATCTCCGAGCCGAACTGCTCCTCGATCCAGGAGAGCGGCGTGCCGGTGTCCTCGACCACGTCGTGGAGCAGCGCCGCGGCGATGGTGACGGAGTCGAGCTTGAGCTCCGCGGCGTTGAGCGCCGTGCCCACCGGGTGGTGGATATAGGCTTCGCCGCTCTTGCGGCTCTGGGTGTCGTGCAGCGTGCTGGCGGCGACGAAGGCGCGCGTGATGAGTTCGCGGTCGGCGTCCGGGTTGTAGCGCTCGACGGCCGCGAAGAGGTCGTCCAGGAGCGGCCGGTACTTGTCCGGGACCTGCGTCAGAGCCCTGCTGTCAGGCAGGTCCTCAGGAACTCTCGTGTCTGAAACAGTGTGTGCCATCGCCTGAAGGTATCGGTGCTGGTGACGTCGACCTTACTCTGCGGTCGTTCGAGATGGTAGCCGCCGGCCTCGTCCAGCTGCACCAGGCCGGCGTCGCGCAGCGCCCGCAGGGCCGCCGCGAGTGCGCCTGCGGAACGCAGGAATCGTCCTCCCCCAAGAAGTTCCTGCGCGAGCCCGTCGTCAAACCGGCCGCCCGCCTCGCTCAGCGCCCGCCACGCGCGCCGCATGGTCGCGTCGAGGTCGAGCTCGTCCGCCGCGTGGCGGCCGGCGGACTGCACGTCGGCGGGCCCCCAGATGGCATGGAGCCACGCCTGCGGGGCGGCCGCCGCGACGGTCGCGAGCAGGCGCCGCGTGCACGGCGGGTCGAGCAGTGCGACGTGCTCGAACCCCTCGGCGACGCCGGGGCGCGCCGCGACGAGGTCGTAGCTGGTCATCACGATGTCGGCGCCGGCGGCGGCCGGGGCGCGGCCGGCGCACGCCGGCTGCAGGTACAGGCCGCCGGCGCCGAGACGCGGCGAGAGCACGTCGCGGCTCAGCAGTGGGCGGCGCGCGGCGACGTCGGCGACCAGCACGAGCACCCGCTCCCCGCCGCCCGCC
>Ga0209048_10003401_pt1 | contig 15446 bp, 15 predicted proteins | sample FrelakmetCRP12CR_FD_187146 | JGI IMG/M metagenome (GOLD analysis project Ga0209048, IMG submission 187146) | Freshwater lake sediment microbial communities from the University of Notre Dame, USA, for methane emissions studies - CRP12 CR (SPAdes)... | ecosystem: Environmental > Aquatic >... | reverse complement strand
AGGAGCTTTATGTGGTTGGAGATGGTAACATCCCAAGAACCATGAAAGAGGCTTTTGAAGAAGCAGCACTGGTTGCCAGGAGAATTTAACAGACAAGAGATTATCGCAACTATGGGACAACCGATATTGATAACAGGCGGAGCTGGTTTCTTAGGGGCCCATATCGCCCGTGCCCTTCTACAGAGAGGGGACCCGGTTGTGATCTATGATAATTTATCCACCGGGTTACCACAGAATCCTGCTGGCTTCCAAGACCGAACGAAGCTGGTGAATGGGGATATCTTAGACTTGAGTTTTCTTCTAAGGACCATTATCGCAGAAAAGGTGAAGCGGATTATTCATACTGCCGCTTTAGTGAGCTTTGCACCCTCTGTCGAAAAACCTGTCCTCACAGCCAAAATCAATATTGAAGGGACCCTCAATATCCTGGAGGCGTCGCGAATTGCAGGGATTGAGAGGGTCATGGATGTTAGCTCCGAAGAGGTCTATGGCCATTTCCAGTATGAGCCCGCCGATGAGGACCACCCTTTTTCTCCCACTGCACCTTATGCCATAAGTAAAGTTGCGGGAGAGGGATTTGGGCAATTTTATCATCGATTCTTTGGTTTGGATGTGGTGACCATCCGGACCTCGTGGGTCTATGGCCCTGGGTTGCCCAGGGCCAGGCCACCGAAGACCTTCATCGAAAATGGTTTGATGGGCATCCCAACAGAGATGGTTTCAGGATCTGACCATCGAATTGACCACACCTATATTGACGACTTCGTTCAAGGGGCTCTTTTGGCATTTGATGTAAAGAATCCCAAGCATCGGGTCTTCAACATCTCCAGCGGAAGGGCTTACACCTTCAAAGAGATGGCCCGGATGGTTCAAGAGATCATCCCTGGCCCAAAGATCTCGGTGGGGCCAGGCCTGATAGAATACTATGAAGGGGTAGAGGGTCCGCAAAAAGGGGCTCTTAATATCCAGAGGGCTCAATCGGAACTCGGCTATCAGCCTCAATATGATTTATTTGAAGGTCTGAAGCGATACGTGAATTCGATCAGGAAAGAGAAGAGTCTGTAGGGAGGCAATCCATGAAGGCGTTTCTTAAAACAAGACCAGAACCCGGTGGAGTGGAATATTTAGATTGGAAAATGCCTGAGAAGGAACGTGGAGACGTTCTCGTTCAAGTCAAAGCGGCAGGGATCTGTGGAACCGATATGCATATTTATCACTGGTCCGACAATATTGTTCAGGAGTATAAGCCAAAACTACCGTTGGTAATGGGTCATGAATTTGCAGGGGTCGTCGTGGAGGTAGGCTCCAATGTTAAAGATTTAAAAGTCGGTGATCGCGTCACAGCGATGCCGATCCTCTACTGTGGAGAATGTTTTTATTGTAAGGACGGAAAGCAGAACATCTGCGACCACCGTCCACTTCTTGGCTTGGGAGTGGATGGAGTCTTTGCGGAGTTTGTTTCGCTTCGCTCGTCGAACGTCTATCGGTTGGATGGCGGGGTTTCGTTTGAGTTGGGCGCTTTAAGCGAGCTAACCTCCGTCGGACTTCACGCGATTGATCGGGCTCGATTGAAAGGTGGAGAGACTGTGGCTGTTGTAGGAGCGGGTCCGCTGGGGTTAATGCTTACAATCCTCGCCAAACATGCGGGTGCGGCGCGAGTGTTTACGACCGGTTTGGAGGCAGATCGGGGCCGACTTGAGATTGCAAAGCGGATCGGGGCCACGGCCGTTTTCGTTGAGCGAGAAGACGCGAAACAGCAGATTTTGGAATTCACAGGCGGACTTGAAGCGGACGTGGTGTTTGAATCCGCTGGGACCGCAGCCGGGGTCATCCAATCCCTTAACCTTGTCCGCAAAGGAGGGAGGGTCGGAATCTTGGGCCAAGGACATGAAGTGGCTGCGATACCCACAGCGATGCTCTCCTTCCGCGAGATTGAACTGGTGGGCACCAGGGCTTACACCCCAAAAGATTGGAAAAGGGTTTCAGCAATGTTGCTGAATTGCAAAGATGACCTGATGAAGATGATCACCCATTGCCTCCCACTCCACATGGCCGAAAAGGGGATTCAATTGATGGAATCCCGGGAAGGTCTGAAGGTCATTTTACTACCTCAGGAGCCTTAACGAATGGAGGGGAGAACGATTTAAATTAAACATCTGTTACGCTTTGCACTATGCGCCATCCTTTTATAAAAGATTAGAGGAGAAGAGGTCCATGGTAGAACCTTTGAAACTGGGTACAGCGCAATATACTTATCTATGGGATTATTCTCTAAAAGATACTCTCAAAAAGATCAGGGGTTTTGGTTTCAGGTACATTGAACTGATGACGACCCCGCCTCACTTCTGGCCCCATCAATTTACAAGGGAGCAACGAAAGAATCTCAGAAACCTTCTCGAACGAATCGACCTGAACCTCATCGCCATCAACCCCACCTTTTTAGATATCAATCTGGCAAGCCCGAATCCGGGATTCAGGGAAGAAAGCATTAAACAGATCAAGGAACAGATCACCTTAGCCCACGACCTAGGTGCGAAGATCATTGTCGTCATCGCAGGGAGAAGGCACCCTCTCTTGGCTCCCCCTGTGGAGGTGGTTTGGAAAAAGTTTGCAAGAGAGAGTGTGATACGTTGTGTGGAGCATGCTGAAAAGAAGCGGGTCATCTTCGGACTGGAAAATGGTCCTTCCTTATTTGTTGACCGAACAGAGCTCATGCAATTCGTATTCAATCAGGTGAAGAGCCCGTGGATGAAGTATGTTTATGATGTCGCCAACGCTTCTATGATCGAACCGATCGTTCCAGGCCTTGAGCGTATCAAAGACCATCTGGTTCATGTCCATCTCTCGGATACCGATGGCAAGAAATGGGCTCACTCTCCCGTGGGCATGGGAATGATCGATTTCTCATCCATTGCTAAGAAATTAGAGGAGATTCATTTCTCAGGGGTTTCCCTATTAGAAACGACCTATAGTGAGGATCCAGACGGAGGGATTTTGAAGTCCATCGAGAAGCTCATCCCATTAGGTTGGCACTTGTGAGAGGCAGACACTGCAACCATGAACCGAAGGAATTCTAAACGACCGAGCCTGTTGATTGACCCAACCCAAGCAGATGTCTTTGAATCTCCAGAACCTTTCCGGAGATTCATGAGACTTCTGGTGGATCGGGAGAGATTCCCCGAAACCCCTCTCACGATCGCTAGGGTTCAGTATCCTTCTGGGGCAAAAGGTCCGTTTCATTCACATCGAAAGACGACAGAAGTCTATTTTGTTTTGTCAGGAGAATTGACAGCAACAGTTCAGGGGAAACGATATCGGGTGAAGCGAGGGCAACTCCTCTATATTCCACCTGGCAATGAACACCGAGCGGAGAACTGTGGGACAACGGCATGCCGGTTTATGACGATCAATACTCCATTGGCTAAGGACGTCCCCGAGTTGATGGTAAGAAAGAAATGGGAGAAGGTAAACCGGAAAAATAAATTGAAGGGGTGAGAAAGATGGGGGCGCAGTTCTCGGATGAAACGATTTTGGAATTTAAAGGAGTCAGCAAGGATTTTCCCGGGGTTCGGGCTTTAGACAAGGTCGATTTCGACCTGAGGAAGGGTGAGGTTCATGCCTTAGTTGGGGAGAATGGGGCTGGAAAATCGACCCTGATTAAAATCCTCGCAGGCGTCTATCCCCAAACAGAAGGAGAGATCTATTACCGGAGGCAAAAGGTTACGATCCGAAACCCAAAAGACGGGCTCAACATGGGGATCAGTGTGATTTACCAGGAGCTGAACCTTGTTCCGTACCTCTCTGTGGCGAAAAACATCTTTCTGGGCAGGGAACCCCACCGGAAGTGGCTTCCCTTCCTCATCGATTATCCCCAACTCCACAGGGATGCCAAAGAAATCCTGGGGACAATCAATGCTGATATCGACACCAAGATCAACGCGGTGGAATTGGGGGTAGCCCAGAGCCAACTGGTCGAGATGGTCAAGGCCTTTTCTTTTAAGGCCAATATTCTGGTGATGGACGAGCCAACGGCCGCTCTGACTCAGAAGGAGATTGGACAGTTGTTTCGTTCGATTAAAGAATTTCAGAAGAAGGGTATTGGTATCATCTATATTTCACACCGCCTCGAGGAGATTTTCCAGATTGCAGATCGGGTCACGGTGCTGCGAGATGGCAAAATCATATCGACGATGAAGGTCAGTGAGGTGAAAAACATTGATGAGATTATCAAACTCATGGTGGGTCGGGATATGACAGCCTATTTCTCCAGAGAGTTCCTGAAAGAGAAAGGAGAGGTTGCTTTAGAGGTAAAGAATCTTTATCGAAAGGGACTCCTTCACAACATCAATCTCAATGTCAAAAGTGGGGAGGTTGTGGGATTGGCGGGATTGGTGGGAGCCGGCCGCACAGAATTGGCCAGGGCTCTTTTCGGTATTGATCGATACAGCGACGGCGAGGTGTACATCTTCGGGAAAAAGGTTTCCATGACCCCTGCAAAGAGTGTGGGCCTGGGAGTCGGCTTCATTCCTGAGGATCGGAAGCGAGAGGGGTTGGCCCTCATCCTCCCCGTGAAAGAGAATGTGATCGTCGCCAGCATGAGAAAACTCTTTCCTCATGGCCTTATCAATCCAACCAAAACTTCAAAGGTGGTCAATGACTATGTCAAAGCGTTAAGGGTTGTGACCCCTTCCATCATGCGCCTTGTCAGGTATTTAAGCGGCGGAAATCAGCAGAAAGTAGTCGTGGCAAAGTGGCTCTGCACCCAAGCGAAGATCTTTATCTTTGATGAACCCACACGAGGCGTCGATGTGGGAGCCAAAGCTGAGATCCACCAGCTCATGAATGAGCTGGTAAAACAGGGTGCGGCAATTCTCATGATCTCATCGGAATTGCAGGAAATTCTCCATATGAGCGATCGGATTTATGTCATGTACGAGGGCCGAATCGCCAAAGAGCTTCAGAGAGAGGAGGCAGACCAAGTCACTGTTTTAAGATACGTTATGGGTGGAGGTACGGCGTGATTGATGACGGTCGGTTCCCAGAGGTCTTAAAAAAGGGAGAACAAATGTGGAAAGAGACAAATTAAAGAAAGTCTTCAAAAAAATCCCCGCTGCTGCATTTGCGCTTCTTTTTTTGTTGATCACCTGCTCGCTGATCTCCAAGCACTTCTGGACGACGGAGAATCTGTCCAACCTGGGGCTTCAGGGTACTGTGTTGGCTATCCTGGCCCTCGCCCAAACCTTGGTCATCTTGGCCGAAGGGATTGATCTGTCTTCTGGACCTTTGGTTTCTCTCTGCGGTGTCGTCGTCGCAGTATTATTGCACAAAGGGATTGGATTGCCTGGAGTCATTCTCGTTTCTATCCTCCTGGGTGCTGCCTGCGGTTCCTTTAACGGTATTCTAATTGCCAAGTTTAAGATGCCCCCTTTTGTGGTTACCTTTGGCAATATGGGCGTCTTCACCGGTTTGGCGTTAGTCATTACCCAGGGATCTTCGATCCCTGGATTCAGCGAGGCCTTCAGGTTCATCGCGAGTGGATACATTTTGGGCTTTCCTTTCATGGTCATCATTCTAGTCTTTATGACTCTCGTCACCTATGTCCTCCTTTATCATACGACCTTCGGAACCTATGTCTTTGGCATCGGTGGAAACCAGGAGGCCGTGCACCTGATTGGAGTGAACGACGTCTTCTTTAAGAGCGCCATCTACGGAGTGGCCGGTTCCTTTGCCGGAGTGGGCGCCCTCATCATGACCTCGAGGATGAATGCGGCCCATCCGCTGGTAGGCTTTGGTCTTGAGTTTGAAGCGATTGCCTCGGTGATCGTCGGGGGCTGCTCCTGGACGCTTGCAAATGGAAATCCATGGGGAAGCTTAATTGGTGTAGCGACCATTGTCGTCTTGAAAAACGGTCTGAACGTTCTGGGGATTCCACCCGCTGTTCAAGTAGCGGGGGTGGGGGCATTCCTGATTTTAGCCGTGATCTACGATACCCTCAAGGGCAAATAACTCATGATCAGAGTATATGTGTGATCGATAAGGGGGATATTCGATGTGGGTCAGACAATATGTCGCTCTCATGATGAGGTTGGGTGTAATGTTTATCATCGCTATCATTCTGGGATTGGCAAGGCCGGAATTTCTTTCGGTGAATAATATCATCAACGTGCTCCGCCAATCCTCCCTCATCTTTCTTCTTGCCTCTGGTTTAACCGTGGTCGTTCTATCAGAAGGGATCGATCTGTCTGTTGGCCAAGTAATGGCTTTATCGGCCTGCATCATCGGTTGGCTATTAAAGTCAGAACCCATAGTGGTTGCCATCTTAGCTGGGTTGGCCATCGGTGCGGCTTGTGGATTGGTTAATGGAGTGCTCATCGCCTATATCGGCCTTCCGGCCTTTGTGGTGACCTACGGAATGATGTGGATCGCTCAAGGGTTTGCCCTTCTCTTTATGAAAGCTGAGATCATTTATGGTTTTCCAAAGGCCTTCCGGTTCTTTGGGGCGACCAATTTAATCGGTATTCCTGTTCCCGTCATCTTCATGTTTATCCTTTGCGGGATTCTCTATCTCATCCTCAATTATACGAACTTTGGTCGTTATATCTATAACGTCGGGGCGAACTATCAGGCTGCCCGGTTCTCTGGAGTTCCTATCCGAAAAGTTCAGATTATGGCTTATACACTCTGCGGCCTTTTGGCAGCCTTTGCAGGAATCTTTTATATCTCGCGGATTAATGCGGTGGAAGCGGGCATTGGAGATCCGCTGCTCCTCCCTTGCCTTGCGGCGATCACGATCGGTGGCACCTCCCTCTATGGAGGGGAGGGAGGCGTTGGAGGGACGATTCTCGGCGCCATCATTATGAGTCTCATCATCAATGGGATGAACTTGCTATCGATCGATTCGTACTGGCACCAATTTGTGATCGGGGCCATCGTTATTATTTCGGTGTGGGTGGATCAATTCCAGGCCAAGAAATTCCAGGTTTCCTGACAGCAAGAGTATGAAAGGAGGTGAACATTGGCATCAGAGAGCGGGGACATCCGATGACGGGACGATGAGAGGAAATGGTTGTGTTTCCATGTTAACCCCTTGAAACATTTCAGAAGGAGGAGATAAGATGAGACCCAAAGCCTTATCCATTTTTATTGCCGTCATGTTTTTTGTCGTTGCTTTCACGTCAACATGTCTGGCACAGGAGAAGTGGGTTGTTTTTTCGGTGAAGAACATTGTCAACCCGTTTTGGAAGGCATGCTGGGTTGGGGCCCAAAAAGCGGCAGCAGAGGTCAAGGGGATTAAAATCACTTATACCTCTCCCACTAAATCCGACAATATTGATGAGCAGACGAGGATGATGGAGGACATTATCCTTCAGAGACCCCAGGGGATGGTGTTTGTGCCCGTGGATTATGTTGCCTTGGTGCCAACGGTGGAGAAGATGAACAAAGCGGGTATTCCTGTCTTCAATTACTGCAATGAGATGGCTGGGGGTAAATATCATATTTATGTGGGATGTGATGATGAAACCCTGGCTTATGAGATCGCCAAGTATGCCTTCAAAGCCATCGGGAATAAAGGAAAGGTCATCATCCAAGACGGCGTGCCCGGAGCCATTACAGCACAAAACCGGAAAAAAGGGTTTAATCGAGCCATCAAAGATACCCCTGGCATCGAACTCCTTGCCACCCAGCCCGCCAATTACAACCGATTGACAGCAATGCAGGTCATGGAAAATCTCCTGCAGCGGTTTTCAAGAATCGACGTGGTCTTGGCGGCTAACGATGAGCAAGCCCTCGGATGTGTCGAGGCCATTGACGCTGCAGGAAGGCTGAAAGAGATCAAAGTGACAGGGGTCGATTCGAATTATGATGCTGCCAATTCCATTATGACGGGGAGGCAGTTTGCATCCGCGGACTATAGCGGACACGATCAGGGCTATCTCGCCACGAAGGCAGCCATTAAGTTTCTGAATGGCGAGAAAATTCCAAAGAGGATTATCCTCCCTGTGGTCATCGTGACCAAAGAGGTTGCACAGAAGTGGACCGTGCCCTTCGAACAGAGGCCGGTTCCTGACTGGAATCAGATCGTCAAGGAAAACGCTGTTTGGTAATCTTCGATCAATGGAAGTGAGGTTCTGGACCCTTTTTCAAATGGATCTGTCTGGGTAGGGGGCAAGGGGGACATGGCCCTGCGACTCCTCTCCCTGGGGGGAGAGGGTTAGGGTGAGGGGGAAATGATCTTGTGATCACCCCCACCTTAATCCTCCCCCATCAAGGGGGAGGAGAGTTTCTTAGAGAATTAGATGCCCCGCAGCTCTGCTGCGGGGTACTTCACTGACGGGAGGAAAATGGCATGGCAAAGATGAGAGGAGCTGACATTATTGCAGAGTATCTCGTGAAGGAGAAGGTTCCGTATCTGTTCGGCCTCTGCGGCCATGGGGACATCGGTTTTCTCGATGCCTTCTACGACCGGCAGGACAAAATCAAGGTGATGACGGTGAGACATGAACAAGCAGCAGGCCATATGGCAGATGCCTATTTTAGGGTGGCCCATAAACCCGTTGCCACATTCACCTCATGCGGGCCAGGCTCGACCAACCTGCCCACAGCCATTGCATCAGCGATGATGGACTCTTCAGCCTTTTTGGCGATCACGGGCAACGTTCCGACATCCCAATTCGGCAGATCGCCTTTCCAGGAAACGGGTCGCCACTATCAGGCTGAATTTCCTAACGTGATCCGTCCTTATGTGAAAAGAAGTTATCAACCCACACGCGTGGAGATGATCCCTGTGATGATTCGACAGGCGTTTAAAACCATGCTAACCGGAAGGACGGGGCCGGTAAATCTGGATGTCCCACTCAACTGCTTCGCGGAAGAGGCAGAGGTAGAAGTTCCCGAACCCAGTCTGTGGCGTCAGGGAATTAGCTCCAGGGGTGCTGGAAATCCTGAGCTGGTTGAGCAGGCCCTGGCTCTACTCCTCGGCACGGATAGACCGTGCGTGATTGCGGGCCATGGGGCCGTGTTGTCAGAGGCAGCCCCTGAATTGAGGAGACTTGTTGAGCTACTGAATATCCCGGTAGCCACGACGGCCAACGGTAAAGGGATTATCCCTGCGGACCATCCATTGAGCTTGGGGCCGGTGGGGAGAAATGGAAGTTATATGGCCAACGAGGCTTGCCGATCCTGTGACGTTCTACTGGCCTTGGGGGTCAAGTTTGATGACCGCCAGAGCAGCTCCTGGATCCCTGGATATACGTTTAATATCCCACCCACAAAACTGATCCATCTGGAGATCGATCCGGATGAACTGGCAAGGAACTATCCGCCCACCCTGGGTATCCTGGGAGATGCGAAGGCCTTCTTGAAAGAGCTGTTAAGGGTGGCAGAGGCCAAAGTGAAAAGAGATGAAAAGAGAAATAAGGCGTGGTTAGATGAGATTGAGAACTGGAAAAAAGAATGGGAAGAATTCAATAGACCGAGTTTCAGCTCTTCGGTTGTCCCGATCCGACCCGAGCGCCTGGTGAAGGACATACGGGAGGTCATGCCGAGAGATGCTATCTTGCTTTCAGACGTGGGAGAGCACCATAACTGGCTTTTGCAGTTCTACGATGTCTATGTGCCTGGCGGCATGCTTCAGTCCTGGGGATTCGCATCGATGGGATTTGGAATATGCGGGGTTTTGGGGGCTAAGCTGGCAGCCCCTGGAAAGGTGTGCGTCTCGGTCTGTGGAGACGGGGGGTTCATGATGACCCCTCACATTCTCTGTACCGCAGTCGAATATGATATCCCGGCCGTTTGGATCGTCTGGAATAATTACGGATGGAATGTCATCCGTCATCAGGCAAACGGAGCCTGGCCTAACCGCGAGATCGTGACCAGCTTCAAAAGAGATGAGACAGGAGAGTTCTACAATCCAGATTTTGCCGCCCTGGCAAAGGCTTGCGGAGCGGAGGGCGCCAAGGTGGAAACCCCCGGGGATTTCAAGGAGGTTTTTCACCACGCGATCAAATCGAATAGGCCTTTCGTCATCGACGTGGTTGTTGACAGAAACGCCAAGGCCCCCTCCACCGGGACATGGGTGCTCCCGCCTTTTCCGCATGGAGAGCCCTCTTATGGGAAGAGGAATTTGAGGAAATGACATAGCGAGGGAATCAACCCCAGGAGATGGAACAGAGAGCCCCTCCTGGGGGAACGACTCTCGCGGCCGGGTGATCAAAATAGTTTTCTTGATCGACCGATTTTTATCTTAGGATGGTCCAAACCCCTTTATAAGGGGAGATGGAGATTTGCTCATGGATATCTCAATATTCATTCAAACGATGGTCTCTGGTATTTTGGTGGGTGGACTCTATGCCCTCATTGCCCTGGGGATGACCATGATCTTTGGTGTCATGCGGATCGTCAATCTTGCCCATGGGGAGTTCTTGATGGTGGGAATGTACGTCTGTTTCTGGCTCTTTAAATGGTGGGGGATTGATCCCTACCTTTCTCTCATTATCAGTATTCCAACCCTTTTCATCCTGGGGGTGCTTCTTCAGCGTTTTATTATTCAGCCTGTCATCAAGGCTCAAGCCCCGGGGGAGAATCAGATTCTTTTAACAGCAGGGATCGGCCTGGTATTAACGAACCTTGCCCTGGTTCTCTGTTCTCCCAACTATTACACCGTGCTCACCCCTTACTCCAATGCAACGGTCCTTGTGGAAAAGATATCGGTGAGCCTGCCTATGCTCTGGAACTTTATCATCTCCTTTGGCCTCACCGGTTTGCTGTACCTTTTTGTCATGAAGACCGATGTCGGATCTTCTATCCGAGCCGTGGCACAGAATCCTGATGCGGCCCGTCTCATGGGTATCAATACAGACCGGATCACGATCATCACGTTTGCCATTGGAAGCGCATTAGTGGGCGCCGCGGGGTCATTGTTTATGCCGATTTATTATGTCTTCCCAGCCATTGGAGAGATCTTTACCTTGAAGGCCTTCATCGTCGTTGTTCTCGGAGGGATGGGGAGTGCCATTGGATCCCTTGTGGGCGGTCTTACATTAGGAGTGGTCGAATCGATCGGTGCTGCCTACATCTCGATGGGCCTGAAGGATGGGCTCGGATTTATCATCTTCGTCCTCGTTCTTATCTTCAAACCCTCAGGACTTGTGGGAAAGACCCGATTCTAGATACGTTAGAGGAAAGGCCATGTCAAAACTAATTCATATCCTCAGGGATGAAACGAAGGCATCACTCTTGATCTTGATCATCGCAGCCATCGTTCCACTGGTCATCCGGAATGCATATTTTCTCCATCTGATCATCCTGATCATGTTATGGACCGTCTTGGGAGCGAGCTGGAATCTTTTAGGAGGATATACAGGACAAGTATCCTTTGGCCATGCTGCTTTCTTCGGAATGGGAGCCTATGCGGCTTGTCTCCTCTATGTGAAGTTAGGGGTTTCCCTTTGGATCGGGTTTATCGCTGCCGGAATCGCAGGAGCCCTGATCTCACTTCCCATTGGTGCCATCTGCTTCAGATTGAAAGGGCCTTATTTCGCTCTATCGGTGTTGGCTTTCTCCGAAGTGCTCAGGTTGATCATCCTGCACTGGAAGTCCTTCACGGAAGGCGCTGTTGGCATCCTTTTAATTGATCCGGTCCTGTCCTCTAAAACAGGATATTACTATCTCATCTTGGCCATTACCGTTCTCACCATGATGACCGTAAGCTATGTTTTAAGAAAGCGAATGGGATACTATTTTCTCGCCATCCGGGAAGATGAGGATGCGGCAGGGGCCTTGGGGATCTTTTCGACACGATATAAACTCGTAGCCCTTGGGATCAGTGCCTTCTTTACGGGGATCACGGGGGCTTTTTTTGCGAATTATACGAACTACATTGATCCCTATATTGTCTTCTCCATTGGAGATGTTTCCATCGCTATGGTTCTCATCGTTGTCCTCGGAGGGATCGGAACATATTGGGGGCCTCTCATTGGATCCGTGATCGTTGTCTTACTCTCCGAAGGATTCCGCAATATTTTTGCTTCGGCGAGCTTACTGATCTACGGTGCGTTGATCATCATCGTGATCATGTTTCTACCACGGGGTATTGTCGGAAACATCAAGGCACGTTATCGGAAATGATACGGTTTGGGGGAGAAAAGACGATGCTGCTTGAAGTCAAAGGGTTGACCAAACACTTTGCAGGACTCGTTGCGGTTATGGATATCGACCTCAATGTCCAAAAGGGAGAGATCTTGGGATTGATCGGTCCCAACGGAGCTGGGAAGACGACCATCTTTAGTGTGATCTCTGGATTTTTAAAACCCACGAAGGGGAGTGTCTTTTTCAATGGACAGAACATTACAGGCCTGTCTCCCCCTAAGATTTGTCATCTCGGTGTGACCCGTACCTTTCAACTGGTGAAGCCTTTGGCCCAACTCACGGTCCTTGAGAATGTGATGGTGGGGGTTTTCTCGAAGGTTGTCAATGCGGAGGAGGCAAAAAAACAGGCGATGGAAGTCCTGGAGTTTACCGGTCAGCTTTCCCAAAAGGATGCGAAAGCGGGGAGCCTCCCCCAGGGGGACCGAAAGCGATTGGAGATCTCCAGAGCGCTGGCGACCCAGCCGAATTTACTCCTTCTGGACGAATGTATGGCCGGGCTTAATCCGCATGAGATCTCTGAAGCGATCGAGCTCATCAGGAAGATCCGCAAGAAAGGGGTTACCTTGATCGTGATCGAACATGTGATGAAAGCGATCATGTCCATCTCCGATCAAATCGTTGTGATCAATCACGGGGAGAAGATCATGGAGGGAACTCCGGAACAGGTCGTCAACGATCAGGAGGTCATCAAGGCCTATTTAGGAGAGGATTATGTTAAACGTTAAGAATTTAAATGTATTTTACGGGGATGCCCAGGCCCTTTGGGAGGTCTCCTTCTTCGTCCCAGAAAAGCAGATGGTCGTTGTCATCGGCTCGAACGGTGCTGGGAAATCGACGATTCTGAAGACGATCTCCAACCTGATTAAACCAAGGTCCGGGGAGATGAGCATCGACAACAGGGTGACCACGGGTTTCCAGGCCCACCAGGTGGTGGAGCTGGGCGTGGCCCATGTGCCGGAGGGCCGACAGCTCTTTCCTTATATGACCGTTCTTGAGAATTTGAGAATGGGAGCGGTTTTGCCGAATGCAAAAGGGAAAAGAATGGAGACCCTCCGTGAAGTGTTTGAATTGTTTCCGATTTTGGGGGAGAGGCAGCATCAACTGGCCCAGACGTTAAGCGGCGGAGAGCAGCAGATGGTCGCTATCGGCAGAGGGTTGATGTTGAGGCCCCGTCTCATCCTCCTGGATGAACCTTCGCTGGGGCTGGCGCCTTTGCTCGTAACTCACATTTTTGAAATTATTAAAGAAATCAATAAGAGGGGGATTACGGTCTTGCTGGTTGAACAGAATGTGCAACGATCATTGGAACGGGCGGATGAGGGCATTGTTTTAGAGAACGGGAGGGTTACTCTGAGGGGAAAGGGACAGGATCTCCTCAACAATGACCACGTTAGAAAAGCTTACCTTGGGTTGTGATGAGGAAGGCGACGTGGGGACATCTTTCGTTCCATTTCAGTCTGTCCGGAGATCATTGGAAAGGAGGTGAAGACTCTTTTTTATCTATCAACATTACTTTTTTGGTTATTTGGCGCAGAAGGGTATACTGACAGCAACTTTTTTTCATAACAAGGAGGCAGCGATGAAGAAGGTAACTATTTTCATGATAATCTTTTTGTTTGGGTTCATTCTATTTGATGGAATTTCCGTCCCCAATGTCTGGGCCCAGAAGACGATCAAGGTTGGAATTCCAAACTCTCTCACCGGTCGGCATTCGCCTTTTGGACAACATATGAAAAGAGCTTTTGATCTGGCGCTGGATGAGATCAATGCTGCCGGAGGAGTCAAGGGAAGGTTGATCGAGTGGGTCCATGTCGACGACCAAAGCAAACCCGAAACCGCTCTGACGGCCGCCCAGAAACTGATCGAAGATCAAGAGATCATTTTGTTAACCGGTGAGTATTCCAGTTCCAATACCTATCCGATCTGTGCCTTGGCCGAGAAGCAGAAGATGCCATTCATGGTCTCCACTGCCGCTGCGGACAACATCACACAGTCCGGCTGGAAGTATATCTTCAGGTTGGCCCAGCCGGCTGCGGAGTTCGATACCGGTCTCCAGGAATTTCTCCTGAAGGTGGTGAAGCCGAAGAATATGGTGATCCTTCATGAGAATACCCTTTTCGGCACCAGTACCGCCAAGGCCATGAAGAAATGGGCGGATGACAATAAGGTCAATGTCCTGATCTATGAAGCCTATGAGGCAGGTCTCGTCGACTTCAAGCCTCTGCTCTTCAAGGTGAAAGCCGCCAATCCTGAAGTTGTCTATGCCATTTCCTATCTGATGGATGCCACCTTAATTGCCCGACAGATGAAGGAGATTGATATCAATCCGAAGATGTTTGCCGGGAGCGCTGCAGGCTACTCCATTCCTGAATTCCTGGAAGGCGCAGGTGACTCGGCGGAATATGTGTATGCCTCCACCATGTGGGAACGGACGGTCCCTTTTCCTGGGGCCAAGGAGTTTGATGAAAAGTACAGGAAGAAATATAACGTCACCCCACCGTACCATGCTGCCCAGGCCTATGCATCGGCTTATGTTTGCTGGGACGTTCTCAAACGGGCCAAAGAGCTGACGCGGGAAGGTGTCCGCGAGGCCTTAGTGACGACCAATCTCATGACGATTTACGGGCCGGTCACTTTTAAAAGTTACGGTGATTTTAAACAGCAGACCCAATTGCCCACCCTTGTCCTTCAGGTCCAGAAGAAAAAGTTTGAGGTCGTATGGCCTACAAGTGCGGCAACCGGCAAGTACATTTTCCCTGTTCCCAAGTGGAGCGAAAGGAAGTAAAGGAGAGAGGGGAGCGTGAGCTCCCCTCTTCAGCCTGTCAGTCTGATTGAGGAGGTTCGAATGGAAGCAAAAGTTTTTCGAGCTGAGGAAGTGAACTGGATCGAAGCCCCTGGCCATTATAGCGCGTTTTCGAAATTGCTGGTCAATGAATCGCATGGGTCAAAATATTTTGATTTTCGAGTGTCGAGCTACCAGCCTAAAGGTTATTGCGACACCCATTCCCATGAAGTGGCTGAGAACATCTACTATCTCCTAAAGGGAAATGGCGTGGTTGAACTGGATGGGAAAAGACATCTCGTCGGTCCGGGCACGGTGATTTTCATCCCTCCCAAGGTCAAACACGCGATCATCAACACGGGGTTTGAGGATCTCATTTTTATCGTGGCCGCTTCTCCACCTCACGATATGCCCAAATAATTTGTTGAAGATCCTTCAAAGGGATGAATCCATTAGGGGGAAATTAAGAAATGATAAGTTCCGTTCCGAAAGGTGGGTATTTGCAGAAATTACTGCG
>Ga0209048_10003400_pt1 | contig 15457 bp, 12 predicted proteins | sample FrelakmetCRP12CR_FD_187146 | JGI IMG/M metagenome (GOLD analysis project Ga0209048, IMG submission 187146) | Freshwater lake sediment microbial communities from the University of Notre Dame, USA, for methane emissions studies - CRP12 CR (SPAdes)... | ecosystem: Environmental > Aquatic >... | reverse complement strand
CAGCACCAGCGTCAACGCCGCCGTCAGCGTCGTCTTCCCGTGATCAACGTGCCCAATCGTCCCCACGTTCACGTGCGGCTTCGTACGATTGAATTTGCCCTTGGCCATGACTCGATCTCCAGCGTCTTTGTAGATTCTTCCGCCGCGAATCAACCGGCTTTGCCGGGGATTCGCGGGTTATTCTTCCGGCGAAAAGTAGGTTTCCACTTTTCGCCGCCTATCCTGGTGCCCATGGAGCGGATCGAACGCTCGACCTCTCCCTTACCAAGGGAGTGCTCTGCCACTGAGCTACATGGGCGCGGTCCTGCAATCCGATCATTTGCGCCGAGCGCGCGGTTTCCTCAGACTCCCTTGATATCCTTTGCCGCCTTGTCCTTCACTGCCTTGCCAAGCCTGGAGCGGGTGAAGGGAATCGAACCCTCGTCATAAGCTTGGAAGGCTTCTGCTCTACCATTGAGCTACACCCGCGGTTCAGGATTGGTGGAGGGGGAAGGATTCGAACCTTCGAAGGCAGAGCCGACAGATTTACAGTCTGTTCCCTTTGACCGCTCGGGAACCCCTCCCAAGTTTTCCACCGCCGAAACGCGCGATTGTAGCAGCTATCAGTCCACTCGGTCAAACGGGCGGGCAGCCACTCCCTATCGCGCCTGACCGTAATAAATTCATTTAAATACATCCAGTTAAATCAATTCCATTCGCCCGCACCCGATATGCAACCATGACCGGCGGATGCGCCGCCCAAACCTGAGGATTCCCCATGAACTGCTGCCATGCCGACTTCGCCCTGGTTGAAGGCTCCGACCGCGGATTCACCGTCGGCATGCCGACGTTCACGTTTGGCGCCGGGACCTTGCGCGAAGCGGGCCCGCAGGCGCAGGAACAGGGCTTACGGAGAGTCGCGCTGTTCACCGACAAGCACGTTGCGGCAAGCGAATCCTTTGCCACGGTCCGGTCGTCGCTCGCCGCCGCCCACATCGACGCCGTCATTTTCGACGAGGTCTCCATCGAGCCGACGGATGCGTCGTTCCAGGCGGCCGCCCGCTTTGCACGTGACGCCGACGTCGACGGCTACGTCTCGGTTGGTGGCGGCTCCGTCATGGACACCTGCAAGGCCGCTAACCTGTATGCGTCGCACCCTGCGGACTTCATGACGTATGTCAACGCGCCGATCGGTGCCGGGCAACGGGTTCCGGGGCCGGTCAAGCCGCACATTGCCTGCCCGACCACATCCGGAACCGGTTCGGAAACCACCGGCATCGCGATCTTCAACCTGCGCTCGATGAATGCCAAGACCGGGATCATTTCCCGGCGTCTCATTCCGACCGTGGCCCTGATCGACCCCGACGTCACCAGGACACTGCCGGCGAAAATGGTTGCCGCCACCGGCTTCGACTGCATGAGCCATGCGCTCGAAGCCATCACCGCGCGCGCCTATCCGCGCCGCCAGAATCCCGCGCAAGGCGTCAATCGGCCGGTATCCCAGGGCGCAAATCCCTTTTCCGACCTGCTTGCAGGAGAAGCCCTCGGGCTGGTCGGCAGGTACCTGCCACGCGCCGTCGCCGACGCAGCGGATTCCGAGGCGCGCACGGAAATGATGTATGCCGCGATGCTTGCCGGAATCGCCTTCAACGCGTCCGGCTGCCATCTGCCGCATGGTCTGTCCTATGCGGTATCGGGACTCGCGAAGGACTGGCACGTTCCGGGCTATCCCGAAGGCAAATCGCTGGTCCCGCACGGCATGGCCGTCGTGCTCAACAATCCGTCGGTATGGCGATTCACGGCGCCGAAGCATCCGCCGCGGCACCTGCATTGCGCGGTCTGCCTCGGTGCGGACACGCGCGGCGCCGGGCCGGAAGACGCAGGTGAGATCCTGGCCAATCGCGTCATCGGCATGATGAAAGCGACGGGCATGCCGAACGGCCTGTCGGCGCTGGGCTTCGGGGAAGATCAGATGGACGCGTTGGCGAACGGTGCCGAACCGCAGTACCGGGTGATCCGCAACGCGCCCATCGACGTCGGGCGGGATGAGCTCAAGGCATTGTTCCGCTCGGCGCTTCGCTACTGGTGACCGGCGCCGCTCTTTCCGAAGCCACAGGCACAACCTGCACGCGCCGGGCGGGCAGGCGAACCGCAAACGTGCTTCCCAGGCCGGGCTCGCTCGCGATTTCGAGTGTCGCCTGATGCCTCAGCAACACGTGTTTGACGATGGCCAGGCCCAACCCGGTTCCGCCCGTAGCGCGCGACCGGCTGCGATCGATCCGGTAGAAGCGCTCGGTCAGTCGCGGCAGGTGCTCCGGCGCGATGCCGATGCCGCTGTCGGCGACGGCGAATACCCCCGTGCCGTCGTCGTCGACCCGCCAGGACAACGTGATCGTGCCCCCAGTCGGAGTGTAGCGGATCGCATTGGAGACGAGGTTGCCGAACGCGCTCGCAAGCTCGTCGCGGCTTCCCGCCACCGTGGCCGCGTCGCCCAAGTCGAGCGCCACCGTGTGCTGTCCCTGCGACAGGCCCTTGGCGTCGGACGACAGCTGAAGGAGCAGCGCCACGATCGCGAACTTTTCGTCGACCAGCGGGTTCTGTTCGCTTTCCAGCGCGGACAGCGTGAGCAGGTCTTCGACCAGCCGCTGCATGCTGCCTGACTGCTCCTGCATCAGCTGGATGAAGCGTTCGCGCTGCTTCTCGTCCAGTTTGAGCTCCTGCAGCGTTTCCAGGAAGCCGGAGATCACCGTCAGCGGCGTCTTCAGCTCGTGCGAAACGTTGGCAATGAAGTCGCGGCGCATGCGCGCCACGGCCTCCAGGCGCGTGATGTCGCGGCTGATCAGCAGACGTTCCTCGACGCCGAAGGGGACGATCTGGATGGCGAGCGTGAGGCCGGCCTCACGCTGCGATTCGATGATGATCGGCTCCGAGAAATCGCCGTTCTCCAGGTAACGGACGAACTCGGGTTGGCGCACGATGTTCGTGAGCGGCGAGCCGACGTCGTGGCGGTCGTCGAGGCCCAGATGCGCGCGTGCGCGAATGTTGGCCCACTTGATGCGATTCTGCGTGTCGAGGACGACCATTCCGTCGGGAATGGCCTCGGCCGCGCTCTGGAAGCGTTCGATCGTGCGCCCGAGATCGCGTTGATGTGCCTCGCGCATGCGCACGCGCCGGTACAGACCCGAAAACGCCGCGCGCCAGGGGCCGGTACCCTCAGGCACCGGGAACTCGAACGAAGCGCCCGCCCACCGGGTCAGCCGATCGAGATTGCGCACATGGAAGACGAGGATTGCGCCCCATCCGATGCCCAACACGGCTACTGCGCCGATGGCGCCGAAGACTGCCCAGGCAACACCCGCTGCCACGGCCACCGCCACCGGCGCCAGCAACGCCGCGAACAGTGTCGGGCTCATTGCGACGCCATCCCGGTCAGCGCGGAACCGCCAGGCGATACCCGCTGCCGCGCACGGTTTCGATCAGCCCGGCCTGCCCGAAAGGCTCGAGCGCGAGGCGCAGCCTGCGAATGTGCACGTCGATCGTCCGCTCCTCGATGTAGACGTGATCGCCCCAGACCTGGTCGAGCAGTTGGGTGCGGGAGTGCACGCGTTCAGGCCGCGCCAGGAAGAACCGCAGCAGCCGGAACTCCGTGGGACCGATCTGGACCGGCCGCCCGTCCACCGAGACGCGATGCGTCACCGGGTCGAGGTTGAGCGGACCTGCGGCCAGCGGTTCCTGCGCGGCTTCGGGCGCCCGGCGCCGCAGCACCGACTTGATCCGCGCCTTCAGTTCGCGCGGCGAAAACGGCTTGGTCACATAGTCGTCGACCCAGGCCTCGAGGCCCGCCACGCGGTCCGCCTCGTCCGTACGCGCCGTGACCATGATCACCGGCAGTTCCTTCGTGCGGGCATCCGCGCGCAACTGTTTCGCGAAGGCGAGCCCCGATTGCCCGGGGAGCATCCAGTCGAGCAGCAACAGATCGGGCAGCGATTCGCGCAACATCGCTTGCGCCGTTTCCGCATCGGGCGCCGCCCGCACGTCGTAGCCGGCGTCGACGAGGTTGACCTTGAGCAGTTCCAGGATCGCGGGCTCGTCCTCGACGACGAGGATGGTAGGCATCACTCTCGCCCTCCTTGCAATGTCGTGCCGAGTGCAATGTCTGCGTGTCGGCCTCCGTCAATCGCGCGGCGACGCGCCCTTCGGGCCTTGCCCTCGGCCGCCGCGCTCATTCTTCCGCGACCTCGGCACGAATCTGCTCGGCCGACGCGTGGCGGACGTCCTTGCCCATGACCAGCTGGACCACCGCCTCGGCGATATTCTTGGCGTGATCGCCGATGCGCTCGACCGACTTGGCGATGAACACGATCTCCATCGCAGGGGTGATCGTCCGCGGGTCCTCCATCATGTAACTGATCAGCTGGCGCATCACGCTCAGGAATGCCGCGTCGACTTCCTCGTCGATGGCGATGACGTCCGCGGCGGCGTTGACGTCCATCCGTGCGAACGCATCGAGTGCCAGCTGCAGCATTTCCTTGGCCCGCTCGGCCGATCGCGCGACGTCGTAGTATCTGACCCGGGCCAGGCGATGGTGGCCCGTGGCTTCCGACGCCTTGTACGCCACCTTCTTGGTCTCGTCGCCGATGCGTTCGAGGTCGTTGACGATCTTGGTGACGGTCAGGACCATGCGCAGGTCGATCGCCGTGGGCTGCCGCTTGGCGATGATCTGGCTGCACAGCTGGTCCATGTCGACCTGCATCTGGTTGATCTGCTGCTCGTTGGCGCCGATGACGTCCAGGGCCACGATTTCCTTGTCCTGTTCCAGCGACTCGATCGCGCGGGACAGCTGCGTCTCGACCAGTCCGCCCATCGTGAGCACGCCGCTCCGGATCGATTCCATTTCGGTGTCGAATTGCTTGTGCGTATGTTCCATCATCTGTTTCTCCAGGCCCTTGGCGCGGTATCAGCCGAAGCGGCCGGTGATGTAGTCCTCGGTTTCCTTGCGCTTGGGCTTCAGGAACAGCTGGTCCGTCTCACTGAATTCGATCAATTCGCCCAGGTACATGTAGGCCGTGAAGTCGGACACGCGCGCGGCCTGCTGCATATTGTGCGTCACGATCGCGATCGTGTAATCCTCCTTCAGTTCGGTGATCAGTTCCTCGATCTTCGCGGTCGAGATGGGGTCCAATGCCGAGGTGGGCTCGTCCAGCAGCAGGACGTCTGGCTTGACGGCGACGGCGCGGGCGATGCACAGCCGCTGCTGCTGACCGCCGGATAGTGCCATGCCGCTTTGCTTCAGGATGTCCTTGGCCTCTGTCCACATGGCGGCCTTGGTCAGCGCCCACTCCACGCGCTCGTCCATCTCCCGCTGGCCCAGGTTCTCGTAGAGGCTGACGCCGAAGGCGATGTTGTCGTAGATGGACATTGGGAAGGGCGTCGGTTTCTGAAACACCATCCCCACCTTCGCCCGCAGCATGTTGAGGTCCGTGCCGGCGTCGAGGATATTATGGCCGTTGAAGTGGATTTCGCCCGTGGCCCGCTGACCGGGGTACAGCGAATACATCCGGTTGAACGTGCGCAGCAGCGTCGACTTGCCGCAGCCCGACGGCCCGATGAACGCCGTGACGCGGCGCTCCGCGATGTCCAGGTTGACGTCCTTCAGTGCATGGAACTTGCCATAGTGGAAGTCGAGTTTCCTGATCGTCATCTTGGGCGGTGAAGGAGGCAGCGCCGATGCCGTGACCTCGGGACGGGAGACCAGCGATGTTTCCATGTTGTTCATATCGTGAATCCTCTAACGAACCGATGCCTGCTTGAACACCGAGCGGGCCAGAATATTGATGACAAGAACCGTCAAGGTGATCAGCAGTGCGCCGGCCCAGGCCAGATCCTGCCATTCCTGGAAAGGCGACAGCGCGAACTGGAAGATCGCCACGGGCAGGTTGGCCATCGGCTTGCTCATGTCCGTGCTCCAGAACTGGTTGTTGAGCGCGGTGAAGAGGAGTGGCGCGGTTTCCCCGGACATCCGTGCAACCGCCAGAAGGATGCCCGTGATCACTCCACCGCGAACGGCCTTCAGCGTGACCATCAGGATGACCTTCCACATCGGCGCGCCGAGCGCCACGGCCGCCTCGCGCAGGCTCGACGGTACCAGTTGCAGCATGTTCTCGGTGGTGCGCACGACGACCGGAATGGCGATCAGCGCCAGCGCGAACGACCCCGCCCAGCCGGAAAAATGCTGCACCCTGGCCACGTACACCGTGTAAATGAAGAGGCCGATGACGATCGAGGGCGCCGACAACAGGATGTCGTTGATGAATCGCGTCGCGCGCGCGATCCAGCCGCTCTTGCCGTATTCGGCAAGGTAGATGCCAGCCAGTATGCCGATGGGCGTGCTGATGAACGTCGCGGCGCCGACAATCACGACGCTGCCGAAGATGGCGTTGGCGAGACCGCCGGCAGATCCGGGCGGCGGCGTCATCTGCGTGAACAGCGACGGCGACAGCGTCTCGAAGCCGCGGTAGAACAGGATGGCCAGAATCCAGATCAGGAAGGTCATGCCGAAGGCCATCGTACCCAGCGACGCCACCAGGTTGAACCGGTTGACGAAGAGGCGCCTGCGATAGAGATTGTTCATTCTCGAATTCCGCTCATGTCTTCGACCCTTCGCCCTTGGCGAGCTGCGCCAGCAGCAGCCGCGAACAGGCCAGCACGATGAACGTCAGCAGGAACAGCACGAGACCCAGCATGATCAGCGCCGCGCTGTGCACGGGATCGGAAGCCTCGTTGAATTCGTTGGCCAGCGCCGAGGCGATCGAGTTGCCCGGCGCGAACAGCGACGCGCTGATCTTGTACGCGTTGCCGATCACGAATGTCACCGCCATCGTCTCGCCGAGCGCGCGACCCAGCCCCAGCATGATGCCGCCGATGACGCCAACCCTGGTGTAGGGCAGTACCACGTTCCTCACCACTTCCCACGTCGTACAGCCGATGCCGTAGGCGGACTCCTTCAGCACCGGCGGCACGATCTCGAACACGTCGCGCATGACCGACGCGATGAACGGGATGACCATGATCGCCAGGATGAAACCCGCCGAGAGCACTCCAATGCCGTTGGGCGCGCCCTGGAACAGTGGACCCAGGATCCACAGGTTGCCGAAGACCTTGGTGAGAAGCGGCTGCACGTAGTCGCCGAACAGCGGCGCGAACACGAACAAGCCCCACATTCCGTAGATGATCGATGGGACCGCCGCCAGCAGCTCCACGGCCGTGCCCAACGGCCGCTTCAGCGCGGCCGGGCACATCTCGGTCAGGAAGATGGCGATGCCGAAGCTGACCGGGACGCCGATCAGCAAGGCGATGGCGGAGGTCACCAGCGTGCCATAGATCGGCGCCAACGCGCCGAAGTTCTTCGTGACCGGGTTCCAGACGTCGGTCCAGAAGAACGCGAACCCGAATTTCTGTATGGCCGGAATGGCCGATATGAACAGCGCAACGAGAATCGCGACGAGCAGCCCCAGCACGAACAGCGCGAAGAACAGCGTCGTCTTCTCGAACAACGCGTCCTGCCACGGCGGTGCACCCTTGGTCACCGTCGGCGGCTTGGGCTCACGTTGCGCGCGGGCGGGCAGGTCGGCGGACATGGGCAAGGTCGCGGAATTTGCGGAGTTCATCATAGCCCCTTCCAAACAAACCGGCCGGGCTCGCAATGTCCCGGCCGTTGTTACGTCTCAAGCAAAGCGGCCGCAGCCGCCGGAACGCTTCCGCATCAGTTCCAGAGCGCCTTGCCGCTGGCGTCCTTCACCTGAGCCTTCCACGCGGCCTCGACCTGGGCGACGACCGGCGCCGGCATCGGCACGTAGTCGAGTTCTTCGGCCATCTTCTGCCCGTTCTTCATCGCCCAGTCGAAGAACTTCAGCACTTCGGTCGTGTTGGCCGGCTTGTCGGACGCCACCGGGACCATGATGAAGCTGGCACCCGTGATCGGCCAGCTGGTCTTTCCCGGCTGGTCGGTCAGGATCTGGTAGAAGCCGGGAGCGTTCTTCCAGTCCGCGTAGGACGCGGCCGCCTGGAACGCAGCATCGTCAGGCTGCACGAATTCGCCTTCCCGGTTCTTCACCGCCACGTGCGTCATCTTGTTCTTCTTGGCATAGGCCCACTCGACATAGCCGATCGAGCCCTTGATTCGCTGCACATACGACGCCACGCCTTCGTTGCCCTTGCCGCCCACGCCTTCCGGCCAGGACACCGCGGTGGCGGCGCCGACCTTTTCCTTCCACTCCGGATTCACCTGCGACAGGTACGTAGTCCAGAGGAACGACGTGCCGGAACCATCCGAGCGGCGCACGACCGTGATGTTCTCGTCCGGAAGCTTCAGTCCCGGGTTGAGGTCGGCGATCGCCTTGTCGTTCCACTTCTTGATCTTGCCCAGGTAGATGTCGCCCAGGACCGCGCCACTGAGCCTCATGGCGCCAGGTGCGATACCGTCCAGGTTGATCACGGGCACGACACCGCCGATGATCGCGGGAAATTGCATGAGCCCGGACTTCTGCAACTCGTCGGCCTTGAGCGGCGCGTCCGACGCGCCGAAGTCCACGGTCTTCGCCTGGATTTGCTTGATCCCGGCGCCTGAGCCGATCGACTGGTAATTCATGCCGACGCCGGTCTTTTGCTTGTAGGCTTCCGCCCACTTGGCGTAGATCGGAAACGGAAACGTGGCGCCGGCGCCGGTAATGTCGGCGGCGTGCGCCGAGACGCCGAAGGCCAGCGCGGCGGCAGCGAGAAAACTCCTGATCGTGTTCGTCCTGGTCATGATCTGCCCTTGGTGAAATGCCTAGGACACGATTGTCATGGGCGCGTGTTACATCCGGATGACAAATCCGCGTCGGCAGATGACAGTCCCGGTCGCTTGCGGCCAAGGCGAGGCTCACCCTTGATTTTCAATGGCTTGCATGTTGCCGACCGCGGGCGCGCCGATCGCGGCGCGATCAGCGGTCCCCGAGGATGAGGTCGCCTGCCTTTTCCGCGATCATCACCACTGGCGCATTGGTGTTGCCGGAAACCAGCGTCGGCATGATCGAGCAATCGACCACGCGCAAACCGGCGACTCCGTGGACACGCAATCGGTCGTCGACGACGGCTTGGCCGTCCGACCCCATTCTGCAGGTTCCCGACGGGTGGAAGATCGTGGCGCCGAATTCGCGCGCGAAATCCAGCAGGTCGGCGTCGCTCGTAGCGGCCGGACCAGGTCGATACTCTTCCTTGAAGTAGGGCCGCATCGCCGCGGTGGCCGCGAGCCGGCGCGCGAACTTGACCCCTTCCACCGCGCAGTGCCGGTCGAGCTCCGTCGCGAGGTAGTTGGGCTGCATCGCCGGCGCAGCCAGCGGATCAGCCGACTTGATTCGCACGTGCCCTCGCGACGTCGGCCGCAACTGGCACACACTCATCGTGAATCCCGAGAAAGGGTGCGGCCTGGCCCCGGCCAGATCGGCCGACAGCGTGGCGAAGTGAAACTGGATGTCCGGCGTCGTCGACTCCGGCAGCACACGCGTGAACAGGCCGCCCTGGTTGATGCCGACCGCCAGCGGGCCGGACCGCCGGAACAGCCACTGCAGGCCAATCTTCGCCGAGCGCCAGGTCGAGGCGAGATCATCGTTGGTCGTGATCGGCCTCGTGCATTTGTAGATGAGGCGAAGCTGCAGATGGTCCTGCAGGTTTTCGCCCACACCGGGAACATCGCATACGACGGGAATGCCGAACTGCTGCAACAACGGCGCCGGCCCGACGCCCGACAGTTGCAGCAGCTGCGGGCTTTGCAGCGAGCCCGCGGCAAGAATCACTTCGCGCGTCGCGGACACCCGTTTCACCTCGCCGCCCTGCCGGTATTCCACGCCGGTTGCGCGCGCGCCGTCGAACAGGACGCGCGTCGCATGCGCGCCGACCTCGACCGCGAGATTCGCCCGTGATCGCGCAGGCCGCAGATAAGCGCCGGCCGAACTGCAGCGCAGGCCGTTCCTGGTGAAGAGCTGGTAGTAGCCGGCGCCCTCCTGCACGCCAGTGTTGAAATCGTCGGTCCGCGGCACGCCCAGTTCAACCGCACCTGCGATGATCGCCTCGATCAATTCGTGCGCGGTGCCGATATCGGAACATGCGAGCGGACCGTCACCGCCGTGCGTAGCACTGGCGCCACGCTGGTTGCCTTCGCTGCGGATGAAATACGGCAGTACGTCGCGCCATCCCCAACCGCGATTTCCCGCCGCCGCCCAGGCGTCGTAATCCTGCGGCTGGCCCCGGACATAGATGAGGCCGTTGATCGACGACGACCCACCCAGTCCGCGACCGCGCGGCCAGTAGATCCTGCGGCCGTTCATTTCCGGTTCCGGCTCGGTGTGGAACCCCCAGTTGTACACCGGGTGGAACATCGTCTTGCCGTAGCCGATCGGGATGTGGATCCACAGGTAGTTGTCGCGCGGGCCCGCTTCCAGCATCAGCACCCGCGAGCGACCATCTGCGGTCAGTCGATTGGCCAGCACGCAGCCGGCCGTGCCTCCGCCGACGACGACGTAATCGAATGCCGCGACGGTCACGCCATCACGGCCTCGGCCGGGACGAAGCTGTAGCCCAATGCCTCCGCGACCGGCTCGCACGTGACTTTGCCGAAGGCCACATTGAGCCCGTTGCGCAGGTGGGCATCCTCGGCCAGCGCGCGCTTCCAGCCCTTGTCGGCGAGTGCCAGCGTGAACGGCAGCGTCGCGTTGTTGAGCGCGAACGTCGATGTGCGCGGCACGCCCCCGGGCATGTTGGCCACACAGTAGTGCACGACACCATCGACGACGTAGGTGGGCTGCGCGTGGGTCGTCGCGTGCGAGGTCTCGAAGCAGCCGCCCTGGTCGATCGCCACGTCGACGACGACGGAACCGGCCTGCATCTTCCGGATCATCGCGGCCGACACCAGTTTCGGCGCCGAAGCGCCCGGGATCAGCACGCCGCCCACCACGAGATCTGCACCGATGACGTGGTGTGCGACGGCAGCGACCGTCGAGAACTCGGTCTTGAGCGACGTCCCGAACTGCCGCCACAGCATTCGCATCGCATCAGGGCTGCGATCGAGCACCGTGACATCGGCGCCCATCCCGACGGCGATCATTGCCGCATGCGTGCCTACGACCCCGCCGCCCAAGATCACGACCTTGCCCGGCGCCACGCCCGGCACGCCGCCCAACAGGATGCCCCGGCCGCCCTGCGGCTTTTCCAGGAAATGCGCGCCCGCCTGGACCGCCATGCGTCCCGCCACTTCGGACATGGGCGCGAGCAAGGGCAGCCCGCCCGTATCCGCCGTGACCGTCTCATAGGCGATGCAGACCGCACCGCTGGCGACCAAGTCCCTGGTCTGTTCGGGGTCGGGTGCCAGGTGCAGGTAGGTGAAGAGGATCTGCCCGGGGCGCAGGCGCCGCCGCTCCTCCGCCTGGGGTTCCTTCACCTTCACGATCATGTCCGCGGCTGCAAACACCTCATCGGCGGATGCCGCAACCGTCGCGCCGACCTGCCGATAGGCGTCGTCATCGAGGCCGATGCCCTGCCCGGCCTTGCTCTCCACCACCACCTGGTGCCCGTGGGCCACGAGTTCGTGCACCGACGCCGGCGTGAGGCCGACGCGGTTTTCCAGCACCTTGATTTCCTTCGGCACGCCGACACGCATGACTTTTCTCCGGTCAGAAAATGATGGGACGAAGATTACGCGGGAACACGGTACCGGCGCCAGAGCCGCCATGCAGGCCAATGCCAAAGGTCTATCATTGCGGGAATTCAAGTACGCCGTGCCAGGCGCCGGCGCGCACCGGGAGAAACCCATGGGACATGCCGAACTCACGCTGCACGATTCTGCGGCCACACGCCAGATGTCGCTCGACGAGTACTGGATGCCGTTCACGCCCAACCGCGACTTCAAGCGCGATCCCAGGATGGTCGTCCGCGCGGAAGGCATGTACTACTGGAACGACCGCGGCGAGAGGATCATCGACGCATCATCCGGCCTCTTCTGCTGCGCTGCGGGCCACGGGCGCACGGAGATCGCCGATGCAGTGGGCAGGCAACTGCGCGAACTCGATTTCTGCGCCCCTTTCCTGCGCGGCCACCCAAAGCAGTTCGAGCTCGCGACGCGCATTGCCGAACTGACCCCGGGCGACCTGAACCGCATCTTCTTCGTGAACTCCGGCTCCGAGGCCATCGACACGGCGATGAAGGTTGCGCTGGCCTACCACCAGGCGCGCGGGCAGGGCGGCCGCAACATGTTCGTTTCGCGCGAGCGGGCCTATCACGGCGTCAATTTCGGCGGCGTTGCCCTGTCCGGCCTCGTCAACAACCGCCGCCGCTTCGGGCCTGCGCTTCCTGGCATCGGTCATATGCGGCACACGCATCTTCCCGAGAACCTGTTCACTCCCGGCGAAGGCGTGCACGGCGCCGAACTGGCGGAGGACCTGCAGCGCTTCGTCAACCTGTACGGCGCGGAGAACATCGCCGCCTGCTTTGTCGAGCCGATCGCCGGCTCCACCGGATGCCTGGTGCCCCCCAGGGGTTACCTCAAGCGCTTGCGGGAAATCTGCGACCAGCACGGAATCCTGCTGGTCTTCGACGAGGTGATCACGGGCTTCGGCCGCACGGGCGAGGCTTTCGCGGCGCAGAGTTTCGGCGTCACCCCCGACCTCATGACGATGGCCAAGGCGCTGACCAACGCCGCGCAGCCGATGGGCGCGGTGGCCATCTCCGAACGCATCCACGATACGATCTTTGCGGCGGCTCCGGACGATGCGATCGAGTTCTTCCACGGCTACACGTATTCCGGACATCCCGCGGCCTGCGCCGCAGGGCTCGCGACGCTCGACATCTACCGCAACGAGGGCCTGTTCGAACGCGGCCGCGCGTTGTCGCCGTACTTCCTCGATGCCATCTTTTCCCTCAGGGACGTCCCGGTCATTGCGGATATCCGCGGCTACGGAATGCTGGCGGCGATTGAACTGCACTCCGACGGAGTGGCCGGAAGGCGTGGCCACAGGTTCCAGAAGGACCTGTTCGACCGCGGGCTGAACCTCAAGACGACCGGCGATGCGGCGATCATCGCGCCGCCGCTGATCGCCGAAAGGGCGCACATCGACAGCATCGTCGGGATTCTCCGCGCCACGCTGGCCGGTGCCTGAGCATGCGCCTCGAACCGGCGGGACGGCGGCTGCGCGGGACATCACGGCGCCCCTGTTGCGATCCCGTCGACCGGCCCTTGGCATTAAGCCGCCTTTCGTCGGGGGTGGGTTGACAACGTCATAGGGCCTTGCCACGCTCTAACAAATGGCTCTTCGCCCCCACTTCCAGAAACTGGTCGAAAAGACCCGGATGCATTCGCCGCTGCCTGCCGCGGTGGTCTATCCGTGCGACCGCGAATCGCTGCAGCTGGCCCTGTCCGGGGCATTCGCCGGCTATCTGGCCCCGACCCTCGTGGGACCGGAAACGCGAATCCGTGACCTCGCCTCGAAGTTCGGTCTGGACATTTCGCGACTCCCGATCGTCGGTACCGCGGACGAGCCGCGCGCCGCGGGCCTTCGTGCGGTCGAGTTGGCCCGGGAAGGCCACGTTTCGGCACTGATCAAGGGCAGCCTGGGCAACGAGGACCTGCTGGGGCCGGTTGCCGCGCACGACTCGGGGCTGCGCACGGACCGCCGCTTGTCCCACGCGTACTTCCTCGACCTGCCGGGCATGCCGCGCGGAATGCTGCTGGCCGATGCGCAACTCAACGTATCGCCCAACCTTGCCGCCAAGAAGGACATCGTCCTGAATACGATCCAGCTGGCGATTTCGCTCGGGATTGCGGCGCCCCATGTTGCGTTGCTCGCCGCCATGGATGGACCCGCGCCTGCCTTTCCGTCCACCCTCGACGCGGTGGCGCTGAAGTCGATGGCCGCGCAGGGCTTGTTCGGCGGCGCCTTGGTCGACGGACCGTTGACGCCGGACAGCGCGTTGTCCGGCGATGCGGCGCGGCTCAATGGCATTACCTCGGAAGTCGCCGGGCGCGTCGACGTACTGATCGCGCCGTCGATGGAAGCGGCCCTCATGGTCCTGCGCACCATGTTGGCATTCAGTTCCGGCCTCGCCGCGGGAATCGTGCTTGGCGCGCGCATTCCCATCGTCATCCCGGCGCGCAGCGACTCCATGGAGGTGCGGATGGCGTCCTGCGTCCTCGCCTCGCTGGCCATTTCCGGCGCGAGCGGGACCTCGCCGAACCACGCCGGCGCCATGGGCAGCTCGATCGCCGCCGTGGCGGCGTAAACGACGCGGCCGGTTTCCCCGCTTATCTGGCCGTCGGCGGCACCGCCGAAGCCCGAACGCAATCCATGTAGTACCGGGTCTTGCCGCCTTCGGCCTCCTCGACCAGGCCATGGATGTCCGTGTCGAATCCCGGGAATTTCTCGTTGAAGCTGCGCGCGAACTTCAGGTATTCGACGATCGTGCGGTTGAACCGCTCTCCCGGAATCAACAGCGGAATGCCCGGCGGATAGGGCGTCAACAACACGCTCGTCACACGGCCTTCGAGATCGTCGATTTCGACCCGGTCGAGCTCGCGATGCGCCATGCAGGCATAGGCGTCCGAGGGCTTCATCGCCGGCTGCATGTCGGACCGGTACATTTCCGTGGTCACGCGCGCAACGTCGTTCGCCTTGTACATTTCGTGGATCTGCTGGCAGAGGTCGCGCAGTCCGACGCGTTCGTACAGCGGCTGCTTGGCCACGAACTCCGGCAGGATCTTCCACAGCGGATGGTTCTTGTCGTAATCGTCCTTGAACTGCTGCAGCGCGGTCACCAGCGTGTTCCAGCGGCCCTTGGTGATGCCGATCGTGAACATGATGAAGAACGAGTAGAGCCCGGTCTTTTCCACGATGACGCCATGTTCGGCCAGGAACTTGGTGACGATCGACGCGGGAATCCCGGTCTTGGCGAACTTGCCCGACACGTCGAGCCCCGGCGTGATGATGGTCGCCTTGATCGGGTCGAGGATGTTGAAACCATGCGCCAGATCGCCGAAGCCGTGCCATTTTTCGTTGGCGCGCAGGAACCAGTCGTCGCGCTTGATGCCCTCGGCGGAGAGGCGCTCCGGTCCCCAGACCTTGAACCACCAGTCCTTGCCCCACTCGTCGTCCACCTTGCGCATGGCGCGGCGGAAGTCGAGCGCCTCGATCAGCGACTCCTCGACCAGCGCGGTGCCGCCCGGCGGTTCCATCATCGCCGCCGACACGTCGCACGACGCGATGATCGCGTACTGCGGCGACGTCGACGTGTGCATCAGGTATGCCTCGTTGAAACGGTGGCGGTCGAGCTTTTGCGTATCGGAGTCCTGGACGATGATCTGCGAGGCCTGCGAAATGCCCGCCAGCAGCTTGTGCGTCGAGTGCGTCGCGAAGATCAGCGCCTCCTTGCTGCGCGGGCGGTCGCGGCCGATCGC
>Ga0209048_10003399_pt1 | contig 15461 bp, 16 predicted proteins | sample FrelakmetCRP12CR_FD_187146 | JGI IMG/M metagenome (GOLD analysis project Ga0209048, IMG submission 187146) | Freshwater lake sediment microbial communities from the University of Notre Dame, USA, for methane emissions studies - CRP12 CR (SPAdes)... | ecosystem: Environmental > Aquatic >... | reverse complement strand
GTCGGAATCCCGGTCCCGCTGGGATTCTTCAGCTTCACGGGTTGGAAGCAGTCCTTCTTCGGCGACCTCCACAGCCACGGCAAGGACGGCGTGCTCTTCTTCAGCGGCGACGGGAAATATCGGAGCAAGATCGGGATCGCGCCGCGCCGCGTCAAGCCGTTCGCCGGGAGCTTCGACGCCGCGAACAAGGTCCTGACCATCGTCCGCGTCACAGTCCCTGAGGGAGCGACGGACTACGTCAACTCCATGTGGAAGATCCAGGAAGATCCCTTCGCCGGAGACGTCGTCAACAGCTACAACGATGGGCCGGCCTCACCCGGGGCGAAACCGCTTGGGCCGTTCTACGAGCTGGAATCGTCGTCGCCGGCCGCCGCCCTCAAGCCGGGGGAAACGCTCACCCACGTCCACACGACGGTCCACTTCCAGGGCCCGGAGAAGGCCCTCGACGAGATCGCCCGGGCCGTGCTCGGGATCGGGCTCGGGGAAATCGAGAAAGCTTTCGCGAAAAAGTAACCGGCCGCAATGGCACTGTCATCACAGAGCCGGCGGAAATTCGGAAATTAGTATTGTGTCCCCGAATTAGGGGCGGCCCGAGAAAATCGCCTCGGCTTCGGCCGTGTAACGCCCCTCCCGGTTGTAAAGGACGAGCGGGGCCTGCACCTTTGGCTTTCGGACGGCGAAACCCAGTTCCGCCAGGAAGAGGTTGGCCTGCCCTCGGGCGCGGGGAAGGACGGCGCGCGTTCGCCGGATCCTGAGCCCGCCCGCGGCCGCGGCCTTCACGAAATCCTGCCGCCGCTTCTCGGGGTAGATGAAGCAGGCCCGGCCGTCTTTCTTGAGCCACACGGCCGTCTTCCGCATGAGGTCCTCGATATCGCCATGGATCTCGTGCTTGGCGACCGCTTTCTCGGTCACCTGGCTGAGATAGCCCGTGCCCTTGCGGATATACGGGGGGTTGGAAACGACCAGGTCGAACTTCCGGCCGGGACCATAATCCCGGAAATCCGCGCGGACGACCTCGATCCGTTCCCCGAGCCCGTTAAGGGCGATGTTCCGCCTGGCCAGGGCGGCCAGCCCCTTCTGGATCTCGAGGGCGGTGATGCGGTGGAAAGGCTTGAAGCTCAGGAGCAGGGATATGATCCCGCTTCCGGCTCCGACATCCAGAATGTCGTCGGATTTCCGCGTCCGGGCGAAATCCGCGAGGAGCGGCGCGTCGACCGAGAACCGGAAGCCCTGCTTTTTCTGAAAGATCCGGATCCGGCCCCGGAAGAACATATCCAGCGTTTCGCCGCTACGCGGCCGCGGCTCCGCCGTCTTCATCATCTTCATAGACGTCCGTGATGACCAGGACCTTCTCCGGCTGGACCTGGGCGTAGCCGCCCTGGATGGCGAACGACTCCTCGTCGCCGCCGACGCGGAAACGGACCCTGCCCTTTCCGATCCCGACGAAAAGCGGCCGGTGGCCGGGCAGAATGCCGATTTCCCCTTCGAGGCTCGGCAGGGATATGGATTCCGCATCGGCCTCCGCGAGCAGTCGGTTGGGCGTGATGACCTTCACGTGGATGGTTGCCGTGACCTTCTCGCTCATGCCGACCGGAGTTCCTCCGTCTTCTGGATCACGTCGTCGATCGTCCCCATCATGTAGAACGCCTGCTCCGGCTTGTCGTCATGGAGACCCTCCGCGATTTCCCGGAATCCCTGGACCGTCTCCTCGATCGTGACGTATCTGCCGGGCCGGCCGGTGAACTCCTCGGCGACGTGGAACGGCTGCGACATGAAGCGCTGGATCTTCCGGGCCCGGGACACGATGACCTTGTCCTCGTCGGAGAGCTCCTCGATCCCCAGGATGGCGATGATGTCCTGGAGGTCCCTGTAGCGCTGGAGGATCTCCTTGACCCGCCGGGCCACGCGGTAATGGTCTTCGCCCACGACCCGCGGGTCGAGGATCCGGGAGAACGAGGACAGCGGGTCGACGGCCGGGTAAATGCCCATGTCGGTCAGGGCCCGGGACAGGTTCGTCGTCGCGTCCAGGTGCGAGAACGTCGTGGCCGGCGCGGGGTCCGTGAAGTCGTCGGCCGGGACATAAACGGCCTGGACCGACGTGATCGATCCCCGCTTGGTCGAGGTGATGCGTTCCTCGAGTTCGCCGAGCTCGGTGGCGAGGTTGGGCTGGTAGCCGACGGCCGACGGCATCCGGCCGAGCAGGGCCGACACCTCGGCCCCCGCCTGGACAAAACGGAAGATGTTGTCGATGAACAGGAGGATGTCCTGGCCGAGCTCGTCACGGAAGTACTCCGCGACGGACAGCGCCGACAGCCCGACCCGCAGCCTCGCCCCAGGGGGCTCGGTCATCTGCCCGTAGATGAGCGCCGTCTTGTTGATGACGCCCGAGCCTTTCATCTCGAGCCAGAGGTCGTTGCCTTCGCGCGTCCGTTCCCCGACGCCGGCGAAGACCGAGTAGCCGCCGTGCTTCATGGCCACGTTGTGGATGAGCTCCTGGATGATGACCGTCTTCCCGACGCCGGCGCCGCCGAAGAGCCCGATCTTGCCGCCCTTGAGAAACGGCTGGATGAGGTCGATGACCTTGATCCCCGTTTCGAACAACTCGCGCTTGGTGCTCTGCTCGTCGAGCGGGGGCGGGTCCCTGTGGATCGGATATTTCTTGTCCGTCTTGATCGGCCCCATGTGGTCGACCGGTTCACCGATGACATTCATGATCCGGCCCAGGGTCCCCTCCCCGACCGGGACCTGGATGGGCCCGCCGAGGCCCTCGGCCTTCATCCCCCGGGCGAGCCCGTCGGTCGGGTGCATGGACACGCAGCGGACGCGGTCCTCGCCGATGTGCTGCTCGACCTCAACCACGATATCGACGGGCGTATTGACGTCGAAGCCCTCGCTCGTGATCCGGATGGCGGTGTAGATCTCGGGCAGGTGGCCGCCCGGAAATTTGACGTCGACGACAGGCCCGATGACCTGGACCACGGTTCCGATCTTGGCTTCTTTCTGTTCCATTGCTTCTCTCCCTACGCGTTCTCCCGGAGCGCTTCGACGGCGGTCATGATCTCCAGGAGTTCCTTCGTGATCCCCGCCTGCCGGATCTTGTTGAGGACGAGGACGAGGTCGTCGACAAGCTCCGCGGCGTTCTTTGTGGCGTTGTCCATGGCCATCATCCGGGCCGCCTGCTCCGCGGCCTGCGATTCGTGGAGGGCGTGATGGATCTGGCTTTCCACGTAGAGCGGCAGGATGAACGGAACGAGCCGCGCCCCGTCCGGCTCCCAGTCCGGAATCCAGCGGGCCGAGGCCTCCGGCCCGGGGTCGGGGGCTAACGGCAGGAGCTTCTCGGTCATGATCCGGGGCGCCACGATCGACTTGAATTCGTTATAGATAAGATAGACGGCGTCAGTCTTTTGAAGGGCGTACTGCCTCATCAGGAATTCCGCGAGGTCCTTGATTTCGTCCCGCGTCAGCTTATCCGTCCGGTCGCCGTATGTCCGGTCCGCCGGCCAGGGGCATTTCTTGAAGAAGCCGGCGGCTTTCTTGCCCATGAGGACCAGCCGGACGTCCGCGGACTTCTGTTTCTCTTCGATGAACGAAAGGGCTTTGGCCAGGAGGTTGGAGTTGAAGGCCCCGGCCAGACCCTTGTCCGACGTGACGACCAGGACCTCGGCCCTCTTCTCGTCCCTCTCGTCGAGCAGCGGGTGCCAGTACTCGCAGGCCCAATAGGCCAGCCGGTTCATGAGGCCGGGAAACAGGTGCCAGAAGGGCCGTGAAGCGAAGACCGTCCGCTGGGCCTTCCGGAACTTGGCCGTCGAGACGGTCTTCATGGCCTGGGTGATCTTCTGGCTGTTCTGGACGCTGCGGATGCGCCGGCGAAGGTCGATCAGGGTCGGCATGCTAGCTCAGTTCCCCCTTGAACAGGGCGTTGAAGTCCGTGAGAGCGGCGTGGATCGCCCCTTCGAGGGGGGAGTCGATCTGTTTCTTTTCCTTGATCCTGGCCAGGATGTCCGGGTGGTTCTTCTCGAAATATTCGTAAAGCTCCTTCTCGTAATCCTTGAGCCGGGCCACAGGGAACTCGTCGAGGAAGCCGCGGTTGCCGGCGTAGATGATGAGGACCTGCTTTTCGACGGGGAGCGGCGCGTACTGGCCCTGCTTCAGGACCTCAGTCAGGCGCTCGCCGCGGTCGAGCTGGGCCTGGCTCGTCCGGTCGAGCTCGGTCCCGAACTGGGCGAAGGTCACGAGGTCGCGGTACTGCGCCAGGTCCAGACGGAGCTTGCCGGCGACCTGCTTCATGGCCTTGATCTGGGCGTTGCCGCCGACGCGCGACACGGAAATCCCGATGTTGATGGCCGGGCGGACGCCGGCGTTGAACAGCTCGGGCTGGAGATAGATCTGGCCGTCCGTGATCGAGATGACGTTCGTCGGGATGTAGCCCGAGACGTCCCCCGCCTGTGTCTCGATGATGGGCAGGGCCGTCAGAGACCCTCCGCCGAGCTCGTCGTTGAGCTTGGCCGCCCGTTCCAGGAGCCGCGAGTGGAGATAGAAGACGTCTCCCGGATAGGCTTCGCGTCCCGGGGGGCGGCGGAGAAGAAGGGAGATCTCCCGGTAAGCGGCGGCATGTTTGGAGAGGTCGTCGTAGATGACCAGGGCGTGGCGGCCATGGTCCCGGAAGTACTCGCCCATGGCGCACCCGGAATAGGGAGCCAGGTATTGGAGAGGCGCGGGGTCGCTCGCCGACGAGGCCACGACGATGGAGTATTCCATGGCCCCGAAATCCTCGAGCGTCTTGATGATCTGGGCGACGGTCGAGTTCTTCTGGCCGATCGCCACGTAGATGCAGACGACGTCGGAGCTCTTCTGGTTGAGGATCGTATCGAGGACGATGATGGTTTTCCCCGTTTGCCGGTCGCCGATGATGAGCTCGCGCTGGCCCCGGCCGATCGGGACGATGGCGTCGATGGCCTTGATCCCCGTCTGCAGAGGTTCCCGGACCGGCAGGCGTTCGACGACCCCGGGCGCGAGGCGTTCGACGAACATGTGGGTGTCGGTCTTGATCGGTCCTTTATCGTCCAGGGGCTGCCCGAGGGGATTGACGACGCGGCCGACGAGGGCCGGGCCAGCAGGAACCTGCATGATCCGGCGGGTCCGCTTGACCTGGTCCCCTTCCCTGACGAGATGGCTTTCCCCGAGGAGGACGGCCCCGACGTTCTCCTCTTCGAGGTTCAGGGCCAGGCCGAAAACCCCGCGGGGGAACTCCAGGAGCTCGTTGTACATGACCCGGTCGAGGCCGTAGATCCGGGCGATCCCGTCGCCGACGGACGTGACGGTCCCGACCTCCCGGATATCGACGCTCGCCTCGTATCCTTCGATATGCTGCTGGATGATCTTCGTGATCTCATCGGCTTTGATGCTCATGGCAACCTCTAGCCTTGCTGGATTTGCTCTTTCATCTGGTTGAGATTCCCCTGGATGGACACGTCATAGACGATGTGCCCCCTGCGCAGAGCGAGCCCCCCGATGATGCCGGGGTCGATCTTGAAGACGAGGGTGACGGGCCTCTTTTCGGCGGCCTCGACTGTCTCCCGGAGCCGGTTTTTCTGGGCGTCCGTCAGGGGGATGACGGAGGTGACTTCGAAGGTCAGGATCCCGAGTTTCTCGTTCCACGTTTCGGGCAGGACGTCCGCGATGTCCTTGATGAGGTCGAACCGCTTGTGATCGAGGAGGAGCCGGAGGAACCTGGCCGTTTTCTCGCGGGCCCCGCTCCTGTCCAGAACGTCCTTCAAGATTTGGCCCCTTGCCGCGACGCTTATGAACGGGCTCATCAGCGCGCTGCGGAGCTCGTCCTGGCCGGCGTAAAGCTCGAGGAACGTGCGCAGGTCGGCCCGGACGGACGCGAACTCCCCCTCGTCCTTCACGGCCTGGACGAGACCCTGGGCGTATTTTCTAACGAGAACCTGATTTTTCATAAAACCGCGAGAGCCTCTCGATGGATTTATCAATGAGTGCCGCCTGGTCGCCCGGCGTCAGTTTTCTCCGGATCCTCTCCCGGGCCAGCGATGTTCCCCTCTCGGCCGCGTAAGCCTTGAGTTCCTGGGTGCCGGCCCTCACCTGCTGGTCGATTTCCTGCTCGGCGAACTTCTTGATGCGGAGGGACTCTTCGGCCGCCACGTTGGCGATCCGGTCCTTTTCGCGCTCGGCGACGGCCTTGGCCGTCTCCATCATCCGCTGGATCTCCCCGCCCAGCCCGGCGATGTCGCGCTCCGCATCCCCCCGCTTATTCTCGGCCGCCGCCTTCGACTCATCGGCGAGGCGGATGGTTTCCTGGATATCGAACGCCCTCTTGCTGAGCATGGCGGCCAGCGGCTTGCGCAGGACGAAAGCCAGGCCGCCGAAGAGAATCAGGAAGTTGACCGCCTTCCCCAGAAAATCCATGGCCGCCGATGGTCCTCCCCCTTCCCCTGGGCTCATGAACAGAAACAGGGGCAGAACGAGCAGGACGGCGACGATGGATTTCCGCGGCATCATCAGTTCAGGATCCTGTGTTCGATATCCTCGGCCATCTGTTCCGTTTTGGCATCGATCTCTTTCTTCAACTGCTCGACATGCTGCTCGAGCTCCCGCTTGGCCCTCTCGACCTGGGCCCGGCACTCGGTCTGGATGTCCTGGACGAGCCGGCTCTTCTCTTTCAGGGCTTCGCGCTCCGCCTGGTCCCACATTTCCGCCGAGGCGGTCCTCGCTTTCCTAAGCTCTTCCTCGACCTGCCTCAGGTCCTCCTCGCAGGCCGCCAGGGCCTTCTCGGTTTCGGCCTTGGCGCTCTCGAGCCGGGAGGCCCGCTCACCGAGCATGCGCCCCACAGGCTTGAAGAAGACCCGCGACAAGACGAGGACCAGAATCCAGACAAGGAGGAACGTGATGAGGACAGTCGCGTTAGGAACTATGTTCACGTGTCAAATCCAGGCGGAAAAGTAAGGGAAATTCTATCGCCATCCGGCCCAAAAAGCAACTCCGTTAGCTAAACAGCCGGAGTTTCTTGACCTCGCCGACGAGGAAGAGGGAGCCGGCGATGACGACGGGCACACGGCCGGCCGATTCGTCGAGGGCCAAGCGCACCGCTTTCGCGGTGTTGGGTTCGATCCGGACCCTGTCCCGGAACTCAGGGGCCGCATCGAGAATCGAGATGGGCGGGGCGGAGCGCGTGTTGGGGACCTGCGTCAGGATCACGGTCCGGGCCTGCGGGAAGAGGCGGCGGGCCATGACCTTGATGTCCTTGTCTTTCATGACCCCGAAAACGAGGATGACCGGTTTCCGGATGACGTCCTTGATATGGGCGGCCAGAGAGGCGGCGCCCTCTTCGTTATGGGCCCCGTCAAGGACCACGAGAGGGCATCGGGAGACCGTTTCCAAGCGCCCTTCCCAGCGGGCCTCCCGGATCCCCCGGACCATCACGGACTTCCTGAGGGGCTTCCAGGTCCGGCCCAGAACCTCCGCGGCGGCGATGGCGACGGCGGCGTTCGCCCCCTGGTAGCGGCCGGCCAGACCGGGAGCGAAATCATAGTCGCCTCCCCCGCTCACGTACCTGAATCGGAATCCTCCGGCCGTTCGTCGGGTTTCGAAAACCGTCCCCGGCCCGAAGACCTGAATGAGCGGTGATCCATCTTCGCGGGCCCGGCGCCTGATCTCCCGGAGGGCCACCCCTTTTGACACCCCGCAAACCACCGGAACGCCAGGTTTAATGATCCCGGCCTTTTCGAACGCGATCTCGCGGAGCGTCGAGCCCAGGTGCTTCTGGTGGTCCCGGGAAATCGTCGTGATCACGGAAACGAGGGGATGGACGACGTTCGTGGCGTCGAAGCGCCCGCCCATGCCCACCTCGAGGACCGCGATGTCCACCTCGCTCTCCGCGAAATGAAGGAAGGCCAGGGCCGTCAGGACCTCGAAAAACGTGGGGTGGTAAACCAGGCGGCCGGCCGACATCAGGACGTCGATCGTCCCTCTGACCCCTTCGAGGAAGGCGCTGAAGCGCTCCGCCGGGATCGCCTCGCCGTCAACGCGGAGCCTCTCTTCCACGTTCACGAGATGGGGTGAGGTGTAGAGGCCGGAGCGAAATCCGTGGTTGCGGAGGATGCGGTCGAGCATGGCCGAGACCGAGCCCTTGCCGTTGGTCCCCGCCACGTGAACGGCCGGGAACCTCCGCTGGGGATCGCCGAGGGCCTCGAGGAGGATGCCAATATTCTCGAGACCGAGCTTGATGCCGAAATGCTGAAGGTGGCCGAGATAGTCCCGGCACTCGGCGGGGTTCATTGAGGCCGGTTGAGGAAGAGACGGAGGGCCTTGATCAGGTAATTTCTCAGGTTCTTGCGCTCGACGACGTCATCGACCATGCCGTGGCTGAGGAGGAACTCCGCCCGCTGGAACCCCTTGGGGAGTTTCTCTTTGATCGTCTGCTCGATGACGCGCGGCCCGGCGAACCCGATCAAGGCCTGGGGCTCGGCGATGTTGATGTCCCCGAGCATGGCGAAGCTGGCCGTCGTGCCGCCCGTCGTCGGGTCGGACAGGACCGAGATATAGGGGAGCTTGGCTTCGCCGAGCCGGGCGATGGCGGCGCTCGACTTGATCATCTGCATGAGGGAGAGCATCCCCTCCTGCATCCGCATGCCGCCGGAGCAGGAGACGATGATGACGGGCCGCCGCTCTTCGATCGCCCGTTCGCAGGCCCGGGCGATTTTCTCGCCGACGACGGACGCGACGCTCCCACCCAGGAAGCTGAACTCCATGGCCAGGACGTAGACGGGGACGCCGCCGATCGTTCCCCGGGCCGTGACGATGGCCTCCGCCAAACCTGTCCTCTGCTCGTTTTCGGCCAGGCGGTCGGAATATTTCTTCGTGTCGACGAAATGAAGGGCGTCGACGGAATGGATGTTGGCGTCCTGGACCTCGTAGGCGCCGTCGTCGAACAGCATCCCCAGGCGCTCCTCCGCGGAGATCCGGAAGTGGAAATTGCAGGAGGGGCAGACGGAGACGTTGTCCAGGATATCCTGCTTGTAGAGGATGCGCTGACAGCTGTTGCAGCGTGTCCAGAGGCTCGTCATGCGTGTCGTCCTTTGCTTCAGGAAGGCTTGGCCTTGCCCTGGGCGGCCCTGTCCCGCGCCCGCTGGGCCAGGTTTTCGATGACCGCGTTCGAATCGGGGAGGACTTCGTCGATGTCCTCTTCGTCCCGGATGAGCTGCCGGATCGTCTCCACGAAGCGGTCGGGGTCCACCGGCTTCTCGAAATAATCCGAGGCGCCGAAGGAGGAGATCGCCTCGTGCCTATACTGCGGCCCTTTGTAAAGCCCGGTCACGATCACGACCGGGACCTGGCCGCCGGATTCCTGGGTGATTTTCTTCGTCAGGTCGAAGCCGTGGACCTTGGGAAGCATGGCTTCCAGGATGACCAGGTCCGGTTTCTCTGAACGGAATTTCTCGTAGCCCGCCTGGCCGTCGGAGGCGGTGACGACCTGGATCTTCTGCGACTTGATCAGCTTGGTCAGCGAGTCCAGGCTCGGCGTGTCATAATCGACGATCAATACCTTTTTTTCGGCCATGGGCGATTACTTAATGTATTGGAAATCCAGGGCCATGTCAAACCCCAGGGTAGCCGGCGGGCCCTAAAAGCGGTATCATAGGCGCCGGGGGGAAGGACTCCTGTGAACCCGGACCGATGAAAAAATCGCGAAGACACGCCCTCGGCCAGCATTTCCTGGCCAGCCCGGCCGTGCTCCGGAAGATCGTCGACGCCATCGCGCCGCGGAAAGAGGACGTCCTGGTCGAAATCGGCGCCGGGAGGGGCGTCCTGACGGCGGCCTTGGCGGACAGGGCGGGGCGGGTGATCGCCCTCGAGAAAGACGAGAGGCTCATCCCGGCGCTCGAGAGAGCCGTCCCCGCGAATGTCGTGGTCATCAAGGCGGACGCCCTGACCTTCGATTTCCGCGGTTATCTCATAGAGGTCGGCATCCCGGCGGTCCGCGTCGTGGGCAACCTCCCCTACTCGATCTCGTCCCCGTTCCTCAGGAGAGTCCTCGCCGAGCGCGCCCTTATCACCGACTGCGTCCTTCTCCTCCAAAAGGAAGTGGCGGTGCGGATCCCGGCCGGGCCCGGCTCCAAGAAATACGCGCCCCTCGGGATTCTCCTCCAAAACTACTACGAGGCCCGGGTCGAGTTCTCCGTCCCCCCCGGCTCGTTCTCGCCCCCGCCCAAAGTCCAGTCGGCCCTTCTCTCGCTCCGCCGGAGGGCGTCTCCCCTGGAGCCGGCCGCGGACGATCCTCTCTACAGCGCTTTCCTGCGGGCGGCGTTCGCCGAGCGCCGCAAGCTTCTCCGGAAGAACCTGGAGCGGCACACCGGCGCCGGCGCCCTCGACGGCGCCTTCGAGCGCTGCGGCCTGTCGGGAAACGCACGCGCCGAGGAGATTCCCCCGGAAACCTTCGCCGCGCTCTTCGAAGCGCTCCGCCCGTTTCTCCAGATACGGCGCTCTTATGACCAGTAAAATAATGAGCGCGATGAACTCAAGGGCGGCGATGAAGACCGCCTGAAAGACCCCGTAGCGGAAGGGGGACCCGTAGGCTTTTGCGACGGGGGGAACCGACGGGACTGGTTCCCCGGGGTCCGGGGGATAAGGGCGGTCTTCATCGCCGCACACGAGTCGCGACCTTACTTTTATGATATAATCCGGCCAATGAAAAAATCGAAGAAGGGCGCGGCGAACGGCAAGTCCGCGGCCAAGAAGCAGAGCCGGGCCGTCGAGATCATCGGCCTCATCCTCCTCTTTTTCGCCCTCTTCTCCCTGATCAGCCTGATCAGCTATGACTCCAAGGACCCGTCGTTCGCCAATGCGCCGCTGCCCGGCCGTCACGTGCGCAATTTCGCCGGCCACGCCGGCGCCTACTTCGCCGAAGCCCTCCTCTGGTTTCTCGGCTTCGTGGTTTTCCTCCTGCCATTCGGCATCGGCTACGTCGCCGTCAAGGCCGTCCTGCGCGGCACGGCCGGCGGGCTCCTGCGCCGCCTGGGCGCCGTCGGCGTGTTCTTCCTGATCATCTGTCCCCTGGCCGCCCTCCTCTTCCAGAAGATCCCCTTCCGGGGGACGGTCATCCAGGCCGGCGGCATCATCGGCGACCTCCTTTTGAACTTTTTTGTACGGTATCTCAGCTCTGTCGGCTCCTTCATTTTCCTGCTGGCCACCCTCGGCCTTTTTCTCCTTTTCGCCACGCGCTGGTCCCTGGCCAAAACGCTCCATTTCTTCAAAGGGACTTTCGATTCGACCTTCAAAGAGGTCCGGATCCGGGTCACCCGCTATCAGAAATCCAAGGAGCGGGACAAAATGCGGGAAAAGGTCATGAAGAAATACGCGGAGCCGGACGCCGCGCCCCAGGCGGTCGAACCGGAGGACAAGGCCGACCGCAAGTCCGAAAAGAGGGCCGAAAAGGAACGGAAGAAGCAGGAGAGGGAGGCCAAGAAGGCCGCCCGCGAAGCGGCCGCGGCGCCCAAGCCCGTGGCCCCGCCGCCTCCCGAAAAGCTCCTCTTCCCCGACCTCGGGAAGAAGGGCGAATACCACTTCCCGCCGTTCAGCCTGCTGGACCCGGGGAAGCCGGCGGAGAAGATCGACAAGGAAGAGCTCTACGACAAGAAGCGACGCATCGAGGAGAAGCTCAAGGAGTTCGGCATCGAAGGCGAGGTCCGCGAATACCACCCCGGTCCCGTGATCACGACCTACGAGTTCTACCCGGCGCCGGGAATCAAGGTCAGCCAGGTGGCCAACCTCACCGAGGACCTGTCCCTGGCCCTGGAAGCCGAGTCCGTCCGCATCCAGCGGATTCCCGGCAAGTCCTCGCTCGGGGTCGAGATCCCGAACAACAGGCGGGAGATCATCAAGCTCCGCGACATCATCGAATCGGAAAAGTTCCTCGACTCGCCGTCCAAGCTCACCTTCGCCCTGGGCAAGGACGTCCATGGCGGCGTGTCCATCACGGACCTGGCGGTCATGCCCCACCTCCTCATCGCCGGATCGACGGGGACAGGCAAGAGCGTCGCCCTCAACGCCCTCATCGCCAGCATCCTCTACAAGGCGACCCCGGAAGAGGTGAAACTGGTTCTCATCGACCCCAAGCGCCTCGAGTTCACGCTCTACGAAGACATCCCCCACCTCCTCTGCCCCGTCATCAATGACCCTAAGAAGGCCCACGTCGTGCTGATGGATATCGTCCGGAAAATGGAGGAGCGCTACAAGAAACTCCAGAGCATCAAGGTCCGGAACATCGATCAGTACAACCAGCAGATGAAGCAGATCCTGGCCGAGAAGAAGGGCAAGCTCACCGACGAGGAGCGCGAGGCCTTCCAGCCCCTGGCCTACATCGTCATCATCATCGACGAGCTGGCCGAGCTGATGATGGTCGGCGCGCAGGAGGTCGAGTTCTTCATCGGCCGGCTGGCCCAACTCGCCCGGGCCGTCGGCATCCACCTCGTCATGGCGACCCAGCGGCCCTCCATCGACGTCATCACCGGGACGATCAAGAACAATTTCTCCTGCCGCGTTGCGTTCCGCGTCCCCTCCAAGGTGGATTCGCGGATCATCATCGACACGATCGGCGCGGACAAGCTCCTGGGGATGGGCGACATGCTCTTCCTGCCGCCTAATTTTCCGCGCCTCGTCCGCCTCCATTGCGCTTACATCTCCATCCCCGAGGTCCGCCGCCTGGTCAAGTTCGTCAAGAGCCAGGGGACGCCGACCTTCGACGAGCGGATCGTCCAGGCCGTCCGCGGCGGGGCCGACCAGATGTGGGAGGACTCGGGCGAAAAGGACGAGCGGTACGAGGAGGCCGTCCGGCTGGTTCTGACCACCGGGCAGGCTTCGGCCTCCTACCTCCAGCGGCGCCTCAAGCTGGGGTATGCCCGGGCGGCCCGGATCATCGACCAGATGGAGCAGGAGGGCCTCATCGGCGCGTCGGAGGGGAGCAAGCCCCGCGAAATTCTCATCGATCGCAAGGCCTATCTCAAGGACATGGACCGGGGGAAGGCCAAGAAGGAAGAATTCTGACCGGTCAGTGGACCGAGGGAAGCGGGGCCTGCTCCGCCGCTTCCAGCCCGGCCCGGCGCCAGGCGCCGACCGGGATGGTCAGAAAAACGTCGACGATGGCCGGATCGAACTGGTAGCCGCCGGATCTCTCGATTTCCCTCAGCGCCTCTGCGAACGGCCGGCCGCGCCGGTACGGGCGGTCGGTGGTCATCGCGTCCAGCGTGTCGGCCAGGGCCAGGACCCGGGCCCCCAGCGGAATCCTGTCTCCCGCCAGGCCGGCGGGATACCCGCGCCCGTCGAACCGTTCGTGGTGGCAGAGGACGATCTCCGAAGCCGGCCGGAGGAAGCCGAACTCCTCGATCATCCGGTAGCCGACCACGGGGTGTTCCCGGACGATCTCCCGTTCGACCACACTCAGAGGACCGGATCTCCGCAGAATCTCTCCCGGCACGACAGCTTTCCCGATGTCGTGGAGAAGCGCCCCTCTTTCGAGGTCCAGAAGAAACGGGGCCTGGTCGATGCCAATGGCCCTGGCCAGGAGCACGGCGTACCGGGCGGCCGAACGGGAATGGGCGGCGAGGTCGACCCGGGGGTCCGCGGCGGCGACGAAATAGAGAAGTCCCGAGGTGAGCCAGATGTCGCGCCCGGCCCGCGCAGGCGGATAACCGGGGCTCACCTGGTTGAGGCGGCCGCAGGACGCGTCCAGCTGGCGCAGGACCCGCCTGGCTCCCATGATCCTGGACAATCTTTCCGGCTCGTCAAAGGCCGCCCCGCAGTCGGACAATGGCTTTTCGGCTGTCATCCTGTCTTCCCTCGCGTCCCGGGCCTCCCGCCCTGAGCGGGGTGTCCGCTTCCTCTCTGGAAAGCATGGGATTAGTCGTTAGGGGTGAGGAAAGATTGACTCCAGGAGAGGTTGCGCGGTTTTTCAGGCTTTTTTTATAATAAAGGAGCCGTGGAAACCGAGAAAAAGGACCTCCCTCTCGACGAGGCCATCCTCCAGTACCGGACTGTCATTTCTTTCCGGGTCAGGCGGGCCCTTGGGAGTTCGACACCCGATTGGGAGGATGTCGTCGACGAGATCCTCATGCAGGCCATCGAGAAGGTCAAAAGCGGGGCCTTCAGGGGCGACAGCACCGTCGGCACTTTTCTTTACACTATCACCAGCCGCCGGATCATCGACCACATCCGGCAAAAGACCAAGGTCCTCAGGCATGCCCCCGAGCCCGCCCCGTTCCCGGATCCCCATGTCGAGGCCGAGGGCCGGGAGCGCGCCCGGCAGATCTCCGAGGCCATCGCGAAGCTCAAGCCCAAGTTCCGGGATGTCCTCTATCTTTATTATTATAAAGAACTTTCGAGGGATGAGGTGGCCCGGGAGCTGGGCATCTCCCCGCGCCGGGTCAGCGAGCGGGTGAACTACGCGATCAAACTCGTCAAGAAGTCCATCAAGCCCTGATTTTTTCCATTTTTCTTCCCCCAAGACCGACTAAAATGTTGGAATTCGCAGAAGGTGTCGGACATGAATAAATGCCGGTATGAAGACCTGATCGACAGCTATCTCCTGGACAAACTGAGGCCCGAGGAGCAGACCGATTTCGAAGAGCATTACTTCATCTGCCGCTCCTGCTTCAACAAGATGTCGGAGCGCGACGAGATTATCCAGGTCCTCAAGAAAGAGGATGTTTTCGACACCCAAAAGGAGTATCGGTTCGAGCGTGCCAAGGCAGATTCGTGGCTGGGCCGGGCCGCAGACCTTCTCACCCCCCGCCGGTGGGCCCTGATCGGCGTTTCAGCAGCGGCGGTCATCCTGGCCGTCTGGCTCATCATCCCCCGGACGGAGACCCGTTCGTCCCCCTTCGTCCTCACCGGGGACCAGACGGTGCGCGGCGCCGCCCTAACGGCTCTCTCTCCTGTCGCCGACGTCGTGGAAACCCCCGCCGCTCTGGAATGGAAAGGGGTGGGAAACGATATCGAATACAAGGTTTCCCTGTCAGGGAAATCCTCACTCATGAGCGCGACGACCAAAGAAACCCGGCTCGTCCTGCCCGATGACGTCAAGACCAAAATAAAGCCCGGCGAGACATATCGTTGGGAGGTTCAGGCGTTCAAGGCCGACGGGACGCTCGTCGCCGTGTCCGGGCGTGTCAAGTTCAGGGTCCGACCTAAATCCTAGGTTCGCCGTCCAGGCCCAGCTCCGGCCGCGCGTCACCTCAGCGTCAGTCTTCGATTTCCCGGTCGTTGTCTTCCGCGTACATCCTGCCACGGCTCTGCTCTTCGAAGCCCAGGCAGCACATCAGCCGGCCGCAGAGCCCGGAGATCTTGGTGGGGTTGATGACGATCTGCTGCTTGCGGGCCTTCTGGATGGTCACGGGCTCGAACGTCTGCATGAAGCTCGTGCAGCAGAGGCTCCGGCCGCAGACGCCGAG
>Ga0209048_10003398_pt1 | contig 15463 bp, 16 predicted proteins | sample FrelakmetCRP12CR_FD_187146 | JGI IMG/M metagenome (GOLD analysis project Ga0209048, IMG submission 187146) | Freshwater lake sediment microbial communities from the University of Notre Dame, USA, for methane emissions studies - CRP12 CR (SPAdes)... | ecosystem: Environmental > Aquatic >... | reverse complement strand
CTCGTCGATGAGCAGCACGATCAGGTACACCTCGGGGTGGTTGCCGGTGATCGAGTTGGCGATGTTCTGCAGCAGCATCGTCTTGCCGGCCTTCGGCGGTGAGACGATCAGGCCGCGCTGGCCCTTACCGAGCGGCGCGATCAGGTCGATCATGCGCGCGGTCAGATCTTCCGTGCTACCGGTGCCGCGCTCGAGCTTGAAGCGGCGGGTCGGGTGCAGCGGGGTGAGGTTCTCGAACAGCACCTTGCTGCGCGCGTTCTCGGGCGAGTCGAAGTTGATCTGCCCGACCTTGAGCAGCGCGAAGTAGCGTTCGCCGTCCTTCGGCGGACGGATGAGCCCGGAGAGCGTGTCGCCGGTGCGCAGGTTGAAGCGGCGGATCTGGCTCGGGCTGATGTAGATGTCGTCCGGGCCCGCGAGGTAGGACTGCTCCGGTGAGCGCAGGAAGCCGAAGCCGTCCTGCAGGATCTCGAGCACGCCGTCGCCGTAGATGTCCTCGCCGTTGCGCGAGTGCGCCTTGAGGATGGAGAAGATGATGTCCTGCTTGCGCGAGCGCGCCAGGTTCTCCATCCCCATCGACTGCGCGACCTTGAGGAGGTCCGGAATCGGCTTGTGCTTGAGCTCCGACAGGTTCATCGAGCGGCGGCTGGCCTCGAGCTCGGCCGGGCTGATGACGTCTAGGTCCTCGCCGCCCTCCATCATGAAGTCGTCCGGCGGCAACTCGTCCTGCCGCGGGCCGCGATTGCCGTCCGGACCGCCGCCGCCGCCGCCGCGCCCGCGCTTGCCGGGCCGGTTGCGGCCCTGGTTACCGAGATAGCCCCTCACAGCTTGCCGTCCAGGAACGCCGCGACGTCCGCCTTGCGGACCGCGCCGATCTTCTGCCCTTCGGCCTGCCCGTTCTTGAACAGGATCAGCGTGGGGATGCCGCGCACGTTGAAGCGCATCGGTATCTTCGGGTTCTCGTCGACATTGATCTTGGCGATGGTGACGCGGCCGGCGTAGTCGGCGGCGATCTCATCGAGGATCGGCGCGATCATCTTGCACGGGCCGCACCATTCGGCCCAGAAGTCGAGGAGCACCGGATGGTCGGACTTGAGCACGTCCTGCTCGAAGCTCGAGTCGGTGACGTGGATGATGGGCTTGCTCACCAGAGACTACCTCCGCTGGCGTGTTGGCGCTGTTGGAACACGGGAATCGGTTGGAATTTGTTGGTCGCCGCCCGGGAATCGGGTGACGGCGGGTTGCGCGTAGGGCAAACTATCAGGATTGCTGGTCGTTAAAGTCAGTAAGGGGTTCCGATGAGCCGGTCTCGATGACCGGACTTGGGGCCCGGTGGCCGGCAACTCATCTGGCGGGAGCGGAGTGATCCGCGATTGCGGCGTATTTGAACCCGCTTTTCGCCAATTTGCAAGGCCATACCAGCACTTTCCAATCGATGTCCGACACACACCTCACCGACGTTTCCTTCACCCACCTCCATCTGCCCGAATCCCTCGCAAGGGGCATCGCCGACGCCGGCTTCGAGCGCTGCACGCCGATCCAGGCGCAGACGCTGCCCAAGGCGCTCGCGGGATTCGACATCGCCGGCCAGGCCCAGACGGGCACCGGCAAGACCGCAGCGTTCCTGGTGGCCATGTACTCCGCCCTGCTGCGCCGCGAGGTTCCCGCCAGCCGGCAGGTGAACCACCCGCGTGCGCTCATCATCGCGCCCACCCGCGAGCTTGCGGTGCAGATCCACCACGATGCCGAGATCCTCGGGCAGTACACCGGCCTCACGCTCGGCCTCGCCTTCGGCGGCGTCGACTACGAGAAGCAGCGCCGGGAGCTCGAGCAGGGCGTGGACGTCCTGATCGGCACGCCGGGGCGGCTGATCGACTTCTACAAGCAGCGCGTGTTCGACCTGCGCTCGGTGCAGGTACTGATCCTGGACGAAGCCGACCGCATGTTCGACCTGGGCTTCATCGCCGACATCCGCTACATCCTGCGGCGCCTGCCCGCTCCGGATCAGCGGCTGAACCTGCTGTTCTCGGCCACGCTGGCGCAGCGCGTGCTCGAGCTGGCGTTCGAGCACATGAACGACCCGGAACTGGTACGCATCGAGCCGGACAAGATGACGGTGGATGCCGTCCGGCAGGTCATCTACTACCCGTCGATGGAGGAGAAGCCGCGCCTGCTGGTGGGGCTCCTGCACTCGATGGACCCGACGCGCACGATGATCTTCGTCAACACGCGGCGCGGCGCCGAGGAACTCGAGCAGCTCCTCAAGGCGAACGGCTTCAACGCCGAAGCGATCTCCGGCGACGTGCCGCAGAAGAAGCGGCTGCGGATGATCGGCGACTTCCACAAGGGCGAGCTCGCGATCCTGATCGGCACCGACGTCGCATCGCGCGGCCTGCACATCCCGGACGTGAGCCACGTCTTCAACTACGACCTGCCGCAGGACGCCGAGGACTACGTGCACCGCATCGGCCGCACGGCACGTGCCGGCGCCGAGGGCGATGCCATCAGCCTGGGCTGCGAGGACTACGTGATGTCGCTGCCGGACATCGAGAGCTACATCGGCCGCAAGATCCCCGTCGCCCCCGTGGCGCAGGAGCTGCTCCCCGAAATCAACGTGCCGCGCTACGAGCGGCGGCGCTTCGGCGGCGGCCCGGGCGGCAGCCGCGGCGGCTTCGGCGGCGGCGGACGGGGAGGACGCGGCGGCCCGGGCGGCGGACGGGACCGGCGCGACGGCCATCGCGGCCCGCCCCGGCAGCGGCCGCCGCGCGAGGAGCGCAGGCCAGAGCCCGCAGCCACCACGGGACCGGCGAGCAGCGCACCGGCGCACGCCACGCCGGCCCGCGCGGCGGCTGCCGAAGGCGGCGCGGCCGCCGGCGGTCCAGCAGGCGGCGCCCGCGGTCGGCGCCGGCGACGTGGCGGCGGCGGGCCACGTCCGGAAGGCGGCGGCGCTCCGCCACCCGCACAGGGCTCCTGAGCCGGCGCGGCCGGCCGGCGACTAGCCGAGCAGGTCGCCGAGCCGCAGGACCCCGGCGAAGCCGTCGGCGGGCGCGTGCGGCGGGCGGGTCGAGTCCGGCTGCAGCACGTGGTAGATCCAGGCCACACCCGCGGCGCGAGCCGCCGCAACGACCGTCGCGCTGTCGTCCACGAACAGCGTGGTCGCCGGGTCGACCCGGTGGCCCTGCTGCAGGCGGGCCCAGAACTGCGGGGATTCCTTGGGCACGCCGAACTCGTGCGAGGACACCAGTTCGTCGAAGTGGCGGCCGAGTCCCGTCTGGCCGTTCTTGATGGCGAGGCTGATCGGGTGCGCGTTGGTGGTGAGCAGCACGCGCTTGCCGAGCGCGCGGACGTGGTCGAGGAACTCCACGGAGCCGGGCAGGTAGCGGATCTCCGTGCGCAGCGCGGACTTGAGCGCGGCGATGTCGAAGCCCAATTCTTCGCTCCAGTGGTCGACGCAATACCAGTCGAGCGTGCCGCGCTTGGCGTCGAAGCGCGGCTTGAGCTCCGCCAGCGCCTCCTGCTCAGAGAGGCCGCGCGCCGCACCCCAGTGCCGCGGCAGCGCCTCGAGCCAGAACAGGTTGTCGAAGCGCAGGTCGAGCACCGTGCCATCCATGTCGAGGCACACGGTCCCGATGCGCTCCCACTCTGGAGAGGCGAACGCAGGCGGCTCGGCGCTGGCGTGCAAGGTGTACCCGCTGCCACGTGGCGCTACGGAGAAGGCCGGTATGATACGGCCTCGATCGCGCAGATTGCGGAGCCCGCGTGACCATCGCCGAACCCGACCTCAAGTCCCTGCTGCCTCCCGTCGAGCGCCTGGTGGTCGAGGCCGGCGCGGCCATCCTCGAGGTCTACGCCGCGAAGCACGTGGTCGAGTACAAGGCGGATGACTCGCCCATCACGCGCGCGGATCGGGCGGCGCACGAGCTCCTCGCCGCCGGGCTCACGCGCCTCACGCCGGCCATCCCAGTGCTGTCGGAAGAGGCGGCCGATCAGCACGCGCGCGCGGTGCGGGCCGGCTGGCGGCAGTTCTGGCTGGTCGACCCGCTCGATGGCACCAAGGAGTTCATCAGCCGCAACGGCGAGTTCACGGTGAACGTGGCGCTGGTGCGCGACCATCGCCCCGTCCTCGGCGTGGTGGGCGCCCCGGTGCTGGGCCTCACTTACAGCGGCGGCGCCGGCATCGGCGCATTCGTGACCGAGGGCAGTGCCGCGCCCCGGCCGATCCGGGTGCGCGCGGCCGCCGACCCGCCGGTCGTGGTCGGCAGCCGGTCGCACCGCGGGGACTCCCTCGATGGCGTGCTCGCCCGATTGGGCGCGTACCAGCTGCGCCCGATGGGCAGCTCCCTCAAGTTCTGCCTGATCGCCGAAGGCACTGCCGACTTCTACCCGCGGCTCGGACCCACCTCGGAGTGGGACACCGCCGCCGCGCAGGCGGTGCTCGAGGCCGCGGGCGGCGCGGTGACCACGCTTGACGGCCGCCCGCTGCGCTACAACGAGCGCGACACGCTGCTCAATCCGCACTTCATGGCCTACGGCGACGCCCGGCGCGACTGGCGGCGGCTGTTCTGAGCGGCGCATGGAGCTCACCTGGGGCGGGATTGCGCTGCTGGCCGCCCTCTGCGGTGCCGCCTGGTTCTGGCACGACACGCTCGGCGCACGGGAGCGCGCCAACGAGGTCGCCCTCGAGACCTGCCTGGCGACGCGAGCGAGCCTCCTCGACGGGACGGTCGCGTTCCGCTCCATGCGGGCGGTACGGGTCGCGGGTGGCGGCCTGCGGCTCGAGCGCACCTACGTGTTCGACTACTCCCTCGACGGGGTCACCCGCCGGCAGGGCTTCGTCTTGCTGACCGGCCACCAGGTCGACAGCGTCGGCCTCGATTAGGGCGCGGCCCTAGCCGCTGTTCGCCGCCCGGGGGTAAGCTACCGCTCCTGTACAAGAATCGACGGCTGCCCCAGGACCCATGGCGGAATCGACCGACAACGTCGACACGGAAACCTTCCAGCGCATCCAGCGGCTGCGGCAGCTGCGCATCGAGCACCGCGACCTCGACGACGTGATCCACCGTCTGCAGCTCGACCTGTACGTCGACCAGGTGCAGATGAAGCGGCTGAAGAAGCGCAAGCTCATGTTGAAGGACCAGATCGCAAGGCTCGAGAGCCAGCTGATCCCCAATCTCAACGCCTGACCCGATGGCAACCCCCCTGCAATCGGTCGGTGAGGCGCTCGGCCGCCTCCTCGACCCGGGCAACCTGTTGCAGCTCGCCGTGATCGGTACGGCGATCGCGCTCGGCTGGTGGCTTGCCCGCCTGCTGCGCCAGCGCCTCGGGTTCGACGGCAGCGAGCCCGTGCCCGAGGGCCTGTCCGGTCGCGCGCGGGAAGCCGCCTGGGTGGTGACGCCGCACATCTCGATCCTGCTGCTGCTGGCGGCGGCCGACGGGCTCATGCACGCGACCGGCGCCTCCGCCGGCCTGGTGCTCACGGCGGTGCAGCTCACCGGCCTGCTGCTGTGCATCCGCCTCGCGGTGTACGTCCTGCGCGTCTCGCTCGGCGCGCGGGCACGCCTGAAAGGCTGGGGCTCGACGATCAGCCTGGTCGTTTGGATCTTCGTCTCCCTGCATTTCCTTGGCTGGGGCGCCGAGGTCATCGCCGTGCTCGACAGCATCGGCATCGACGCCGGCCGCGCGCGCATCTCGGTGTGGTCGGTGATGAAGCTGCTGGTGACGGTGAGCCTGTTCGTCGTGCTCGCCATGTGGGTGTCGCGCTGGCTCGAGCGCCGCGTCCTCAAGCTCGATGCGCTCGCGCCGAACATGCGCATCGGCATCGCCAAGTTCACCCAGGCATTCCTGGTGGGTCTCTCGGTACTGGTCGGACTGAACGCCGCGGGTCTCGACCTGACGACGCTCAACGTGCTCACGGGCGCGATCGGCATCGGCCTCGGCTTCGGCCTGCAGAGCATCGCCGCCAACTTCGTCAGCGGCTTCGTCCTGCTGATGGACCGCTCCATCAAGCCGGGCGACGTGATCAGCTTCACCGGCACCATGGGCACCACGACCGAGGGGTTCGGCTGGGTGGAGGAGCTGCGCGGCCGCTACGTCGTGGTTCGCGACCGCGACGGCGTCGAGACGCTGGTGCCGAACCAGCACCTGATCACGAATCCGGTGATCAACTGGAGCTACACGGACTCCCGTGTCCGCCTCAAGCTGCCGGTGCGCATCAGCTACCAGAGCGACCCCGAGCTCGCAATGCGGCTGCTGACCGATGCCACCGAGGGCCACCGGCGTATCGTGCGCGACCCGGCACCGGTCGCGCGCCTGATGGGCTTCGGCGACAGCGGCATCGACCTCGAGCTGCGCTTCTGGATCCCGGACCCGCAGGAAGGCGTCAACAACGTGCGCTCCGACGTGAACCGCACGATCTGGCGGCTGTTCCGCGAGCACGGCATCCTCATCCCGGTCGCGCAGCGCGAGCTGCACGTGCACATGGTCGCCCCCCAGGTGGGCGAGCTGGGTCCGGCCAAGGACGCCTGAGGCGCCGGCCGTGCCGCTCGCCGTCACCCGCGGCCTCGTCATCCCGGACGCGCTGCTCGAGCTGCGCGCGGTGCGCGCCTCGGGCCCTGGCGGGCAGAACGTCAACAAGGTCTCGAACGCCGTGGAGCTTCGCTTCGACAGCGCCCGCTGGAGCGCGCTGCCGCACGGTGCGCGGATGCGGCTGCGCACGCTCGCGGGCCGGCGCATGAACGACGACGGCGTGATCGTGATCGACGCGCAGCGGCTGCGCTCGCTCGAGCAGAACCGCGCCGACGCGCTCGATCGTCTGCTCGCCATGATCCGCCGCTCGCTCATCGAGCCCAAGCCGCGGCGGGCGACCAAGCCGACCCGCGCCTCGAAGGAGCGGCGCCTCGAGGGCAAGGCGCACGATGCGTGCGTGAAGCGCCTGCGGCGCGTCCGCCCCGGGGAGGACTGAGGCGACACCCGGCCGACGTTTCGCGAACGGCACGCACGGCCGTCCGGGCGCGCCCCAGGCGACGTCCTCCGGCACGGCGACTGGTAGCGAGATTGCGAACCAGCCGCACTTGATCCGGATCGGTGCACCGGCACGCGGCGCCCGTCAGAATGCACGGTTTCGGGACAGCAGACGGCGATGGCATTTCACGAATTGCGGGACTTCCTCCGGCACCTCGAAGCGGCGGGCGGGTTGCGGCGCGTCGCGGCGACCGTCGATCCGGCGCTCGAGAGCACCGCTTTCTGCCTGCGCACGCTGCGCGCGCAGGGCCCCGCCCTGCTGTTCGAGCAGCCGCGCGGCTCGTCGCATCCACTGCTCGGCAACCTCTTCGGCCATCGGCAGCGGATCGAGGCGGCGCTGGCCGGGCAGCCTGCGTGCCGCGCTCGCTTCGTGGCCCGAGCTGGCGCAGCTCGCGCACGTAGCGCCACGCCACGTCGACGACGCGGCATTTCGCGACGAGCTGCTGCGCGGCGCGGACGTCGATCTGCGGCGCCTGCCCATCCAGCGCTGCTGGCCGGAGGACGCGGCACCGCTGATCACCTTCGGTCTGGTCGTCACCCGCGGCACGCGCCACCCGCGCCAGAACGTCGCCATCTATCGGCAGCAGCTGATCGGCGCGAACCGGCTCATCATGCGCTGGCTGCCGCATCGCGGCGGTGCGCTCGATTTCGCAGACTGGCAGCAGGCCTTCGCCGGCCGGCCGTTCCCGGTCGTGGTGGCGATCGGCGCCGACCCGGCCACGATGCTCGCCGCGGTGGCACCTGTGCCAGACACGCTTTCCGAATATGAGTTCGCCGGCCTGCTCCGCGGCGAGCGCACGCGCGTATGGCGCAGCGAGCTTACCGGCCTCGACGCGCCGGCCGGCGCCGAGATATTGCTCGAAGGCTTTATTCACCCGGGCGATACGGCCATCGAGGGACCGTTCGGCGACCACACGGGCTACTACAACGCCCAGGGCGAGTTTCCCGTGCTGACGGTCGAACGCCTGTCGCTGCGCCGCCAGGCCATCTATCACGGCAGCTACATGGGCCGCGCGCCACACGACGAGCCGTCGGTCCTCGCGCTGGCGCTGAACGAGCTGTTCGTGCCGATCCTGCGCAAGGTATTCCCCGAGATCGTCGATTTCTACCTGCCGCCGGAGGCGTGTTCCTACCGCATCGCGGTCGTCAGCATCCGCAAGCAGTACCCGGGCCATGCACGTCGCGTGATGATGGCCGTGTGGTCCTACTTGAGGCAGTTCACCTACACCAAGTTCGTCATCGTCACCGACGACGACATCGATGTCCGGGACTGGTCGCAGGTGCTTTGGGCGCTCGCCACGCGCGTCGACCCGGCGCGCGACACGCTGCTGGTGGAGAACTCGCCCATCGACTACCTGGACTTCTCGAGCCCCACGCCGAGCCTCGGCTCGAAGCTGGGCTTCGACGCGACGAACAAGTGGCCCGGGGAAACGACCCGCGAATGGAGCCGGCCAATCCGGCTCGATCCTGACGTCGAGAAGCGTGTGGACGCACTGTGGTCGCGCGTGTTCGGTGAATCGAGGAACAGGGAGTAGCGATGCAGCTCGTGTGCCCCGCCGGCAGCCCGCCGGCCCTGAGAACCGCCATCGACCACGGCGCCGACGCGGTGTACGTCGGCTTTCGCGACCAGACCAACGCGCGTGCGTTCCCCGGCCTCAACTTCACCGAGGCCGACCTGCAGGCCGGCATCGCCTACGCCCACGCTCGCGGTCGCCAAGTGTACGTGGCGCTCAACACTTATCCGAATCCGGCCGGACTGGCGGCCTGGCGGGCGGCGGTGGATCGCGCGGCAGCGCTCTGCGTGGACGCGGTAATCTGCGCCGACCTCGGCGTCCTCGATTATGCCGCGCGGCGGCACCCCAACCTGCCGCGCCATCTCTCGGTCCAGGGCTCGGGGACCACGCACGTGGCGCTGCGCTACTACGTCGAGCGCTTCGGCATCGCGCGCGCCGTGATTCCACGCGTGCTGTCGGTCCAGCAGGTGGAACGGCTCTGCGAACAGCGCGTGGTGCCGATCGAGGTCTTCGCATTCGGCAGTCTCTGCATCATGGTGGAGGGACGCTGCCAGCTCTCGAGCTACGTCACGGGGGAGTCGCCCAATCGTCACGGGGTGTGCTCCCCCGCGAAGTTCGTGCGCTGGGACGAGGAGCCGGACGGTGCGCGGCGCGTGAGCCTGAACGGGCAGCTGATCGACCGCTTCGGCCCGGCCGAGCCGGCGGGCTATCCGACGGTGTGCAAGGGCCGCTACGCTGTCGGCGGCGAGATCTTCCACGCCCTCGAAGAGCCGACCAGCCTCAACACGCTCGACCTGCTGCCGCGGCTGCAGGCCGCGGGCGTTGCCGCGCTCAAGATCGAGGGCCGCCAGCGCGGACAGGCGTACGTCGGCGCCGTCACCCGCATTTGGCGCCGGGCCATGGACCGCCTCGCCGCGGGCCCGTGGACCAGCGAGGCACAGTGGCAGCGGGAGCTGGTGCGCCTCGCGGAGGGTCACCAGACCACGCTCGGCCCATACCACCGCTCGTGGCACTGAGGCACCGGATGCGCCTGACAATCGGGCCCCTGCAGTACTTCTGGCCGCGCGAGCAGGTCATCGCGTTCTACCGGGCGGCTGCGCAATGGCCGGTGGACGTGATCTACCTCGGCGAAACCGTCTGCAGCAAGCGCCGCGAACTCACGACGCGTGACTGGCTCGCGCTCGCCGCCGAGGTGGCCGCGAGCGGACGCGAGGTCGTGCTGTCCTCGCTGGCGCTGCTCGAGGCGGAGTCCGAGCTCGCCTCGCTGACGCGCCTCGTCGAGAACGGCCGGTTCCTCGTCGAGGCCAACGACATCTCGGCGGTGCAGATGCTGCGCAGCCGGGGGCTGCCGTTCGTCGGCGGCCCGAGCCTCAACGTCTACAACGACGCCGCGCTGCGGCTGCTGCAGGAGGACGGATTGCGAAGACTCGTGCTGAGCGTCGAGCAGAGTCGCGGCGCCGTCGCGGAGTTCCGCGCCGGCTGCACGGCGCTACCGGAGCTGGAGATCCCGGTGTGGGGCCGCCTCCCGCTCGCGTATTCAGCGCGCTGCTTCACCGCCCGCGCGCTCGACCTCGCCAAGGACGACTGTGGCTTTCGCTGCATCCAGTATCCCGACGGGCTGCCGCTCGCGACGCGCGACGGCCAGCCGTTCCTGACGATCAACGGCATCCAGGTACAGACTGCCGGCCGTTGCGACCTGGGCCCGGAACTCGCCGACTTGCGGGCCGCGGGCATCGACCTGGTCCGCCTCTATCCGCAGGCAGCGTCCATGGCCGAAGTCGTCGCGCGTTTCCGCGCCGCGCTCGACGGCGGGCCGCCCTTGGCCAGGGTCGGTGAGGAAAACGGCTACTGGTACGGCCGCCCCGGCATGCAGCAGGTCACGGCGTAGCTTCCTCGTTCCTGTCCTGATGAGCGGCACGGGCCGCCCGCGCCAGACGCGCGCCGCGGTTCAAGGCAATGCGCAGCGCCAGCGGCACCGTCTCCCAGGGCAGCTGGTCGAGCAAGTTGCGGACCGTGAGCCCGAGCTCGACGTCGCCGGTGAGCTGCAGCCGCCGTTGAAAGAAGAGGGTGTCGGCATCCTCGAGGCGGCTCGCGAGCAAGAGCAGGTCCGTGGTGCTGCCGCGGACCGTCGACTCCGCCGCGCCGCCAGATGCGAGCACACTCGCCCGGCGGCCCTCGATCGCGACCACCCAGCTCAGGCCAAGGTCGATGGCCTCGACGCCGAGTCGCCGTCCGTCGACGGCGTCGAACATGCCCAGCGCCAGCGGCTCGGCGAGCACCGCAGCGACCACCGCCTGGCTGCCCTGGTTCAACAGCCGCGACGGCAGCAACCGCAGTGGCCGGGCCAGCTGCGCGGGGGGCGGGATCGCCCGCAGCAAGCGCCGCACCACGAGCGCACCCGGCCCGTCGAGCGGGGTCATGGCGGACATCTCCGGCGGCTGCCCGATTTCCATCTCGTCATTAGATGCACTCCCGGTGAGCATCGCCCTGACCTGGGTCAATCCACGGTCAACGGTGTACTACCTGCAGGATACTGTTGCGGATCTGCTCGTGCAGCACCATCTTCGCATCGGCCGCGATGGCGCCGAGCATCGCGTCCTCGTAGGCGAGCTTGCCGTCGGACGTGGTCTGCAGGACGTGCCGGCTGCGCAGCAGGTCAAGGAAGTTGCCGAACAGCGAGCGATCGAAGAACTCCGGCGCGTTCAGCTCGTAGAGCATGGACATGCGCTGCGCGGTGAGCTGGCACTGCCGCTCGAGCGCCTCCTGGCTGAGCCGGCCGCTGCCGGCCTTCATCAGCAGCGAGATCGCAAGGTAGAAGCGCTCCACGATCGGCACGGTCGCCCGCGCGAGCACGGACAGCTGCACCGACTCGATGGTCTCCGTGGCCGGGCGGCGCCACTCGCGGCGGTCATCGCTCGCGGTCAAGAGGCCGTGATTGAGCAGGTCCTCGAGGAGCTCATCGACGACGCCCGGCAGCTCGGCCTCGTTCCAGCGCAGGAAGTACTCGTCAGCCACGTACGGATAGACGCGCCAGGCGAGGCGGTGCAGGTCGGCGCGCGAGACCGACGGGTTGTTGAGGAAGGCACAGGCGAGCAGCGACGGCATGAGCAGCAGGTGCAGGACGTTGTTGCGGTAGTAGCTCGTGAGGATCGCCCTCTCCTCGGTCATTCGCACGACGTCGCCGAGGGGGTGCCCCCGCCGCTGCAGGATCTTGAGCGTCTCCCCGTAGCGGATCATCGACTGGCCGTCCATGCCGGTCACCCACACCCGAGGCGAGTACGGCGCCTGCCGCAGCAGCGAGGCATAGAGCTCGAGCTGGCGCGCCAGGTCGGCCTCACCCATGCTCTGCCGCGGTGTGGCTAGGAGCACCAGGCCGAGCAGGTTGATTGGCGTGACGCAGGCCGCGGCGTTGACGCGCGTCATGATCTGGTGGGCGAGGTCCCTCGTCAGCGGCGTGAGCCACTGCGGCTTCTCCTCCGTCACCACGGTCTCGCGGGTCCACCCCGGCACGTGCCGCTCGATGAGCGGATCGAGCGGCAGCGGCTCACCGAAGCTCACGTAGACCTTGCCGAAGCGGCTGCGCAGCGCCGGCAGCACGCGCACGATGCCGAGCACGGACTCCTTCTCCTTCGGGCGGCCGGACAGCTCGCTCACGTAGGTGCGGGCCTCGACGATGCGCTCGTAGCCAAAGTAGACGGGGACGAACACGACCGGCCGCTTCGGGTCGCGCACGTAGCTGCGCACGGTCATCGAGAGCATGCCGAGCTTCGGCTGCAGCAGCCGCCCGGTGCGGCTGCGGCCGCCCTCGATGAAGTACTCGATGGGGTGGCCGCGGGCCATGATCAGCCCGAGGTAGCGCGTGAACACGGCCGAGTAGGTGGCGTTGCCGCCGAAGCTGCGCCGCAGGAAGAACGCGCCGCCCCGCCGCAGGAACGAGCCGACCACCGGCAGGTTGAGGTTGATGCCGGCGGCGATGTGCGGCGCGACGTAGCCCTTGCGGTACACGACGTAGGACAGCAGCAGGTAGTCCATGTGGCTGCGGTGGCAGGGCACGTATACGACCTCGCTGCCCTCGGCCACGGACTGCAGGCTCGAGAAGTTGGCGAGTTCGACGCCGTCGTAGAGCCGGTTCCACAGCCGGCCGAGCACGCCGGACATGAACACCACGAACGAGTGCGAGTAGTTGGCGGCGATCTCGTAGGCGTAGTCGCGGGCGACCTTGAGCACCTCGCGGCGCGTGAGGCCGTTCTCGCGCATGTCGGAGCGCACCGCATCGCGCACCGCCCGCGTCCGCACTACCTGCGCGACGATCGTCCGGCGGTGCGACAGGTCCGGCCCGATCGTGGCGACGCGCTGGTTGCGGAACTGGGCGCGAAGCTGGCGCCACAGGCGGCGCGGGCCGCGCGGCAGGCCGATGGTCTCCGCCTGTGCGGCCTGCAGCGGCAGCGGCTCTCCGAACAGCACGAGCAGGTTGCGCCCGTTGACCAGCAGCGACACGAACTTGCGGAACCGCCCGCCGATGTCCCAGCCCTCGGCCACCATCAGCCGGAACCAGGAGCGCTCGCGCCCCGGCGCGCGCCCCCAGAACAGGCTCACCGGCACGAGGTCGGCGGCCTGGGCCGGGGCCGTGGCCGCGGCCTGGGCCAGCGTGCGCAACGCCTCAGGGATGCGACGATCGACGCGCTGGCGGAAAAGACCCGCGCGTCGCTCGACAAACACCACCGACGCCCCGATCGGCGCGCCGGCACCCGGCCGGGCGAGTGGCGAGGGCAGGCCGCGCTCGCGGCAGACGTATTCCAGGACCGCCAGGTCCACCACGCTGCGCTTCTCGAGCACGAACACGACCGCGCGGCCGCCACTGAAGCGCTCGCGCACGTCGCCAGGCAGCACCGACGGCCGCACCCAGAGCCCGACGAGCCAGCGCACGATCGGCAGCGCCAAACGCTCGAAGGCGGTGAACTCGCGCCTCATCCTGGCAGCCGGCCGCTCACCAGCAGGTGGCGGTCGGAGACGGGGCGGACCGCGAGCGCGCCCAGGCCGCAGGCGGCCAGCTGCGCGCGCACCTCATCGGGCTCGAAGGCCGCGCACAGCGAATTGTAGAAATCGCTCTTGAGCAGCTCGGGCTCGCCGCCGGAGTAGGTCTCGACGATTGCCTCGGCAGCCGCCGGGGAGGCCGGCCGGAACAGGTCCATGACCAGCACGGCCGCCCCGGGCCGGCCGGCGTACCGGATGGCGCGCCACAGCACCTCGGGCTCGTGCAGGTGGTGCAGCAGGCTGTTGCTGATGATCGCGTCGTAGCTCGGCAGCGGCAGCGGCGCGCCCGGCAGGACGCCCTCGATGAACCGCACTCGGTTGCGGAGCTGTGGCGAGGCCGCGAGGCGCGCCTCGCCGAAGGCGAGCATGGCGCGCGAGCCGTCGAGCCCGTGCACGGCGAGCTGCGGCAGCCGCCGCGCGAGCCGCAGGACGATGTCGCCGGGGCCGCAGCCGAGATCCAGCACGGCGCCCTGCTTGAGTTCGGGGAAGGACTCGACGAAATAGCCGACGAAGCGCTCGTTCGGCTCGGCGAAGTCGGCGTTGGCATAGGCCAGCGCCTGCTCGGACTCCCCCATCAGCTCGGGTTCCGGAGTTCTCTGCATCGCTCGAAGCCGCCCGGGCGAGGGACCGTGGAACCGGCGACTACTTGCGGCCGCTCTGCTCTTCGGCCGCGGCTTCCGTGCGCTTATTGGCGTCCATGACCACGCCCTCGACGGCTCGCGCCCGGTCCTCGGTCTTGATCATGGGGTCGAACACCGTCTCGTTGGTGCTGCGGCCGTGCGCCTCGGCGTCCGCCTTGGCGGCGGCCTTGGCCTCCTTCGCGGCGGCCTTGTCCGCCGGCTGCGGGTCGGGCCCTCCGCAGGCGACGGCGAGGGTGAGTGCAAGACCCGTGAGCGCTAGTCTGGCCGCACTGTTCATCGAATTCCCCACGGCGCAAGGTTGCGGGCAGTGTACTCCACGGGGTCGACGATGAGCGCGGTTGCGGAGCAGAGGGTGGTGCTCTGCGGGGCGTCGGCAGGGATCGGGCGGGCGCCGCCGCGCGGCGACCCCTCAGAGAAACTCGTCGACGGAGAACAGGAAGTAGGCGAACAGGTGGTTGATCGCGCGGATCTGGTCGAGGAGCCGGTGGTCGGAATCGAGGATGTGCAGTGTGGCCTTCTGCTCGCGCGCGAAGCGGATGCTGTTGTCCACCGGGATCACCTCGTCGCGCCAGCCGTGCACGACCGTCGTCGGACAGGCCGCGGGGCGCGGGCTGATCTTCTCGTAGCCTGGCATGTAGAGGGCCGGGGCCAGCAGGAACATGCCGCGCGCCTGTAGCAGCGACGACCCCGCCACAGACACGTAGCCGCCCATGCTCGACCCGGCCAGCACGAGCGCTCCGCGCAGGTCCTTGCAGAATGCGAGCAGGCGCGTGACCCGCGCCTGCGGGTCGTCGATGCCCCGGTAGTCGACCGACTCGACCTGGAAGCCTTCCTCGCGCGCGATCTCCGCCATCGCGGCGATCTTGCTGCCCCACGGCTCGCTGTCCTTGCCGTGGGAGAAAACAACGTATCTATCGGCCATTCGCCAGCCCGTCCCACCGGATCATCCTGACTCGATCATAAGCCTTTCGCGCCGCGCCGGACCTGCGTCAGTTCTCATTGCGGCCGGTGACCTGCCAGAGCCAGCGGTCGAGGTCGCCCGCCGGGGTCTCCCAGCCGAAGCGCTGGATGTCGACGCGGCCGTTGCGGACCGCAATGCCTTCGCGCTGCAGCCGCTCGATCTGCTCGCGTCTCGCCGTCGAGCCGGCCGGGAAGGCGATCCGCCCGCCCGCGGCGACGACCCGGTGCCACGGCAAGCGGGTCCCCGGCGGCAACTGGGAGAGCACCCGCCCGACCAGCCGCCCGCGGCGCGGCAGG
>Ga0209048_10003396_pt1 | contig 15468 bp, 14 predicted proteins | sample FrelakmetCRP12CR_FD_187146 | JGI IMG/M metagenome (GOLD analysis project Ga0209048, IMG submission 187146) | Freshwater lake sediment microbial communities from the University of Notre Dame, USA, for methane emissions studies - CRP12 CR (SPAdes)... | ecosystem: Environmental > Aquatic >... | reverse complement strand
GGGGCTCTGGGTCAAGTGCGACAACTGCCGCCAGATCCTCTACAACAAGGAGCTCGCCCGCAACTTCAAGATCTGCCCGAAGTGCGGCTTCCACTTCCGGCTCTCGGCGCCGGAGCGGCTTCGGATGCTCTTCGACGACGGGGAGTACGTCGAGCTCGACGCGAACCTGCGCTCCTCGGATCCCCTCAAGTTCCGCGACAGCAAGAAGTACCGCGACCGGCTGCGGGAGGCCGAGGAGAACGTGGGACCGTCGGACGCGATCGTCGTGGGCTCCGGCGCGCTCGAGGGCATTCCCGTGATCATCGGGGCGATGGAGTTCTTCTTCATGGCGGGCTCCATGGGCTCTGTCGTCGGCGAGAAGGTCACGCGGGCCGCCGAGCGCGCTCTGGCCGAGAGACGGCCGCTGATCGTCGTGTCCACCTCGGGCGGGGCCCGGATGCAGGAGGGGATCCTGTCGCTGATGCAGATGGGCAAGATCTCGGCCGCCCTGGCGCGCCTGGCGGAGGCGCGCATTCCGTACGTGTCGGTGATGACGGACCCGACGACCGGCGGCGTCACCGCCTCCTACGCCATGCTCGGGGACCTGAACATCGCCGAACCCAACGCCCTCATCGGGTTCGCCGGGCCTCGCGTGATCGAGCAGACCATCCGCCAGACGCTGCCGGAGGGATTCCAGCGCTCCGAGTTCCTGCTCGAGCACGGCATGCTCGACATGATCGTCGACCGGTCGGAGATGAAGGCCACGCTCGGCCGGTGCCTGCGGCTGCTGTGGGACGGGCGGCCCGCCGCTTAGCCAGATTGTTGCGCGCCTCGGCTCTCCCGCCCCTTCCGTACCTGTCCCGCCTCGAGTCCCTCGGGCTGAGAGGGATGAAGCTCGGCCTGGCCGCGATCGACGCCGTCTGCGAGCGCCTCGGCCGGCCCGAGGCGCGGGTCCCATCGGTGCTCATCGCCGGCACGAATGGAAAGGGCTCTACGGCAGCGACGCTCCACGCGATTGCGACCGCCGCCGGTTTGCGCGCGGGCCTCTACACCTCGCCGCACCTCGAGGCCGTCACCGAGCGCATCCGGCTCGGGCCGGACGACATCTCAAAGGAGGCGCTCGACGCCGGGCTCGCGGACGTCTTCGCGGCCGCGGACCGGGCGCCGGCGGTGCCCCTGACCTACTTCGAGGCGATGACGGCAGCGGCCTTCGTGGCCTTCGCGCGGGCCGGGCTCGATCTCGCCGTGCTCGAGGTGGGGCTCGGAGGCCGCTTCGACGCCACCAACGTCGCGCCCGCGATCCTGGCCGTCGTGACGTCGATCTCGATCGACCACGTCGAGGACCTCGGCGGCACGATCGAGTCCATCGCCTTCGAGAAGGCCGGGGTCTTTCGCGCCGGCCGTCCCGCTGTCGCGGCGAGCCGGCTGCCCGTGGCGCTCGCCGTCTTCGACGTGGAGGCGGCCCGGACCGGCGCCCGGCTGCACCGCCTCGCCGACGAAGTCGAGATCGCGGCGGAGCCCGCCGCGCCGTCCGGAACGCGGTTTGCCCTGGCGACTCCCGTCGGCCGGTACGCGCTCGCAACGCCGCTGGCCGGCTCCCACCAGGCGGAGAACGCCGCGGCGGCCGTGCGCGCCGCGGAGCTGCTCGCGCCGGACTTTCGCATCGGCGCCGGGGCCATCGCGCGCGGCGTGGCCTCGGTGCGCTGGCCGGGGCGCCTCGAGCGCTTCGACGTCCGGGGCAGGACGGTGCTCGTGGACGGCTGTCATAACGCCGACGGAGCGGCCGCGCTCGCGCGCTTCGTGGCCGAGGCCGGGCTTGCCCCGGGCCTCGTCTTTGGCGCGATGGCCGACAAGGACATCGAGAGCATGGCGGCGGCGCTCGCGCCGGCCGTGGGCCCGATCCGCCTGGTCCCTGCGGCGTCTCCGCGCGCCGCGTCGCCGGAAGAGCTCCTGCGACGCTTCGCGGCAACGCGTCCGGACGCGCGGACGGCGACGGGGCTCGAGGTCGCGCTCGAAGAGCTGCTCGCCGACCCGGCGTGCGAAACTATAATCATCGCGGGATCTCTTTACCTGGTCGGCGAGGCGCGCGCGCTGCTCCTCTCCAGCCCTTTTGCGCAGAGGTCATGACGACGGTCGCGGCCCCCTTCACGCGGGAACACTTCGAGCGGCTCGAGGAGGAGCGGCTCGCGGTCTACGCGTCCAAGAGCGCCCGCGCGGTCCGGCCCCGCGGCGCCGCCTCGCCGAGCCCCGGCGACGCCCGGACGGACTACGCCCGCGACCGCGACCGCATCATCCACTCGCGGGCGTTCCGGCGCCTGAAGCACAAGACGCAGGTCTTCATCCCCTACGAAGGCGACCACTTCCGGACGCGGCTGACCCACACGATCGAGGTCGCGCAGATCGCCCGCAGCGTCGCCCGCGCACTCGGCTTGAACGAGGACCTGACCGAGGCGATCGCCCTCGGGCACGACCTCGGCCACACGCCGTTCGGCCATTCCGGCGAGTACGTGCTCGACCGGCTGCTGCGCGAGAGCCACACCGAGGCGGGCGCCTTCAAGCACAACTTCCAGTCCGTGCGGGTCGTGGACCGCCTCGAGAAGCGCTACGAGGAGCCGGGGCTGAACCTCACGCACGACGTGCGCGAGGGGATGCTGAAGCACACCGCGTGGCCGAAGGACTTTCCGTTTCCGCTCGAGTTCACCGACGGTCTGCGGTTCGAGTCCGGCGGCACGCTCGAAGCGCAGGCGGTCAACTGGGCGGACGAGATCGCCCAGCAGACCCACGATCTCGAGGACGGCCTGCCCCTGACCGAGGAGGCCGCGATCGAGGAGCTCCCGATCGCGCGGCTCGTGCGGGCGGCCCGCGGCTACGGCATCGACCCCGCCTCGCGCCGCGCCGCGCTCATCCGGGGCATGATCGCGACACTCTCGGCCGATCTCGTGGACGCCTCGCGGGCCCGGATCGAGCGCTGGCTCTCGGCGTCCGGCGTCGCCACGACCGAGGACTTCTACGCGCGGCGCGACCGGCTCCCGGGCGACCTCGTCGGCTTCAGCGACCCCGGCCGCAAGCTCTACACGGAGCTGCGCGACTTCGTGTACCGTCACATCATCCACTCGTTCCCGGTCTCGCGCCACGACGGCCACGCCCGGCGGGTGCTCGCGGGGCTCTTCGGCGCGTACCGCGATAACCCGCGACTGCTGCCGGACGACGTGCTGCGGGGCCTGGAGCGCGAGCTCGGCGTGCGCTTTCTCCGCGAGGTGCCGCTCGGGTCCATCGACCGCGAGGTCGCGCAGAACTACCGCCCGCGCCCCGAGTTCTTCCGCGCGATCGCGGATCACATCGCCGGCATGACCGACAGCTACTGCAACTCCGAGTACCGCGAGCTCGTCGTCGAGTAGGCGCGACGCGAAAGAAAGAGGCCCGCATGTCCCATGCCCCCGTCGCCCCGGCCGCCCTGATGGACCGCGATCTCGAGGCCGTGGACCCCGAGATCGCCCGCTGGATCGCGGCGGAAGCCCGCCGCCAGAACGAAGGCATAGAGCTCATCGCCTCGGAGAACTGGGTTTCGCGCGCGGTGCGCGAAGCGCAGGGCTCGGTGCTGACCAACAAGTATGCCGAGGGCTACCCGGGCAAGCGGTACTACGGCGGCTGCGAGTTCGTCGACAAAGTCGAGCAGCTCGCGATCGACCGGGCGAAGGCCCTCTTCGGCGCCGAGCACGCGAATGTCCAGCCCCACTCGGGCTCCCAGGCGAACATGGCGGTCTACCTGACGGCCCTGAAGGCGGGGGACACCATCCTCGGCATGGATCTCTCTCACGGCGGGCACCTGACGCACGGCCACCCCCTCTCCTTTTCGGGGCGCGAATACAAGGTCGTCGCCTACGGTGTCCGGCGCGAGGACGAGCGCATCGACTACGACGCCATGGCCGCGCTCGCGCGCGAGCATCGCCCGAAGCTCATCATCGCGGGCGCCTCGGCCTACGCCCGCCAGATCGACTTCGCGCGATTCGGCGCGGTCGCGACGGAGGTCGGGGCGGTTCTGATGTGCGACATCGCGCACATCGCGGGCCTCGTCATCGCGGGCCTGCACCCCTCGCCGGTCCCGCACGCTCCCTACGTGACGACGACCACGCACAAGACGCTGAGGGGCCCGCGGGGCGGCCTCGTGCTCTGCCGGGCGGCGCACGCAAAAGACCTCGATCGCAGCGTGTTCCCGGGCATCCAGGGCGGGCCGCTCGAGCACGTGATCGCCGCCAAGGCCGTGGCGTTCGCCGAGGCGGCGAGCCCCGAGTTCGTCGCATACCAGACGCGCGTGGTCGAAAACGCGAAGGCCCTCGCCGGCACGCTCACCCGGCGCGGGTTCCGGCTCGTCTCGGGCGGCACGGATAATCACGTGATGATGGTGGACGTCGGCGCAAAGGGGATCTCGGGCAAGGATGCGGAGAAGCTGCTCGAGAGCGTCGGGATCACGGTCAACAAAAACACCATCCCGTTCGACACGCGCTCGCCCATGGTCGCCTCCGGCATCCGCCTCGGGACCCCGGCCGTGACCACGCGGGGCATGGGTGTCGCGGAGATGGACGTGATCGGCGGAGTGATCGCGCGCGCGCTCGAGGCGCGCGAGGACGCGGCCGTCCACGCCGAGGTCCGGCGCACGGTCGCGGAGCTCTGCGCGGCGTACCCGCTCGTGTGACCCGGCGGCGCGTCGCCGCGATCGCGGCGGGACTGTTGTTTCTCCTGGTTCTCGCGAACCAACCCTTCGCCGAGCTGCCGCGCCGCGTTCGCACCCTGGCCGCGTACGCTCCGAAGGAGCTCGCCCTGCGCCGGCTCGGGGGGTCCGGGACCGCGTTCGATCGGCAGTATTTCTCATTTCTGGAGAACGCCAGGCGGCGCCTCCCTGTCTCGACCCCGGGAGTCGCTCTCGCTCGTCCCCCGGGCGATCCCGCCTACATGTACCTGGGTGTGTACTGCCTGGCGCCTCTGAATGTTGTCGACCGCGAGCTTCTGTCGCAGTGGGGACCGAACCGGGGTTGGATCACGGCCGAATTCGGGGCGCATCCAACCACGGATGACGGCTTGTTCGCGCGCGTTCCAGAGGGCGCGCTGTACGGACCCGCGCCGGGGCCGGACCGATGACGTTCGTCCTCTCGCTCGTCCTCGTCGCGGTGGCGCTGTGTCTCGTCTCCGGGGTCGGCCTGGGCGCGAGCGGAGCATTCCTCCCTCCCGGCCGCGCATTCTTCCTCGAGCGCCTGGGCTGGAGTGGCTCTCTCGGATGCGCGGTATTGATCGGTTCCGTTCCGATGGCGCTCGGGCCGGGCGTTTCGCCGCGGATGGTCTTCGTCGTTCTCGCGGCCGTGGTCATCGCGATCGCCCTCAGGTTTCGACTGGCGGCACCGGAGGAACGTTCGGACCGCGCGGGAACGCTCTCCCGGGTTCTTCTTGCGGTGATTTTCCTCGGCGTTGCGGTCTACGCGCTGCGTGCTCTCACCGAGCCGATGTGGTCCAACGACTTCATTGCGATCTGGGGCCTGAAGGGCAAGACGATCTTTCTGGCCAGGGGCTATCCCGAACGCTTTTACACCTCGAGCCCGATCGCATACTCCCACCCCGAGTATCCGCTCGGCCTCCCGCTGCTCTATGCAGGCCTTTCGTTTCTGACGGGACGCTGGGACGACCACGCGATGGCGTTGCTCTTTCCGTTCCTCCAGGCCGCCACGCTCCTGATTCTCTTCGGCTGGCTGCGCCGCCGCGGCGTTTCGCCGATGGCGGCGGGAGCAGCAGCGGCGATTGTTTCGTGGTTCGAGCCGCTCTACTCCGCTTTCCTGACCGGCATGGCAGAGGTGCCGCTCGCGTTCGGCATGCTGCTCTTCGGCACGGCGCTCGTCGACACGCTGGACGAGGCCGACGGAGGAGCGGTCCGCCGGCTGGCGCTGGCGTCGGCGCTGATCGCGGCGACGAAGAACGAGGGACTGTTCCTCGCCGCCGCCGGGTTCTTCATCGCCCTCGTCTTCGGAAAGGCGGCACGATGGAGAGTTGCGGCGGCGGCCCTCGCCCCGGCGCTCCTCGTGCGGGCCTTCCACTTTCCCTGGCGCAGCCGCCTTCCGTTGGCGGACCTCGAGGCCGGGTTGCTCTCCTCGGATCGTGTCTGGGACTCGCTCGCGGCGGCGGGGAGCCTGCTCGGGCCGGCGGGGTGGGCCGCGCTCGGGCTCGTGGTCGTTCTCGTCGCGGCCGGCGGCCGCGTGCCGGCCGGCACCCGCCTCCTGCTCCTCGCGGCCGCCGCCCTCGCGGCTTACCTCGTCATCCCCGCCCTTGCCGTGAGGGGCCCGGCCTGGCTCGTCGAAACGACGCTGCGGAGGACGTCCGCGGCGCTCGTGCCGCTCGTCGTGGCCGGGATCGCCGTGCGATTCAGCGGTGGATCCAGCGGATCCGGAAGAGATCCCAGAGCATCCGCAGCGAGTCCCGGACCACCGCCACCTTGGACTCCGGCGAGTTGACCCAGACGACCGGGACCTCGGCGATGGCGATGCCGCGGCGCTGGGCGAGGTAAAGGATCTCGACGTCGTAGGCGAAGCGGTCGATGCGCGCCGCGGCGAAGAGCGCGTGCGCGACGTCTCCGCGGAAGAGTTTGAACCCGCACTGCGTGTCGCCGATGCCGCGCACGGTCAGGAGCCGGACGAGGCGGTTGAACGTGCGGCCCATGGCCTGGCGGTAGAAGGGCTGCCTCTTGCGGACGAGCGCCTGTTCGATGGCCCGCGAGCCGATCGCGACCGGGTGCGTCGGGAGGCGCTCGGCGAGCTTGACCCACTCGGAGAGCGGCGTCGAGAGATCCGTGTCCGAGACGAGAACGGGGTCTCCCGACGACGCGAGCACGCCTGCCCGGATGGCGGCGCCCTTGCCGCGATTCTGCCCGTAGGAGACGACGTGCAGGTCGAGCTTCTCGTCGGCGGCGAAGCGTCGGGCCAGGGCAACGGTGTCGTCGGTCGAGCCGTCGTCGACGAGGATGACTTCCCAGTCCCATCCCCCGGGCCGCGACTGCGCCCACCGCGCCGCCGAGTGGATGCAGTTCTCGATCCGGCTCGACTCGTTGTATGCCGGAATGACGAGGGTGGCGACGTCGGTCATCGCTTCCGCGCCTCGATGACGAACTGGTACCCGAAGAATGTTGGCCAGACCCGCGCCGACGCTTCCGCAAAAGCCCGCACCGGCCAGCGCCAGGGCGCCTTCGCGAGAAACGGGAGGGCGAGCTCGTGGGGCATCGCCGTCGCCTCGATCGCCCGGGAGGTGAACCCCGCCGCGGCGAGGAGCGCGGTGGCGGTCCGGCGCGTGTAGAAACGCAGGTGCGTGCGGTCGAGGATGCCGCGCTCGTTGTAGGTAAAGCGGCCCACGAGCAGCGCGGCGCGCACCGTGACGTTGGCGACGTTCGGCACGGAGACGAGCAGGGTGCCTCCGTCGCGCAGCCAGCCGCGGATACGCGCCAGCAGCTCCTCGGGCCGGGCGAGGTGCTCGAGCACGTCCGCGCACACGACGGCGTCGAACGGCGCGCTCCAGTCGCCGCAGGAAAGGGCGTCCGCCGCGCGCCAGTCGTCGTAGCCCTCGCGGGCCGAAGCCGGGAGCCCGGCGTCGGGCTCGACGCCGGCGAGAAAGGCGCAGCGCTCGCGGACAGCCCGGCCGAGATGCCCCCCGGCGGCGCCGAGGTCGAGCAGGCGCAGGCCCGGCGGCAGGGCCTGGATGCGGCGGCGCAGCAGGTCGTGCGAGGAGCCCGGGATCTCCTTCCAGGCGTAGCGCTCGGCCGGCTCAGCCATGGAACTTCTGGGCGATCGGGTAGCGTCGCCCCTCGCCGAAGGACCGCGCGGTCACCTTCGGGCCGGGCGGCATCTGCCGGCGCTTGTACTCGTTGCGGTCGATGCGCCCGGCGATGTCCTCGGCGACCGCCGTCGAGACGCCGGCGCGGCGGGCCGCCTGCGCGACCGGCAGGGCCCGATCTACGAGCGCTTCGATGAGCGGATCGAGCTTCTCGTAGGGCGGCAGGGAGTCGCTGTCCTTCTGGTTCGGGCGCAGCTCCGCCGACGGCTCCTTCTCGATGGTGGCCCGCGGGATGCGCTCGCCGCCGCGATTCAACTCGTCGGCCAGGGCGTAGACCATCGTCTTGGGCACGTCCGAGATGAGCGCGTAGCCGCCGGCCATGTCGCCGTAAAGGGTGCAGTAGCCGACGGCGATCTCGGACTTGTTCCCGGTCGAGAGGACGAGGTGTCCGAAGCGGTTGGACAGCGCCATGAGGACGGCGCCCCGGATGCGGGCCTGGAGGTTCTCTTCTGTCGGCGACGGCTTGTCCATGCCGACGAGGGGCCCGAGCGTCGCGCGGTAGGCCTCGAGGGTCCTGCCGATCGGGATCTCCTCGTACCGGATGCCGAGGCGGGTCGCGAGGTCCTTCGCGTCCCGGAGAGACCCTTCCGAGTTGTAGGGCCCCGGCATGGCGACGCCGAGGACGCGTTCCGGGCCGAGGGCCTCGGCCGCGAGCGTGGCCGTGACGGCCGAGTCGATGCCCCCGGAGAGGCCGAGGACGGCGCTCTCGAAGCCGCACTTCCGGGCGTAGTCGGCGAGGGCGAGCACGAGAGCCCGGCGCAGGCCGGGGATCGCTGCAACCTCGGGCGGAGCGGGGCCCCGCCCTCCCGGAATCTCGATCGTCCAGAAGTCCTCCTCGAAGCGGCGGGCCGCGCCGACGAGGCGGCCACGCGCGTCGAAGGCCGTCGAGGCGCCGTCGAAAACGAGGCCGTCGTTGCCGCCGACGAGGTTGCAGTGCACGAGCGGGACTCCCGTGCGCCTGGCGATCCGCTCCATCATGCGGCGGCGCAGCCGGTTCTTTCCGAGCGTATAGGGGGAGGCGGAGATGTTGACGTGGAGGTCGAGTCCGAGGGGCTTCAATTCCGCGACGGGATCGGTGTCGTAGAGCGGATGGCTCCAGAACGACTTGTCGTTCCAGATGTCTTCGCAGATGGTGACCGCCACGCGCCGGCCCGCGAGGCGCAGCACGCACGAGCGGTCGCCCGGCTCGACGTAGCGGCCCTCGTCGAACACGTCGTAGGTCGGAAGCAGGCGCTTGCAGTAGAGCGCGACCCGCCGCCCGCGCCGGGCCGCAACGGCCGCATTGAAGACCCGGCGCCCGCTAGAGCCCCGGTTGGCCACGAGCGTTCCGAAGACCCAGGTCGCCTCGCCGGTCGCGCGGGCGATCCGGTCCGCGGCCCGTTCGCTCGCCGCCACGAACGACGTGCGCTCGACGAGGTCCCGCGGCGGATACCCGCAGACGGCGAGCTCGGGGAAGAGGACGAGGTCCGCGCCCGCCTCCTCCGCGCGGCCTCCGTACGCGAGGATTTTCGCGACGTTGCCGGAAAAGTCGCCGACGGTCGTGTCGATCTGGGCGACCGCAACCCGCAGCGGCGCGCGGCGCGCAGGGCTAGTCAAGCGAGATGGGGCAGCCCGAGAAGCGGTCGGCCGGTGTCGGCGCGCCGGGGCTGCGCCGTGTCCACAGCAGGAGCAGGCCCGCCGTCGCCGCGGTGGCGAGCGTCCCCGCCCATCGCCGGATGGCCGGTCCCGCCGGCAGGCCGGCCTCCGACGCCGCGCGCGCCGAGAGGTCGGAGATGGCCATGCCCACGGTCCGCCCGAAGAGCATGAGGGCGGGCACGGTCGCAAAGAACGAGAGGTAGGCGACAAACCCCAGCGCCCATGGGATGCCGGCCGGGCGCGGGCTCTGGCCCGTCAGCACGCGCGCTCCCAGGATGGCGAGCGCGGCGAGGAGCAGCACGGAAGCGGCGTCGGCGGCTGCGGCGGAGAAGCGGGCCGCGAGGGGCGCTGCGACCGGGCCGCTGGCCGTGTCGGATTTCTCGGGCTCGGGCAAGGGGCGGGGCGTTTCGAACCCCATATCCCCCTGGAGCGGGAAGTCTTCGAGGGGCGCGGCGTTGCCCGGGTCGGTCATCGAAAGGCGCTACGGCCGCTGCTGGATGTGCCGCACGTAGATGCGGCCCATGAGGTCGAGGTCGCCCTTCAGATAGTGCTCGGCGAACTTCTTGTGCCGGATCGCGTCCGCGTCGGAGGCGTCGATCCCGAGAACCTCCTTGAAACTCTCGGCGGCCTTCGGGTAAAGGCCGTTCTGCAGCTGCGCGATCCCCTGGTTGTAGTAGCAGCGCAAAAGGTACGACCGCGCGTCCTGGTTGTCGCGGTCCTCCTGGAAGATCCGCCACAGGATCGGGATCGCGGTCTCGTATTCCCCTTCGTTGTAGAGCTTGACCGCCGGTGTGAGCTCGCTGACCTTGTCGGAGGCCGCGCCGAGCGATTGCGTGAAACTGGGGTCCTGCTGGAAGGAGGCCGCTGCGAGGTTGAAGGCCGTCAGGGCGTCGATGTAGCGCTTCTCGGAAAACGCCTTCTCGGCTTCCTGCCGCTGGCGCAGGGCCTCGGGAGACGGGCCTCCCCCCGGCGCCTCCGCCCGTTCACCCGGTGCCGCCTCGGGCGAGCCGGCCGCCGCCGCCGTCCCGTCCCCCTTGCGCATGAGTGACCCGAGGAGCTTCTGGGCTCGCGCGTAATCGGGATGTTCCGGCGAAATCCGACGCAGCTCCGCGATCGTGTCCGCGACCTTGCCCTCCCGGAAGAGCGCGGTGGCGTGCTCGAGCGAGGGACCTCCCTCGGAGGCTGCCGGCGCGGCGGCCTTGCCCCGCCCGGGCCGGAGCGTCATGTACCCGCCGACGGCCACCGCAAGCAGCACGGCGGCGGCGAGGGCCACGGCAAACCGGCGGTCGAGCGGACGCTTCGCCTTCGGCTTCGGCGCGGGAGTCTCTCCCTGGCCGGTTTCCTCCCGCTCGAGGGAGGCCTCGGTTTCCGGGGCGGCAGCGTCCGCCATCTCCTCCGAGAGGATGTCGGACGGCGGCGACTTCTTTGCGAGGTCGAGGCCCGATGACGGGCGCGCGAGCTCGGACTCGATGCGATCGAGGTAGGACCGTGCCGTGGCGTCGCTCTCGTCGATCGCCAGCACCTGAAGAAACGCTTCGCGCGCGCCCGAGAAATCGCCCGCCTCGAAGGCCTCGCGGCCGTGCTTCAGGCCCTCGGCCACGCGCTTGTTGCCCTCCGACATCTCCTGCCGGGCTTTCTCGATCCGGCCGACCGCCTCGGAGTTGTTGATGTCGATCAGGAAGATGCGGGACCAGATCTCGATCGCCTGCTGGCGATTGCCGGAACGCACGGCGTCGTCGCCGCGCTCGAGGAGAGCCGCGATCTCCTGTTGCTGAGAGGGCGGTTCCGGTGGGGGCTCCGGCCCTCCCGAGAAGACGGGCTCGGGGGCCTCGGGGTATGCGGCCGAACCGGCGGAAGAGCCCATCGGCTCGGGAGAGTCGAGAGAAAGGCTCCCGAGGTCTCCCGCGCCCGCCGGCGCGTCGGTCCAGAAGTTCGGCGCGTTGTTTTTCGCACCCGCGGCTGCGCTCGCCGCCGGGCCGTGCGAGAAATCGCGGCCGGACAGCGATAGCGGCCCGGTGGATTCGCCGACACCGAAGTCGGGCGGCGGCGCGACCGCGGCCGGGCTCTCCTCATCGAGAGAGAGCGAGTCGAGGGACAGATCGCCGAGGCCGGCGCCCGGGGCCTGCCCCGATTCGGACGTCGGGACTCCCAGGCCGGGATTGGTGGATTCGCCCACCTCGGGCGCCGGGGCTGGCTGCGGCGCAGCGAGCCGGCGGTCGAGAAGCGCCACGGCCGGGTGCTCCGAGTCGAGAGCGCGCATCCGGTCGAGCGCTGCCCGCGCCTCGCCGAGGCGGTGACCGTCGAGGGCCGCGATCGCCCGCTGGCGGGCGACCTCGAACTGCGGCTGGGCATTCTTCTTCTCGCGCGCCTTGCGGAGGATTTCGGCGGCGTCCTGGTTTCCGGGCAGGACCTGGAGGACCTGCTCGGCCGCCGCCACGGCGGCGTCGAAGTCCCGCGCGTTGAAGCTCTCGGCAGCCCGCACCAGGAGGCGGTCGGTCTCGGCCGAGGCGACCCGCTCCTGCCGGGTGGGGGTCTCGGAAACGACGGCCTCGAGCTTCTCCACGTCGATCTCGCTCGAGGGGTTCTTCGCCTTCTCCATCAACTGCCGCGCCGGGACGAACCGGGGGTCCATCTTCAGGATGAAGTCGCACCCGATGACGCAGTCCTCGATCTTGGCTTCCTTGAAGAGGTTGAGCGTGTGGCGGAAGGTCGAAAGGATCTTTTCCCGGACCTCCTTCGGCAGCGAGGGGTTGCCGGGGTAGCTCCCGGGCTCGGCCCCGCTCATGCGCCACCCCTGCTCTGGGCCGCCGTGGGGGACTGGATTGTCTCTTTCACGTTGCGAGAGATTATAAACTGCCCGGTCAGGAACTTACATGAGAACGATCATCGAGTGCGTTCCGAACGTGTCCGAGGGGCAGGACAGGGGATCCGTGGATGCGATGGCCGCGGCCGTCCGGTCGACGCCGGGTGTCCGGTTGCTCGACGTTTCCTCCGATGGAGCCCACAACCGCAGCGTGCTGACGCTGGTGGGAGACGCCCCCGCGATCCGGGCTGGCGTCCTGGCCCTCTTCCGGGAGGCGGTCGCGCGCATCGACTTGAGGACCCACCGGGGCGAGCACCCCCGCATGGGCGCCGTCGACGTCGTCCCGTTCATTCCTGTCCGCGGAAGCTCCGTGGAGGAGTGCGTCGCGCTGTCGCGCGAGGTCGGCGCCGCGGTCGCCGGAGAGTTTGGCATCCCCGTCTACCTCTACGAAGATTCGGCCTCGGCGGAGCATCGCCGGAACCTGGCCGAGGTTCGGAAGGGCCAGTTCGAGGGCTTTGCGGAAAAGATGAAGGACCCGCGCTGGGCCCCGGACTTCGGTCCCGCCGCCCCGCATCCTTCGGCCGGCGCCGTGGCGATCGGCGCGCGCCCGTTTCTCATCGCGTACAACATCAACCTCGCCACCCGGGACCTCGCGGTCGCCGACCGCATCGCGAAGGCGATCCGCCATCTCTCCGGCGGGTTCCGCTACGTCAAGGCGATGGGGGTCGAGCTCGCCGACCGGGGCATTGTCCAGGTGTCGATCAACATGACCAACTTCCGCAAGACGCCGCTCCACCGGGTCTTCGAGTGCGTGCGCTCGGAGGCGGAGCGCCACGGCGTCGCCATCGTCGGCTCCGAGATCGTGGGACTGTCACCGGCCGAGGCGCTGTACGCCGCCGCCGAGCACTACCTGAGGCTCGAGGGATTCAGCGCCGAACAGGTGCTCGAGACGAAGCTGCTCGAGCAGTAGAGCCTAGGGCCGCCCGAACGCGCGCACGTTGGAGGCCCGGTCGTCGGCGACTTCGACCGCGGGGCTCGTCATGGCGGCATGGAGCGCGCGCGCGAACTCGATGTGGACCGCGTGCCCGGCCTTGCGCGCGTGGATGTGGCCGTTCAACGGGCGGCCGAGCAGGGCGAGGTCGCCGATGAGGTCGAGGACCTTGTGCCGGACGAACTCGTCGCGGAAGCGCAGGGGCCCCGAGAGGATGCCGGTGTCGTCGAGGACGACGGCGTTGTGCAGGCTTCCGCCGCGGGCGAGTCCCCGGGCGCGCAGCTCCGCGACCTCGCGGGCGAACCCGAACGTGCGGGCGGGCGCGATCCGCGAGGCAAACTCTTCGGGCCGGACCGTGAACGTCAGCTGCTGCTTGCCGACGAAGGGGTGGGGGAAGTCGATCTCGTAGGTGATCGTCAGTCCCGTGCCGCCCGGCTCGTAGAAAACCCGCTTGTCGTCGCGGATGACCTCGACCGTGCGATCGAGCTCGATGGGCGTGACCAGAGCGTCCTGCCGTTCGAACCCCGCCGCGTGGAAGAGCCGGACGAAGGGCAGCGCCGAGCCGTCGAGGATCGGCACCTCCGGCCCCTCGATCTCGATGAGGCAGTTGTCGAGGCCGAGGCCGGCGGCCGCCGCCAGGACGTGCTCCACCGTGCCGATGGACACGTCGTCGAGCCTCAGGGTCGTCGCATAGTCGAAAGTGGAGGCCGACGGGAGTGCGGCCGGTATCAGCCGATCCCCATGCTCACGCCGGAGGAAGACGAGGCCATGGCCGATCGAGGCGGGGTGGAAGTGGGCCCGAGCCGGGTGGCCTGAGTGAAGGCCGACGCCGTCGATCGAAACGGTCGTTCGAAGTGTTGCCTGTTGCCTCATGCCTCTTCTACGCAAGTCGCCATGCTGCAGTAACAGTGCCGGTTTCTGGAGGGGAAAACGTCGTCACTATGTCGTTATTCCAGAGAAGCTTAGCATACGAAAGAATTCTGTCCCTCGGGACAGGTGTCGCCGGGGAGAGACATATCTTCCGCATTTTGAGCACTCTCCGCGGGAGGCGGATGGGCCGGGGCTTGCGGGGTAGACTCCCTGACCCGCATGAAATCGAAGCTCGACCGCACTGCGAAGCCGGCCAAGGTGAAGGCCATTGCGACCAACAAGAAGGCCTTTCACGAGTACTTCATCGACGACCGGACCGAGGCGGGGTTGGCCCTGACCGGGACCGAGGTCAAGTCCCTGCGGGCGGGCCGAGCCCAGCTGAAGGACGCCTATGTCCAGTTTCGCGACGGCGAGGCCTTCCTCATCGGGGCGAACATTTCGGCCTACGCCGCGGGGTCCTGGACGAACCACCTGCCCGAACGGGACCGCAAGCTCCTGCTGCACCGCCGCGAGATCGAGCGCTGGGCCAGCCTGGTGGCCACCCGGGGGGTGACCTGCATTCCGCTCTCCCTCTACTTCAAGGGGTCGCACGTGAAGGCCGAGATCGCGCTCGTCAAGGGCAAAAAGCTGCACGACAAGAGGGACGCCATCCGCGACCGCGACCTGAAGCGGGAAGCGGACCGCGACATGCGGCAGCGGTGACCGACCTGCCGCCGATCGCGCTGCGCGACCTCGGCCTCGGCGACCTCGAAGCGGCCTACGCCCTCGACAAGTCCTGCTTCGAGCCCGGAATCGCCTATTCGCGAGCCGAGATCCGATCTTTCATCGCCCGTCCGGCCGCGATCGCGCTGGCGGCGGAGGCGGCCGGGGGCCTCGTCGGATTCGCCATCGCCGAGCGGCGGGGCCGCCGCGGCCACGTCATCACCATCGACATCGCCGAGGCGGCGCGGCGCCGAGGCCTCGGCCGGCGCCTCTTCGCGGAACTGCTGCTGCGGCTCGAGGCCGCAGGGGCTACGGAGATCCGCCTCGAGGTGGACGTCCGCAACGCCGGGGCCATCCGCTTTTACGAAGGCCTCGGCTTCGAGCGCACGCGCACCTTGCGGAGCTACTACGGGAAGGGACTGGACGGATACGAAATGATCCGGGCGCTGCGCGCCTAGGAATCGCTGCTCGAGAGGGCGTTCCCTCTCTTCTGCCTAGGCGCGGCAATACGACGGAATCCAGCTGCGCTGGACGACGTCGGGGGGCATCGAGCTGTAGTCGAACGCCCTGCCCTCTTTCACCATCTGGCCCACGTCGAAGAGCAGTTTCGACTCGGGAATGTCGC
>Ga0209048_10003395_pt1 | contig 15470 bp, 12 predicted proteins | sample FrelakmetCRP12CR_FD_187146 | JGI IMG/M metagenome (GOLD analysis project Ga0209048, IMG submission 187146) | Freshwater lake sediment microbial communities from the University of Notre Dame, USA, for methane emissions studies - CRP12 CR (SPAdes)... | ecosystem: Environmental > Aquatic >... | reverse complement strand
CACATGTACGGTCAGTACAGGGACGGGATTGACACTGTAATGACGGGAGAGGAAGATCAGCAGATCTGCATCGATGTTGGCATCGATATGTTCTGCATGGATCAGCCGCTCCTCAATTTCAAAAAACTCGTATGTCCTGTCTTTGCATCCAAGTGATGGGTCACGGGTGAGCATCTGTTCAATATGATGCCGGATGTTCACTCCTGCCTTATCCTGCCGGGAGTTAATAAGCGCGACCTTCATTGGGATATAGTAGGTGTTCATCACGATTAAGAGTGTCCTGGAACAGGATAGGTAAACACTATGAAGAAATACACAGTATATTGTTACCATGGACGCAGATAAAATTGCACAGGCATTCAAGAGTGCAGGAATCGAGAAGACCATTACCTGTCCCGAGGCATTCTCCATTGCTGCAAAGTACAGGATCCCCAAAAAGGAGATCGGCGAATACTGCAATGCAAATGGTATCAAGATCCGCGGCTGTCAACTGGGCTGCTTCAAATGAGTCTTTTTTTACAACTTGTTTCTGTATCAGAGGCTGTGGCGGAGATCCGTAACCTTCCTGTACGATGCGGGGATGAATCAGTTCCGCTGCCCGAAGCATTTCACCGGATCCTGGCACGGGATGTACATGCAGATGTCGATATCCCCGGCTTCACGCGGTCGGTAGTAGATGGTTTTGCAGTGCATGCTTCTGACACTACGGGGTCAGGAGATACCATCCCTTCAATACTCAATCTTTCAGGCAGAGTTGAGATGGGAGTATCAGTGAAACACCGTATAAAATCAGGGGAATGTATTTACGTACCTACCGGGGGAATACTCCCGGAAGATGCTGATGCCGTCGTCATGATAGAACATGCCGAACAGATCGGTGAGGAAGTGTTAGTGAAAAAACCTGTGGCGTTCGGGGAGAATGTGCTTTTTTTTAACGAGGATTTCCCGGCAGGAGAGGTTGTTTGTACCAGAGGACGACGACTTACTTCACAGGATATCGGTGTTCTTGCCGCTGCAGGATGCACAAGTGTCCCGGTAATCAGGATACCGGTCATTGGTATAATTTCCACCGGTAATGAGCTCGTGCCAGTGAACCAGAAACCGATGCCCGGGCAGGTACGGGATGTAAATTCGTATGTAGTCGCCGCATTCGTACAAGAACAGGGATGCAATCCCGTACACTACGGGATCATCCGGGATGACCGCAACGCTCTTCGTTCCGCGATAAGCCTTGCAGCCAAGGAATGTGATGCTGTCTTGATTTCAGGAGGCAGTTCCAAAGACGAGCGTGACATGGTCGCCGCAATTATCGCTGAGCGTGGTACTGTCCTGGTTCATGGGATTGCAATCGCTCCCGGAAAACCCACCATCATCGGGAAATACGATGGCAAGCCGGTCATCGGGCTTCCGGGCCACCCGGCATCTGCTTTCATCGTTCTCATCGCAATTGTCAGTCACATGATTACTGCAATGACCGGAGAGACAGGGAGCACTCTGCGGACCATCCAGGCCACGGTCGGGCAGAATATTCCTTCGTCAAAGGGCAGGGAAGATTACGTGCGGGTTGAAGTACGCAACGGTATTGCAATGCCCCTGTTCGGAAAATCCGGTCTTTTGAACACGCTGGTGAGAAGCACCGGGGTTATACGGGTACCTGCTGAAAGCGAAGGACTGGAAACGGGAACACTGGTCGAGGTGATAGTGTGGTAAAACGTTACCTTACCGTGACATCCCTGGATGCAACCCTTTCGCTCCTCAACACATCCTTTGCCTGTATCCCTTCACGCGAGGTTGTACCATTACTCAAATCGGTCGGGCGGGTAACTGCGGAGCCCATCTTTGCCCGGTACTCGGTACCCGAAGTACACCTTGCAGCAATGGATGGCATCGCGGTCGTCAGCAAAGAGACCGAAGGGGCAAGCGAGCAGCACCCGGTCACTCTTGATCATGCACTACGAGTGAACACCGGAAATGTCGTGCCACCACGGTTCGATGCCGTGATCATGATCGAGGAAGTTCATGTGCAAAACGAGAAGTTTACCATCCGGAAGGCAGCACCACCGTGGCAGCATGTCCGTCCTGCGGGAGAAGACATCGGTGAGTCTGAGATGGCACTGCCATCCCGTCACCTGATCCGCCCGTCTGATACCGGTGCTCTCGCAGCGTATGGTATCACTGATGTAACCGTGCTCACTGTGCGGATCGGGTTGATCCCAACAGGAAGTGAACTTGTCCCTCACGGGGACCACCCGTCTCCGGGGCAGGTCGTAGAAAGCAACACCGTGATGGCCGAGGCGATGCTGGTTACACTGGGGGGAACGTGCACCCGGTATCCCATGGTAAAAGACAACCCGGATGAGATCAAAAAAATACTCAGGCAAGCTGTTGCAGAAAATGATCTCGTCATCATATCTGCAGGATCATCAGCGGGTACAAAGGACTATACAGCAGAAGTGATTGCAGAACTGGGAGAGGTCCTGATCCATGGGATTGCGATCAAGCCCGGTAAACCTGCAATCATCGGGCGGATCGCAGATAAACCGATCATCGGTATGCCGGGATACCCGCTTTCGGCGCTGACGGTGTTGCGGGAGATCGTGCTACCGCTTCTCCACCGCTTCGGCCTTCCCGTTCCCTCCTGGGAAACGATTGACGCCTTGTTTACCGTATCCGTTTCCAAGGATATCGGCAGTGACGAGTTCATCCTGTGTTCCCTAGGACACGTGGGAAACCGATGGGTTCTCTCTCCCCTGTCGCGGGGTGCCGGCGTTCAGATGAGTGCCGTGCGGTCAAATGCATACCTGAAAATTCCGGCAGGAGTTGAAGGCTTCGAGGCAGGAAAAAGTGTTACCGCAAGACTGACCGTTCCCCGCACTGAAGCAGAGCGGGCCCTTCTTGTTACCGGGAGCCATGATCCTTTACTGGATTACCTGGCTGACCTTCTCATGCAAAAAGAGGTTGACCTTCATTCCACGCACGTCGGAAGCATGGGAGGGATTCTTACCCTCAAAAAGAACGAGTGCCATGCAGCTCCGATGCACCTGCTGGCCGATGATGGGGAATACAACATCCCGTACCTGCAAAAATACCTTCCCGGAGAAGATGTTGTTCTTATATGCGTCACCGAGCGGCAACAGGGAATAGTCTCAAAAGAGGGAATTGGTTTTGATGGATTGTGCGGCCACACATTTGTAAACAGGCAGCGGGGATCCGGTACCCGGATGCTGCTGGATCACCTGCTCAAAAAGAACCGGATCGATTCATCCGATATTCGGGGTTATGAACGTGAAGTGACAACGCACCTTGCCGTTGCACTTGCGGTGAAATCCGGTGAAGCGGATGCAGGGATGTGCGTCTATAGTGCGGCAAAGGCACTCGGACTCTGCTTCAATCCGGTTGCATCGGAACGTTACGAGATTGCCATTCGAAGCGAATACCTCGATGACCCACGGGTTTCAGCACTGTGTGATACCATTATATCACCTGATTTTAAGGCTATCCTGCACAGGCTCGGGGGATACGACACGCGGGAGACGGGCGTACGGCGCGTCCTTCCGTGAGGTAACAATCAGGGAAGTCTTCCGTCATCCCATCCCGCCGCTTCGGTTGATCACCATCAGCCGGAGCTCGGTCATCTCCTCGATTGCATACCGCGGTCCTTCGCGCCCGGTACCCGATCCTTTCGCCCCGCCATAGGGCATCTGGTCAACGCGGAAGGTGGGAATATCGTTTACGATCACCCCACCGACTTCCATTTCACCAAAGGTATCCATAATCCGGTTGACGTTCTGGGTAAAGATTCCCATCTGGAGACCATAGTCTCCGGCATTTGCCATCCGCAGGGCCTCAGAAAAGTCATCATAGGGAGTAACAGAAATAACCGGAGCAAATACTTCTTCGCGGTTCACTCTCATTTCCGGTGTTGCATCGACAATAACTGTAGGTGCAAACAATGTCCCATCCAGCGTGCCACCTGTAAGGATACGTGCACCCCGCCTGACGGCTTCCTGCACTTTCCGGTGCGCCTCTTGGGCCTTCAGCTGGTCGATCATGGGACCTACATCAGTTACCGGGTCACGGGGATCCCCGCATTTCAGCACCCGGACCGCAGTAAGAATCTTTTCCAGCATTCGATCATAGACAGGGAGGTGCACGAGCACCCGCTGGACCGAGATGCAGACTTGTCCGGCGTTAATAAAACCTCCTGTTGCGATCCGGTTTGCAGCAAAATCGAGATTCGCATCCTCATGCACAATCACCGCTGCATTCCCTCCCAGCTCAAGTGCGACTTTTTTTCGACCAACGATCTCCCGTAAATGCCAGCCCACTGCACAACTGCCGGTGAACGACAGGTATGCAATCCGGGGGTCCCGGACCAATTGCTCCGCACGGGCACCTGCACAGGGCACTACACTGATTGCTTCCGGAGGAAGACCTGCGGCAAGAGCCATTTCGCCGAGAATCAAACTGCATATCGGTGTCGCAGATGCGGGCTTGAGAATGATGGAGTTTCCGGCAGCAATCGCAGGTGCAAGTTTGTGGCAGGCAAGGTTAAGCGGGAAATTAAAGGGTAATATCCCTAAAACAGGTCCTAGCGGGAACCGCTGGAGAAATCCAACCCTGCCTTGGGTGTCATCGGTCCAGTCCAGCGGAATGATCTCCCCGTATATCCGTTTTGCCTCTTCAGATGCAGTACGTACAGTTGCCCCGGCACGGGAAACTTCATTTAAGGCAAACTTTTTTGTCTTGCCACCCTCCATCACCATAACTTCAACGAGTTCGTCCGACCGTGCATGGATCTCAGTGGCAAGTCTGGACAGGATAAGCGAGCGGGCGCCGGATGATAACCCGCGGGTTTGCGCAAATCCTCTCACTGCAGTGGCAACTGCCTCTTTCAGATCGTTCGGGCTTGCCTGGCAGACCTTTGCATATACTTCGCCGGTGTAGGGAAACCGTACTTCAACGATTTCTCCTGTCTGTTTTTTTACACCGCCAAGAATAATGGGGTAGGGTTCCATCATCGATCACTCCGGTTCGTTAGCAGGTATTTTTCTTTTGCATGGTGAAAATAACCATAAAATCTCGCAGATATAAAGTATTTAGCAGACTTTTTATATCCGTTCTCGTTTGACAAAGTCGATAAGATTCACCGGAAATTGATTATCCTCGTTCAGGTTTACCCTCACTTAAATGGTGACTCCCGATAAAAATCAAAAATTTCCGGAACCCTGCATCATACACGGGTCAGTTTAACCGGAACACGGAGCATAGCATCATTCATGACGGTCTCTTTACGATCATCAGCGCACAGGTAGTACTTGCCCTGCTTTTTTATCGTGATGGTCGTTTCCCTGGGTACGGTGACGTCATTGAACTGGACGATCGGAACAAGACCTTCATAGATCCATGCCTTCTTTACCGCATCCCAGAGCGGTGGACTGGTCTGGATCCTGTCCCTGTCAGAGACATCGATAAACAGTACATTGACGCTTTCCTGACCATTCCCCGGCGATGTTGCCCAGACACGATACTTTTGATTAGCGTAGAGGTAATCTACACCAAGTTCCTTCTGGACATCAAGACAGTTGAAGTCATTGGAATGGATATCGATAGTCGTTTCAATACCTGCAGATTGGGCAGTTTGTGTTGAGGCAGGGGCCGGTGATGTACCGCTTATAAGCGGACTGCTAGGTACCTGGGGGCTGGAGCCGGATTTTTGTGCAGCGGTCTGGGGAGAAGACTGGGTGCAGCCAGCGATACAGGTAAGCAGGATAACAAGTATCGCAAAAATACCGATATAGGAATGAAATCGCATGATGTTCAATGTAAAATGAACGCATATATGACTTACGATTGTATAAAATTCACATTTTTTGAATTATGGCAACCAATACGGGATCCGGCATGCACCTGTGGGTGAAAAACTACTTTGTCCACCAGCACCAACATTCATTTACGCACATTTACCTGCGTCCCATAAGTATCCAAGAGGGGTTTTGTGAAGGAAGTCACCGCTAACTTCAATGCACAGTCGATTGAGCGTGAGATGCGGGATCACTGGTCCATCCACGACACATATAAGACCGTAAAACAGCACCGCATTACGGGAAAACCGTTCTTTTTCGTTGACGGCCCGCCCTATACCACGGGGACCATCCATCTCGGTACCGCGTGGAATAAAATATTAAAAGACAGCATCCTGCGCTACCACCGGATGAACGGAAGAAATGTGATTGATCGTGCAGGATATGACATGCACGGCCTGCCGATAGAAGTCAAGGTGGAGCAGGAACTCGGTTTTGAATCCAAAAAAGATATTGAAAAATTCGGTATCCAGAGGTTCATCGAGAAGTGCCGGGAGTTCGCAAACAAGAATAAGCTCCTGATGGATGACCAGTTCATCAGCCTCGGGGTCTGGCTCGATTTCCCTGGTGCTTACAAAACCGTCATGCCCGAATATATCGAAGCTGCGTGGTGGACGCTTGCCAGGGCAGAAGACAAGGGCATGCTCGAACGCGGCCACCGTGTCGTGAACTGGTGTCCACGGTGTGAGACGGCGATAGCAGATGCTGAAGTGGAATATGCAGACGAAAATGATCCCTCCGTCTTTGTCAAGTTCCCCCTCAAAGGCAGGACAAACGAATTCCTGTTAATCTGGACTACGACCCCATGGACGCTGCCGGCAAACGTTGCAGTCGCGGTTGCAAAGGATTTTGAGTATGCAAAAGTCGCTGCAATAAAAGATGACAAGGAAACGCTCCTTTGGATTGCCGAACCGCTCGTAAAAGCAGTACTCAAAAAGGGACGCTGCAAGGACTTCGCTGTCCTTGAAACAAAGAAAGGTGCCGAGATTGTCGGGTGGGAGTATGAATCCCCGCTCGCGTCCTGTGTGCCACTCCAGAAAGAGATTGCACATAAAGTCATTGAAGCAGACTTCGTAGCACTTGAAAATACCGGCATGGTGCACATCGCACCCGGTCATGGCTGGGACGACTTCGTTCTTGGTACAAAAGAAGGGTTAGCTATTGTTTGTCCCGTCGATGGTGCCGGGAAATTCAAGGATGAAGCCGGGATATTTGCCGGGCAGTATGTGCGGGATTCCAACGAAAATGTGCTGGCGGCACTTGGCGATTACTTGTTTGCAAAAGAGATCATCAGCCACCGCTATGGTCACTGCTGGCGGTGCAAGACACCGATCATCTTCCGGGCCACCTCACAATGGTTCTTAAAGATCTCCGAGATGAGGGATCTGATGCTTGCCGAAGTAGCAAAGGTAACCTGGTATCCGGACTGGGCCGGGAGTGCACGCTTCTATGACTGGATCAAAGAAGCACGCGACTGGTGCATCTCGCGCCAGCGTTACTGGGGTATCCCGATACCTGTCTGGGTATGCCCGAAATGCGATGCATACCGGGTAATTGGAACAATCAGCGAACTGGAAGAACGCAGCGGCAGACCGCTTGAGGATCCGCACCGCCCGTATGTTGATGATGTGACCATCCCGTGCACCTGTGGCGGAACAATGAAGCGGGTTGAAGACATCTTTGATGTCTGGTTTGATTCAGCAGTTGCATCGTGGGCAACCCTTGGCTTCCCGGGAAAAATACAGGACTTTGATAACCTCTGGCCTGCCGATTTCATCACTGAAGGACAAGACCAGACGAGGGGCTGGTTCTATTCTCAGCTGGGGGCAAGCACCATCGCATTTGGCAAAGCTCCTTACAAGAGCGTGTGCATGCACGGCTTTGCACTCGATGCTGAAGGCAAGAAGATGTCGAAAAGTTTCGGCAACGTCGTGACCCCGGAAGAAGTCATAGCAAAAGTGGGCGTCGATGTGCTCAGGATCTACATTCTTTCCTCATCGGCTCCGTGGGACGATCTGAAATTCAACTGGGAGGGTGTCGGCACGATCAACCGTGCAGCCAACATCCTCTGGAACGTGTACCGCTTCCCGGTACCATACATGATCCTCGACAAATTCGAACCGGCGAATAAAGGAGGGATCTGGGATGATGCGTATATCCAGGCACATCTCAGGCAGATGCCTGATGAAGACCGGTTTATTATCTCCCGGATCAACTCGGTTGCAGGCACCGTTGATGCAGCAATTAAAGAGTGCCAGCTCCACCGGGCTACCCGTGAACTGGTGAACTTTATTTTAGAAGATCTCTCGCGCTGGTACGTCCAGCTCGTGCGGGAACGGATGTGGCGTGAAGGAGAATCCGAGAGCAAGCATTTTGCCTACGAGACAATCTATTACGTCATGCGCCGGCTCATCGGCCTGCTCGCCCCGGTCTGCCCCCATCTCACCGAAGAAATATACCAAAACCTGCGGTGTAAAAACGATCCCGCAAGTGTGCACCTTCTGGATTGGAATGCCGGATCTCCGGCACTTATTGACGCTTCTCTTGAACACGCTGTTGAGATTGTGCGGTCGTTTGACGATGCAACTGCCAATGCCCGCCAGGCAGGCAAGAGGAAACTCCGCTGGCCGGTATCAGAAGTGGTCGTAGTGACGACATCAGAAACAGTGAAAAATGCCATCGAACGTCTTAACACGGTCTGCATGGACCGGGCCAACGCCCACAAGGTCTCGGTGGTGATGGGAAGATGGAACCGTATCGGCTGGCAGGCCGAACCGGTTATGAAGGCTCTCGGGAAAGGGTTTGGCAAGAACTCCTTTAAGGTCAAAGGCCTCATCGAAGGTGCTGATGGTAACCATCTCAAAGCGGAGATCGGGGCCGGGCGGACAGTACAACTCAGAGCCGGTGAAGAGGTTTTTGAAATAGGTGCAGACCATGTAACTTTTTCAGAAAAACTCCCCCCGGAGGTATTTTCCGCTCCTATGCAGGACGCAACGGTGTATGTGGATGTCAGACTTAATGACGATCTCGAAAAGGAAGGATATGAACGCGAGGTCATCCGCAGGATCCAGGAAATGCGTAAACAGCTCGACCTTATCGTGAGCGAATTTATCTCAGTAGAAGTGCTGGTCAATAATGCAAGAGTCTTCCAGCTCCTGAATAACAACAGCGGTAATATGATTGCTGGCGAGGTGCTGGCTGATGTACCGGGGGAGGGAGTCCTGTTTTCATTCCTTAAACCGGGTGACCACACGGGAAACCATGACTCAGTAAAAGACTGGGAAATCGAAGGGGCATATGAGACCGTTATGATGACAATCGGGATCTCACGTGCCATATAATAATTTATTTAAGAATGACTGACCTTCCGGGCTGGTAAACAGCGGAAGGTCACGTTCAACGGTTACCGCACTTCTCTGGGCTAGTACATGCTCCTGCGTTAACGGGTTGAACCCTTCCTTTTCTGTAATCTTTTTATAGACAAGCACTCCCCGCCGCTGCCATGAAGGAGTCGTGGCAAGGTTCATACCCCGCTTATGCATCATCTCGTGCAGATCCCGTGCCGGGACTCCCTTAAGCCGGGCTGCGGCTTTTTTTGCACTTATTCCTTCGTCGATCAATGCCTGCTGGCAGTAACCGTTGATATGGTTGCGCCATGCCTCGTTCTGCCGGTTGGCCAGATATTCCAAAGCATATTCCGGTGTGGCAGGAATAACCCGGGCATCAAATGACACCAGCGTTTTGTCGGCAAGGACGTTTGTGAGAGCACTCGCTGCACAGGATGCCGCTACCGAATCAATTTTTTCTACCCTGCCACTGAAAGGGAGCCGGGTAAAATAAAGACTGATCTCATCTGAGAACGTGAACGCAAGCTCAGGACAGAGCCCGCTGTCAGAAATGAGTACTACACAGACCTGAACCATCGCTTCGCTGAACTGGTCATCAAACGGTTTTTTCAGATTCAGATTTTCTGCAAGGCGATGAAAAGCCCTGCCGTCAATCCTGACAAAAACAGGTGGGATAGTAGTAATAGTTGAAAATATTTCACGGTTTTCCATACGACAACCATGCGGGAGCAAAGAAAATATGGGGATTCTCCCGCCTTAAGGCACGATACCTTCCTTACTCTTCCGCACTACCACCCGAGAAGGCTCCCGGCAGGTGGCGGATCAGGACGATGTCATCAATCGCGCTGATGATACGGTACGGGATCTTAAGACCTTTGTAATTTTTCATCTCAAAGAGCTCTTCGTTGACTTTCCCCACCACAATTGAATCTATCTTCTTTTGATCCACATCGATGAGAACGTCTTCGACTTCGCCGATAAACATGCCCTTGTCTGTATAGATGTGCAGGCCGAACAAATCCGTAATCTGGGTTTCCATCGTTATCAGATGAAAGTATATACTTAAGAGTTAAAAAGATAATCCTTTGATATGGACGGGTCTTTTCGTATCGGGCGCTTGTTTGGGATTCCGATCCTGATCCATTATTCATTTATTCTTGTTATTCCTCTCTTTGCCTGGATCATTGGCAGCCAGATCACGCTCACCGCGGAGATGCTTCAGGGATACTTTTCCATCCCCATCGATACCTCGCTCATCACAGAGGGTTTCATGCCATGGATTCTTGGCACCGTTGTCGCCCTTGGCCTTTTTTTGGGTGTTCTCATTCACGAACTTGCCCATTCGCTGGTTGCCCGACGCAAAGGGATCAAGATCAACAGCATCACCCTCATGATCTTTGGCGGCATCGCCACTATGGAAGAAGGGACTCCGGATCCGAAAGCCGAACTGCCCATGGCACTTATCGGACCGATCGCCAGCCTTTTTATCGGCCTGGTATGCTGTGGGATTGCTTTTGCAACACCCGCCGTCATAAAGGACCCGCCTCTCGCCGGGTTAGTGATCTTTGTGTTCGGGTACCTCGGAGTGCTCAACATCATCCTCTTTGCATTCAATCTGTTACCTGCATTCCCGATGGATGGGGGCAGGGTGCTTCGGGCGTGGCTGGCAGAAAGGATGCCCCTCCACCGTGCTACAAAGATTGCAGCTGATGTGGGCAAAGGATTTGCAATCATCTTTGGACTTATAGGACTCTTCTTCTTCTCCCCGTTCCTGATACTGATCGCGCTTTTTATCTATATCGGTGCGAGCATGGAGTCAACTGCAATGAAATACAGCTACCTGTTGCAGGACGTGACTGTCGGAGACATGATGAGCAGCCCGGTAATTTCAGTGTCGCAGACGCTTCCCGTAAGCCAGGTCATCCACATGATGTACTCCAGCAAACATCTCGGTTTTCCCGTCATTGAACGGGATACGCTGATCGGGATGGTGACCCTGGCAGATGTAAACCGTACGGGTCCGATAGACCGGGAGGCGATGCAGGTCCGGGACATCATGACCCGTGACCCGATTACCCTGCCGCCAACAGCCCCCGTGATTGATGCTCTGAAGATCATGTCCGCACGTAATTTTGGCAGGATCCCGGTTGTTCAGGATGGCAAGGTCCTCGGTATCGTAACCAGGACAGATATCATCAAAGTGACTGAGCTAAAACAGATCTAGAATTTTATCAACACGTCGATAACTGAACTCCCGGCAACATTCCGGTAGGCTTCCAGAGTCAAAAAAGGCCGTTTTGCAAGGACTGCTGCCACTTTTTTCTTCCCGATACCCGGGAGCCATCGTAGTGCAGTCTGGGGAAGCCGGTTGACGTCGATGGGGACGGGTAATGCGGTCACCGATCGCATACCCCAGTCAACAACAACCGCATCAATACTGGTCCTCACGGGAAGCCGTACAGGAATTCCTGCAAGTATCGGATACGAGCCCATCTGCCGCCCGAATGAGAGGTCCCCGGAGACTTCAATACGGACCTCCTTAAGCACGGTACCCAGAGGATATACCCGTTTGAGCATCGGAAGATCAATCTTCTGACGTACGAAATCCTTGAATGCTCTGAACCGTTGATCGTGCTTATTGAGTGTGTTGCTGGTGTACGCGGGTGTACCCTCAAATGGCATCACCTGACGGATATTTACCCTTCGTACCGAGAGGCCGGCATCGCGGGCCCTCACGAGGAACTGTTCATTGAGATCATAGGTTTTTTCCGTCTCACCGGCAAGACCGCAGACAAAATTGAGCCCGGGGAGCAGTTCGGGCACATTATCCCTGCGGGTACCACCTTCTTCGTTAACGATCTGAATTGCCCTGAAGACATCATCTGCCGGGGCCTTGAGATTATTTGCAGCTACAACTTCAGGATCAGCGGTCTCCATACCAAACGCGGCGACATCCCCGGAAGTATGATGGCGAATGATCGCCTGTAACGCTTCACGGCTTTTTTGTTCATGCCTCGCAATTGTTGCAGGGTTTGTGTTGTCGATATGCAGGGTTTTTAATTCAGGAGCTGCAGTCCGGATCGAGGAAAAAAGGTTCTCCAGCAGTTCCGGCCGGGGTGCCGGGTATTCACCTGCACCCGCACCATACGCAAGGATATCCGGTTGTCTCCCGACCCGGAAATGCCATGCTCCATGGGCATACAGGGCAGCAACTTCAGCAGCGATCCCTGCAATGCTCCGGTACTTCGGCATGCCGTAGAACGGTTCAGTGCAGAATGAACAGCCACCTGAAGCACCATGGGAACAACCCCTCGCCGTCTCCAGCTCGCACATCACATACGGATAATCAGGATGCTGCGTGATGATCCCGCTGCCGGCAATGCTCCAAGGATCAGTGAGCTCGTAATCAAGCGTGCCGGCCGGTTCGTTGCCATTGAGGTAATTATCGAGTGCAACGGCAGGTTCTCCGGTGAGCAGGGCATCAAACCCACTGATTACCTGTCGAATCGCTTTCTTTCCCCCTTCAGCAGCGTAGCCAAACCCGATTGGCCCGCCAACGAGTTTTTTTGGACCCCGTACCATATGACCTACCTGCTGGATCTCGGTGAGGGTTGCGGGAGTTCCTCCAAGATATTTTCCCGGTACGGTGACACCGGTTATCATAACAAGAAAATTCGCCCGGTTTAACTCGGTCGATCTCAGGGGATCGTTACGGAGCTGGTCGATCGTAAGGTACTGCACCCTGCAGCCATGATCAATCAGTGCCCCGGCCACGGTTCGGATATAGGGCGAGATGTACGGTGGAACGCCAAGGCATGCGGGTTCGTCGATGTAGCCATCGAGGATGAAAGCCACAGGGCTCATACGTGATAACCGAGCAGGCTGAGCAGTTTTCTCGCCCAGAAAAGTTTACCGCGCTTCACCGGATCGACATCCTTGTCATCAAGGTCAAATCCAATCAGCGTAATCTTTTCAGCACCGAGTTCATCAGCTGCAAAAACTGCACGGTCACCATCAGAAAATCCCCCAAAGTTATGGACATGGGGAAGGGGGTTGCTCTGTGTCGTTGCGACCAGCGGACCTTTGAACAGGGGCACCCAGTGTTTCAGCAATTCAATGTTATCGCCGTGTGCATGCACGACAACAATCGTGCCCTCTTCGTTCAGGGTAAGGAGCCGGTCACTGGCGCCATCGAGATCGGTGAAAACTGCATCCGGTCGGATACCATGGTTATCAAGGACATCGGCCGCTGCATCCGCGACAAAAATCACACCGTTGATGTTGCCCAGTTCGTCTTTTAAACAGGGAGCATTGCCGCAGACCGTGACCGGATTATCACACGTCAGTGCCGCCAGGGAGAGCAGGTTGTCGCGGGACATAAGCGAAGCAAGAACCCTCGCTGCCTTCTCATCACCGTCGCGGTCAAACCCGAAGTATGAAAGAATCTCGCAGTAGTGGGGTTCCCAATCCTTAAACTCCATTCTTCTTGCCTTCGTTTTCCAGCCCGACAAGGTTCTTGAATTTCTGCAGGATTGGCTCGATGACGAACTCGAGAAGCTTGTCTTTATCCTCGACTTTTCCAAAATAATGGAGGGGGAGTGTGGCCGCCGCCATATTCGGGTGGCCGCCGGCATCGCCCATGTCCCCGAAGGCTTCTGAAAGGGCATTACCTATATGCAACCTGACATCGCGGTTGCGTGCCGAGATCACAATCGCGTTATCCGTGATACCGTAGATAAGAGCCGTGTTTACCCCTTCAAGCGTGATAAGAATTTCTGCGGCCTGGGGGAGTGCATCGCGGTTCATGACATACCCGACATTGGCAAAGAGATACCCGCTCTGGATCTTTCGTTTATTGATTGCCGTGCCGATAACATCCAGGGTCTCCTGTGACATTGAAGGCGACATGATCTTATCGAGCAGGTCGGCATCCGTGAGTGGCAGGAGAAAGCCTGCGTAACTGAGATCCTGGGGGGTTACGTTACGCTTGAACTCCTTGGTATCCGTTCGTATGCCATAAAGGAGAGCAGTCGCAACCCGCTTGTCAACCGGAACATCAAGCTCCTGCAGGTACTGGGTGAGGATACTTGCCGTTGCACCTACACCGGGGCGTATATCAACAAAGGTATTCTGTGTAACAAGGTGCCTGCCATCCTGGTGATGGTCGATAATGATATTGATCCGGACCTGCAGGGGAACATCATTATTCACGCCAGGAGCAGGGCAGTCGATGAGTGCCAGGTAGGTGCATTTCTGGAGCGCTTCTGCAGTCAGGTGCTCCATCTTGATATCGAGCAGGTTGACAAACGTCCTGTTTTCCTGGTGCCCGATGTTTCCCTCGTAAAAGATCCGGGTAGTGAGCGTTTTTGGGTTGGCATGTTTTGCAATCTCCGCAAGGGCCATTGCAGAAGAGATTGCATCGGGATCCGGGTTTTTATGGGTGATAATGCCCAGCGTACCTTCCCATCCTGCAAGGAGGGTAAAGAGCCGTTGGGAGATTCTGCTCGAGTGTTGTTTTTTGATATGAAGGATCGCGGACCGTGCAACCACCTCCTGGGGGTAGAGTACGAAATCTGCTCCAGCACTCGTGAGCTTCTGCCCGTTTACCGGATCTACCGAGCGTGCAACAACCAGGACTGAAGGATACCGTTTCTTGATGGTGAGAACGGCTGCGACGTTTGCATCGCCATTTCCTGTCATTATAAATGCAATCTCAAAAATCGGCAGCCCGACAAGCATATCCGGTGAGGTAATATCCCGCAGGTATGCGTCATATTTCTGGTCACGCAGGTTTCGCACCCGTGTATCGTCATTATCGACCGCTACCACGCGCTCATTCTCTTTTGCGAGTTCTAAAATGATGTTGTAACCGTTAGTCCCGCATCCGAAAATGCAGTATTTTGTCGGTCCTGGCTGCACAATCGGGGCTTCCTGTGGCATGTTACAAAAGATGTATCATTCCAGTGTATTAAGGGATTCCAATCGGGTTAACGCCAAAACATTTATTCAGCATCATCGACCACATTACTAGGTCTAACAGGCTTGGGTCTGTAGCTTAGTTCGGCATAGCGGCGGACTCTTAATCCGCAGGTCAAGGGTTCAAATCCCTTCAGGCCCGTTTTCTTTTGGGGGTTTTTTAAAGATCTCCCATTATCGTTTTTTCAAAGGTTAATAGTATCAAAACTAAAAAAAATTCTTTTCAAAAAAGATCAGTGCTTTTTGGATGCGGGAGCATCAGGCCGGATCAATTTACATTTAT
>Ga0209048_10003394_pt1 | contig 15473 bp, 18 predicted proteins | sample FrelakmetCRP12CR_FD_187146 | JGI IMG/M metagenome (GOLD analysis project Ga0209048, IMG submission 187146) | Freshwater lake sediment microbial communities from the University of Notre Dame, USA, for methane emissions studies - CRP12 CR (SPAdes)... | ecosystem: Environmental > Aquatic >... | reverse complement strand
ATGTGGCCAGCAGGCCGGCGTGCGCACTCGAGGCCTCGGTCAATGGCCGGGGGTCCAAAACGAACGGCGTCTTGTTCAAGAGCGGTATGCGCGCTGACATGGAATAGTGATATAGAATATCTATAGCACTTATGCAAGCGAAATCTTCATCCCGGCATCACTTTTCCCGCAATCCGCCCATGTCGATCAATTCAGGCAAATGGGGTCGCCCATTTGGCGTCAATCGGGCATTCTTGTGCACGTTCATCCGGGATTCTCCTGATTGGGGTTCTGCCGTCGCGACAACATCAGCTACCACTATCAGGACCGGATGAACAACCTATTGCAACATCGCAGCCAGGAGACATCGCCATGGATTTCGACAAGGAACTCGACGCACGCGGGCTCTCGTGCCCGCTGCCGATCCTGAAGACCAAGAAGTCGCTCAACGAGCTCACCTCCGGCCAGGTGCTGAAGGTCGTCGCGACCGATCCCGGCTCGGTCAAGGACATGCAGGCGTTCGCCAGCCAGACGGGGCACGCGCTCATCTCGTCCGCCGAGGCGGACAAGACGTACACGTTCCTCATCCGGAAGAAGTGACCGGGCGGCGCCGCGCGCCGGCCCGGCACGGCAACTACCTCGCGAGCTCGGACTCGATCTCCGCGAACGTGTGCGCGACCTCGAAGATGAGGATCGGCACGCCGAGCTGACGGCCGATCTGCGTCGCCGAGAAGATCCCGCGCAGCGATTCCTCGTGCGTCAGCGGATCACGGTCGACCACCAGCGCATGCTGGCGCGCCGCGTCCTTCAGCGTCGCGACGATGTCGCCGACCTCGGCACGCTGCACGGTTGAAATGTCGAGCACATCGATCGCGCTGCGCGGCGTCATCACGTCGGCGACGGTGAGCGCCCCGTGATTTCCGCCGCGCTCGTGCAGCAGGTTGATCGGCTTTTCGCCCATCAGGTCGCGCGCGGTGATCAGTCCCTCGATGACGCCGTGCAGCCCCACGACGAGCAGCAGCCGCACGCCGCTCGCGATCATCGCCTGATTCGCCTGCGCGAGCGTCGCGTCGGCGCGGATCGTCGCCGCCTGCACGCGGCGCAGATCGGTCATCACCTCGACCGCCGGCGTGTCGGCGCGGACCGGCTTCGGCACGTATGCGCCCGGCGGCTGACAGATCGTGCCCGCGCGCATCTTCATCATCGGCAACGGCTTGTAGACCTGCTTTTCCATGGTGATTCCCTCGTCTTCGTCAATCCTGCGTATGACCGGCGCCAACGCATGCGGTTCACCCGTCACCGCGCCGTTCGGCGGGCGCCGTCGTCCTGATCGCGCCGAAGCGGCGCCTCGGTGCACCTGCGCGTGCTGTTCGCCGGTCGGTCCGTTCAGCCCTGCCATCCGGCCTTGCGCAGGCCCTCGCAGAAGGTCTCAGTGTGCGCCGGATCGCGGAACGGATACGTCGCCGCCACGTACGCGGAAGAAAAATCCGGTTGCAGCTTGTGCACCTGCGCCAACGCCGCCTGCGCGGCGTCGATGCGCCCGAGGTGGCCCAGCGCGGACGCAAGCCGCTGCCAGGCGCGCACGTGCTCGCGCCGCGCCGCGATCGAACGCTCGCACTGGCGCACCGCGTCGTCGAGCTCGCCGGTCAGAAGGCGCGCGAGCCCGATGTCGGCGAGCGTCACCGGCATGAACTGGAAGCGCGGATCGAGCTTCGGAACGGCCTCGAGCTGCGGAATTGCTTCCGCGGGGTCGCCGGCGAATGTCAGCACGCAGCCGCTGAAGTGGTAGGCGATCGCCGCGCTGGGATTGAGCATGATGGCGGTCTCCTCCTCGGAGGCCGCCTTGTCGTAATCGCGGCGGTACCAGAGAGTCGCGATGCCGAGGAGCGCGTGTGCCAACCAGTCGTTGTCGTCGAGCGCCACCGCGGACTCGGCCGCCTCGTACGTCGACTCGATCGAGCGCACCGGGTCGGAGGTCCATCCCGCCAGCGCGCCCTGGAACTGCGTCAGCGCCATCCACGACTGCGCGTAGCTCGCGCTCGGGCTCAATCCGATCGCGCGCGTCAGGAGCGCCTTCGATTCCGCCAGCGCCGCGGGCGTCCCCTTGCGGATGTGGGAGAGCGCCTGCAGCGAGAGGTCCCACGCGTCGAGGCTCTCCGGCCGCTTGCGCGCGGCGCGCTGCTGCTCCGCGCGCGTGAGCTGCGGCTCGATCGCGCCGACGATCGCGCGCGTGATCTCATCCTGCAGGTCGAACACGTCGCCCAGGCGCCGGTCGTAGTTCTGCGCCCAGAGGTGGACGGCGTTGCTCGCGTCGATCAGCTGCGCGGTGATGCGGACCCGGTCGCCGGCGCGCTGCACGCTGCCCTCGACGACGTAGCGCGCGCCGAGCGCCTTGCCCACCTCGACGACGTCGACCGCGCGCGCCTTGAACGCGAACGTCGAGTTGCGCGCGATCACCGGGAACCAGCGCCATGCCGACAGCGCGGTGATGAGGTCCTCGGTGATGCCGTCGGCGAAGTATTCCTGCGCCGGATCGCCGGACATGTTGGCGAACGGCAGGATCGCCACCGCCGGCCGCGCGAGCACCTGCTCGGGGCGCGCCGGCGCGGCGCCGTGATCGAATCCGACGTCGTAGATCGCGACCACCTCGTCGATGTTCTTCAGGCGCCGCTCGCCCAGCGCGACGAAGCTGAGCGCGACCTTGTTGCGGACGTGACTGACGACGGTGTGCGACACGACGATGCCGCCCGGCTCGGCGATTTCCTGCAGCCGCGCGGCGATGTTGACGCCGTCGCCGTAGATGTCCTCGGCGCCGGCGGCGTCGGTCTCGACGATCACGTCGCCGAGGTTGATGCCGATGCGCAGCTGCAGCTTGCGCGCCGTCTCGGCGTCCGCGTTGCGCGCCTGCATCCCGCGCTGGACCGCCGCAGCGCATTCGAGCGCGCCGACCACACTCGGGAACTCGACCAGCACGCCGTCGCCCCACAGCTTGACCAAGCGTCCGCCGTGGGCGGCGAACGCGGGCTCCAGCAGCTCGGAACGCGTCGCCTTGAGTGCCGCGAGCGTCTCGACCTCGTCCTCGGCCATGTGCCGGCTGTAGCCGACGACGTCGGCGGCAAGGATTGCGGCGAGGCGACGCAAGCGACCTCCTTCGGGAAAACCGGTTGCAGCCGCTATTCTGCAACGGAATCGCAGGCCGCGGACAACCGGGGCTTTTCTTCGTGAAACGGCAGGATTCGCCCCGGAGTTCGCTAGAATTCGCGCCATGCTCCCGCGCTGGATCACCGGCTTCTATCTCGTCTATCTGGCGATCCCGATCGTGCTGCTCGTGGTCGGCTCGTTCGGCCACCTGTGGCTCAACACGGTATTGCCGACCGGCTTCACGATGCAGTGGTACCTCGACGTCGCGGCAGACCCGAGCTTTCGCCGCGCGTTCGTCGCGAGCCTCGCCGTCGCCGCCATCTCCTGCGCCGCGTGCGTCGCGCTGGGCCTGCCGCTCGCCTATGCGATCTTCCGCGCGCGCAGCCCCGCGGTGCGCTCGCTCTCGCGCGTGCTCTACCAGTTGCCGGTCGCGCTGCCGCCGCTGGTGCTCGCGTTCGGCTTCATTCTCGTGTTCTCGTCGGACACGCTGCCCTGGCTCGGCAGCATCTGGCTGCTCGCCGCGGGTCACGTCGTGCTGGGCCTTCCGTACTTCCTGCAGACCGTCGTCGCCGACATGCAGCGGCTCGGCCTCGACGCGCTCGAGGATGCCGCGGATTCGCTCGGCAGCAGCGGCTGGCAGCGCTTCGGCTACGTCGTCGTGCCGTCGCTGCGGCAGTCGATCCTCGCCGGGCTCATCATCGTCGCCGCGCTTTCGCTCGGCGAGTTCCAGTTCTCCAACCTCGTCGCCGGATTCCTGAACCGCACCTATCCGGTCGTGCTGCTGCAGGCGTTCTACGGCGCGACCGGCTTCGCCTGCGCCGCCACCGTCGTGCTGCTGCTCCTGGCGCTCGCCGCGGCGGTCGCCGGGGGCGTCGTCTCCGGGGGCACGGCGCGGATGAAAGTGGCCGCCGCATGAACGAAGCGCGGCAGGATGCGGTGTCTGCAGTCGCGCTCGACAGGGTGAGCTTCCGCTACCCGGGCAGCGCCGCCGGCGTGCAGGAAGTCTCGCTCGACATCGCGCCGGGCGAGCTCGTCGTGTGCATCGGTCCCTCGGGCTGCGGGAAGACGACGCTGCTGCGGATCATCGCCGGATTCCTGAAGCCCGACAGCGGAACGATCCGCCTCAAGGGCAACGACGTCGGCACGCTGCCGACGCGCTCGCGCGAGTGCGGGATCGTGTTCCAGAGCTACGCGCTGTTCCCGCACATGCGCGTGTGGGAGAACGTCGCGTATCCGCTGCGCGTGCGCGGCGTCGCGCTTCACGAGCGCCGGAAACGGGCGCTGGCGATGCTCGATCAGGTCGGCCTGGGAGGGTTCGCCGAGCGCCTGCCGGCGCAGCTTTCCGGCGGCCAGCAGCAGCGCGTCGCGCTGGGCCGCGCGCTGGTGTTCGAGCCGCACGCGCTGCTGCTGGACGAGCCGCTTTCCGCGCTCGACGCCGCGACGCGGATGACGATGCGCGACGAGGTCCGGCGCATCCAGCGCCAGCACGACATCGCGTCGCTGCTCATCACGCACGACCAGGACGAGGCGCTTTCGCTCGCCGACCGGGTGATCGTCATGCGCGACGGCCGCATCGTCCAGGACGCGCCGCCGCTCGCGATCTACGACACGCCCGCGGACGATTTCGTCGCCAATTTCGTCGGCCGCGCCAACCTGATCGACGGCACCGCCGCCGGGCCCGACGCGGTCGACACGCCGCTCGGCCGCCTCGCGACCCGCGCGCACGGCCGCCCGCCGGGGACTGCGGTCCGCCTGCTGGTGCGTCCCGAGCGCATCGAATTGGTGCGCGTGGCCGGCGGCGAGAACGTGCTCGCAGCCCGGGCTGCCCGCGACCGCTTCTTCGGCGCTTCGCGCCGGGTCGAGGCGGCCGTCGGCACGGGACGACTCGAAATCGAGACCAATGCGCGCGATACTATCGAATACGTCCGCATCCCGCGCGACGCCATCCAGTTCCTGCACCACCCCTGAAGGGAGTACAACGATGCGCTACCAATACCGCAGATTCGCGCAAGCTGCCGCCGCCGCCGCCGTGGCCCTGTGCGCCGCCGGCGCGCTCGCGCAGACCGTCGTCGACAGCCCGGAGCTCTACCCGGGCGAGAAGGCGCTCTACGAGGCGGCGAAGAAGGAGGGCATGGTCGTCAGCTTCGACACCGGCCCGACGTGGGCCAACTGGGCCGCGCAGTTCGCCGCGTTCAAGAAGCGCTACCCGGACGTCGAGATCACGTACAACGACATCGGCTCGGCGGCGACCGTCGTCGCGCTCGACAAGGCGCGCAACCGCCCGCAGGCCGACACCGCGTACTACTTCGCCGCGTCGGCGATCGACGCCGTCAACAAGGGCGTCGTCGCGCCATTCAAGCCGGTCAATTTCGACAGGCTCCCGCCGGTGTTCCGCGATCCGGACGGCAAGTGGTTCACGATCCATTCGCTGACGGTGGCATTCGTCGTCAACACCAAGCTCGTCAAGAACGTCCCGCAGTCGTGGGCCGATCTGCTGAAGCCCGAGTACAAGAACACGGTCGTCTATCTCGACCCGCGCTCGACCGGCGTCGGCCAGGTGATCGCGTTCGCCGCGAATTTCGGGATGGGCGGCGACATGAACGACGTCCAGCCGGGCCTCGACTACTTCGGCAAGCTGCACCAGTCGGGCAACGTGCTGCGCGTGCTTGGCACCACGCCTTACGCGCAGTTCGTCAAGGGCGAGATCCCGATCTGGATCTCGTACGAGAACGACGGGCTCAAGGCCAAGTACACCGATGGCCTCGGCGACGCCGTCGCCGTCGTGATCCCGAAGGAAGCCTCGGCCGCCGCGCCCTACGGGATCAGCCTCGTCGAGAAGGGACCGAACCCGAACGCGGGCAAGCTGTGGCTCAACATGATCATGACGGACTTCGGCCAGGGGATCTTCGCGCAGGGCTTCGTGCGTCCTTCGGTGCCCGGCGTGAAGCTGCCCGACAACGTCGCCGACAAGCTTCCGATGGCACCGCAGGTGCGTCCGCTCGACGTGAAGGCCGCGGCAGCGAAGAAGGCCGACATCGACAAGGGCTGGGCCGCGGCCACGGGCAGCAGGTGATCGAAGTGCGCGGCGCCTGCGGGCACACGCCGGAGGCGGCGGATTGACCGGGCGGTCGCAGGCGGCGCTCGCGCTGCCGGCGGTCTCGCTGCTGGCGCTGTTCTTCGCGCTGCCGGTCGCGGGCATCGCCATCGACGCGCTGCGCGAGGGCACCGCCGCCTTCGCGCGCGTGTTCGCGGCGGCAGGCTTCTGGCGCGCGCTCGCCGGCAGTGCGGCGCTCACGTTCGTGGCGGCGACGCTCTCGACCGCCGTCGGCGTCGCCGTCGCCCTGCATCTGTCGCGGCTGCCCGCCCGGCAGCGCACCGTGCTGTCGTTCGTCATCGCGCTGCCGCTCACGTTCTCCGGACTGATCGTCGCGTACGGATTCATCCTAGGCTACGGCCGCGCCGGCTTCGTCACGCAGCTCCTCGCGGGCCTCGGCCTCGACGCCGCCACCATCGGCGGCGCGCTGTTCACGCCGGTGGGGCTTGCGTTCGCGTCGTCGTACTACCTGATTCCGCGCGTCGTGATCGGTGTTCTCCCGGTGCTCGTCAACTTCGACCGCGCGCAGCTCGCCGCTGCCGAATCGCTGGGCGCCACCGCGGCGCAGGCGTTCCGCCAGGTGCTGCTGCCGCAGGTCGCGGCGCCGATCCTCGCCGCGTACTGCCTCATCGCGGCCGTCGTGTTCGGCGCCTACGGCACGGCGCTCGCGCTGGTCGGCACGCAGCTGCCGATCCTGCCGCTGCGCCTCTACAGCCTGATTTCCGAGCAGGGCTCCGACTTTCCCGCCGCGGCCGCGCTCGCGCTCCTCATCACCGCCGCCTGCTCGACCTTCCTGACATTCGGAGAATGGATTGGCTCACGCCACGAACGACACCTTTGACCTGCACCGTGCGGCGCACGAGCTCTTCGATGCGAAGGGCCGGCGCTTCGACGCAATGACGCGCACGTGGATCACGGCCCCGGCCGCTGCGTCGCACGCCAGCAGCGAGTCGGTCGATCTGCTCGCGGCGGTGACGTGGCTGCAGCGCGACAGCCCGCATCCCTTGCGCGAGCCCATCGGCGTCATCGGCCCGCGCGACGCGGCGCCAGCGCAGCTTCAGGCGGCGGCGCGCGTGGGCGAGCGGCTCGCCGACTGCGGATTCGTCGTGATGTGCGGCGGGCGCGGCGGCGTCATGCAGGCGGTGTGCGAAGGCGTCGCGCGCGTCGGCGGCACGTCGATCGGCCTGTTGCCCGACGCCGATCCGTCGCTCGCCAATCCGTTCGCCAGCATCGTGATCGCCACGGGCATCGGCGAAGCGCGCAACGCGCTGATCGCGCGGGCGTCTTTCTGCCTGATCGCGATCGGCACCAGCTACGGAACGCTTTCCGAGGTCGCGCTCGGCCGACAATTCCACAAACTCGTCATCGGCATGGAGGGCGCCGCGCAGCTCGACGGCGTCGTGCACGTCGAGAGCACGCAGATTGCCGTGGAGAAGGTCGCCGAGGCGGTGCTCGGCGTGAAACGCTAGGAGCGGCCCGACATGGCCAAGCGTTCGGCTTTCCTGCTCGCACTTGGCGTCGCATTCGCAACAACGGCGAACGCGGCCGATCCCGCGCCCGCGGCTTCGAGCGGCGTCGCGGAGCCCGCGATCGTCGTTCCGCCCGACCGCCTCTACGTCTGCGTCACGAACGCCGGCGGCGTCCGCAAGCAGACCCCGATCGAATTCACGCCCAACGTCCACGCGCTGTGCGCGAAGCATCCCGAGATGGGACCGTGCCAGTACGCGCGCAACGAATGCCGCCGCGGCGGCGGTCGCGTCTACGCGGCCGACGGCACCGAGATCACGCTGAAGACCGAGGCGGAGTACGACAAGAAGGTGATTCGCGCCACGATCCGGTGACGCCGGATCTCTCGCGCGGCGTCATCCGGCCGCGGACGTTACAAATTGCAGTGAATTCGAGCCCGGCCCCGCCCCATTGCGCGGCAAGCCGATGACGCGGCGGAGCTGGAACGCTGGACGGGCGACGTCGTCGACCTGTTCCTCGATCGCGCCTGCGCCCGCCCGCCGGCGAGCCCGCGCCGCGCGCGTGCCTCCGGCACGAAGCGGTGAATCGATTCGGCGCCCCTCGACAAGACAGTCGCTGCAGTTCGGGCTGCTGACAAAGCGCCCCGCATTGTGAATAATGGCAATCGTCGGGCGCGAACCTGCGCCGACGCCCCGCATTCCAGACAGGAGCAGCCATGGCCACACGTCGCACCACGATGAGAAGCCGATCCGGCACCAAGCTCTACGCCGTCCGCGACAGCAGCGGCAAGTTCAAGGACATCCAGACCTACAAGCGCGCGCACGCCGCCGACCTGCGTCACAAGTCGAAGGCCGAGAAGGAAGCCGCGCAGGGTCCCATGGAGAAGAAGGTCAGGAAGGCGGCGAAGAGCGCCATGGGGTCGGTCAAGCGCTCGGTGAAAGGCGCGGTCGCCGCCGTCGGGCGTGCGGCCAAGCGCGCGGTGAAGAAGGTGTCGAATGCCCGTCCGACGGGTACACAGGCCTCCGGGAAGAGAACTGCGAAGAAGGCCGCCAGGAAGACGACACGCAAGCCTGCCGCGAAAAGGACCGTGAAGAAGGCCGTGAAGAGGACCGCCCGGAAGCCGACGGCAAGAAAGACCGCGAAGAAGCCGGCGAAGCGGAAGTAGCACCGCCGGGACCATTGCGCCCGCCCGCGCCGCCTGTGCAGTGCGGCCGTTGGCGAGCGGGCGGATGAGCACGGGCACGGAACCGGACATCGACTTTCCGTCGATGCCCTTGCGGGGGCTTTTGCGCTGCTACGGAAATTCGAGTCCGGCCCTGTCCGTCAGCGCCGACCGGAATCGCGAAAGACGGGATTGGCGCGCTCGATGTCCGCCTTGACGTCGGCGCAGCTGCGCTCGTAGACGATCTCGCGCCCCATTGCGCTGCCCGCGTAGGCGAGCCGGTTGCGCGTCGGCAGGAGCTCGCAGCGGACGCTGTGCACGCCCTCGCCCAGCACCACCTCGATCCGCTCGGCGCGCTTGTTCAGCACGACGACGTCCAGCGTCTTGCCGCTTTCGGTGATGCGCACGGCGATTTTTTCGTTGACCATCGATTCATCGATTCGCGTGGGGATGTCCCGGGGCAGTTTACAGGACAAGCCCCACCCTCCGGATTCGCGCTACAGCAGCCGCGTCCGCGCCCGGAACGCCGCGGTGCCGCTGGTGTAGGCGCGCTTCGCCCAGGCGTCGCGCGTCTTCTTGAGGATGATCGGGTCGTGCTTGGGTCCCGCGGTCTTCCTGGCCGTGACCTTGCCCTTCGGGTGCGGATGGTCCTGCGCCCACAGCGCCCGAGCGCGGTAGTGGTTGTAGATGCGCATGAATTCGGCCACGTAGACCTGCGCGAGCCGCGTGTTCCCCTTGATCTCCAGGACGTTCTCGTCGTTCCGGTTCTCCGAATTGCTGCTGAAGTTCGCCGAGCCGGTGTAGATCGTCGGGTCGGGCGTGTCGCCGTCGATCACGATGAACTTGTGATGGATGTGCACCGCCACCGGCGGACCCTTGCCGCCGCTGTACTGGCTCACGTTGATCGTGCGAAATTCGGGAAGGAAGCCCGCCGGCGCCGTGGCCGGATCGAAGTAATCGTAGGAGAGCGTGTCGCGTTCGTTGCGCGACCGGTTGTAGAGCGTCACCGCCACCTGATGCGCAGAGGTGGGTCCCTTCGCCTTGCCTTTCTTCGGCTTCGCCGGCCTGGCATCCGGATCGGGAATCGAGTTGATCATCCCGTAGATCAGCTTGCCGCTGTCGCCGGCGGCAAGGATGGCGGGCAGCAGCGCGGGGTCGGTGGCCGTGAACATGCAGAAGAGCACCGACGACTTGGCGTGCTTGACGGCATCGACGACGGTGTCGAGGAAGACGCGTTGCCCGGTGGGCTCCGGACAGAAGATGAGCCGCACCTTCGAATCGGGAACGTCGGTGATCTTCGTCCAGCCGGAATGCTTGGCGGTGTTCTTCGTGTCGGGGTCGGGGACCAGCAGCGCGTGGCGCGCCGAGTACGCGTGCGCCAATTGCGGCGACGCGAAGATGTGCAGCAGGTTGGCCTGGACCGTGAAAGCCTCCGGCGTGAAGTTGGTCGAGCCCATCAGAACGCCGCGCTCGTTGCCGCCCTTGGTCGGGACGATGAACTTGTCGTGCATCAGCGCGGCGATCTTCGTGCGCTTGTGCGTCGTGAACCTGGGATTCGCGCCGAGGAAATGGAGGCCTCCCTGCGACGCGTGGTCGGCACGCCTGGGGTCGGCGTTGCTCCTGTCGAAATAGACGATCGAGGCGTTCCCCTTGAACTGCTTGAACGCCGGCAGCACCCAGCGGCGATCGGTCAGGTGATAGATCGCGCAGGCGAAACCGTCGGCGTCGGCCAGCACATCCTTCACCGACGCGTCGAGTCCGTTGGCGAGCCAGTCCATCTGCTTTTCCAGCTTCGCGCCGCTCTTCTTGAGTGCGGTGAAACTCTGCGAGCTGACCACCGCGCGATTGAAGTACGTGGCGATGCCGTGATCCTGCACCGGCGGGATGGTGATCCTGATGGAACCCGCAGCCGACTTCTGCAGCTTCAGATCCGTGGCGCCCGTGCCGAGGACCGGCGTAACGGTGTACGTGAACTTCTTCCCCCGGTCCGCAGTCTTGAGCCCGCCGTCCCACCAGTTGAATTTCTGGATCGGCGCCTTGTCGCTGCCCTTGGGCTTCGACGCGCTCGTGATCGGGACGAAGTCGATCTTGTTGAACAGGAACTGCGGCTTGCCGTCCTTGCCGTAGCCGGGGTCGCGCTCGATCGCGAAACCCAGGAAATCAGGATGCCTGGTGCCGTCCTCCCAGTTGAACGCCAGCAGCACGCAGGTGGGACTGCAATAGGCACGCACCTCGGTCTTGGCCATCGCGCGCTCCTTCGGATCCGGACTCGCCCCGTGCGGCGGTGCGTACCGCGCACGGACTCAGGCGCATGGCGATCAAGTTACAGCGATTCGGCAGCCGGGCGCCACGCGAATATTCACGTGTGCCGTTGGCCAGCGGGCGCGGCGGCGGGACCTGCGCAATGCGTCCCGGCGAACGGCTCGCGTACGGAAAGTCGCGTTCTACCCTGCACTCCGATACACGCTCAGGCGAGCGCCACCGGAAGTGGCGCCACGTTGCGCGCGCGCTTCACCAATTTGGCATCGAAAGTGACGAAGCGCTCGGCGCCGGCGCTGCTCGACATGTGCAGTGCGTCGGCGAAATCGATTCCGTGCTCCAGCATCTGGATCGCCGGGTGCACGGCGGGGATATCCTCGACCGTGACGGTGGGAAGCCCGAGCAAGGCGAGAAATGCGCGCGCTATCGCCGCGGTCGGCAGGCGGTACGTGTATCGAAGCACCCACTCGGTTTCCAGCAGGACTGACTTGGGCACGAACACGGGTCCCGCCCGGAACACCGCTGCCGCCCGCGCCGCCTGCGCCGGGTTGTCGTTGGTCAGCAGCCGGACCAGGACGTCAGTATCTACCGCGACCACGGCGCGCTTTCACGCCTCGCTCGATGGCGCGCCGCATTTCGTCGGTCGAGCGCGCGGCGCCCCGATATCCGGCGCTGCCGATCACATCCTCGAGACGCGTCGCCGGCACCGGTCGAAGCGGCCGCAGCAATACACCCTCGGCCACGCGCTCGACCAGAAACTCGGTGCCTTCGTTCCAGTCGCCGGCATCGCGTATGGACTTGGGCAGCACCAGCTGGCCTTTCGAGGAGAGCCGCGTCGTTTCCATGGCAATGGGCTTTCGGGTGGGCAGGGTCTCACCGGCAGCGCGCAGGGGCGCAAGAAATGGGTAAGACAAAAGTAAGACATGCTATCACGGGAAAGGCGCCAGTGCAATCGGCCGACCGGTCGATGGGTACATCCGGGCTGACCGGTTGGCCCGTCCAATTGGAAGAAGGCAGCCTCCCGAGCCCCCTGCCATAATCCCCGCCATGACGCCGCCCGCGTCTTACTCCAGGCGCTCTCCGATGCTGTGGATCGTCCTCGTTGCCGCCGCCCTGCTCGGCGGATGCGCCCTCGTGTGGCTCGCGCAGGACGGGCTGATCTTCTTTCCGCAGCCGGTCGTCTCGACCGCACACCTGCCGACGGGCGCGAAGCCGCTCGAGATCGTTGCCACCGATGGCATGCGGCTGCGCGGATGGATTCGCGCCGCGAGCGCCGCGCCGGCGCCGGCCGTCGTGTATTTCGGCGGCAATGCGGAAGAGGTCTCGGGAACGCTCGCCGACCCGCGCTGGCCGCGCGACTGGACCATCGTCGCGATCAACTATCGCGGCTACGGGACGAGCGAAGGGAAGCCGAGCGAGTCCGCGCTCGTCGCCGACGCGCTTGTCATCTACGACGCCATCGCGGCGCGGCCCGATGTCGACGCCCGGCGGATCGTCGCGTTCGGGCGCAGCATCGGCACCGGCGTCGCGGTGAAGCTCGCCGCCGCGCGGCCGGTCGCCGGCGTGATCCTCGCGTCACCGTACGACAGCCTGGTCGCGCTGGGCCGCACGCACTATCCGTGGCTGCCGGTTTCCATACTGTTGCGGCATCGTTTCGACTCGGCCGCCGATGCGCGACACGTGCAGGCGCCGCTGCTCGCGATCGTCGCGGAGAACGATTCGATCATTCCGGTCGAGAGATCGCGCGCGCTTTATGACGCGTGGGCGGGACCGAAAGCGTGGCTAGTCGTGCCGGGTACGGATCACAACACCCTGAGCGGGCCGGGGGCGTTTTGGGGCGGCGTTGCGGAGTTTCTGGCAAAGCGAATCAGTCGCTAGCAGCGGAAGGAATATCGGGCCAAGCCCGATCGCCCACACGTCAAATCAGCAAAGTTCTGGACGATGCGTGGCCAGCCATGCTCGCACCTGTTTCAGAACCGCAGCAGCATCCGTTACGCACTCCTGCGCCACCGAATCCGAAACCGGCGCGCCAAGGCAATCGCTTTGATTTCACGCGATGCGATAGGCATCCAGCACGCGAACGCGCTCGGTGGCGATGCCGGCGGTCGTCGGCATGGACAAGATCAGAAGTTGGTGGTGGCCAGGCTCGCTCGCGGCCGGCCGATAGCCGTTCGCAAGCATTGCCGCCAGCGCGGCCTGCATGATCGCCCGGTAAGCGAGATCGAGCCGCGCATTGGAGCTAAGGCCGGCGGCGCCAGCGTCCCTCGGGGTTTGCTCCATCGTGGCCGGCAGACCTCGATCTCGACCTTGCTTCGGTCGTGAGGCTTGAGCCTTCCGATGCGCAGCAAGTTGTCCAAGCTCATCGTCGTCGCCGAACAGAAAGATCTTGCGGTCCGCCATGACACGCTGCAGGAAAGGCTCTCCGCCAGCGAGCTTGGCGGCGAATTCGCGCCCGCCCGGCGTCTCGGCGATTCTCGCGTGACGAGAGGGAGGGCCGGACCGGTCAGTCCGCAGTTTTCCGAACCGGCCCCACGTTGCCGTAAGATTCCCCCCGGTCGACCGACCATTGCATCAGGCAGGCCGACGAGCCCGCCCTTTCCCACAACTCCGGAGACTTCCCCATGAATCACCAAGCAGCCATCTCTGCCGCGCTCGCCGGCATCTTTGCCCTCGGCGTCGCCGCGACCGCGATCAGCCAGCCCGTCCCCCAGCCCACCGGAACGGAAAAGTGCTACGGCATCGCCAAGGGCGGTCAGAACGACTGCGGCACGGCCAAGCACGCCTGCGCCGGCCAGGGCGCGAAGAAGGACAACGACCCGGGCGAATGGAAGTACGTCGCCAAGGGCACGTGCGAGAAGGTCGGCGGCACGACGATGGCCCCGAAGTAATCGCGCGAACCTCGTTGCGTGAACCGGCCGGGCGGTGCGCCGTCCGACCGGTTGCCCCATGAAGAATCTCTCGACCGCGCTCGCCGGTGCCGGCATCGGCCTGCGCGCGCCGCACGTCCGGCAGGTGCTCTCCGAGCGTCCGGCGGTGCCATGGCTCGAGGTCCACAGCGAGAACTACTACGTGGACGGCGGGCCCGCGCTGGCGGCGCTGCTGCGTCTGCGCACCGACTATCCGCTGTCGCTGCACGGCGTGGGAATGTCGCTCGGCGGGGCGGACCCGCTCGACCGCGCCCACCTCTCTAAGCTCGCGCGCCTGATCGAGCGCACCGAGCCAGCGCTCGTCTCCGAGCACCTATGCTGGAGCGGGATCGGCGGCCGGCACCTGAACGACCTGCTGCCGCTGCCGTACACCGACGAGGCGCTCGCGCACGTCGCCTCGCGAGTCGCCGAAGTGCAGGACTTTCTCGGCCGCGAGATCCTGGTCGAGAACGTGTCGAGCTACCTCGCGTTCGCCGACGCGACGATCCCCGAGTGGGAATTCGTCGCGGCGGTCGCGCGCCGCACCGGTTGCAAGCTTCTGTGCGACGTCAACAACATCTACGTGAACGCGATGAACCACGGCTTCGACGCCGACGCGTATCTCGCGGCGCTCCCGCGCGACGCAATCGCCGAGATCCATCTCGCGGGCTTCGACGCGTCGGGACCCTGCCTCATCGACACGCACGGCGCGCCGGTCGCCCCGGACGTGTGGGCGCTCTACCGCCGCGCGATCGCGCGCTTCGGTCCGGTGCCGACGTTGATCGAATGGGACACCGACATTCCGCCGCTCGCCACGCTGCTCGCCGAGGCGGCGACCGCACAATCGATACTGGAGACGCCCGATGCCCTCGCTGCGTGAGCTGCAGCAGGGCTTCGCCGCCGCGGTGCTGGCGGGCGATGGCGTGCCGCCGCCGTTCGCGACGGCGCCCGAGTCAACCGGCGCGGAGCGCATCGCGATCTATCGCCGCGCCGTGTTCGCCAACTATCGCAGCGCGCTCGGCGCGACATATCCGGTGGTAAAGAAACTGGTCGGCGCGCCGTTCTTTCACGCGGCGGTCGACGCGTTCGTGCACGCGCATCCGTCGGTGTCCGGCGACCTCAATGTCTACGGCGGCGAATTCGGCGATTTCCTCGAAGGCTATCCGCCCGCGGCCGATCTGCCGTACCTGCCCGACGTCGCGCGCCTCGAATGGGCGGTCGACGAGGCGAGCCGCGCCGCCGATGACGCCGCGTCGCCCGATGCGGTGCTGGCGGCGTTTTCGGCGGTCGCGCCGGAGCGCCTGCCGGCGCTGCGGCTGACGCTCGCGCCGGCGTGCCGGCTGGTTCTCTCCGGTTATCCGATCCTTCGCATCTGGCAGGTGAACCAGGACGGCGCGGCGGACGACGCGCGTGTCTCGCTCGACGAAGGCGGCGTCGCGGTGCTGGTCCGCCGCGACGCGCACGG
>Ga0209048_10003393_pt1 | contig 15474 bp, 10 predicted proteins | sample FrelakmetCRP12CR_FD_187146 | JGI IMG/M metagenome (GOLD analysis project Ga0209048, IMG submission 187146) | Freshwater lake sediment microbial communities from the University of Notre Dame, USA, for methane emissions studies - CRP12 CR (SPAdes)... | ecosystem: Environmental > Aquatic >... | reverse complement strand
CAGGCCTGCAACCAGGGGCGTGATATCCATCGCAGCATAGAGTATCTCGAACCCAGAGACTACAGTAAGCAATCCCAAAGTAACTGGCATAGGTCGCCAATTAAAGCCCAGCTTCAATAAACCCAGTCCGATCAAGATCAACCCTCCCCAGGCCTGGGGAGGTTCAATGCCCGGGATCATTTGTGAGACCAGGGGGACCTGTGAGTAGACTGCCAGACCTACAAGGATTGTTGCCAGGAGGAAGAACAAGCGGCCGATTGGCAGGCGGCTGGTCGAAGGTGGCGAATCGTTCGCATCTGCAGAGGTTTCGAAACTCCCGTCCGATTTACGTCTGGGCAGGCTGATCCATGCCATTCCCAGAACTGCGCCTCCGATCCAACCTGCCACCAGTTTCGTGGCTGCCATAGCTAATGGCCACTCCAACGACACTAACATGAAAACGCCGAGGTATTGAGCTGCTAACAAGACAATATCGATCCGCCAATCTTCAAAGATTAACAAAAGAAAGGCGGTCAAGGCGACGAGCAAGGCGGCGAGCAGGGAGAATGATGGGAAATTCAAGAATTAACTCCCCAGCTTTATCCGGGCGAACAGGGAAGCAAGCAATATTAGAATGAGCAAGGCCCATAAAAGGCCGGCGCTCCCTTCCAGGATGCTGTTAATGAAGACAAATAAACCAACAAGAGATGAAGAAAAGTTGCTCAGGAGGTGGTAAAGCCATTCAAATGACAGAAATGTTTTCCACTTGCCCAGCATCCCGGTTGGGACTTTACGGCCTTGTCTTACCCAGATGATTAGAAAAATCGCCAATCCCGTACTTGCAATTGCAGGCCAGGATTCGATCAGGTTGGGCAGCCCCTGGGATAAGCCAGAAGCGACGGGACGGTCCCACCAGGCGATGGCGAAGGTTGCCAGAAGGATGAGCGAAAGTCCCCAGGGATAGATGATCCAGATCCATCTCTCGGCTCGCTGAATGGGCGGGGATGGACGTAAAGCATGGAGCAAGTAACCAGCCAGCAAGAGAGCCTGGGTAATGCAAAAAACGACCATCCAGGGTCGGAATCTGGAGGCGTACAATCCGACACCCGCCCAGGCGGGGGTGAAAGGTAGGGCTGAAATGCTCAAAGCTCCGATCCATAAAATCGGAAGCAGCCAGCGAGGGCGGGTCGAGAACAAGAAAATCAGGCCGCCTGGAAGTAAAGCCGCAATTCCCCACGCCAGGCTGGCGGCTGGCTGGCCTAATACCCCCGAAGCTACTGCCAGGGCCGCCATGCCGAGAATCCAATACGGTTCGCCTTCCATTTCATTCGCCGCGCTGAACCAGGAAAGGCTGCCATATATCGCTGCCAAAGCCGCCAGGAGCAGCAGGAAAGGAAATGCAGGGATTGAGCTTCCTGGCGCGGCGCGCACCAGTAAGGTAAGGCTGGTTGCTGTTGGGGCAATTAGCAAGATTGTCCTCAGGCTGCGCTGGGATGGAATCGCCTGAGGAAATGGCAGAATTACCGGCAAGACTCCCAACCGGATGCCTGCTGCGATCAGCAGAAAGGGGCTGATTTGAGGAGGCAGGGACGAAAAAGACGCAGCTTGTCCGGAGTTATAAGCAACAATTCCTGCCCAAGTTGCGACCAACAGCCCTGCCACACGCATGGAAAAAGCCGCCACAATTCGCGCAGCTTGCTGGCTATCCCTGGCTTTGCTGAGCCAGATGACCAATTCAGTCAGGTCCAGCAATGCCCAGGCCAGGAGCAGCGTTAGTAAGTTGCCTGGAAGGACCGCCAGCATTCCAAGGCCAGTGATGACCAGGCAGATCGCCAGGTCGGACCAGGGCGAGCCTGGGGTTCCGGTTTGCGGGGTATTGACGATGTCCGTTAATACAGTGGCGAGAATGAGGGTTGCCAGGGCCAGGCTAAAAGACCAGGAAATTGTGTCCAGTAATAAAGCAGGTGAATTAATAAAAAGCGATTGAGGTTGCCATACAGACAATGGAACTTCCAGCGGAATGCGCAGCCTGCCAAGCAACGCCAGGGGCCAGGCCAGCAAGCTTCCTGCAGCGGCAACCAGCCAGAAGAAAGCAAAGCCTGGCCGCCAAAGCCTTATAACGAGCATCACCAGCGGGGTGATGAGCAGCAGCAGGAGTGGAAGGAGAGCAATCATGGAAATTGGTCAGTCGTATCGATATGAAGAAGAGAAATAGCTGCTAGAATTTCCCTTTATGCAACCTGCACGCCTGTCACAACATTAAAAGCGCGGCTCGGGCGGTAGCCATTTAAAGCCGTGCGCATCCGAGCCGACCAAAGAAGTGACATTGTGGATAACGTTCCGGCTTAAGGGAATAAATAAGATCCCGGAACGCGGTCCGATGACCAGAGCTCCACCGCCATCTGGAGCCCAGAGCACATCGGTTGTGTCGCTGGGGATTTCGAGCAGCTTTTGGATACCTCCATCATTTAGGTCAAGGGTGAATAACATGGGGTTGACAGAGGTTGTCGCCATCGTCGTTGCGAAGGCAATTTTCTGCTCCTGCAATTCAGCAGGCCAGCTTAAACAAATGGTCGGAATTGTTTTAATTTGTGAGACGATCTGAGGCAACTGGTCCGATTGGAAGTCGAATTTTTTATAGGATGCCAGCAGGTTATTGCTGGTAGCATAAACCTGCCACACCTTAATATAAGGGAGCAGGCTGTGGATTGGATCGCTGGCTCCAGTGACGATGAGAGAACCATCATGTAGCCAACCCAGGCTAACAATGACCTTATCTTGACCGAAAGTGTCTGGCACTTCAGCAAGCCGGCCAGTGCGCGTGTCCAGAATAGCTTGCCAGCTTACTCTGGAGGAGGTAACCAGGCGAGTCAATAGATATCGACCGGAGGGCGCCCACGATAAAGAGTCATAATTCACTTCGATTACTGATTTCTTCCCTTTCGGATCGGTGATTTCGACCTTGGTAGGGCTGACCAGTTTAGGTATGGCAGGTTGTAGGGCTGAGAGCCAGATTCCTTGGGCATCCATCCAGGCAATCGACTGGCTGTCGGGCGACCAAACAACGGTCTGGCAATGCGCCTGGTTTTTTATACTGCAAGAACCCAATTGGATGGGCTGGCTGGCTGCATCAGAGCTTATCTTATAAATTGAGGCCGGCTTACCAGCCAGCAGGTAGGCAACCCAGTTTCCATCGGGCGAGATGGCAAACCCTACCGGCTGGGAGATTTTCTCTACCAGGGTAGCTAAGTGCATGCTGTCGAAGTCTAACAAAGCCAGGTCATATAACTCTACGCCGTTAGCGGAAATCTTTCGCGGTCGAACCAGGGCGATTTGTTTCCCGGAGCTGCTGGCAGAAAAGCTGGCGACCCCCTCTACCAGAGTGCCCGAATAGCCTGTAACGTAGTCCCAACGCATCAGGTTTCCCCTGGAAAGGAACAACAGGCTGCTGGTTTGTTTCGGATGAGGCATGGGAGTACCTACTGGGAAGGGAGAGCCTTCCAGTAGCTGGTTGTCGGGGTTGGTGGAAGTGGGAGAGCTGTGTGCGGTAGGAGATATTTCCGGGAAAGGGATCATGCTTTGCGCATTGGCCTGAGGCGAATGGAAAGCCGCGCCGTCAGGACCATTGGCTGCATGTTCGGAGTCCGCTGTTTGGGTTCCAAGACCCGAAAACAAGCCAGCGGGAATAGCTGAACAGGAGGTTGCGATGAGCAGGAAGAAACCAAGAATTACAGATGCGGTAATGGTAAAGGAATGGTATAAGCTGTCGGTTGATTTCCTGTGGGCTAAATTGTAAGCTATCGTATAGAAATCTTTTAAATGCATGAATTCCTGGGGATAGGACTTTTTTCTGCTATTTATATTTTTTTATGTACCGATGTCCTGGCTAGAGAACTTGCGCCTCGGTCTGCCGGTGAATGTATCGCCCCGAGCCGGCTTTTCCCAGCCAACGCTCGCCATCCACAATCATTCGTCCGCGTAAGAAGACCTTTTCAGGATATCCGGTTAGCTCCCAACCTTCGAACAGGTTGTAATCCGTGCGGTGCTTGGCGTAGGCAACGCCATAGGTCAGTTTTCGTTCCGGATCCCAGATCGCCAGGTCGGCGTCTGCGCCAGGAAGCAAGCTGCCCTTGCGCGGGTAGAGGCCAAATATTTTGGCTGGATTGGTGCAGTTTAAAGCGACAAACTGGTTGGGGGTCAGGCGTCCAGAACGGACGCCGAAGGTCCACAGAATGGGCAGCCGGTCTCCCACGCAAGGCAAGCCGTTGGGGATTTTAGTGAAATCCTCCGCGCCCAGCTCTTTGCCAGGGATCGCGATATTCTGGCCCTCATAAAGAATTGGTTTCGCGCCATTATAGAAAAAGGCGCAATGATCGGTAGCGAGGACCTGGAGCGTGCCGTCGGCTAATCCTTGCCAGATGCGGAGGTTATCCTCAACGCTGCGCACAGGCGGCGAGCAAACCCACTTGGCTCCATCGGGCCGCCGCAGGTGGTCGATAGTGAAGAATAAGTACTGCGGGCAGGTTTCGCCCATTACCTTAACACCATGTTCCCGGGCATAGCGCAATGCATCGACTTCGCCCGCCGCGTTCATGTGGACGATATACAATGGGGCGTCCGCCTGGGCAGCCAACGCGGCAGCTCGAAAAGTGGCTTCCACGGCCCCCCAGGCTGGTCGGGTAAGGGCATGCCATTCAGGAGTGGTATGGCCCGCAGCCAAAGCCTCGGCCACCAGAGTATCGATCACATCGCCGTTCTCAGCGTGCAGCATGGTCAGCAAGCCATTATCGCGCGCGATGCGCAGAACATGGAAGATTTCACCGTCCTGCAGACGCAGGCGGTTGTTATAAGCGGTGAATACTTTTAGCGTGGTGATGCCTAGCTCAGGCAGGTGTGGAATTTCGGCTGCCACGGTTGCATCCAGGTGGGTGATGTTCATGTGAAAGCTGAAATCGATGGCAGCTTTCACATCGGCTTTACCTCGCCAAATCTCGACCGATTCTTTCAGGGTAGGCGTGTCTTGCGGCACAAAATCGATCACCGTGGTCGTACCGCCAAAAGCTGCCGCTTTGTGACCAGTGTAATGGTCATCCGATGAAACGGTGCCAAACATGGGTAGGTCAAAATGTGTGTGCGGGTCGACCCCGCCTGGCAGAACCAGCTTTCCTGTTGCATCGATGACCTGCGCTTCTGGACTGATAAGATTAGCGCCTACCTGGGCTATCGTTTCACCCTCGATCAGGATGTCCGCCGGGTAAGTCTCTGAAGCGGTGATAAGCGTGCCGTTCTTAATCAGCAGAGTCACTGGGTTCTCCTATCAATCAGACTCTTCACCCACATAATACGGCTGGTCCAGCTCTCTGATGCCTAACACGGCAGCCAGCATTGCAGGATCTACCTCGAATTGATAAGGTCCCGATACCTGGTATTGTTGGGATTGAGCAGCGCGCTCGCATAAAGTCTGCCAGAGGACCTGGCGCTCATCGGAAGGGACGATCAGGTCATTCAACGTCCGGGCGCTCAGTAAGTGTTCTCCGGTAGTGTAAAGGAAGGTGATTCTGCGCCAGCTTTTGGCCAATACAGGTTGTGGCAAGCGCTCCAATGGGCCAATTTGGATTTTGTAGTATTCCTGGTAGGCGCTGGGGTGATCTGGCTCGTCGCGCAGCAGCTCAAGGCGAGTAGTCAGCTCGTGACCGCGTACTGAGGCGATATATTGGATTCGCCACTTCTCTTCACCGAAGGCGGCTGTCTGGTAGAAAGCCAGGTAATCGACAGCTACTACTTTGGGGGCAGAACGCAAAGGGATGCGATACCAACCCAACAGGCGGGCAATTTCCAGGTCGCGCGGCTCCTTCATCACGGCGACGAGGATTAAGGAAGTAAGAGAAGGGAGTGAGTCCATCAATAATTGTAGTCTACCATTAAACTATGAAATGATTAGATATATCGCCTGTTGAAGCGCCAGACTCCAATCGTGAAAAATGCTGTGCTCCAGGCTAGCACGACTAATGTGTTTATGAAGACTTCTATACCAACGGAGCCATTTATCGTCTGGAGTATCCCCCGAATTGCCCAGCCTTGTGGCACGAACAACGAGACAGTATTGCCGAGGTTTGCTGCGCCGGGTGCATTCATGGCAAAGATGCGGACCATTCCAACCATCCCGGTAAAACTCAGCACGCCACCGAAGACCATACCCCCTTGTTTGCTGTCCTTGAGCAGGCTGTTAATGAAGATCCCGAAGGAGGATGCGACGAGCACGACCCCTGCCGCCATGCATGCCACGGAAGGAAGATCGCCCCAGTTAATATGAAAGATCAATTTCCCGGCGATGAGCATCACAACAATTTGAACGGAAACGGTGAGAAAAACAGCCAGGAACTTGCCGCTTAGGATCGTGGACTGAGAGGTTGGTGTAGTGAAAAGACGTGGTAATGTGCCTTCTTCTTCCTCTCTCAAGATGCTTTGGGCGCAGGATGTACCAGTAAAGAAGGCAAAAAAGATCATCATGCCGCCCATGATCGGGCCGAGTATTCTTTCAAGTGACCCTGTAGTTTTTGGCAGCTTTCCAGGAGCGCGTTCATCCAGCAGCTCGGCGGCCCAATTCTCGCTTTGCAACATGGATGTTTCCAGGTACTGCTGGACAATCCCTCCGATCAGGCTATAATCCTTCGGTTGAAGCTGGTCCTGGGCGACAGTAATGACAATTTTAATCCCCGACAGCCCGTCCATGAACTGGTTCAAGATCGATTTGACAATGCCCGGCCCAAGAGTTAGGGTAGGATCCTGGTAGAATTCGATGACCGCCTGACCATACGGGTCGGCGAACTGGCGAGAGAAATTAGCTGGTATGATGATGGCGACTTGAGCTTGCCGCTTATCCACTGCCAGTCGGGCGGTAACTGCATCGGGGACCAGCGAGACATCCACCAGGTCAGCCATTTTTTCGCTTTGCAACACTTTGACAACCAAATCGCTCAAGGTATTGGCTTTAATCCCACCCGGAACGCTCTTTGAGCTGGCCTGGAGACGGGGACCGCCCCGGTCCATGTTTGCGATCACAACTTTTGTACGTGGCAGGTTAAACTGTCCCTGGCTGGAGCTGCTTCCAAACATAAAGTAAAACATTCCTGTTACCAGCAGCGGTATGCCGAACATGAAAACCAGCGCCACCGCGCTTCGTAATGACCTGGTGATATCCTTCAGGGCAATATCGATTATTTTCATCCGCTCAATCCTAATCGCGCAGCGCCCGGCCTGTCAGGTGTAAGAAGACTGTTTCCAGGTTCGGTTCCTTGATATCGACGCTCGTGATTCGAACACCGTTGGTTGCAGCAGCCTCGAAAATGGATGGTAAAACCTGATTGCTGTCATCCGCCAGGAGCGATATGGCTCCATCATCTGAGGTTACCTGTCGAACGCCATCTACAGCTTTCCAGGCTCTCAAGATATCATCGCTCTCCTCGTTAGCGGCAGACGAGCCAATCGTCAGAGTGATGCGGTCCATTTGGCCCACAATACGCACCAGCTCCTGATGGGTTCCACAAGCAATCATCTCGCCATGATCCATTATGGCGATGTGATTAGAGAGTTCCTGGGCTTCTTCCATGTAATGGGTGGTATATAACACCGTCATTCCGTGGTTCTTGAGGTCCACGACGCTGTCCAGGATGCTGCGGCGAGATTGTGGGTCGATCCCGACTGTTGGCTCATCCATATAAATGACCTGGGGTTTGTGCAGCAAAGCCACACCGATATTTACGCGGCGCTTCATCCCACCCGAGAATTTGCCAACTCGATCGTTTGCTCGATCAGAAAGCCCGATAATCTCTAACACTTCAATTACACGGGCTTTTAATGTACTTCCGCGCAAGCCATACATCTTACCCCAAAAAGTCAGGTTTTCTCGGGCGGTCAAATCTTCATATAAGGCGATATCTTGGGGAACGACGCCTAAGACCGCCTTAACTCGATTTGGATCCTTGCGAATAGAGTGTCCCATGATGAGGGCATCCCCTTCGTCTGGACGGAGCAGGCAGCAAAGCATGGATATCGTTGTTGTTTTACCTGCGCCATTCGGCCCCAACAGGCTGAAGATCTCCCCCTGGTTGACGTTGAAACTAACGCCTTGCACAGCCTTGATATCGCCGAAGGATTTATGCAAGTTTTGAACTTCGATAGCGTTGATCATTTTCTCTTTCACGGCTTCAATTCGGCTCTGGAAAACCTCCACGTAGCCAGAGCGAAAAAAAGCATAGCATAACCGAGAAGCGCAGCGGATGGCGTTACCACGGATTCAATTCCCAAGCCGCGGATCGAAATGTTCTGGAAACCGTCCATAGCCCATGCGATGGGCGAGAGGTGGCCGATGCTGCGAAAAGTTGCGCCAGTTACCTCGAGTGGAACCCAGGAGCCGCCCATCCCAGCAAGAAGGAACATTAAGATAAGTGCGAAAATATTGCCTTGTTCCTGGGTCTTTGCGAGGACGCCGATCAACAAACCTAAGGCAGCCACGCATACTGCCGCGCAGAAAGCTACCAGCAAGGTTGCTCCAGGTGCGCTGAGATAGTTTACATGCAATACCAACTGTCCGAAGCTGATTAAAAGGAGAAATTGACAGAAAATGAGCGTCAGGATCGCCAGGTAATGTCCCAGCAGGATATGTACGCGTGCCGTTGCTGTAGTCAGCAGGCGCTGCAGGCAGCGTGATTTCCGCTCTATGACAATGATTTCCGCTGAAGTCAGCAACCCAGCAATAGCGAATTGGAGCATCATTCCAGGAGAGGTATGCGCTAGCGATTGGATGCGGGTATCTTGTTGTTTGATGGCTGAGGCCGTCGTTTCAGTGACGGAGATCGGCGGGTCTTGCCAGTTTGAGAGGGCTTTATCGTAGACGTAATCAAATGACCCACCATTGGCAGTCATTTGCACCATAATCCTGGCGGTTTGAACCGCGTTCTTAAGCCGGATGGATGCAGACAGCGTCTCGCTCTCTACACTCATACCGGCTGTGCTGCTGGTATCTGTGAATAGAATGAGTTTGCTGGACTTTCCACCCAATACTTCATGGCTGTATCCTGCTGGGACGATGATGGCAGCCGCCAGCTTCTCGGACGCAACTTGATTTTCCAGGTAGGTCTGGGTGGCGCCGCGGAACTCTTCCAGGCGGATTATTTCCGAGGCAGCCAGCTGGTCGTGCAGGCTTTTACTTATCCGGCTCTGATCCTGGTCCAGGAAAGCGACTGGTAAACGGAGATCTGTTCCAACTTTGTTAAATGCGCCGAAGGAGAAGCCGAAGAGTACTGTGAAGGCGATCGGCATTATCAGCAGGAACAAGAAGGTTTTACGGTCGCGCAGGAGTTGTAATAGATCTTTGGAAGTGATATCAAAGATGCGGATCAAATCTTCTCCCACGGGTTAAGAGAAAGTAGTTCTCCGGGCCGGTATATGGCAGCTTGGCGTCGCCAGTATAAGGTAACTACACCTTTTCCGTAGACGTTCCACTGGTATTGTGGGCCATCATTGAGCATGCCGGTTTGTTCGTCGATGCCTATCAGCACATCATTGGGCAGCATAGCCGTTAACTGTGAAGCCCAACCTTTTCCGAAGGTATTGTGATGTGGGATCACGCAGGCGTTGGGTACCAGGTTCAATCCTTCTAAGATTTTTCCAGATTCAGGGTCCGAAAAATGCTGGCACAGAACCATGGCTCCGGCGCTGCTGCCCCCGATGACAGCGCCACTATTGTAAGCTTTCAGCATAGCCTGCATGCTCATGCTTCCAGCCAGTGTCTGGCCAAGATAATCTGGAAAACCGCCCAGAAGGTAAATCAAGCGGGATTCTTGTAATGAGTCTGCTATGGAGGCAAGGTTAGCAGAATTTTTGTCGATGACGGGAAGAGAGACCACGTTCTTGGCGCCCAGGTGGGTGAACCAGCGCACGCCGTTTTGACCCGCATGCAGGTCATTATGATCCGGAGCCGCAGCAGTTGGTATGATGCTGATTTGAGCCTCGAATCCGCCCGCAAGTTGGATCGCGCGCAGGTCTGCCGCAGCCATCTGCCCGCCAAACTCGGCTCCACCTTCCAGGAGAATGTAGCCTTTCATCGATTAATTCCTTAAATATTAGCCGAATAAAACGTTGATATCTTCGATCGTCAAATTTTTAAAGAAGGCGCTTTCGGTGGTAATAATTTGGTCCACCAGGTTCCGTTTGCGTTCCTGCAAAACAAGGATTTTCTCTTCTACCGAATCGCGGGCGATCAGCTTGAAAACGAACACAGGTTTGTCCTGGCCGATGCGGTGTGTGCGGTCGCTGGCTTGCATCTCGACTGCCGGATTCCACCAGGGATCGATGTGGATGACATAATCGGCGGCGGTCAGGTTCAAGCCCAACCCACCGGCTTTCAGGCTGATGAGAAATAGCTCCAAAGTCCGGTCGCTTTGGAAGTTATCCACCTGTTCCTGGCGGTTTTGTGTCTGCCCATCCAGGTATGCATAGCGGATGCCGCGCGAATCAAGTTCCTGGCGTACCAAGCTGAGCATCTGGACAAATTGGGAGAAGACCAGAGCTTTATGGCCTTCGGCTTTGAGCGTCTCGAGCGTTTCCATTAAAAGCTCAAACTTTCCAGATTCGCCGTGGAATTTCTTGTCAACCAGCAAGGGGTGGTTGGAGATCTGGCGCAGGCGCAGCAATCCCTCCAGGATTTTAATCCGGCTTTCGTTCAACCCTTCTTTCTCAAGCAAGCCCAACAGCATGCCCCGGTAATAATCACGAGTGCGAATGTAGAATTTGCGCTGTGCTGGCTCCATGTCACTATATAACAGGCGCTCGCTGCGCGGCGGCAGCTCGGGGGCGACCAGATCTTTGGTGCGGCGCAGTATAAACGGGTAAACCAGCTTGCGCAAAGCATGGACGGCGTTTTCGTCGCTTTTCTTCTCGATAGGCGTCCCGAATTCTGTCTTGAAATAAGTCAGGTTGCCTAACAGCCCAGGGTTTAAGAACGCGAACTGGGACCATAACTCAGAGGTCGAGTTTTCGATGGGTGTGCCAGTGAGAACCAGGCGGTGCGCCGACTGGAGCAGGTGAGCAGCACGAGCAGTTTGTGATAGCGGATTCTTGATGGCTTGTGATTCATCCAGGATGGAGTAATAGAAAAAATACCCGTGCAAGAACTGGATGTCTCGAAGCATCACGCCATAGGTAGTAATGACCAGGTCTACCTGGTCAAAAGAGGCGCCATCTTTTGTACGGTTTGGATCGAAATATTCCAGGATGCGCAGGTGGGGTGTAAAGCGGGCAGATTCACGCTGCCAGTTGATCAGCAAGGAACGCGGCACGACCAGCAAGCTGGCCTGCTGCGGGGGAGGCGTACCCGGGCGGCCTCCGTAGATGGATTGCATAAAAACCAGGGTCTGAATGGTCTTGCCCAGGCCCATATCGTCGGCCAGGCAACCGCCATAATCAAACTCGTGCAAGAAATGCAGCCAGTCGTAACCAGCTTTTTGGTATGGTCGTAAATCGCCGAAGAATCCCTCGGGAAGATCCACCGGCGCCACACCTTTGAAGCCGCTATCGGCGAGCAAACGTAGTTTTTCGCGGCGGTTCTCAAATTCTGCGTCAGCCTCGATCTGCGCGGCATTGGACAATGCTTCATCGATCAAGGTCAGGTGCTGGCGCGAGAAGCGCAGGTTTTCACCGCTCACTTCCCCAAAAACAAACAGATGTTTGTACCGTTCGAACCAATCGGCAGGAATTTCTCCAATCGTACCATCAGCCAGCTTAATGAACCTTTCTTTTTTGCGAATGACCCGGCGGATATCTTTTAAGGAAACTTCCAATTCACCAAAGTTAACTACGGCTCGGACATCGAACCAGTCGATCCCGGATGAAATCTTAAAAGAGATCGAAGGCGTATTCCGATTTACCCGAGCAGTCTTTAATTGTTCTTCGCCAAATATATCGAACCCGTCTTTGACCAGGTCAGGTATGCAATTCAATAGAAAGTCAACCGGGTGAGTCCGTACTCGCAGGCGGAATAACCCGGGTTTGCCGGGTAGAGGAGCTCGTTTGAGACCGTAAGCTGGGGTAGAGAGCCGTTCAAAAAATGCTCTCTCCATCTCGGGCTGGCGTTCTATTCGAATTAGTGTCCAGGAATCTGGCTTTCTCAGGATTGTCTCAGAGGGTAAATCTGGGAGGTAAGCAACTTCTACTTCGCCATAGACAACCCGCAGTTGGGCTTGCAGCTCACCGTTCACATCCGTCAAATAAAGCCGTGGGACCGGGTTGGAAGTGACGACCTCCCAGGACACGATCTCGCCTTCAAGCGGGAATTGCCTGGCCAAACCAAGGTAGTATTTTTCCAAGAAGTCCTGTTCCTGGTTGGCAGGGATATGCAGCTCGGGCGCTCCAAGAAATGTTGTGATCAAGCCGGCTCCGGCTGGATTCTTGATCTCGATCACAGAACGGTTTACCACGACCCAAAAAGGGGATGTCTGGAGAACCCGGATATCCCCCGGTCCGACATCAAGACTCTGGTCCGCGACGGCGATTCTGGCGCATATTCGCAAACCGGCCTGCGTGCGATCTAAGGCCAGGCGTACGATACCTGGCTCAGCCGCGATAGTTAAGGCTTTTTGGATTGGATCGATCTCCGTGCCAAAAAAAAGCGGGCTCTTGGTTGATGATAACAAAGGCAAGTACTCTTCGAGGGGGAATCGTACTCCATATGCGTTGGCGTGGTTGCGCTCAAAAATGATATTTGCCAGGTTAACGATCTGGGGAGTGCAGTTCAGGCATTCTCCAGGGTTCAAGACGTGGTGAGGGGATCGAAAGCGCAGCGCCAGTCCGGGAGTAATTGTTTCGATGAACTGGCTCAGTAATTGGGTATCCATTGAGCGGATTGCCTGTCGCATTTCTTCAGGGATTGCGCTTAGGGGCAATTGATAGGGAGAAATTTTCCAGGAAGGGATGCCGGTGGTGAAATCTTCCTGCAAGCTGAAAGAAAGCAGGTAGGTTTTTGTGATATTCCGCGCCGGAGTAGGCTGGGCTGAGTCAATCACTCGGTCCAGCTGCAATTGCCAGGCTGATGGCAACTGCCGGAGAAGATGCTCTCGGATAGCCAGCCAGGCAGCTACGTCATGCTCGCAGACCAATCCTCGGCTGGCATGGCGGCAGGTGCATTTCAAGTACAGGTGATTTAGTCCGATCTTAATTTGGACATGATAGCGGCGCTTATCCGTGACCACGCACAGCGCCGATACTTCCATTACCTCAGTAACCTGGACCAGCCCATTAGCAAACAGGTGCTGACCCAGGGCATAGGTATCCTTATCAACGGAGTTTTTAATGCGGTCTTCGCTTAGGGTGTCTAGCGATAATTTATGCATATTCAAAAAGATTGGATAACTGGCAATCGGCTGAGCGATTACCGGTTATCCAATGCTTCCATATCAATCAGAGGTAATCCTTATTTCGCCTGTCGGTTGAATTCTTCAATCAAGGCGTCAATCTCGCCAGTCTGTTTCTGAATATTCGTCCAATAATCCCGGTCGTACCACTGAGCCACTATTTCATTATAAGTTCGACCTTGTTGCTCAACCCAGGTAAAGTACTTTAAATTGTGGACCCGCCGCCGGTCCGCGTAGCTTAGTTCCAGCATGTTGTCCGTCGATTGGCCTTGCAGGTAATGAGCAAAATGGGCGGCAGCGTCCTGGTCGCTGTATTCTCCAAATTCAGCGTGCATCTCTTTCAACCGGCTGCCATACAGCTCCATAGAGTCTGTCAGAATGGTCAGAACGATGTCATTTTCGCCCAACTCATAATATTTGGCGAACTTGATCGAAGAAAGGACATTCGAGATGCCAGAAAAGCCGAGCAGATCCAGGCGGCTGACCACAGCTTCGGGAACGCCGCGCTTTGACAGATAGGCGCGACCAACCGGTTCATTGAACAAGCGGGCCAGGTTGACTACCGCATTGTCATCGATGGCGACGACGACATCCGTGTTCTTGACGTTATGGATCCAGGGGACGTGCTTGTCGCCAATACCTTCGATGCGGTGAGCGCCGAAACCGTTCTCCAGCAGGGTGGGGCATTGTAAGGCTTCGCTGGCAACGATTTTGCTGGCTGGAAAAAGCTGCTTCATGAAGTCGCCGCTGGCGATCGTGCCGGCCGAGCCGGTGGCGGAGGCCATACCGCGGTATTCGTCGCGCGGTCCCATGACTCGTTTGAGTACTTCTTCCATGGCATGACCGGTGACTTCGTAATGCCAGAGGTAGTTGCCGAACTCCTCGAACTGATTAAAGATCATCAGGTCCTGGCCAGACTTGCGCAGCTCCCAACATTTGTCAAAGATCTCTTTGACGTTCGATTCGCTGCCGGGAGTGGCAATAACCTCACCGGCGATCTTAGAAAGCCAATCGAAGCGCTCGCGGCTCATGCCTTCTGGCAGGATTGCGATCGACTGGCAGCCCAACAAAGCCGAGTCATAAGCGCCGCCACGGCAGAAATTTCCTGTGGAAGGCCAGACAGCTTTTTGTGTGGAGGGTTCGAACTGGCCAGTGACCAGACGGGGCGCCAGGCAGCCAAATGCCGCGCCAACTTTATGCGCGCCGGTTGGGAACCATTTGCCCACCAGGGCAATGATGCGCGCCGGCGAGCCTGTAAGGCTGGAGGGAAACTCCATGAAATTAACCCCGCCAAAACCACCTCCTTGCGGAGTCGGTTGGTTGTGCCAGGTGATGCGGAATAGATTACGCGGGTTGACGTCCCATAAGCCTACATAGGCTAATTGCTCTTTCATCTCCGCTGGGATTAAGCTGGGATCCTTCATCTGGGCGAAAGTTGGGATAACGATATTACGCTCGCGAACGCGCTGCAAGGCACGCGTGCGGCGCTCTTTGTCCAGGGTTAAGTCTATTTTAGCCAAGGGGTTTTCCTTTCATCAGGGAGTATAGTCTCTTTGGTAGAGATTCTCAATCTTGTTTGGATTATCGATTAACTTATTCATCTTTTTGAGGCGCCTCGCGGACAATATATAGAGGCCGGCCTTTCGCCTCGTCGTACAGCCGGCCTATATATTCACCCAGGATGCCCAGGGAAATCAATTGGACGCCACCCAGGAAAAGCACGGCAATTAAAGTTGTTGCTTGCCCTTGAAAAGCCTGCTGGCCCGCCAGGCGGAAAGCGATAACTATAGGGATAGCCAGAATGCTCAGGCCGGCTGAAATAAATCCCAGGTAGGTCGCCATCTGCAAGGGGAAGTAAGAAAAACCGGTTATGGCATCGCTGGCGAATTTGATCATTTTCTTTAGCGGGTATTTTGTCTCGCCAGCGAACCGGGCAGCCCGCCGGTAGGGAACACCCACCTGGCGGAAGCCGACCCATACCGACATGCCGCGCAAGAAGCGATGCCGCTCCCGCAGTTGGTTGAGCACATTGACTACCTTACGGTCTAACAAGCGGAAGTCGCCAGTATCGCGGGGAATGTCTACG
>Ga0209048_10003390_pt1 | contig 15478 bp, 13 predicted proteins | sample FrelakmetCRP12CR_FD_187146 | JGI IMG/M metagenome (GOLD analysis project Ga0209048, IMG submission 187146) | Freshwater lake sediment microbial communities from the University of Notre Dame, USA, for methane emissions studies - CRP12 CR (SPAdes)... | ecosystem: Environmental > Aquatic >... | reverse complement strand
CCCGGTTGATCGTCGAGCAGCAACCCGCCGATGACCCTCCCGAGCTCCTGGCTGTCAGGGCCCCCCGACCCTTTCTCACGTTTCGCCCTGACCGCAAACCTCATTCCTGCCTTTAAGTGTTTCTGCCCCAGAGTCCTGGCTACCCTGCCAAGTTCTTCCGGGGTATTATTTATGATAGTTGCGACACTGACATCAACCACCCCGAATACCTTTGCGACCTCGGCCGCAATCTTACGCGGATGATCCCCGTATATGAGTATTCTCCCCCGCGGGGTCTCATGCCTGAAGGACAGTCCGGCAGCGTCAAGTGTCCGTTTAATGTTCCTGATAAGCAGACCGATGAAATGTCGTTTGACCGGCTCACTTTTAAGGAAGAGTTCACCGTACCGGACCATTACCACCGTCTGTTCTTCCACCTTCACCACAGTATCCTGCCAGGGATTCACTGTCCCCTGGTCTTTGGGGATTGTATGTAACTTATCTGCCTTGTAAGTTTGTCCCGGGGAAATAGCGGGAAAGCTTTTTTAGCATATTTCCAAAGGTTTGCATCTGCCATTCCCATTCTGATCCCCGGGTTCCCTGAGGATTATAAAAAATCAAGCCTGTTTCACCGTATTCTATCAGCTCTATACAGAAAATTCTTTAATTGGCGAGGATTAAATTGTACAGAATGGCAAAAAAAGCAAAATCGGCGGCTGCACCGGAGCCGATGAAACTGTTCTATATATTCTATAACCAGGAACGCTGGGACAACTGGCTGAACCGCCTGAGAGAGTCTGATTTTGAGATAGTTGAAGATGCTGAAGAGATGCCCGAGGGGTTCCGTGCGCTCTATAATTTTGGCCAGGATATCACCGTATCAGTTCTTAAAATCATTAAGCTCTACCAGAATGGCCGGTTCCCAAAGGAAGAGACGCTTGAGAGACTCTTCCAGGTGGAATCTGTCATCATGTCCGCGGCCCCCGAGGACGAGATTGAAGAAATTGTGGAGTCACTCCAGCTCTCCATGCTGGCACTTTTCGCCTCCTGCCGGATGTTTATCGAGGGTGGCTACCCGACAGATATCAAGGTCCTCGTCAAGGAGGGACGAAAGATGATCGACGAGGACATGGAGAAAGCCCTCGGGATTGCAGCAAATATCGGTGCCAACGTTATCAACGGGGTTGCCTGTTGTGGGAAGTATGTCAAGGATGACATCGAGCAGCCGACACTGTTCGACGAATGGTTAATTGAGATCGAGACGATGAACGAGGCGATGACCACCCTGAAGAATTTTGACGAGGATACCGGGGAAGAGAGTTGATTGCGGAAAAAGCACGGTTCAGAAGTGCAAAAAAGATCGAACGCCTTGTGGGATACCGGTTGCCGATGTCTGCGTTTCATGGCACGACCCTTGAAGCGATCTCGGGCCATCTAAACTTTGATTACCTTGACCCGGCTGTCAGGGACCAGCTCCTCTCATTTTTCGACGATTTTCTCAAGTGTGACTGTAAAGAGTCCCCGCTCTGTGACTGCCCGGCAAAAAAATTTGCGACCCTTGTTATCGAGCTCCGCGAGAGGGGTCTCGAGCACCGGCAGATTAGCAGTTATTTACTCGACGAATACGGGATTGATATGTACCCTACCGACCTCCTCTCGTTCCTTGAGGATTCGGTCCATGTGCTGGAAGCGATCCGCGATATTGCGGGCCTCGACAAGCGGGTGGAACTTGAGAAGAAGGCTGACGAGCATATCGCCCTCATTGCTCGTTAACCCCTTCAATCCATCCCCTTCCCATTTTACTTGTATTCTGCGCTGGATCAAAGGCAGTCATTTCTATCGCCGTATCCTTACGGGCAGGGTGTTACTATACCTGGCAATCTGCCTGTTTCGTCCTGACACCGGCGCCGGAACGATCAACTCATCAACCTTGCAGCAGATATGGATTGAGGAGTACCGGGTGCCATGGCACGTGAACTTGATGAGAGGGATATTAAGATCCTGCGTATCCTTGCGCCGGAATGCGAAGAGATGATCTGCTCGGGATCGGGGGTAGAATTCCGCTCTATCCTGCCGCCTGTGGCGAATCACTATTCCAGGGATGAAGAGGATTTCAAACACCGCCTGATGAGGCTCACCGATGGTGACCTGTCATATCTGGTTGAAAAAATGAGGACTGGTGAGGAAAGTGTCGCGTGTGTACCACCGGAATACGCTGATATCCTGATCGGAGAGATCGTATCCCGTGTGGGAAAAGACGTCGCCGATGAAGTCCTCAACATCTATGAAACTGCTGATGAATGCTAGAAGTGAACGGAGATAAGGACGAAACCCTGTCCCCCGTGACGAGCCGGATGAGGGAGGTCCTCGCACGGAATATTACTGCACGGAACCACGGGCTTTCGCCCCTGCAGTTCAATGAAGCAGTTTCAACCCCCCTCTCCTCCCTCGTCGCCGCAAGGCTTCTTGAAGAGGCGGGTGTTTTCCGTTATGGTTCGGTTGAAGAGGAAACCCGGAACAAAGGCCTTGCCGAAGGCTTGTCGTTCCTTTTTGAGAATAATACCCCAGGAGAAGAAGGGGGTATCCCCCCCGGGCTGCATGGTACGGATACCGGGACCTGGCCAAACGTTTCTGCCTGCAAAACTATCTCCGTTGACCCGGCAGTTACCAGCATGCTGCTCTCGTTAACGCGGGAGAAAAAATTTTTCGATGAGTGGGCTGATGCATGGTCTGATTCACATGAACATTCCATGCTCGCCTTTCTTAAGTATTCGGCACACCTGTCCCATGACGGACGTATGGTCATCGGGGAACAGTACCCGTGCCATTCCGGCCCCGGGGCCCCCCTGCTCCCTGCCTGGTTACTGCAAAAGACAGCCAGTGACCTGCTCCTTCCCAGGCTGGCAGGAAAGACTCCTAAGAATGCCGGAATACGGTTTCTTGATCCAGCCTGCAGGACCGGCCGTATCCTCCTGGCAATGTACCAGGTCCTTGCCGGCTGGCACCTTTCGTGGTATACAAAACACCTTGTCCCGCTTCTCGCAGAAGGCCGTGACCCGGCTTCAAGGAAGGTGCAGGGACTGCTGCCGGTCGTTGCCTCCACCGGAAAACGTGCCGGATACCAACGTTTCGGCACGCTTCCAATTCCGGTTTACCAGCTGCCGTATGGCCGGTGGGACCTCACATTCGATGAAAAAGTCCGTATCCTCGGGGACTCGGTGTATGGTATTGACAGCGACCCTGCGGCGGTTGAAGTCACCCGGTTGTCTCTCCTCTCGTATCTTCTGCATACTATGGGACACGACGGTTCAGAATGTGCCCATGCCGGGCTTTTAAGGGTTATGTTATCACGAAATATCAGGTCAGGGAATATCCTGATCGGTAAGGACTACGAGGAACAACCGTCATTGTCACCCTGGTCAGGGGTGAACCGACCTGTCCCGGGTATTTTCATCGGTGATGTATTTCCAGCGGTGGCGTCCGATGGCGGGTTCGGGGTGGTGTTTTCCATGTTCCCGTCCCTGCTTCCTTTTTCCGGGAAAGACCTGAAGGACTACCTCTGCCGTCATTACCGGCCTGGGAAACCTGATGACGCCACCCCGTATTACCTTGAGTCCGGGCTCTCATTGACTAGGCCCGGTGGGGTGCTCTGCGGGGTTGTTGCCGGTAGCTGGCAACGGTCTCGTGAGACTGCTCATTTTCGCGGGTGGCTTGCCAGTTACCAGGTGGAACATGTCATCAGCCTTGGCAACCTTCCGGTCTTCGCTGGTATGCGTGACCCCGTGCTTATTACCATTACCAAGCTCCCCCATGATCACCCTGTCCGTGTGGCAGATGCGGTAGAACCTGGTAAAGATGCTCTGGGAAGTATTTCTTTTCATACTATCCGGACAATTGATCCAAAATCCCTTGGCAGCAGTCCGTGGATGTTCAAAGGTGTCCCTCCCGCTGAAGTAAGAAAGAAGATAGATTCCGCCGGCACACCCCTTGCACGCTATATCCTCGGGGAATACATGCTCGGGGAAACAGGCAATAACCCGGGGTATGTCATCAGCAGGCACGAATATGAAAATGTCCTTCGGAAAGACCCTGTTGCAGGGACTTTCATCCATCCGTTTATTCCACCCGGGGAGATCCGGCGATACAGCCCATCAGGGTATTTGTGGTATATTGTCAGGATTCCACCCGGGATGACCCGTGGACTGGCCGGAGATGTCCCTGACCTCCGGGAGTGGTTTTATAACCATCACCATACCCTGGCTGTAATTCTTTGGAAGAACCATTCAAAGCTGCGAAAAACCAGCCCGGATGATGGTTGCTGGTGGGAATGGCAAGGGCCCGCCACGCCGTCGTTCATGGAGGGGCCCGTCCTCCTCACCCGGGCAGCGGGGGTGTCAGGCGGCCCTGAATGGATGACCGTGTCCTGCGGGGTTTATCCCGGTGCCGGGGTGCTTGCCATCCCGTGTAATGACCCTGCATTACCGGGAATTCTGAATTCACGCCTTGCAACCTTCTATGTCCTTTCATCGGCCCGGAAAAAAGGGATGACTGGATACCTCCTCCCCCACCTCATGAGATTTCCCCTGCCTGTCCCTGAAACCGAGGAGTTTTCCGATAACAAGCCCTTTAAAAATATAGCCCGCCTCGTGGAGAAGCGGCATGCGCTCGTTCAAGCAGGTGGTACCGTAGTTTCGACCCGGGATGTCACAGCGATCCTGGAACGGGTACAGGGATGTGATGAAGATATTGATACCCTCGTGTATGATCTGTACGGCCTGACCGCTGCTGAGATCGGGAGTATCGAGGACTGGTTGTCCCGTGAAGATGCACCGGCTGCTGCCAAATATCCACGTAAAACACCAGATTATTCAAACCAGTGTTGAAATTATTGTAATTTTTATTCAGGTCTGCCCGGTCAGATAAGGTGGCTGACTGTCAATTCAACAGGTTTTTTTGCCTGGGGTTCATTCTACCTATACGAGGACCGTACCTGATGAGTCCATATGTTACAGGTCCCAGGTACCTGGAAGAATACACACTACACCGGGATATTTCTCTATGATCTCTGTCCTTCTCGTCGAAGATGACTGTAACCTGCTTGGGATAACGAGGGATTACCTTGTAAAGAAGGGTACGATCTCGGTCCATACTGCGATATCCGCAGGTGCGGCCATCGAACTGTTAAGGACGAGAAATTACGATGCAATTGTTTCTGATTACCAGATGCCTGATATGGACGGGATAGAACTCCTCAAGTACCTCCGCGCATCAGGAAATGATATCCCGTTTATCATTTTTACCGGTCGTTCACGGGAGCAGGTAGTCATCGAGGCGCTGAACAACGGGGCTGATTTTTACCTCCAGAAAGGCGATGAGCCGAAGACACAATTTGTCGAACTCGAGAATATGATCATCCAGGCGACGGCACGGAAGAGGGCCGAAAACTCCCTGCGGGAGTCGATCAGGAGACTCTCCGATATCATCAGTTTCCTTCCCGACGCGACGCTGGCAGTTGACCAGGGCGGTAACCTGGTCGCCTGGAACAGGGCGATGGAGGAGCTGACTGGTGTCCCTGCTCACCAGATGCTCGGGCGGAATGAACCTGACTATACCCTTGCTTTTTATGGGAAGCGACGTCCACTGCTGATCGACCTTATTTTTGCCAGCGATGAAGAGGTCATGAACTGCGGCTATACCGGGGTGAAAAGAAAAGGAAAAGCGTTGATTGCTGAATGCACGGCTACCCTGCCGTCCGGTATTAAAACCCTGTGGGGGATTGCCACCCCGCTGTATGATGAACAGGGGGCCATGGCCGGAGCAATCGAATCAATACGGGATATCAGCGGTGTGAGGGATGCAGAATATGCCCGCCTGCAGAGCGAAATTAAATTCAGGGGGATCTTCGAGCATTCCCCGGTAGCGATAGCACTATTCGATGAAAAAGGATGGCTGATGGAAGTAAACCCGCCCTGTAAAGCGATCGGTTTCCCGGGCAACGGGTGGGGCCGGTATAACCTGTTCAGCAGCAATATTCTCCCTGCCGGGAGACGGGAGGCGTTATCGAGGGGTGAAGCGGTAAGATTTGAGATCGCAGATCAGAGGGAGATTTGTTTCCCGTTACAACCATCCCGACATCTTGATGTGCTAATCACTCCCCTATTTTTGCCCTGCAACGAGTCTTCATCGGGGTATATTATGCAGCTTCGGGATATCCCTGACCATTCAAAAAAAGACATCATGCTTGCAACGTAAGGTGGCCGGCCAGCGTGGGATGATACCTGCAGGTTGCAGCATCAGGTCCGGTTTCCCGTAAGATCTTGTGCAATCCAGCTGTGTGTGTTCAGAATCGAAACGTAACTTATATCAGCTCAACACCATAGGATACACATAGTCAGGGATTAGCACGAGTGGGTCAATGACTATACTAAATCTTTCATCTGCACTACATGAGAAACAACTGAAGCTGGCGACCGGTTATTGTTGCGAATCGTGCGGCAGTGTTGTTCCGCATAGCATGCTTGAACTTCATCCCATTCCGTTGGATAATGAAGTAAAAACCGGTTCGGGTGCATCGGATATCCTGGTGCTTTGCACGCTCTGCCACACCCACCTCCATGATGCGGTCATTCCCCATGAACTGCAGCGGTCTGCGATAAGGATTCGCCCGCCGGAAGTGATGGATAACATTAATGGCATCCTTTCCAGACCCTTCACATAACATACACCAGTAGCCCCTGCAAGGTCTGGAACTCTGCATACTCTTGTAGTAGCCGACCCTGGGGACCCCCGGTTTAATGGGTTATGAAGGGGAATTAATTTTAGATCACTCACCTCCCCGGGACATATAGGCCCCCATAAAACTGGCGATGATGGCCCAGTGCCTCTTGTGAGCCCCATGAAATAATCCCCGGCTGAACTATCATGGACCTCCCGAAACCCATAACCGGACCAGCACAGAGGATAGTCCTCCATGTGGATATGGACGCTTTTTTTGCCGCTGTCGAGATGCGGGAACACCCGGAAATGAGGGGACGTCCTGTCATAGTCGGGGCGGACCCGAAAGATGGGAAGGGACGTGGTGTGGTCAGCACCGCGTCTTACGAGGCACGGGTATTCGGTGTGCATTCTGCAATGCCAATCTCGAAGGCCTTTGAGCTCTGTCCCGGGGGCGTATTTGTCCGCCCCCATTTTGACCTGTATGTCCAGGCATCCAGGGATGTGATGGAGATCGCGAAGAGCGCCGCCGAACGGTTTGAGCAGGTAAGTATCGACGAGGCATATCTCGATATCTCCATGACCGGGGACTATACATCCGCCCGTGCAACGGCAGCAGCCTTAAAAGAGGCTATCAGGAATAAAACGGGGCTTACCTGCTCGATCGGGGTTGGCCCCTCAAAGGTCGTGGCCAAAATTGCATCAGACTACCGGAAACCCGACGGGCTCACCGTTGTGGAACCTGGAAGTGTGAGCGGGTTCCTCTCATCACTCCCTGTCGGAAAGATCCCCGGGGTCGGAAAGAAGAGCCGCGGGATGCTGCACCAGCTGGGGGTCCGGACGATTGGCGATCTCTCCCGTATCGATGTCCAGGAATTAATCGCACTCTTCGGGAAGTGGGGAGCGGTAATCCATGACCTTTCAGTGGGGACTGATGACCGTGAGGTAAGGCAGGAAGAGGGATACAAATCGATATCCCGCGAGATTACCTTTGAGAACGACACCGATGACAAAACAGTACTGGTACGGACACTCGACGATATGGCAATGGAGCTCCATGCGGTCCTGGTCAATGAGCACCTCCGGTTCCGGACTATTACGGTGAAGGTACGAGACGAGCATTTTCTGACCCGTACCAGGTCAAGAACATTTGAGAGGTACTGTGATGATCCCAGCCTGATAACAACGACTTCACACGGACTTCTTCCCGGGTTTCCGGAAGGCCGGAAAATCCGGCTGATTGGACTCAGGTTATCAGGATTTGAGCCGAAAGGGGGCCGCCAGACGAAAATCGCGGAATTTACCCTGTGATTCTGGTCTTTCACCTTATCAGGACTTTGTAATTCTCCAAAAAAATACCGGAAAGTGAACAACCCATTCCGTTAATTGCGCTTGTTATCATCACTTTTCGCTCTTTTGATATCCTTTTATATCCAGAAAAAATCGTATTGATTGACAGGAGAGGGTTTACCCCCTCCCTGCCCCACCCCCGACAAGATATTCCCTGGGCAGGATTTCCAGAATGCTCTTAGTTTTTAGAGAACAGGGGATAGTCTCTATCCCAACCGGGATGCTACAGCGGCGGGCCATGAGCCCCGGAAGCATGATGAAATTCGGATCAATACCGGATCTACATGATAAATTTGAATAAAGTCAACGGAGTCCTTCTTTTTTTTTTAAAAATATAAGCAGGGTTTCAACAAAGCCAGAAGAGCTGTTGAAAAATATATCCGGATTATACCAGTACTATGGTCTTCCCGTGAATTGTTTCCACAAATGAGATCAGGTGCTCGTATACTAAATCCTCATCCACTTCCTTTTCTATTGTGAATGTCGATCCGGCGAGCTTCATCCCTTTATTTTCAAGGCGCCCTTTTAAGTGTGCGATGGCACTCTCTGCCCCGGAGGCCCCCATCTCTACGAGTACGTAGCACCGTTTTCCCTCACACATCGACATCCTGTTGATATACTCATTCACATACGGGGGGACCTTCCCTGCCCAGACCGGAGATGCCAGTACCAGTACATCGATATCAGTAAGGTCCTCTTTCACCGGTTTAATCGGGGAACTCCAGCCAAGAAGGGCTTTCATTGCCTTACTGAACATTCCTGATTCAACGGCAGGTTCAATCCGTACCGGTTCAACATGCAATAAATCTGCGAGCCTTTCTGCAACTTTCGCAGTATGGCCTTTCCATGAATAGTATACGCATAATATTCTCATGGTAATCACTCATGAGTTCTCTTCCGGATCGGAGATAAATAAAACCGGAAGAAATGTGACCGCAGTTCTTTGACGGGAATAATAACAGGGAAATTTCCCCGTTATTCAATTGTCAACCGCATGCCACTTAAAACCTCCAGCATGTCCCGGGAAGGTTGATTACACCCGTACGAAATACGTCGGAAAATCGTGCGCTCCAGTGGAAATAAAGGGGTATAAAAAGATTCTGAAATCCTCTGTTCAGCGCTATTTCGAAAAATCGACGGGTGAACAGCGAAAAACCCTTCCGGAATTTCTATCTCCGGTGCAGGATGAAATGCCCGGCATGCCGGTTTTGGGGATATTTTCTCCGACCACAACCCCTAAATGCTGGTGAAAAATTGACTGCAATAGCTCCTTATTTTTAAATCAGGCTTAAATTAATGGTATTCATTACCTCCGATCTCCACTGGCGGGACCTATGTCTCCTGCGCGTCATTGCTACTGGAACCCTGCATCCGTAGTCACGGGACCAGTCACCTGCCGGACCAGGTTCAGGGTCGGCCGCGGATGCAACCGGTCTACCCCCATGCAAGAATTGATATTCACCGGCAGGAATTCTCATATACGGGAACCAGGAGAACCATTTTCACCCTAGAGGATACGAATGACAAAGACTCAGGACGAGCAGGACGCACATGGGGGGCATGCGGAAACCCCGTACCAGTTAGAACAGATCGAAGCTGAAATGAAATCGAAGCACAGTAAGGATGTTACGGTGCTGGTTTATCTTTTAAAAAGCCCGCACCAGCTCGATCGCGAAAAAGCATCCGATTATCTTGGGGAAATCGGCAACCCGGAAGCTGTCCCCGCGCTCATCGAGGCTCTGGGTGACCCGACGATCAGCTGGCTTGCCGCGGAGTCACTCGGGAAAATCGGGGACCCACGCGCAGTGGGGCCTCTTATTGCTGTGCTCGGTTCAGATGAGAAATGGCTCCGGAAGAATGCCGCTGAAGCACTGGGAAAATTGCGTGCCTCATCAGCGGTTGAACCGATCATCGGGCTCCTCACCGATAAGAAACATGATGTGCGTGAGGTTTCGGCAAGGGCTCTCGGGCAGATCGGGGACCCATGCGCCCTGCCAGCCCTTCAAAGCCTTACAAACGACCCTGATTTAAAAGCCAGGGACGCCGCACTTGTTTCAATTCAAATACTCAGACAGAAGAAACCCATTCCCTGATATACCGGTTTTTTTTCGCTATTTCAATCAGCAGAGAAGAGCCCGCGTGGTACTAGAAGGGGAAATCCCGACACCTTCCTCCCGAGAACGTGGAGTTTTCACGAAATATACCTCATTAATGAAAGGAAATACTAAACCCGGTACCGCATAACAGTATGAGATCTTTTGTGCCGTGGAAGACCCGGACTATCCAGGGAAATTATATTGAGAACAGCCATAAATTCCCCAATTATTTGCTTAATACCAGCTATTTTCATCTGGCGGGTAACAATTAATCATAGTACACTGGTGTCGTAATGAGTCCGTATTCCCACCACCCTATACATTTTTCAACCCCGGTTCTCCACGAGATCAGGGACAGGGGGTATATGCCGGTGGATATGCATATCCATACCCGTCACTCTGATGCCGCTATCAGCATCCCTTCGCTCCTTACCCGTGCAAAACACCTTGGTACAGGGGTTGCAATTACCGATCATAACGAGATCCAGGGAGTAATCGAGGCATGCCAGCAGTCCCGTGGTGTCCTCGTTATCCCGGGAATTGAGCTCAGTTCACTCGAAGGGCCTCATATCCTCCTTTATTTTTACTCCGCTGACGAGCTGGTGGATTATTTTACCACCCATATCAGGGGAACGCTCAGAAAAAGCCAGTACATGGCACTGCAGTTATCGACAGAGAAGATCCTCGAATCAGCACAGGACTACCATTGTGTGAAGGTCGCGGCCCACCCGTTCGGGTATTTTGGCATCAACCGTGGTATACTGAAATGCATTGATAATAAGACCCTTCCCGCCGGGACAATCGATCACATCGATGGAATAGAGGTTATATGCGGGGGGATGAGCCGGGACATCAATGAAAAAGCTGCCAGGTATGCAGGAGAACACAATTTCCCGATAACAGGGGGTTCCGACGCTCATGTGCTCCCCTCGGTAGGCAGCGTCGTTACCTGTGTCAGGGCAGATACCGAGGACGGGTTCCTTAACGGTATCCTCTCGAAGGAAAGCATCGTCATCGGTTCAACTGTAAGCCCTCTTCACAAAGGGATGACAGCAGGGGTTATCGCCTGGAACTACATCCCCTACACGGTATCCTCCCTGCAGGTCCATTATGAACAGAATGTTCCAAGGTTGAAGCAGTACCTGAGCGACCTGATTAAATAACCAGGTCGTTACGATGTGGAAAAAAACACGGTGCCCCCACCGCACAGGATCGGTGAGAAGAGGCGGGAAAAAGAAGACCTGGTCTTGAAATATCCTGACCAGGTGGGATACCACGCTGGTGTGAGCTCAGTACAGAACGACAGGTCAATGAGATAAGCCTGTTTGAATTCCTCTGCTACTTTTTCACCGTAAATAATTGCATTTGTCTCGAAATTAAGCCACCGGGATCATAGGATAGAGTGTGGGTCTTCCGGACTTTCACCCTGTTAATCCCGCCGGTACAATCTGCCAGAGGTTTTAGTCCATAACAGGTCATCAGTGCAGGCCTGATATTACAAAACACCGGCCACTTCGTGAACGGCACAGAATATAACCTGCGATTCCGGGTCATATTCTGCAACTGAATGGACTGTAATGACAGTCCCATCGTCCTTCCTCCGGATTTTATACTCAAGCCTGTATGGCAGGCCTTCTGATATCAATGCCTGTTTTGCCTGTTCCAGTTGTTCCCGGTGCTCGGGAAGGGTGAGTCCTTCAAAATCCGGTACGGGGCACTCTGAAGCCGGAAGACCGAACAGGGCCTTTGCACCTTCAGACAGGGTAACGGTACCGGCCCCGGTTTTTTGTTCCCAGTACCCCGACCTGACCAGGCACTCGGCACGATGGTAACGGGCAAGGTCAGTCTGCATGGCATGTTCCGCTTCTTTCCACACGGTAATATCCCTTGTGGTCATCATCGCCCCCTGTATTTCAGGTACATCGAGGAGGCTGGTGATAACCGATTCCACCTGCATATAAGAGTTATCAGATTTCCTGATCCGGTACCGTACGGGAGTCCGGAGATGGTCCTTTTCAAACGCCCGGGAAAATTCATTGATTACAGCGGTAACATCATCAGGGTGGACAAGGTCCATCTGTTTTTTCCCGGTCATGCTCATCGCCTTGTACCCGAGCATCGGCTGGATCGGGGGGGACGCATAGATAATCACGCCATCCCTGTTGAGCAGGGTGATAATCTCGTCAGAATGCCGGATAATCGCCTGGAACCAGGTCTCGTTCTGCTGGAGCATCCCTTCAACACTGGTCCTCCTGACAAGCTGGCGGATCTTGTGGGCAAGCTCGGCGAACTGGGCCTTCGGTTCCCCTCCCTTCTGGAGATAGAAATCGGCACCACTATTAATCGCCTCGATCACCACTTCCTCTCTTCCCCTGCCGGTGAAAAGGATAAACGGGATATCACCTTTTGCCGCACGGACCTGTTTTAAAAATTCTATACCGTCCATGTGCGGCATCTGGAAATCTGAAACGATAACGTCATAATTCATAAGGTCAAGCTGGTCCAGCCCCTGCGTGGCTGAATTAATTGTCTCTACCTTGATATCCTTCGTCCTCTCCAGGAATAATTTTCCGATTTCAAGGAGACCTGGCTCATCATCCACGTAGAGAACCTGAATCATGTTGTAACATCCTATCGTTGCATAATCCTATGCAATAGATATTTCGATGTTGATACATGCCTCACCTTCAGACAGTAAAAACCTGTATTCCGGACAATCTCATAGATTTGTAGGGTTCCTTCCTGCAGTGCAGGTAATTTTCGCATGAACAGGACAGGGACCACCGCCAGACTCAGGAGAATGAAACAGTCAGCCAGGGGATGAACAACTTTCAGCCCTTACCGGTAAATTTTGAAAAAAAGCACATAATAATACCGGGAATGACCGGAAACCTGGATGAAGCCCGGTAACAGCCATAAAGTCACAACAATATTCTGTTTTCCCAAAAAAGGCTGAAAATTCGGGTTATTATGAGTAACCGCGGTTTTTTAACTGCGAAATATTTCACATTCATACGTTGGTATAAATATTCACCCGGTTATCATGTTCTTTATGAACCGAGGTACCTACGTGACCCTTGTCCTGCTGGTCGTGGTTATCGCCGTACTATCAGCAGGTTGCACAACGATAACGGGCGGGAGCGGGCAGAAGTCCCTGGTGTCAGCCCCAAATGACGCGACAGGTGGGACGAATTACGAATCTGGTATCGGGCAGGGGAGTTATCGCCCTGTACCTACCCAGGCACCTGTTGCGTCCGGCAGCACGGACACAGCGGGCCAGGGTGGAGCGATTGACCAGAAACTCATCTATACAGCACAGCTAAGTCTTGAAGTCCCCGATGTACCTGCTTCTGTTGACAGTTTAAAAGCCATTGCAGCAGGAAGAGGAGGTTATGTAGCATCCTCAACCTTCAGCACTCTCTACAATGACCGCCGGACTGCAACGGTCGTGCTCCGGGTCCCTGCAAAGGAATTCGAAAGCGTGCTCGCAAGTGCTAAAGAAATCGGAAATGTCAGGTCAGCCACAACGAATGGTGAAGATGTAACGGCCGAATATACCGACCTCCTGGCACAGAAGGCCTCCTACCAGAACCAGATCGCACAATATAACGAAATAATGAAAAAGAGCGAAAAGGTAGAGGATATCATAAAGGTCCAGGAGCAGATTGACCGGGTCCAGACCAGTCTCGACCGGCTCGAGGGCAGGATGCGGTACCTGAATAACCGGATAGACCTCTCGACGATAACGGTGAACCTGGCAGAGAAAGAACCCGTCGGTGGGCAGCCGGGACACAGTTTTATCAGTACCATCAATGAAGGTATCTCCGGGCTTGTAGGGATGATCGATCTCCTGATCGTGGCATTGTTCACCCTGCTGCCGCTGATAATTATCGGGGCTGCCGGATACGGAGTGTACCGCTGGCGCCAGTCAAAAAAGACCGCAACGGGAGCGGCCCCTCCGAAACCGGAAACACCTGAAAAGAAATAAAATCCCGGGGAAGGGTTTGACATCCCCTGAAATCCATCCTGGTGAGCAAAAGGGTATTCCGGAACGTATACATGCTTCCGGGGCTCCACCCCGTCGCTTCGGCGGCCCCGGCCGGGATTAGGGACTGGTTTCTCTAATCTCTGAAATTTTGGGGAATACTGGAGTTGAACCCTGCCCAAAGGATACCTTGTCGGGGGTGAGAAAGGGAGGTGGTGAAACCCCTTCCGGTCTACATATTTTCTCTTCCTCTTTCTAAACACGCAGGGTTTCAACAAAGGCACTAGATCCAATAATTTTTCAGGGGAGCAAAATGCCCCTCCAATAGGAGTATTCCAGGTATCGGGACAAAGGTTTCAGGAATTCCGGTTCATTCCATCCACCTTGTCACCAGGTCTGCAGGGGGACGGATGGACTGGGGCAACTGCTCCTGGTAATACCCGACGGCACACCCGTTCAGTTCGAAGACATCAGGCTGGATACCTAGGAGCCGGCAGAACTCGGGGTCTGGTCCCATCTGCCCGGTCACTGACACCAGCTGGAACCCGAGATTTAAGGAGGTCGCCTTAAGCCACATGTTTTCCAGGCAGTGGGCGAGCGACTGCTGCTCGACCGGGGGGTACCCTTTGCGTTCAGCGACCACGATGTAATACGGGGCAGTCTCTACTCCTGGTACAACCCCTGCCTTCCGGATCATCTCAAGACGACAATAAAATGGTTCAACCTTCGGCCTTAATGACGGGTTGTTCTTCATCTGCATTTCAAGCTCTTCTGCCATCATGTGGACTTTCTGCATCAGGAGTCCCCCGGCGATCACAAGGTCGCGGCTTTCACGTGGAAAGACAAAGAACTGCCTGAAATACTCATGGCCCTTTCCACCAACCACTGCGGCGGCAAAGGGCGCTGCAAGGCCCGCCTGGATGATCCCGCCGATATGAACTGCCGGGGGGACATCCGGCCGGAACATCCGGTACGTCCGGCGGGCGTTGATAATCTCATCGAGTACCGTTCCGGAGGAATCGTCGAACATGCACATAGTCCTTGTTCTGGAATTCATGGGTGATGAAGGTGTTTATTCCGTTCCTGAAATCAAAAGGGAAAGGGAGTCTAGGGATCCGGGGATCCAGGTGGATATAAACAGCTAATCAGGAAATGGGATTACAGGGGGGCTGATTTTATTACACGGCACATTGTTTGGTACGATAGGATTATACGGTATATTATCCGATATTCAGGTATGAACTATTCAATCCTGGTTATAAGCCTGGTACTCGCTGTTGCGTTCGTCTTAACAGCAGGGTGTACCCAGAATGCAACGCCACCGGTGGTAACAGCTCCTCCAACCGCAGCTCCG
>Ga0209048_10003389_pt1 | contig 15479 bp, 17 predicted proteins | sample FrelakmetCRP12CR_FD_187146 | JGI IMG/M metagenome (GOLD analysis project Ga0209048, IMG submission 187146) | Freshwater lake sediment microbial communities from the University of Notre Dame, USA, for methane emissions studies - CRP12 CR (SPAdes)... | ecosystem: Environmental > Aquatic >... | reverse complement strand
CGCCATCAGCGCCCCCGCGCCCGCCGTCGACTGATCGACTCGGCGACTCGGCGACCGGCGACCGGCGGTCGGTCTGGTCCGGTCAGCCTGCGCCGAGGAGTTTGCCCTGGCGGGCGCAGAGCTCGGGGATGACGGCCGCCGGCAGGTCGTGGCCCATCCCCTCGACGAGCCACAGGTCCGCACCCGGGATAGCTGCCGCCGTCGCCTCGCCGCCGGGGAGGGTGATCAGCGGGTCGGCCGCGCCGTGGATCACCAGGGTGGCCCTGTCCACGCCGCCCAGTCCCGTGGTCCGGTCGGGCGAGGCGAGTACGGCGGCCAGCTGGCGGAGCGTCCCGGCCGGGTGGTTCCCGCGGTCGTAGTGGATGCCGGCCCGGTGGCGCAGTCCGGTCTCGTCGAAGGGGAAGCCGGGGGAGGCGATCACCCGCGACCCCTCGACGGACTGGTCGATGACCGCCTGGCGGCCCTCGGCGGGCGGTACCAGCAGTGCCTGCATCGCCTCGGGCGTGGGAGGACCGACGGTGGGGCCCGGCGTCGACATGATCGAAGTGAGGGTGCGGGTCCGCTCGGCGAAGTCGATGGCGAACTGCTGCGCGATCATCCCACCCATGGATACGCCCAGGACGTGGGCCCGTTCGATCCCGAGGGAGTCGAGCAGCCCGGCGGCATCGGCCGCCATGTCCGCCAGGAGGTGGGGCACAGGAGCCGAGGGGTCGACGAGGACGGCGGCGATGTCCGGCTCGCCGGCGTCGTCGAACCAGGCCGACTCCCCCTGGTCCCGGTTGTCGAAGGAGATCACCTGGTAGCCCTGCTCGACCAGTCCCTCGACGAACCCGGGGGGCCAGTCGACCATCTGGGCACCGAGCCCGTGGATGGTCAGCAGGGTCGGCGAGCCGGGATCGCCGTGGACGTCGTAGGTGAGCCGGATGCCGTTCGTCGTCGTCGTGGGCACGGGATGCTCCTTGCGGATCGAGTCGGTGGCCGAGGTGGGCAGCCGCCCGGGCCGGTCGGGCCGCCGGGTGGAACCCATGCCGTCGAGGGGCGTCCCCGGAACGCTAGCGGGAGTACCGTGGCCGACGGCACGGGCCTCCACCGGACGTCGCCTCCGGGGTCTGGGACGGACCGCCTCGGGCCGGATGGCCCGATGGCCGCCGAGTGCCCGATCCCGACCACCGACGAGTTTGACTCCCTGGTCGAGTCGCCTGGGAGCAGGGGCTGACCGGATTCCCATGCGATGGACGGCCACCGTCACGTCGCCGGTGGCCGTCCATCTGGAAGAATCACCCACATGTACATCTCCGCGAAGGTCGACTACGCTGTCCGGGCACTGTGCACGTTGGCCGCGTCGGAGACGCCGCTGACCTCGGAGTCACTGGCCCTGTCCCAGGGCCTGCCCGCCAAGTTCCTCGAGAGCATCCTGAACGACATGCGCCGGGCCGCTCTCCTGACCAGCCAGCGGGGACCCGACGGCGGCTACCGCCTGGCGCGTCCTGCCGACGAGATCACAGTGGCCGACATCATGCGCCCCCTGGACGGCCCCCTGGCCGAGATCCGCGGCCTGCGGCCCGAAGCGGCCAACTACGAAGGAGCTGCGGAGCACCTGCAGGCGGTGTGGGTGGCGGTCCGGGCCAGCCTCCGGTCGGTCCTCGACGAGGTGACCATCGCCAGCATCGTGTCGGGCGAGCTTCCGGCCTCGGTAACCCGACTGACCTCCGACCCCGGGGCATGGGAGTCCCGCTGAGCCGCTCGGCCCGGCGACAGGGCGGCCCGACCTCCGCTCGGCCGGCGTCACTCCCCGGTCGCTGGCCCCCGGCAGGACCCTAGGGAGAGGCACTCCAGGACGGGTACGAACGCCTCGATCCCGACCGTGGACCGGTCGGGATCCTTGGCTGCTTCGTCCCATTCGCGCAGGGCGAGTGCCTCGGCGCAGCCCGGATGGTCCTGGAACCTCGACACGGCTTCGTCGTCGAGCAGGCCCCCCTGGGCGGCGAGCGTCTGGATCGAGGTGGGGGAGAGGGACCCGGTGTAGGCGGGATCGACCGTGCTGCGGTAGCGCTTGGCCACCACGTGGAGCGCAATGGACAGGGCGACGGCCGGCCCGAACCGGGGAGCGACCCATCAGGCACCCACAGCCTCGTGGTGGTCGTCGTCGACCGAGCGATCGACCCGGTCCCCGTGTTCGGCCGTCGACACGAGGTGCCCCACCTCGTGGAGGAGGGCGGCCGCCACCAGGTGGTCGGGAGCGCCGGACGCCTCGGCCAACGCGGCACACTGGAGCGCGTGCCGGCGCTGGTCGATCACCTCGTCGTGGTGCTCATCGCCGCGCTCGGCGAGCAGTGCCAGTACCTCTCCGGCTGCATCCACCGGGGGTCCTCCGTTCCGGGTCTCGTCGGCGGGCCAGGCCGTCGTCCGACGGGGTCAGGGCGCGCACCTGCGGCGACCCACCCTATTCGGGCCTTCCGGACCGGTCCCGGCGGTCGGGGAGATCGCTTCCCGGATCTCCCCTTGCCCTAGTGAACCACTAGACCCTATGGTATCGATAGGGAATACAGGAGGGGTGGCCGCATGGGAATCGACCCGTACATCGTCCTCGGGAGCGCGGTCGTCGGCTTCCTGGTCGGACTGACCGGCGCCGGGGGCGGTGCCCTCATGACCCCGATGCTGATCCTCCTGTTCGGGATCAAGCCCTCGACGGCGATCTCCAGCGACCTGGTGGCCGCGGTGTTCATGCGCCCGTTCGGCGCCGCCGTGCACATCGCCAAGAAGACGGTCAACTTCCGCATGGTGGGCTGGATGGTCCTGGGCTCGGTGCCGATGGCCTTCGTCGGCGCGTACCTCCTCCACCTCATGGGCCACGCCAAGCAGTCCCAGGCCAACATCGAGAAGGCACTCGGCGCCGCCCTCCTGGTGGGTGCGGCGGCCATGGTGCTCCGCTACTACCTGGACCGCCGCGGTGGCCACGATCGCCAGGGGGTCGTCCACGGGCTCACCGTGCGGCCCCTGCCGACCGTCGTCATCGGCATGGTGGGCGGGCTCATCGTGGGGATGACCTCCGTCGGGTCGGGGTCACTGATGATCGTCCTACTCCTCTTCCTCTACCCCATCCTGGGGGCCAACCAGTTGGTCGGCACCGACCTGACCCAGGCCGTCCCGCTGACCATGGCCGCCGCGCTCGGTGCCCTCACCTTCGGCCACGTGCAGTTCTCGGTGACCACCTCGATCATCATCGGGAGCGTCCCGGCGGTCCTGGTGGGTGCGTTCCTGTCGTCCCGGGCCCCCGACCGGCACATCCGCCCGGCCATCACCTTCGTGATCTTCGCCTCGGGACTCAAGTACATCGGCGTCGGCACGACCGCCCTCGGCTGGGTGCTGTGCGCCACCCTGCTGGGAGCCGTCCTGATCTGGCTGGCCTACCTGCGGCCGTGGCGGGCCGGCGTGGACACGCTGGGCGGGGGCGTCCCGGTCGAGTCACCGGTGGAGCGATCGCTCGACGGCGTGGGATCGGGGTCGGCCCTGTCGGAATGACCGGGCGGGACGGGGCGGCTCCGGCCCCGGTCAGTCGACGGGTTCGGCCGCATCGACCCGGGGCGGCAGGTTCGTGGCTTCCTTCACGAACCGGTTGGCCAGCTGCCGGGACACCCCGAAGATCTCGCTGATCTGGATCACGCTCAAGCCCTGGTCGAGTGCGGCGGCGGTCACCGACGCCCGGTTCCGACGGCGGCTCTGCTCGAACTCGGTGAGGATGCGCGTCAGGTCCCGGCTCCGGTCCGCCGACGAGGCCACCCGGGTCGACTCCGACGGGGTCGCACCGCCGCGCAGCCGCTCGATGTCCTCAACTAGTTCTGGCAATGACCGGTCGCAAGGGTTCGCCCGTCGATCTCGAAGGAGAGGGCCTGTCGATCCTTGCGGCTCGACCATAGTTTGGCCCAACGCCGATCAGTACAGGACATCGCCATGAGGATCACCCGAAGGTGTCCCAGATGCCGGGAGTGTGACCCGTTGGAGCAGTCAGTCGGCCAGCGCCTTACCAGCCCTCAGTTTCGCGAGAACCTTGCGAACGAGCCGCAGGGCGTGGAACGCGATAGCCCCTGATACGAGGAGGGCAACAGCCGGGTCCAGCCAGTAGCTGCCGCCGGTCGCAACGATCACGGCTCCTACGACGGCGACGGCACCGGCAGCGATGGAGTCCGCCGCAGTGTCGAGCAGGACGGCCCGCAAGTTGAGGTTCCCTCCCTCATCATCATCGTCGTCGTCCTCGTCACCGTCAAGGATCAGCGCTGCGACCAGCATGACTACGGAAGCAATGCCGCTGACCACCAGTACAGGCAGCCCGTGCACTTCGTGGGTCCCGGCGACAAGTCGCTTGAAGGCAACCACGATGACCAGGACGGACAGCACGAGCAGCCAACCGGCATTCACCAGCGCGGCCCATGTCGTAGCTCTTGGATGCCCGTCGGGGCGAGCTGCCGTAGGTGGCAGGGTAGATAGTCGGATTGCGACCAGCGACACTCCAATAGCTGCAGCATCAGCGAGGTAGTCCACTCCCGCTGCCAAAACCCCGAGTGAATGCGCCACGACGCCCACCACGACCAAAGCAACGATGAGCACGAGGTTGAGTGCCAGTACGAGCCAGAGTCTTGTGGTGCGGCTCATTGCTGCCAATTATCCCACTTGGACCCTCGCCCCTTGACTGGAGGCGCTACGTCGCCCTACGAGTACAGTCGTGACCAGATCTCGGGGGGAATGCGCACCAGAGGAATATGCGTCTCCACCAGTCAGGGTCGGGCGACGCCGGAAGACTCAGGGTGCCAGCAGCGTCACCGACCTCGCCCCATGGTCCTGTGCAAGCTGCTCAGGCGTGTACGGGAGCGATACCCACTTCTTCCGTGAGTACAGGGTCGTCATGTTGTCGTACCAGGGCGACGTCGGGTCCGTCGCCTGGGAGTACGTGAGAATCCCCTGGGCCTCCGGGCCGGCGGGGGTAAGTTCGGTGGTCATCACCATGGACGAGCCGTCATAGACCTCACCGTAGGATGCGGCATTGAGAGGCCCGCCCTGGCCATCAGCTGCGTAGATGGCATTGAAGCACCCCGTGTCGCACCCCGGGATCGGGATGCGAACCCCGCGACGGGTGACGTGCTGCACCTCGCCGTACGTGGCATCCAGCGGGACGTGATGGGACTGAAGGTTCACCACGGCATTGGCAAGTGCGGTGAGGACGGCCGCGTTGGTGGTGTTGAGCTGCGCAGGTGTCGTGAGTGGCCGGGCCGGGTCGAACGAGTCGGACCAGAACCCCTTCGACGGCGCATAGGACGACCACTCCGAATACAGCCAACCACCACTTGCATCGAGATTGCCGGTCTTGTCGTACCCGGCAAGTGCCGTGCAGGCCGCAGCGAGGTCGACCGTCACTCCCGCCGACGACTTCGCCGTCGGCGTGGCTCGACAAACTTGCACGAGGGAGGCCAGGACGAGTTGCGATTCGAGGGATTGGTTGCTCTCCCACATCGCCTGGAGGGTCCCTATCGTGAACTTCGGCGGCCCGAGTCCGTCGGTGCCTGCCACCCGCTGGACGATCATCTGGTTCCCGAGCCGCGTCCTGAGGCCCTGTTCGACATTGATGTCACCGATGATCGGCGAGTACGCAGGGAACGGTGCGCTCGGGTTGGCCAACCAGTACGAGTCGTTCGAGTTCTCGACGTAGTCCGTCCTGACCGTGTGCGGTTCACTTGAGGCGCTGAAGATCCCCGGCACCGGGGTGCCGGGATCAGTCGCCCAAGCGCACGACGAACGGGAACCGTCGAGGGTGATGACCCCGCTCACGGTGAAGACGAGTTGCGCGAGCCCGGTCGGCATGCACGTCGTGATCAGCGAATGCGGCACGTTCGGCGTGTTCCCAACATCCCCGTACAGCACATGTCCGGTGTCGTCGGAGGCAATGGTGTTGAACGTGGGGATCGCCAGGTAGTGGGACTCGACCCCGAGTAGGTCCTCAACCGAACTCGACTGGCCCATCTGCAGGTACTGGTTGGCGGCCCGGAAGGCGTCGTTGCCCATGGAGTCGGCGACCGCGTAGGCGGTGGCGCTCGTCCAGTGGTAGCCCGCCTGCCCCACGTCAGCGACGGTGCCCCAGTGTGTCGTGTAGAAGGTGTGTCTGGCGGTGCCGTGACCGGTGTCCACGCTGACGGTGACACGGCCCATCTTCTGGGGCGCCCCGTCCAGGTAGTAGCTGGTCGGGTCACCGGGGACCAGCTTCAACTGATAGAAGGTGAAACGGAAGCTGGTGGACACGGTGTGCGTCCAGGCCAGGTGCTGATTGAACCCGATCCCGATCAACGGGAATCCTTCGAGCGTTCCGCCTTCGACGTCGTACTGCCCCGGGACAGTGAGCTGGGCCATCCAGAACCGCTCGGTGCCCCTCCACGGGAAGTGTGGATTGGTGAGCAACATGCCATCACCGACAGCAGTGTCTTGGGAGCCGATGCCGATGCCGTTCGACCCCAGCGTGTCGTTTCCGTTGGATCCGAACGCCGCGACCAAGGTCGCAGCCTGAGGGGCTCCCAGAGCGGACGACCCAGTAGCCGTCGTGGACGGCGAGCTCGTCGGTGCCGGCACCTTGGGCGGGGCTGCCTTGACCTCGAGGGAGATGAACTGTGCGCTCGACGCCTCGATCACCACCTGGTAGCCCCTCAGGAACATGTCCGACAGGGTGATCGGACGGACCCATGGCTTGCCCGCGCACGTCGGATCCTTGAGCTTGCCGGACCCCAAGTACGCGTTGTATCCGGCGATGAAGCCGTTGTAGACCGACAGGACCTGAGGAAGGGGCCCCAGCGGAGGGGCCTGATGCAACTCCCTGGCCTGGACATTGCTTGACTTCACCGACTGCCAGAAGAAGTCCGAATTGAGGTTGGTGTCATCGGCCCCGGCCGAGTAGTTGAGGCTCAAGTTGTTCGGCCCGAAGTACTTCGATCGCTGGGCGTTCACGGTGACGAAGTCCTGCGCGAGTGTGCAGAAGTTGTCCTGGGAGAACGCCGATGCCTCCCCGTATCCCAGTGCCGTGAAATTGGGAGCCGTGATGTGCGGGATACCGGAGCTGTCACGCGTGATCGTCACCGTGCTCGAGAGAGTCTGATTCGTCGAACTCGACGATGTGCTCGAGGTCGAACAACCGGCCATCACGGCGGAGAGTGCGACTGCGGCGACAAACACCCTGACCATTCGCGTGCCTCTCATGCTTCGAGGGTAGCCGCATGCGTGAACCGGATGAGGATGGGTACTTGGCCGGATAGCCAACGGACCATCCCACTCACGACGGTCGGTGGCCGTTCGCGAGTGGCAAGCACCCGACGCTGGATAACGCGCCCACAGCCGGCGTTGTGGGGCTTCTGCCGCATATTCGATTGGATGCATGTTCCAACAATGGCAGTGGCGTTCCCGTTGCCGTGAGGTCCGACCCGGTCAGGTGATCTCTGCGAGCAGAGTGCGGACGCGATCGTCGATGTCATCAACGATTGGTCGGACGACATCCACCGGCTTGCCCGCTGGATCTTCGAGCTCCCAGTCGAGATACCGCTTGCCCGGGTAGACGGGGCAGGTGTCCCCACAGCCCATGGTGACGATGACGTCGGACTCCCTGGCCAATTCGTCGGTGAGTGGTTTGGGGAACTCCCGAGTCGGATCGAGGCCCCGCTCTCCCAGGATGGCGACCACCGACGGATTGAGCTGGTCAGCTGGCTCCGACCCGGCCGAGCGCACGTCGATGCGGCCCTCGGCGTAGTGGTCGAGCAGCACTCGTGCAGCGAGGCTTCGTCCCGAGTTGTGAATGCAGAGGAACAGGACCACCGGCTTGTCGCTCACTAGGCACCCTTCAAGGAGGGTCGCGTGGACGGGGACGGGTAGCGGCCTCTCGCCCAGAGGGACACGTAGACCAGTCCCACGAGGACCGGGACCTCGATCAACGGACCGACAACGCCGGCGAGCGCCTCGCCACTTGTCACGCCGAACACCCCGATGGCCACCGCGATGGCGAGCTCGAAGTTGTTGCCCGCCGCCGTGAACGACAGGGTGGCGGTCCGCTCATAGGGCAGGCCGATCGCCCGGCCGTAGGCGAACGTGCCGAACCACATGATGGCGAAGTAGGCCAGTAGCGGAAGGGCGATGCGGGCCACGTCCGCCGGATGCGACGTGATCGTGTGGCCCTGGAGGGCGAACAGGATGACGATCGTGTACAGCAGCCCGTAGAGGGCGAATGGGGCGATGCGGGGGATGAGCTTTGTCTCATACCACTCCCGCCCCCGTCGCCGCTCGCCGATGGTCCGGGTGAGGTAGCCCGCCACCAAGGGAATGCCAAGGAAGATGGCGACGGTCTCCGCTATCCGCCAGACCGACAGTTCGAGCCCAACGGTGTGCAGGCCGAGCCAGCCGGGCAGCACCTTCAGGTAGAAGTAGCCGAGCAGAGCGAAGGCCACGACCTGGAACAGCGAGTTGAGCGCTACCAGCACTGCGGCGGCTTCCCGGTCCCCGCAGGCCAGGTCGTTCCAGATGAGGACCATGGCGATGCAGCGGGCCAGGCCCACGATGATGAGCCCGGTGCGGTAGGTCGGCAGGTCGGGCAGCATCAGCCACGCCAGAGTGAACATGACCAGTGGCCCGATCACCCAGTTGATGACCAATGATGACACCAACATTCGCCGGTCCCGGGTGACTGTCCCCAGCTCGTCGTAGCGCACCTTGGCCAGCACCGGGTACATCATCACCAGGAGCCCGATGAAGATTGGTAGCGACGTCCCTGAGGTGACCTGTACTGCGTTGAGGTGTGTGTTCAGGCTGGGAATCGCCCGACCGAGCACCAGACCGAGTGCCATCGCCAGGATGATCCACACCGGCAGGAACCGGTCGAGGAACGAGAGTCGCGCCACAACCGGTTCGACGTGGTCCGCCTCCACAGCGGGCTGCGCTGAGGACACCTCGCTCATCTGCAACCTCCGTGAGTGCGGGTCTGATCGATCAGCAGCACAAGGCCGAGCCCGCTGTGGCCTCCGCGGACTCGGGCCGGGAGCTGCAACACGCCGACTCGCCAGGCGCGGCCGAACGCAGCTGGCCGGCAGGCATATCGGTATCGGAGAGGACCGTGTAGATCTCCCACGACTCTCCGCCGGGGCCGTCCACCCACACCTTGTCCTGGACCGCGTAGCAGCACGACGTCTGCTCCTCGAGCGCTGTTGCCAGACCTTCGCCGGCGAGTCGAGCCTGGGCTGCCGTCACGTCGCCGGTCGTGGGTACCTCGACCCCGAGATGATTGAGTGTCCCCGGGGTCTGGTTGGCATCTTCGATGAGGACGAGCTTCAGCGGTGGGTCGGCGATGGCGAAGTTTGCGTAACCCGGGCGGACCTTGGCCGGTTCGGTGGCGAAGAGCTTCGAGTAGAAGGCGATCGCCTCATCGATGTCGGCGACGTTCAAGGCAAGCTGGACACGGGACATGGTCACGTCCTTTGATAGATTGACTGTAGTCGATCCTACCGAATACATCGATGGAAGTCAATACAAGGAAGTGCAAGATGCCTATGAGTGACCCAGTCGTCGACGCGACGGAACCGGCACTGTGTTGCGCCTCTGTCATCGAGACTCCCCTCACCCACGCGGACGCGGCCAGCCTGGCCCACGTGCTGGCCGCGCTGGCAGACCCGATCCGGCTCCAGCTGTTCTCGATCGTTGCGGCCCAAGGTGAGGTCTGTTCATGTGACCTCGAAGCACCCCTCGGTCGGAGTCAGCCGACCATCTCGCACCACACCAAGTTGTTGGTCGAAGCGGGGCTCATCGTGGGCGAGAAGCGCGGTCGCTGGGTGTGGTGGCGGATCGAGCCGGGCCGCCTGGCCGATGTGCGGAGGGCACTCGGAGGCTGACGGCGCGAGCGGCTCACGCAATCATCGCCGCGCGCGTTCCCGGTCCTGGGCTGCGTATCCCCAAGCCGGTATGGGATACCCAAGCTGGACCTACTGGCAAACTGAGCCGACCTCGCTCCCGAAGAAGACAACACTCAGGTCCCCAATGGTGGCCGAAGCAGCGTGGCTCAGTTTCCCTGATGGGCATGACGCTGCAGCTCCCAAGTCACTCCAGCACTTCCCGAGCTCCTCTTGGGAAACTAGACCAAGAGTCCGCACTCAGTAAGAAACTCATCAAGGGCCACCACCCAGCTGTCCCAATATGGGCGCCGATGATCACTGCCTATGGCTACGATCAAGTGGCGACGGAAGTCCTCCCATTGTCGACCGGTACCTTGGACAGAGAGGACGGCCAAGGCATGCGCTCGAGCTTGCCAGGGTGCATCGAAGACCGGGGTCCCGTTGGACCGAGGCACAGTAGGTTCGGCGAATCCTTCATCGAGTATGTGAGCCTCCGTCACAGCTGGGCCACGCCGATCATCGCGTCCCTGGTCACCAGCCCAGCGAGATCTTCCTCGGACAGCCCGGTGCTTCCTTCGGGTCGCATGGGCAGCACGAGGTAGCGGATCTCCGCAGACGAGTCCCAAACCCGGATCTCTCGCTCTTCGGGCACAGTGCAGCCCATCTCCTTCAGGAGGACTCTCGGCTCACGTACCATGCGAGATCTGTACGGCGGACTCTTGTACCAGTTGGGTGGGAGCCCCAAGACGGGCCATGGATAGCACGAGCACAAGGTGCATACAACGACGTTGTGCACGGCAGGGGTGTTCTCCACTACCACCATGTGGTCACCCTCGGGACCTGAGAAGCCCAACTCGGCAATGGCAGCCGTGCCGTCGGCCAGGAGTCGCTCTCGGTAGGTGGCGTCGACCCAGGCACGGGCAACCACCTTGGCACCGTTCATTGGTCCCACAGCATGCTCGTAGTGCTCGACCACGGTATCGAGTGCGGCGGGATCGATGATCCCCTTGTCGACCAACAGTGACTCAAGTGCCACGACGCGGTCCTCGACGGGTGTGGTGGGCAGTGAATGGTGGTGTCCTTCACCCACGGGAAGGCGCCTCCTTAGGCTCGAGGTAGCTCTGCCAGAGATCCACATGCACGGGGTCGCCTGGCGAGCCCCAGAGGTCGATGGCCTCAAAGCGGACGGAGTAGGTCGGCTCCCGGCGTTGACGATCGCAGTGATATTCCACATCGGGGATCGAGAACACGCCGTCGAGACGGACGACGACGCCGGGCTTGCCCTGGACATATCGGGGAGCTCGGGTATGGCCGAGCGGATGCCACTCCCGCGCCCGCACCGCCTCGCCGACCTCGTAGCGGTGGACCTCCACCGAAGGGCCCGGATCTTCGAGTCTTGGGGCCCGCACCGGCCGGGCCACCGGATACGGAGCTCCGAGCCGCTCGTCGAGCTCCTCTTGGGAAATCAGACCGCCCTCCACCAGGCCGGTGGCCGTGGCGGTCAGCCAGTGATCGTAGTAGGGCGAGGCCAGATACCACACCGGGTCCATCCGCTCGATCGCGTGCCGGAACCGCCCGTTCAGGTGCCCAGCCATCATGGAGGAGATTGTGAGTCGGTACGCCACGCGTTCCCAGTCGGCATGAAAGACAGGCTCGTCCGTCTCCATCTCGACCGGGCCGAATCCCTGTATCCCGCCGAGGTCGTGCACACCATCCACGCCCACATCTGACCACGCTTTCTCGCTGCGTGCATGACGAAACCTGGCATACGGCCAGGGCGACGCCTATGCCGCCCCAGCGGCGCCCGGAAGTGCCGGTCGACGGCAGTTCGCGGATCGTAAGTAGGGAGTGGTTGACGTGTCCCACCGAGCCGGCGGTATGGAGCACCATGGACTGTCCGTGAATTGAGATCAGCCGAATTGAACCGGCGAACCAACCATGAGTCTCGTAGAACGCAGTCGATCGACCGGAATCTCGCACGCCGAGTTCGACGAGTGAGAAGTTAGCCGTGCCCGACCGACACTTCCGAAGCCACTGGGATCACCATGGAGGCGGTGGACGGTCCTAGAAAGGCCGTGCATGTCAAGGGTCCCCGCTTCCAGCCGACGAGCAGAGCCCGTGCACCAGCATCTCAACGGATCGCGAGTTCCCCTCGGGTCACTACTGCTAGTTCTGACTCCCGTTGTCGTGGACCAGGGTCGCGTCCGGAATGCACCCGCTGGCCGGGGCATTGGCCGTGAGTTCGACGTCGTCACCCAGGGCGATGGTTGCGCCGGGGCCGCCGTCATTGACGATGGTGGCGGCACCGAGCGCGAAGGTCACCGGACTGGGGCAACCACCCAGGAAGGCCCGTGCAGCATCGCTTCCGTCCGTGACAGCGACGGTCATCGTCGTCCCATCGGTGGCGGTGACCTTGCCCTGGAACTCGAGCGAGGCGCTGGTCACGTTGCCGTCCTGGCAGTCCGAGTTCTCGCTGTCCTGGGAGTCCTGACCGACCACCGTGACCGGGCTACCGGTAGTGCCGCAATCGACCTGGTCAGAGCCCTTCCCCCCATCGATGATGTCAGAGCCCGAACCGGCTTCGATGACATCGTTGCCCTGGTCGCCGTTCAAAGTATCGGTTCCCGTGCCGCCGACCAAGGTGTCGTTGCCCTGGTCGCCGTTGAGGACATCACTTCCGGAACCGGCTTCGAGGGTGTCGTTGCCCTGGTCACCGTTGAGGGTGTCGGTGCCAGAGCCCCCGACCAGATTGTCATTGCCCTGGTTGCCGTTGAGGGTGTCGGCGCCCGAACCGGCGTCGAGGGTGTCGGCGCCCGGGCCGCCGTTGAGCGTGTCATCGCCGGCATTGCTCACCAGGGTGTCATTGCCCTGGTCCCCGTTGAGGGTGTCGGTGGCGCCCTGGGTGGTGGATCCCACCAGCCTGTCGTTGCCCTTGCCACCGATGAGGACGATGGCGCCACCTCCTACCGCTGTAAGGGTGTCGTTCCCTCCGAGCCCGCAGACGACGTCACCGGCATGGCCCACCAGGTTGTCGTTGCCCGCCGTGCCGACCACTGTGCAGGTGTAGCCGTCCTGGACTACCGCCTTGTGCGTGACTAGAGCCTTGTGCGTGCGCACGCCTTGAGCACTCGCAGCACTGGCTCCGACGACTCCCATGGTCCAGACGAGTCCGAGCGTTGCCGCCGAGACTGCGAACGTCCTTGCGAAAGGTCGATGCATAGTCAGGTCCCCCGTAGTCGTTGATGACATCTTCACCCGTCGCGATGAGTATGAACGCCGGGTTCGGTGCTGTCCATCGGAATGGGACGAATGAGAATGCTCACACGAAGAGTGTGACCCCTGACGGCCATGGGCGTGACCTCATGCCCCGAAGGCCAGGTGGTGTTGGCTGGAACCGCGCAGGTGTCCCGCTCGTGCCGGAGTGTGGCAGTTCGCGGGTGGCAAGCACCGGCCTGTCGATAGTCGCCGCTGACCCGGCGATCTGGGGCTAGGGACAGAACGGTGTACCTGCAAGTCTCAGTCGGGGAAGTCGATGCCCGTTGCGCCTCCGGACTTGAGGCACGACTCCAACTGACGAATCTGGCCTTGGTCCCGACTGGATGTCAGGACATGTGGCCCGTATAGGTCGGTCACCTTGGGATCAACCGATGTGACGACAGGAAGATCGGCACATCGGTCAAGAGCCTTCTCGATCACCGCCTGGGAAGTCCCCTGAGGAAAACTGACCTGGTACACCCACGGGGCGGAACACTGGCCGCCGCACGCGTGGGTCGCTATGAACAGCAGTGCAGCGATGAGGAACACGGCTACGGACGTCACAGCCAGGAGCACTGCGGCCACGGCCGTGATCCGGCGTTTCGCTCTCGCGTCCGCATCGGTCACGGAGCAAGCATGTCATGGCCCTCTCCCGCCGTTATTGGGGACACCTCAGCGGATCGTCATGGCCCGCCGTTGAACTGATAGCCGATCGGACAGTCCCCGGTTCCGCTCGTAGTTCCCGTGAACATCCACCATTGGCCGGTGAGATGGCGAGAACACTCGTCCGGAAACGTCGCCCCTCCGAGGTTGGTGTAGCCGAGGCCACGAATGGGTCCCCTCGTGGCCGTGTACCGGACCACGCTTCCCTCAGGTGTGGAGAGTGCGCACTGACGATAGTGCGCTGCGAGCGGTCCTACGTTTCCGGTCAGGTGCGTCGAGCACTGTTCTGGGACCACACCAAAGGTATTCCGAGGTGCCGTGGCGGGCGGAAGTAGTGCTGCCTGCGCCTGGGCAGTGGCGTTCGACCCCCAGACGACTGCTGCGGGCATGGAGAACTCAAACGTCCACACAGACGCGACAATGGTTAATCCAATCGCCGTCATCGCTGTCGCAATGCTGCCCGTGACAATCCAAATGGCCAGCGCAACGATCGAGCCAATCCCGAAGACGATCAGCGTAGGAATGGCGAGCGATCCGCCAGGGTCGGGCAGGACCCACCCGAGGTAGCCCAAGACAACAGCGATCAGCAGCAGAAGCGCTGCGGTCATGGCTGCTGGGACATGAAGACGGCCGCTGCTTGCCAACTTCACGTCATCGGACAGAACGACCACCTTGCAAGCGTATGACAGGAAGTTTCACGGTGAGGGGTGCCCCACTCGTGCCGGTAGGGGACAGGGGGATATCTGCTTGCGGACTACTCCAATCGACCCGTGCGTCTCGCCCACGCCTCAACATCTGGCCAATTCCACACCATGCCCATCCTGAGAGTCGCGACTGGCGCAGGAAAGTCCGCGTGGCGACGACGCCAATCGTGAACTGTTTGAGGTAGGGCCAGGCCAAGTCGGGAAGCGATCTCTGCTGCTCCCACCAACTGGCTGATCTCGACCCTTCTAGTCATCGCCTAGCACCTTAGAACGAAGGTGTCACGGACCTGTGTTGACTGCGATCGTATGCAGTTGTATGCTGACTATGATCAAATGCAGTGGCCCCGGCGGGTGCGTCAACACCCCCGGGGCCGTGGCCGAGACCCTCTGGAGGTCCCGACGTGACTGATGGTACGAGACGCGCCCCGTCGGTGGGTGGCAACTCCGAGTTCAAGGATCTGGCAACCAGCTTTCGCCCTCGCGGGGTCGATGAGGCGACCTGGAGGTCGATCCGTCCGTTCGTCCTGTGCTGCGTCGAGCAACTGCCACCTCGAGGTTGGCCGAGCACCAGCCGCACCCTTCGGGTGCTGTCCCAGTTAGCCGCATGGGCGCTTGGAGAGGGCATGGCCCTCGATGCCGAGTTGCTTCTCGATCCGGACACCGTTGAACGCTTCGTTTCCCAGGGCCTGACCGGAGATCCCTCGCGGGCCACCTACCGAGCCGTGTTGCGAAGAGTCGGGCCCCTGCTCACCACCCGAGCGCCCTGGGAGCCCCGTCCCGTCCCGATGGCCCGCCGACAAGTTGCTCGGCCATACACGAGGTCGGAGATCGAGACCCTGATCGACGACGCCCGGCATCAGACCCTGATATTGCATCCGCGCTGGTCACGGCCGTGTGATTGACGCGGAAAGTGCTCCTCTGCCTGGGACGATGTAGGTACTAACGCCACACCGAT
>Ga0209048_10003388_pt1 | contig 15480 bp, 16 predicted proteins | sample FrelakmetCRP12CR_FD_187146 | JGI IMG/M metagenome (GOLD analysis project Ga0209048, IMG submission 187146) | Freshwater lake sediment microbial communities from the University of Notre Dame, USA, for methane emissions studies - CRP12 CR (SPAdes)... | ecosystem: Environmental > Aquatic >... | reverse complement strand
CGGCTACGACGTCTCGCCCGGGATCCTCCTGCCCCTCCTCGGCGCGATCCTCGCGCTCCTCGGGCTCGAGGCGTCCGCCCTCTGGAGGGCCCCTAGGTGACGACCGTCACGGCGCTGCTGACGAACAGGGCCTACGGCTACCCGACACGCGGCGCTCGGCGTCGCAGGAAGCCGACGATCCTGGCCTGCCTGCACCAGACCAGCAACGCCACGGCGACCGCGATCGGGGAGCGCAACTACGCCAATCGGGCCGGCTCCGCCGGACCGTCGGCCACGGCGTATGTCGACCGCGACGGCACGATCATCCGCGCGATCGACCCCGTTGCCTACGCGGCCTGGAGCCAGGGCGACGTCGCCTCCCCGAACACCAAGATCCCGACGATCGCCGCCGCCGTCGCGTCGGGCGTGAACATGAACGAGTGGGTGCACGAGTCGATCGAGTGCTCGGGCACGGGGTCCGAACCCTTCAGGGACGCCCAGTTCGAAAGCGTGGCCCAGTTGGTCGCCGCGGCGTCGCACGCGCTCGGCCTGCCGATCAACCGCAGCCGTCAAGGCGGACGCGGCTGCCCGGGTGGCGCGGGCAGGCCGGGCGAAGTGGCGGGCGGATCGCCGGGACGGTTTCCATGACGGGATCGTGGCGTCCCGTCGTGACAGGTCGGATGGCGCATCAAGCGCGCCGATTCCCACGCAGATAAAACAGGGCTTGGCGCGCCCGACAGGATTCGAACCTGCGACCTTCGGCTCCGGAGGCCGACGCTCTATCCGCTGAGCTACAGGCGCGCGATCGGGCACCGGTGCGGCGCCGCGAGGCGGGATTGTACTCCCTCCGGCGGCCGGAGTACCCGGAAACGTCGAAGCGGCTCCCGAAGGAGCCGCTTCGAATGCTGTCCCGGTGAAGGGTCGATCGGTTACCCGATCGTCTTCTGCCGCGTTACAAGGGCATCTATCACGCCGGCTGCACCGACTACCCTAACCCTACCTACCCATGACCCCGTAACTGGGGCAGCAGCATCGCTTGCGCGACGGCCTCTACTGTACCCTGTCGCGACGCTCACGCCAAGGGTTTTTGTTGGCGCGCGCATTAATATCTCGCAACATTCGCGCCGTCTGGCCTGCGAAGGTTGCGATTCGAGAGCGCGCTGCCACCGCTCTCGCCCCGGCGACCGCGGGATGGTCGGCCGCGGATCAGGCCTCCTCGATCGTCACCGAGGTCATCGCGACGGGCGCATCCGGATAGTCGCGGCTGTTGCGCGGCGCCGCCGCGATCGCATCGACCACGTCCATGCCGGTCAGCACCTGGCCGAAGCGGGTGTAATTCCTGGGCAGCTTCCCGCGCAGGTCCTGGTGGCAGATGAAGAATTGCGACCCGTTCGTGTTCGGACCGGCGTTCGCCATCGCCAGCGCGCCACGGTGGTACTCGCCGGTGAACGGCTCGTCCTCGAACTTGTGGCCTGGCCCGCCGGTGCCCACGCGGCCGGCATTGCGGATCTGGCCCTTCTCGTCCACGCGGCCGAACTCGCCGTCGCCGCCCTGGACCACGAATCCCGGAATGACGCGGTGGAAGATCACGCCGTCGTAGAAGCCCCGCTTCGCGAGCTTGATGAAGTTGGCGGCCGCCTTGGGGGTGCCCACATCGTCGAGCTCGACGACAATCTGGCCCTTGGTGGTCTCGATGGTTGCCTTTGTCATGGGTACTCCTCTGGACGTTGGGGGTGGCTCGTGGGGGTCACAGAATCCGCCGGCAAGGCCGTCAGGGGCGCGTCACGGCGGCCTTCGTGATGGGCAACGGGACGAGCGCCGCATTGTCCGGCTCACCCGAGTTGGGCATCGCGCCGATCGCATCCACGGCATCCATCCCCGAGGTCACCTGGCCCATGATCGCGTACGTGTTGGCGGCCGCCAGCGCGCCGGCGGCCTGGTCGTCCAGGACGATGAAGAACTGCGAGCCCTCGGAGTTGGGCAGACTCGAGCGCGCCATCGCGACGGTCCCGCGCTTGTATGGCGTGGTCACCGGGTCGTCCGTGATCGTGTAGCCGGGTCCGCCTCTCCCAACCTGCGTCGCGTCCACGTTCGGCGCCCGGCCGAACTGGCCGTCACCGCCCTGGATGACGAAGCCGGGCACCAGCCGATGGAATACGACGCCGTCGTAGAAGCCGCAGGCGGCGAGCGCGACAAAGTTGCCGGTCGCGTTCGGGGCCAGCGAGCCGGTTACCTTGATCACGATGTCTCCCTTCGCGGTTGCGAAGGTGACCGTCGCGGTATCGGCCGCGGCCATGGGCGCCGGCGCGCTCGTTGGGCAGCCGGTCGAGCCCGTGCCGGTGCTGGCCGCAGCGCTCGTGGCGGGGCTGGGCGCGTGCGATGGCACCGATGTGGCACCCCCGGAACACGCGCCGAGCAGGAGCGCCACGACCCCGGCCAGGGCGACGGGGCGGCGAAGCGATCGGACGGTCATGCGGCGGCCTCCATGGCGGCGGGGAACTCGATGCGGCCGGAGAGGAGGACCTCTCCGAGGATGATGCCGGCGACGCCGGCGTCCCGAAGTCGACGAATGCCCGCGAGGTCGGTGATCCCGCCGGCGACCAGGACCTCCACGTCAAGGTCGCGCACGAGGCGCTCGACGAACGCGGGATCGGGCGCGCCGCCGCCGTGCGAGAGCACGAACCGCCGCACGCCCAGGCTCACGAGCTCGGATGTGAGGTCGTCCAGGCTCGGCCGGTGCTGGCGCTTCCACGGGTATTCTGCGAAACGCTCCGGGCGCGGATCCAGCCCGATCGCCAGCCAGTCCCCGGCCACGTCCACGCACGCGCGCAGGGTCGCATGATCGTCGGCGACGCCCATCGCCAGCAGGACGCGCGTGGCGCCGGCGGCGAATGCGAGCCGGATGTTGTCCGCGCCCTCCATCCCGCCCGCGAGCTGGAGCGGCACGCCGACCCGTCCCGCGACCCGCCCCACGGCCTCCAGGTTGACCGGCCGGCCCAGTTGGGCGCCATCGAAGTCGACGAGGTGGATCGACCGGGCTCCGAGCGCCACGAACCGCTCCGCGATCACCTCGGGCCGGTCGCTGGGAGCGCCGATCCCGGCCGCGACGCCGGGCCAGTGGACGATTCGCGAGCGGCCGGCGGCAAGGTCGATCGAGGGAATGATGAGCACGCGCTGCCCGCTCAGGCGCCGGCCCGCGGCGCCGCGGCACCGGCCGCGCTGCCGGCCGTCTCCGCGAGGGCGTCCCGGACCGCCGCGAGCGTGGCATCGATATCACCGGCGGTGATCCCGTAATGGGTGACGGCCCGAACCGTCCCGTGCGGGTACGGGACCATGAGCACCCCGCGCGTCTCGAGCGCGTCGAGGAAGGCGGCCCGGTCGCGGGCCACCCGGAAGATCACGAAGTTCGTCCGGGCGCGGCCAGGGTCCAGGCGGCCCGGTGCCGGCTGCGCGGCCCCGCCCGGCGATTCGATGCCAGCCATGTCCGCCAGCCCCTCGGCCAGGCGCCGGGCGTTCGCGTGGTCATCGGCGAGGCGCGCGATCATCCCGTCGGGTCCGTCGGAGAGGGCGAGGAGGCCGGGCGCGGCGAGCACGCCCACCTGGCGCATGCCGCCGCCCAGGAGCTTGCGGGCGCGCCGGGCGCGCCAGATGTACGCGCGCGACCCCACAACCAGCGAGCCGATCGGGCAGGCAAGCCCTTTGCTGAGGCAGAACGTAACAGAATCAGCCGGGCCGGCGAGCACGGCGGGATCCACGCCCAGCGCCACGACCGCGTTGAAGAAACGGGCGCCATCCACGTGGAGGGGCACGCCATGCGCATGGGCCACGTCCGCGATCGCCTGCGTGTACGCGACGCCCAGGGGTTGGCCCATCGAGTGGGCGTGGGTGTTCTCGATCGCCACGAGGCCGCTGATCGGCTCATGCGGGTCGTCCGGGTCGCGGAATGACTCCGCAACGAGGTCCAGGTCCAGTGTCCCGTCGGGGCGGTCCGGCAGGGCCCAGATGCTCGTCCCGACGACCACGGCATGGCCGGCGGCCTCGTCCATGACGAGATGGCTCTCGGCGCTTGCGATGGTCTCCTGGCCGCGGCCAAGGTGCGCCAGCTGCGCCACGAGGTTGCCCATGGTGCCCGATGCGACGAAGAGGCCGGCCTCCTTCCCGAGCAGCGCGGCCGCGCGCTCCTCGAGCGCATTGACGGTCGGGTCGTCGCTGAAGACGTCGTCGCCGACAACCGCCTCCGCCATCGCGCGCCGCATGGCGGGCGTCGGGTGCGTCACAGTGTCGGAGCGCAGGTCGATCCGGGGCATGGTCCGCCGAGGATATCGCGGCTCGGGCGAAGGCGCGCCCGCGGGCGCCCGTGGCTCACCCCGAGGCCACGCGACAATCTCCCGCGCACCGCGCTTCGGGGCCCGGGAGCGGCGCGAAAGCGGCAGCATCGCCCAGCCTCTGCTACCATCGCCCGGCCGTGGACCCGTGGTGTAGCGGCCCAACATGCCTGCCTGTCACGCAGGAGATCGCCGGTTCGAATCCGGTCGGGTCCGCCATCAACCGCGCTGCTCTACGCCCCGCCGTACGCCCCGCCGTCGTGTGCGGGGCGTCCTGATTCTCCTGATTGCCGCCGGGCAGCGCCCGCAGGCTGCGGCCGTCAGTCCAGCCCGTCGAAGAGGTCTGCCTCCGGGAAATGCGTCGTCACGCGTGACCCGCGCAGGATGAACGTCTCCTCGCCCATCATCTCCGCGAGGGCGTCCGGCCCCATCGCCAGCAACGGGCTCTGGGTCGAGAGCTGGGTCCGGTGGGCCAGGAGCGCCGACCAGCGCTGCGACGTGAACCGGGCACAGTCCACGCGCGTCGTGATCTCCTCGTCATCGACGGTGGAGCGCCGCATGAACGTTTCCCACGCCGCCACCGCCGCCTCGTCCGCCGGCTCCGGCCGCGACCAGAAGGAGCGCACGCCCGCGGCTTCCATTCGGGCCGCCATCGCCTCGCGTCGGGCGCGTCCCGTGGCCTGCTCGTAGAGCTTTGCCGGCGCCCACGGGTCCAGGCCGCCATCCGCGTGCGCGGGCCCGGTCCCGCCGTGCTCCGGGGCCAGCTGCTCCGGGTACCATTCGGGGTCACCCGCCCGGTAGAAGGCGCCGACCGCGATGCGGTGGGCGTTCACGTGATCAGGGTGCCCGTAGCCGCCGAAGCTGTTGTACCCCGTGATCACGTCGGGCCGGTAGCGGCGGACCATCCAGACCAGCCGCCCGATCGCCTCGTCGCGGTCCGCCTGCCAGAAGCTCCGCGGGTCGCGGTTGCCCGGCTCGCCCATCATCCCGGAGTCGCGATAGCCCAGGTTCTCCCATTCAGTCACGCCAAGCGCACCCATCGCCGCCTCCAGCTCCCCGGCCCGGATCTCGCCGAGGCGCCGGTGGTTCGCGGGCGTATCGAGCTCTGGGTCCACGATCTCGCCGAGCTCGCCGCGCGTGCAGGTCACCAGGACCACGCGGTGGCTGTCCGCGACTGCCTTCGCCATCACGCCGCCGGTCCCGATCGTCTCGTCGTCGGGATGGGCGTGGACGGTCATGAGGGTCCGTTGGCCGGCGGGGGGCGGGGTCGCGGGTGTCGTCTCCATCCACGCATGCTACCTGCGAAGCGTCGATTGGTCGGCCGGCGCTCCCTCGTGCCGGCCGGCGTGCTCCCGGCGCCGTACCATCGCCGCGATGACAGCGCCACCCTCCATGCCGGGTCGACGCGTGCGTGGCTCGCCAACGCCGGCCTCATCGGCCGGACCCGACATCCGCACTGGGGTTGCGGCCCGGGCACCGTCCCGCGGGGCTGCGCTCGACCTGCTGGCCGCCGCTGCACTGTGGGGCGGCATGTACGTGGTCTCGGCCGGGACGTTCGACGCGATCCCGCCGCTGACGCTGGGCGTGCTCCGACTCATCATCGGGGTCGCCGTGCTCGCTGCCGTCTTCCGGGGAAGGCTGGGCCTGGCCGCCGCACCGCGGCGCCGCATGGTCGCGGCCGGCGTGGTCGTGGCGGTCACGATGGTCATGCAGTTCGTCGGGACCAGCCTCACGGGAGGCGCGGAAGGTGCGCTGCTCACGACCACGACGCCCGTCTTCGTGCTCGTCTTCGGCGTGCTCCTGGAAGGCGAGCGGGTCCGCCGGATTGCCTGGGCCGGCTGTGTCGTCGCCCTCGCCGGGGTCGCGGTGCTCGCGGCTCGAAGCGGGGGCATTGGGGGGTCCACTGGCGTGGAGGTGGCCCTGCCCGCCGGAGTCACGATTCCCCGGGCGCTCCTGGGTGACCTCCTGCTCGTCGCGTCGGCCGCCACGTGGGCGCTCTTCAGCAGCGTGGGGCGGCCGCTGGTCGCCGCGGTCGGGGCATTCCGGGCGATCCTCGGCGCGAGCGCCGTCGCGATCGTCCTGTTGCTGCCGTTCGTCCCGCTCGAGCTCGCCGGCCGGACGCTCCCGCCGGTCACCCCGGTCACCGTGGCGGCGGTCCTCTACCTGGGGATCGGCGCCACCGCGATCGCCTGGTCGCTCTGGTACCGCGGCTACGCGGCGGCACCGCCGGCGGTGGCCGCCGCCGCGTTCTTCGCGCAGCCGCTGGTCGGCGCCGCCCTCGGCGTGCTGATCCTCGGGGAAGTGCTGGGCCCGGCATTCCTTGGAGGCGCGGCGCTCATCGCGGTTGGCGTCCTGGGGATCGCCGCGGCCACCCGCGAGCGTCGCGAGGCGCCGGAGTAGGGCCCCAGCGCGGACGCGCTCCCGGGCCGCGCACGGACGCGACGCCGGTACCGCGCCTCGGCCGCGCCGGGGCCGCCACGACGATCCCGCCGAACGAACGAACGGGCCGGGGACCCGCCTCGACGGATTCCCGGACCGGGGATGCCGGCTGCGCCCAGGGACGGCGCGCGGTCGGCGTTGTCGATGGGTTGGATCAGTGAGACATCGTGGCGCCGGTGCCGGCCTTGAAGACGCCCACGGCGCCCCGGCCGACGAAGTTGAACGCGTGCGTCACGAAGGCGTAGCTGCCGTTCTCCGGGATCACCAGCTCGACGATCGCCGCCTGGGCCGGCGAGAGGTCCACGGCCTGTGAGCCCCAGCCGTCCGGGTTCCCCTTCAGGAGCGACACCCCCTCCTTGTGGACGGTGTCGAAGATCGTGCCGACGACGTGGAAGGAGCTGTCGATGTTGGGGCCGGCGTCGAGGATGAAGATCCGGATGCGGTCCTTCGCGGCCACGGGGATCGGGTTGTCCTTGTACTGGCTGGCGACGCCGTTGAAGACCACGAAATCCGGTGCGGGCGCGCCTGCAGCGGCCTTCAGGTAGTCGACCGGCTGGCCCTGCGCGCCCAGGTACCACTCGCTCTGGACGAACGCGTACTCGTGGTCCACCTTCGCGAACCCGCCCTTCGGCTCGACGATCACCATCCCGAACATGCCGTTTGCGATGTGCTGGAGCGTGGGCGCGGTCCCGCAGTGGTACATCCAGACACCGGCGTAGTCGGCGGTGAAGGTGTACGTGAACGTGGCGCCCGGCTTGATCTCCACCATCTGGTGGTCCATCGCGGTCTGGCTGGCGTGGAAGTCGATCGAGTGCGACATCTGGCCCTGGTTCGTGAGGTGGACCCGAACGGTGTCGCCCAGGTGCACGCGGATCGCCGGTCCGGGCACGGTCCCGCCGAACGTCCAGGCGTGGACGACGAAGCCCTTCGCGACGGTGATGTCCTTCTCGATGATCGGGAAGTCGACATCGTGAACGCTGCCCGGCAGGAGTGCGGGCGCCTCGGGTGGATAGAGAGTGTATGCGGGAGCGTTGGGGTCGGCGACCGGTGCGGCCGCGGCGGCCGTCGCTCCGCTCATCCCCGGCATGGACGTGGGCGCGGCGCTCGCGGCCGCCGCGGCAGAGGGTGCCGGCGATGCCGGGCCGGCGGCGCCGCCCACGATGGCCGTGGTCTGGCCGCCCGGCGTGCCGACCGGAGCCACCGCATACGTCCACGTGGGGGCGTTGCCGCTGCTGCACGCGGCCAGCGCGAGTCCGAGCGCGAGTCCGAGCCCGGCCCTTCCCAGGTTGCCCTTCATCAAGACGATCCTTCCCGGGCGGGAATGCCCGCCGCCGGTTGGAGCCTCGGCGTGTCGGCCCGGGCGATCGGCCCGTTCGACCGGCGGTCCTTGACCGGGGCTCCGGTCGCCCTAATATAACACCAAGTCAGTTAGTGTTGTCAATGGGTCGCGAGCCGACTCGATCGATGGGCCACGCACGCGGGCGGACGCCGGCCCACGAGCTCGCGCTGACGCGGCCCACACACACGGGCGCCGCGGTCGGGACGTTACTCGCCTTCGGTGCGACCGCGCCCCTCGGTGTCGGGCAGGTGGCCACCCCGGCGCGCGGGCAGCTCGGCCAGGCGCGCCCCAGCCAGCGTCGCGAGGAGCGCGTCCTGGGCCGCGAAGAAGATGTCGTGCACGTCGCAGAAGCCATCGATTCCGCACGGTCCCGCGCGCAGAACGCACGATCGGCGACGACCGTCACCCTCGATCGCCTCCACGACGTCCAGCAGCGAGATCTGGTCGGCGGGCCTGGCGAGCCGGTAGCCGCCGGTCCGCCCGGTCCGGGCGCTGACGAGCCCGGCGGCCGAGAGATCGCCCATCACCTGGGGCAGGAACCGGATCGGAATCGCCATCTCGTCGGCGATGCGGCGGACGGAGAGGAGCCGGCCGGCCGGTGCGCGCGAGAGCGCCAGCATCGCCCGGACTCCGTAGTCGCCCCGTTTCGTCAGCTCCATGCGCACGACAGCGAGTATGGCGCGGCACCGGAGCTGCCGGTTGCCCGGCTGGTAGACTCGCCCGGCTGGGTCCGCGTGGCGGTCGACCGGAGGGCAGGGAGGTTCGAATGGCGGACGAGCGTGAGCGCTGGGTACTGATCCTCGGCGCGTCGAGCGGGATGGGCGAGGCCGCCGGGCTGGCGTTCGCCAGGGCCGGCTACCGGATCGCCGGCGTGCACCTGGACTTCCGGGCCGGCCTCGCGCACGTGGAGGAGGTCAAGGCCGCGATCGTTGCTGCGGGCTCAGAGGCCCTCTTCGTCAACATGAACGCAGCCGATGACGAGAAGCGGGCCGACGCGCTGGCCCAGCTGCGCGCCCGGTTCGACCGCTCGATTGCCGAGGGCCGCCGGCCGTACCTGCGCGTCGTCATGCACTCGCTGGCGTTTGGGTCGCTGCTTCCCTTCCTGGCCGAGGACCCGAAGGGTCAATTGAGCCGGAAGCAGCTGGCGATGACCCTGGACGTGATGGCGAACTCCCTCGTCTACTGGGCCCAGGACCTCTGGCGAGGCGGCTTCCTGGAGGCCGGCTCCAAGGTCTTCGCGATGACCTCCGAGGGATCCGCGCGGATGATCCCCTCGTACGGCGCTGTGTCGGCGGCGAAGGCGGCCCTCGAATCGCATTGCCGCCAGCTCGCGATGGAATTCGCCCGGCTGAATTCAGGGGTGGCGGTGAACGCGATCCGCGCCGGCGTCACGGATACCGCGGCGCTCCGCAGGATCCCCGAGGCGGCTCAGGTCGTCGCGCTCACGCTCGCGCGCAACCCGCACGCGAGGCTGACCACCGTGGCGGACGTGGCCGACGCGCTCGTCACCCTCGCGTCGACCGACTCCGACTGGATCAGCGGCAACGTCATCAACGTCGACGGGAGCGAGTTCATCACCGGGTGGTGAATGCCTGCCGAAGGGAGGGAGCGCAACGCACCGGCGCCCCCCACCTGCCGCCAGGCCCGCGGATCGGGCGGGACGGCCCTTCCGGCCGGGCCGTCGCCGGGTGACGCTTGCGAGCGGAGGTATTCACGTGCGCATCCGCTTCGCTCCCGTCGCGCTCCTCGGCGCCGCCGTCGCGCTGCCCATCGCCTGGGCCCGCTGGTTCTCACCTGCCACGCGGGCGTGGGGCGCCCGGCCGAACGACACGTACCGGCCGCTCCCCGGCGACGAGCTGGTCCCCGATCCGGAGATCAGGCACACGCGCGGCGTCACGATCGCGGCGCCGCCGGAGGCGGTCTGGCCGTGGCTGCTCCAATTGGGCCAGGGCCGCGGCGGTCTCTACAGCTACGACTGGCTGGAGAACCTCGCTGGCTGCGACATCCGGTCGGTCGACTCGATCGTGCCCGGGCTCCAGACGCTCGCGGTCGGCGACGTCATCTCGCTCCGCAAGGGCGACCAGCCGGCCTTCCTCGTCGCGGCCATCGAACCGGGGCATGCCCTCGTGCTCCTCGCCCGGGACCCGGCCACCGGGACGCCCGCCCACGCGGACCCCCGCGTGCCGATGGCGGTGGACGAATCCTGGGCATTCGTGGTGGAGCCTGACGGCGACGGCGCGTCGCGCCTCCTCGCGCGAAGCCGGCGTCGAACCCGCGGCGCCCGGCTGGACCGTCTCGCGTGGTCGGTGGTCGAGGCCGCGTCGCTGCCCATGGAGCGCAAGATGCTCCTGGGGATCCGGGATCGCGCCGAGCGGTCCGTGCGACAGGCGTCGCTTCCCTCGTAACGCGTCCGCCCAGGTCCGCCGGACTCAGCGCGCCGCCGTCTTGCCGTCCGTCACAAGCCACGCGGTCCGCTCACGGGCGGCCGGCGTCATCTCGAGCGTGCCGTCGGTGCGCGTCCACCATGCGGCGAGGCCCAGCGACCGCGCGCGGGGTCCGATCTCGCGCTGGCCCTCCAGGAAGAGGGCCTTCGACCAGACCTCCGCCCACGCCGGGTCCGGTGCGGCCACGGTGACCGCGACCAGCCCGTCGCCACCCGGCTCGCCGGTGCGCGGGTCCAGGAGGTGGTGGACGTGCCGGCCGTCGGGCGCCTGCCAGGCATGCACGGAGATCGACGACGTGCAAACGGCCCCGCCCTCGATCGCGACGATTGCCGGTTCTGGCCCGCCGGCGGGGTCCTCGATGCCGATCAGCCACGGGCCGGGTTGCGGCGCGGCGCCGCGGGCGACCAGGTCTCCGCCGGCTTCGAGGAGCGCACCGGCAGCCGGAACTCCCAGCTCGGGGACGGCCGCGGTCAGCCGGGCGAAGGTCCAGCGAAGGGCGAGCCCCTTCCCGATCCCGCCCAGGTCGATCGGGGACGCGATCGCCACGCCGCGCCGGCGCGGGTCGCGATGGAGCCAGCGCCCGTCGGGAAAGGCTCCGAGCCGGGAGGACGAGGAGGGCCCGGGCCGCGCCGCGCCACGTGGCCGCGCCGTTGCTGCGCCGCCCCCAGTCGCCGCGTCACCCGGACCCGCCGCGCCCGCGTAGCCCAGCCGCTCCAGGTCGCCGAGGACACGCGGGTCGAACGCACCGTCCGTCCGCCGCCACGCCCGCTCCGCTGCGGCCAGGGCCGCGTAGAGGCACGGATCGACGGTCGCGCAGGCGGGGTCTCCGGCGCGTGCGTTGAGCGCCATGAGGGCGCTCGAGGCCCGGAAACGCGAGAGCGACTGCTCGATCTCCTCGATCGCCGCCGAGACGACCGTCCAGCCAGCCTCGGCGCGATCCGGCGGCACGCCGACGACGGTGAGCCGCAGCGGCGACCCCATCGCTCGCCGCTCGAACCGGGCCGGCAGCTGCGTCGCGACGGGCGCCGTTGACGTGGCCGGCGTGCCGGCGGTCAAGCGTCGATGCTCACGAGTGGTCGTCCCGGCCGCGCTCAGCAGGGCTTGCCCGAAGCTGTGGTGCAGGCATTGACCACCGGCCGGCTGGCGCCGCTGGCGACACCGACGGAAACTGCCGGCAACCGCGGCAGGCTCGGAACGGAGAGCGCCGCGGCCGACCCGGCTGCCGCGTTCACCTGCTGGCGGAGCGCGGCGAGCGCCTGCTCGTGCCCGTCGATTCCAACGCTGATCGCCTGGTAGCCGACCGCGGCCCTCGTGTAGGCGTCGGCGAGCCTGCCGAGGCCGTTGTCCATCGCATCGTGGGTGCTCTTCAGCTGTGCCACGGCACCTGCGGCCGGCGCGCGGTCGGCGGCGAGCTGTGCGTCCGTCGCCGACTGGAGCACCGTGACGCCGGCGAGTGACACGGCGTAAAGCCCGGCGGTCAGCCCGACCGCCACCACGACGTGGACCGGCCGGCGGGTTGCCACGGCCGGTCGTGCCGCCGCCGATCGTGCCGCGGTCAGCGGCGGGACGACGCTGAGGCGCGCCGCAACCGGCCCCGCCGGAAGCGGCCGCGTGGGAAGGGTTCGGGCGGGAAGGGTTCGGGGATTCCCGCCCGGGATCGCCCGCGCGGGCTCAGTCATCGCCGCCCGCGCCGGAGGCCGGGGCTCCGGAAGCTCCCGTCGTCGCGTGGATCGTCGCGGGTCGCACGGCCGTCGGCGTGGCGGTCTGCCGGGCCGCGACAGCCTGTCGAGCCGCGGCGGCATTCAGGGCAGCGGCCGCGGCGGCGGTCTGCTTGTTGAGGGCGGCCAGCTTCTTCTGGGCCGCGGCGATCTGGGCCCGCAGCGCCCTGGCCGTGCCGCCGTCGGAGGCGATGCGGACATTCGCTGCGTCCAGGGCCGCCTGGACCTGCGAGGCCTGGGCCATCGCTGCCTGGAGGCGGAGCTGGAGGTCGGTTCCGCGGGCCTGCTCGTTGGCCAGCTGCGACGCCAGGCTCTCGGCACTGACCGGGGGCGCCTGCATCGGCGCGGCCGCAGCCGTCCACTGGGCCGCGGCGCCGATGGCCGCGGCGCCCAGCCCCAGGCTGCCCACCACGCCTGCCGTGACCGCCGCGCGCCGGGCGACGACGTTGAGGGTGCTGCTCATTGCATCGAGTCCTCCATGAACGGTGTGCCGGCGAGCGCGTTGGCACCTTCGCCGGGACTCACTCGCGAGGGCGTGTCGCGAACCAGGCTCGGTTGGGCGGGACGCCCCCGCTCGCGGCCGTCCGGATCCGGGCCAGGGCGGAGCGGGCGCGGCGCGTCCGGCAGAGAAGTGGCGAACGTGGGTCGGGCCCGCTTCGAGACCCAGTAGCGATACGCGCCCGCCAGCATGACGACGAGGCCCGTCCCCACGTACAGCGGGACCAGGGTGGTGCTGTCCGTGCCCGCGAGCAGGCCATGGAGCCATGAGGCGATCCAGGCGACGAGCGCGAAACGGTGGAGTCGGAGCCACAGTCCCCTGGGCAGGAGGCTGGACCAGCGGCCGGTGATCCCCGACACCAGGGCCGCGTAGAGGCCCAGCGTGCCGAGCGCGACCGGGGCGCTGCGGTACGCGGACAGCCCGGGCACGAACGACCCGGCGATCCCGACGCCGGCATACGGGTCCAGGATGATGCTGACGATGTGGGCGGCGAGAAACGCCACGACGAACACGAAGAGGTTCTCGTGCCACGGGAAGAGGCGCTTCGAGAGCTTCCAGGTGGACTGGTTCGTGGGGTGGCTGAGGATGAGGCCAAGGCTCACGAGCACCGTCAGCAGCACGTACGCGGTGATCCCCGTCGCCCGGCCGGCGAGCCAGACCCGCATGTGGGCCTGGTAGTCGGACGTCGCGGGCACCACCTGGCCGGTGGTGAACACGATGAGCAGCCCGAGGAAGGCGCCAAGGACCACCCACGAGCGCGCGCTCAGGCGCATGGGCGGATCCCGGCGAAGGTGGCGCGACCCGCGGCCGCGGTCTTGGACATCGAGTGCTCCCGGCGGTGCGACCGGGCGCGAGAAAGCGCCCTGTGCACCGTCTGAGGCACGCGGTCCCCGGATGGTTTCAGCGCGCGGCGGCCGACTCCACGGGATGTCGACGCAGAAGGCCCCGGCGTGGGCTGAACGCCAGCGCGAGGAAGAAGATCGCCGTCTGGATCAGCACGATCGCCGCGCCCGACGCCACGTCGAGCCAGAACGAGACGTAGATCCCCGCGATCCCCGACCCGATCCCGATCGCGATCGCGATCGCCATCAGCCGGCCGAAGCGGGCGGTCAGGAGCTGGGCCGTTGCGGCGGGCGTCGTGAGCATGGCGACCACGAGGATGATCCCCACTGCCTGGATGCTGACCACGATCGTGAGCGCGATGAGGCCCAGGAACAGGTAGTCGAGGCCGTTGATGTTGAGCCCGGACGCCGCTGCGCCAAGCGGGTCAAAGGTGGCGAACAGGAACTCCTTCCAGAATGCCCAGATCACCGCGAGGACACCGCCGCCGAGGATCGCGAGGCCGATGAGGTCCCCCGTGCCGATTCCCAGCACGTCCCCGAACAGGAAGCCGAAGAGGTCGCCCACGTAGTTGGGGATCGCGCTGTAGATCGCGACACCCAGGCCGAACATCCCCGCGAAGAGAACCCCGATGATCGCGTCGGATCGCAGCTGGGCCCGGCGGCTGATCCAACCGATCCCGAGCGCCGTCGCGACGGCCGCGATGGCGCCGCCGAGGTACAGCGAGCCGCCGACGAGGTAGGCCATCACGACGCCGGGGAACGCCGCGTGGCTGATCGCGTCACCCATGAACGAGAGCCCGCGCAGGACCATGTAGCTTCCGACCACCGCGCACACGAGTCCCACGAGCGCGGCCGCCAGGAGAGCCCGGACCCCGAACTCGTACTGGAGCGGCGCCAGCAGCGCGTCGATCATGCCGGTGCCTGCCGGCTCACCGGTGCGTCTCCTCGTGGAAGTGCTTTTCGCGGCCGGGCGGCTCGTCGTGGTGGTGCGGGTCGTCCACGAGCAGGGGTACCCCGCCGAGCATGAGCAGGTGGCCGCCGTATGTCCGCGAGAGCACGTCGCGGTCCAGCACGAGGTCCGAGCGCCCGTGTGCGATCACCGTTCGATTGAGCGCCAGGACGTCCTGGAATCGCTCCGCCGCGCACGCGAGGTCATGCGTGGTCGCGATGACGGTCTTGCCGCGCCGCGCCTCCGCTTCCAGGATTCCCATCAGGTCCTCCTGCGTGGTTGGATCCACGCCCGTGACCGGCTCGTCCAGGAGGTACAGGTCCGGGTCCGCGGCGAGCGCGCGCGCGAGGAACGCCCGCCGGCGCTGCCCGCCCGAGAGCCGTCCGATCTGCGTCTGCGCGTGGGCCGTCATCCCGACGAGCTCCAGTGCGTCGGCGACTGCGCGATGGTCGGCGGCGCCCGGACGCCGGAACGGGCCGAGCCGCGAGTAGCGACCCATCACGACCACGTCCCAGACCGAGACGGGGAACTCCCAGTCGACCTGCTCGGCCTGCGGGACGTACGCGACCCGCCGCGCCTCGCGGCCGGGCTCGGCGCCGAGGACGTGCACGTGGCCGCTCCACGGCTTCAGCAGGCCCGCGACGATCTTGAGGAACGTGCTCTTCCCGCCGCCGTTCGGCCCGAAGACGGCGAGGAGCGTGCCTGCCGCCACCGCGACGGAGACGTTCGTCAGCGCGGCTCGATCCTCGTAGCCGGCGGTCACCTCGGAGAGCACCACCGCGGCATGGTGGGCCGCGTGCCGCAACTCGTGGCCCGTGCCGTAGGCAGGCAGCTCGCCGTCCCCGGGATGGGCGCGGTCGGCAGGGTGCAGGTGCGCGTGCGGGTCGGTCGCGTGCGCGTCGGCCGCGTGCGCGTCGGCCGCTTTCGGGTCGATCATCGGCCGCTC
>Ga0209048_10003387_pt1 | contig 15482 bp, 13 predicted proteins | sample FrelakmetCRP12CR_FD_187146 | JGI IMG/M metagenome (GOLD analysis project Ga0209048, IMG submission 187146) | Freshwater lake sediment microbial communities from the University of Notre Dame, USA, for methane emissions studies - CRP12 CR (SPAdes)... | ecosystem: Environmental > Aquatic >... | reverse complement strand
AGCATCGGCCTTCATCTCAACTTTTGCCTTGAAATCCTTCAAAAACTTTTCGACGGTCACATCCATCTTACTGAAGAAGAGTTTGGGGTAAATTCCCATGAGAAAGATCATGATCACCATCGGGACAAGGACCGTGATTTCACGGGGACTGAGGTCCTTCAGCTTTTCGTTCTCGGGATGGGTCACCTTTCCAAACATGACCCGCTGAAACATCCAGAGCATGTAAGCCGCACCCAGAACGACTCCTGTGGTTGCCAGGACACCGTAGGCCACATTTGCCTGGAAGGCGCCCAGGAGGATCAGAAATTCTCCCACGAACCCGTTTGTTCCCGGCAGCCCGATGGAAGAGAGAGTGACGATCATGAAGAAGATGGCGAAGACGGGCATGACCTTTGAAAGTCCCCCAAATTCGGAGATCAACCGGGTGTGTCTGCGTTCATAGACCATCCCGACGATCAAAAAGAGAGAGCCTGTGCTGATCCCGTGGTTGAGCATTTGGTAGATCGATCCCTGGACTCCTTGCATGTTGAGGGCAAACATCCCGAGCATGACGTACCCGAGATGGCTCACACTTGAGAAGGCTACGAGGCGTTTAAGATCGGGTTGCATCATCGAAACGAGCGCCCCATAGATGATCCCGATGATCGCCAAGGCGCAGATAAGGGGAAGAAGATCCATGGCCGCCTTTGGAAAGAGGGGCATGGCAAAGCGAATGAACCCATAGGTCCCCATCTTCAGCAAGACGCCGGCGAGGATGACGCTCCCTGCGGTTGGAGCTTCGGAATGGGCATCGGGGAGCCAGGTATGGAAAGGAAACATGGGAACCTTGATCGCAAAGGCAAGGGCAAAGGCGCCAAAGAGCCAGTACTGTGTTTCAATAGGGATTCCTAGTTTGTAGAGTTCGAGGACATCGAAGGTAGGGCTGCCTGTTGCCTTCAAATTAATAAAGTAAAGGACAAGGATGGCCACCAGCATCAACACGCTTCCCGCCATCGTGAAGAGGAAAAATTTCATCGCTGCATAGACTCGCCTTTGAGGGCTTCCCCAGACCCCGATGAGAAGATACATAGGGATGAGCATGACCTCCCAGAAGACATAGAAGAGGATCAGGTCGAGAGAGACCAGCGCCCCGACCATTCCCGTTTCCAGGAAGAGGAAGCAAATCATGTATTCCTTCACCCGCTGGGTAATGGCCTTCCAGGAGCTGAGGATGCAGAGAACCGTCAAGAAGGTGGTGAGGAGCACCAGGAGCAGGCTGATGCCATCGATGCCGAGCTTATAGCTGATCCCATAGGATTGAACCCACCAGTAATCCTCCACAAATTGCATCTCTGCAGTCTTTGTGTTGAAGGTGAAAAAGAGGGGAAGAGAAAGGAGGAATTCAATGATGGCAATAAGCAACGTGACCACCCTGAGGGTCTCCAATTTCTCTTTATCGATGAAGATAAGAAGGATTGCCCCCAATAACGGGAAGAAGATGAGCAGGGATAAAATAGGAATGCCCAGAATAGACATGAACCTGGCTCCTTTTAGATGCAACCGTTCCACGGTGGCATCCGAAAATCTACGCTTCGAAGAACTCCGGTGAAACCGGGATCCTTAGCTCAAAAGAAGATGGACCGCGCCATATAATAGAAAGCGAGAATGACTCCACCGATGACCATGGAGAAGGCATAGTTCTGAACGACGCCGGTCTGAATTCGCCTCATCACGCTCGAGATCCAGCCAATCAGATAGGCAATCCCGTTTACGGTGCCATCGATGATGAAGTCGTCGAACCCTTTCCAGAGGCCTGTCCCCAATCCCTTGAGGGATTTGACAAAGAGAACCTCATAGAGTTCATCGATATAATACTTGTTGAAGACCAGTCTGTATAATCCCCTGAAATTCTCGGCCAACTGTTTGGGCAGGGCCGGATTCTTCACATAGAAGAGATAGGCGGTTCCAATCCCGATCAGGGCGATGATGACGGAGACGGCCATCATGAGGAATTCCAGGGCCGCCGAGTGTCCTCCAGCCTCTGCTCCTCCTGCCCAGGCCTGGGAGAGAAGCGTTATCCCGGCATGAGCCTTGGCGGGTTCGGCCCCTCCTCCCAAAACAGGCGCCAGAAATTCGTGGATATGATTGGCTCCCCCCAGGAGATGAGGGACACCGAGGTAGCCTCCAACGACAGAAGCGAATGCAAGGACCATCAAGGGCACGGTCATGATCTTCGGAGACTCGTGGATATGGTGTTTCACATGTTCGTCGGCACGACACTCCCCCCAGAAGGTCATAAAAAGGGCCCTGAACATATAGAATGCCGTCATCCCGGCGGCCACCGCAGCCACAAGCCAGAGCAGGAAATGGCCGTGGGAGCTCGAGAAGGCCTGCCAGAGGATTTCGTCTTTGCTAAAAAAACCGGAAAGGCCAGGGATACCGGCGATGGCCAGGGTGGCAATCATGAAGGTCCAGAAGGTGACCGGGATTTTTTTCCTGAGGCCTCCCATCTTCCGCATGTCCAGCTCCCCGCTCAGGGCGTGCATGATGCTCCCTGCACCGAGGAAGAGGAGCCCCTTGAAAAAGGCATGGGTCATGAGATGGAAAACTCCTGCACTGTAAGCGCCCACGCCCACGCCGAGGAACATGTACCCCAGCTGGCTGATGGTCGAGTAGGCCAGGACCTTCTTGATATCGTTCTGGCAGAGGCCGATGGAGGCCGTGTAGATTGCAGTCGCCACCCCAACGATGGCCACGATCGCCATCGAGATGGGCGCCATGCTGTACAGGACATTGCACCGGGCAATCATATAGACCCCGGCGGTCACCATGGTGGCTGCATGGATCAGGGAGCTGACCGGTGTGGGGCCCTCCATGGCGTCCGGAAGCCAGACGTAGAGGGGAATTTGCGCTGACTTTCCTGCGGCGCCGACAAAGAACAGGAGGGTGATGGCCGTCACGGTTGCCGTATCGAGTTTATTGGCGTTGGCAAAGACCTCGGTGAAGTCGAGGGTCCAGACCCCGTGTTTTCCCAGGCTTGTAAAGAGGAGAAAGATTCCAAGGAGAAATCCAAAGTCGCCCACCCGGTTGACGACAAAAGCCTTCTTCCCTGCATCGGCTGCCGAATCCTTCTCAAACCAGAATCCGATCAGGAGATAGGAACAGAGCCCGACCCCCTCCCAGCCCACGAACATCAAGAGGAAGTTGTTGGCCAGGATGAGGTTGAGCATCATGAAAACGAAGAGGTTGAGGTAGGTAAAATACCGCGGAAAACCGGGATCATCATGCATGTAACCGACGGAATAAATATGGATAAAAAAACTGACCCCTGTGACGACCAAGGCCATGAGGATCGAGAGCGGATCGATCTGATAGCCGATCACGGTTTGAAAATTGCCTGAGACCACCCAATCGAAGATCACCTTCTCAAAGAGGCGTTCTGCGGGAGGCCTGCCGATAAGCTCAAAGAAAACGAGAAGGGAGGTGAAAAAGGAGAGTCCGAGGGCTGAACAACCTACCCAGCCGACCGTGGCCTTACTGTATCGCTTTCCGAAGAATCCGTTGATCAAAAATCCGATTGCCGGGAATAAGGGAATCAACCAGACATATTCGAACATGAGAAACTCCTCTTAAAATTTCGGATTGCGGATTGTGGAATTCGGAATGAAAATCTCTCTATGTTCATCATTTCGCAATCTGCAATCCGCATTCCGCATTCCGCAATCGAATTACCATTTGAGCAGATTGATCTCATCGATATTAATCGTTCCTCTGGAGCGATAGATCATCACAAAGATCGCCAACCCCACTGCCGCCTCGGCCGCTGCGACCGCCATGACAAAGAAAGCAAAAATAACCCCGTCCATGGATTGAAGAAACCGGGATAAGGTGATGAACGTGAGATTGACGGCGTTGAGCATCATTTCGATACAGATGAAGACGATGATTGCATTTCGCCGGGTCAGGGCTCCGATGACGCCGATCGTAAAAAGGATCCCGCTCAGGATCAGAAAGAGGACAGGGGGAACGGATGGGATTGCCATAATCTCTCCTTATTTCTTTCTCTTGCTTAAGACCACCGCACCCACAATGGCTGCGACCAGAAGAACGGAAACAATTTCAAAAGGGAAAAGATACCGCGTAAACAGGACCTCGCCAATCGTCTTGACGTTTTGGCTCAATTTCCCGGGCGGGTAAGGCCCCAGCTTCCCCGTCAACGGCATGGCCGCCACCGAATAGATAATCGCGAATAGAAAGAGGACCGCGAGCGCACTGCCAAGGACTTTCGAATAGAGGAGCTTGAGGCCTGAACGGAGTTCTTCCTCGAGATCGAGGAGCATGATCACAAAGAGAATCAGCGTGACAATGGCGCCTGCATAGACAATGATCTGGATGATTGCGATGAATTGGCTGTAAAGCAAGAGATAGAGGACAGCAACGCAGAGAAAGGTCAGCACCAGAAAGACGGCGCTGTGAATAGGGTTTTTGCGGGTAATGACCAGCAGGGAAGCAAGGATCGACACAAAGGCAACCCCCAAGAAAATCAGCCACTGGAATAAGGTCCCGACATTTTCAACCATCGGTTCACTCCTTAGACATCGAACCGTTTGAGGATTACTTCGTTTGAGGACCGCTTCGCTTGAGGCACAAGGCAGAATCTTTTTCCTCAAACCTCGAGCTCTGCCGACAGGCAGAGCGCTCCTCTATCCTCATCCGGTTATTTATGGATTATATTTCTTTTGTTCTAAAAGCTTCTCCGTGGTCAGGATGAATGGATTTCTTTGAGTCTCAACCCATTCATACGTTTTTCCCAAAAAGATGGCGCCGACCGGACAGGCCTCCTCGCAGAACCCACAATAGACACACCGCGAGGCATCCAGTTCATAGCGGAGGGGATACCGTCTTCCCTCCTCGTCTTCAGCCGTTTCAATGTAGATGCACTGGGAAGGGCAAACGACCATGCAGAGGCCACAGGCAACACATTTGGTCTTTCCCCGTTCGTCCTTCTCAAAATACTGAATGCCCCTCCACCGTTGGCCCGGAGGGATCTTCTCTTCGGGATACTGGGTGGTAATCGGTTTGGAGAAGCATCGCCTCAGAGTGAGGGCCAATCCTTTGAGCATCGGAATAATCATTGCGTGAAACCTCTTTCTCTCTCAACCCTTCAATGCAACAACCAACGCGGTAATTAAGAGGTTGATCAGGGCCAGTGGGAACATGACCTTCCAGCCAAACTTCATGATCTGATCATACCGGAGTCTCGGGAAGGTTCCGCGCTCCCAGATAAAGAAGAAGAGGAAGATGAAAACCTTCATTCCGAACCAGACGATCCCGGGAACGAAACTCAACGCAGGCAGGGGAGCCTGCCATCCTCCCATAAAAAGGGTGACAGCGACCGCTGCCACGATGACCATGTGCGTGTATTCGCCCATGAAGAAAAGGGCAAATTTCATGCTGCTGTATTCAATATTGAATCCGCACGCCAGCTCCGATTCCGCCTCCGGCATATCAAAGGGAGTGCGGTTGAGCTCCGCCACTCCGCAGATGAGGTAGAGGATAAAGGCGACCGGCTGATACCAGACGTTCCAGTTCCAGAACCCTCCGGCCTGGTGATGAACAATCTCCGTCAACCGCAGGCTCTGGGAGAGGATGATGATCCCGATGACCGAGAGACCCAGGGCCACTTCATAACTGATCATCTGGGCGGCGGCCCTCAAGGAACCGATTAACCCAAATTTATTTCCTGAAGAACTACCCCCCAAGATGATTCCATACTCTCCCAAAGAGGCAAGGGCGAAAACATAGAGGAGCCCGATATCCACATCCGCAACCCGGAGCTTAACGATCCAGTTCGTTCCCGGAATGGTAAACTGGTCTCCGAAGGGAATCACGGCAAAGATCCCGATCGCCGAAACAATCGTGATCATCGGAGCAATGACAAAGAGTCCTTTGTCTGCCCGTCCTGGGATGAGGTCTTCTTTAAAGAAGGCCTTGATCGCATCCGAAATAGGCTGAAGCAATCCATAGGGGCCGCACCGGTTCGGTCCGAACCGAATCTGGATATGGCCCAGCAACTTTCGCTCCATCAGAGTCAGATAGGCCACCGAAAGCATGAGGCAGCCAAAAACCACGACACATTTAACAAGGGTTTCAATGAGAAGATATAAGAGCTGCATCCCTCTCTCCTCTACCGTTTCTCCACTCGACCAATGATCATCTTGTATTCAAGGTTGTGACTTTCCGGATTCTGATTGGAAACCAGCAGATTATTCACAAAGACAGGGAAGAAGAAGCTCATAAAGTAGGCGATCCCTTTCGGAAGGTCTTTGGAAATCCGGCAGATCGTTTCCACCTCTCCCCGGGGGGAAATGACTCTGATGAGGTCTCCATCTTTGATCCCTGCCTGATCTGCATCTTCGGGATGAACTTCGAGAGCGGACTCTGGATAGACCTTGGCCAGTCCCTGTGCTCTTTTGACGGTTGTTCCGATCCCGTAGTGAAAGTGAAACCCGCCCGGAATGATCCACAGGGGGTATTTCTCACTCGGTCGCTCGACAGACTCCTGAATTTGGACGGGAAAAAATCGCTTCTTCTTTCCACTCTTTCCACTCATCAAGGGCCATTGAATTCCATCTTTCTCCAGATTGGGGTAGGCGGCATGGGCATAAGAGGGAACGAGAGTGGCGATCTCATCCATCACCGCGGCAGGGGTCTGATACGTCATCGGGTAACCCATCCTGGTCGATAAATCGCAAAGGATCTTCCAGTCCGGTCTTGCCTCTCCCACGGGCGCAATGGCCTGTCTCACCCTCTGGATCCTTCGCTCCATGCTGGTGAAAGAGCCTTCTTTTTCGGCAAAGCTCACGCCCGGAAGAAGGACATGGGCGTAGCCTCCGATATGGGTCGGGAATTGGTCCTGAACGACCAGAAGCTCGAGCTGATGGAGTCCGTTCTTGAGACGTTCCAGGTTGGGAAGGGTGATGAAAGGATCTTCTCCAAAGACATAGAGGGCCTTGATCTTTCCTTCCAGGATCCCATCGAATATTTCCAGGTAGGTAAGGCCCGGCTTTGAAGGGATCTCTTTTTCCCAGGCTTCTTCAAAACGGGTTCGAGACTTTTCATCATCGATCCTGACATGGCCGGGGAGGAATTCGGAAAAGCTGCCCATATCGAAGGCGCCCTGGGCATTGTTCTGGGTGAGGATCGGGTAGACCCCTCCGCCTTCCGCTTCCGTTTCTCCGGTCAACAGGGCAAGATTGCACAGAGCCTTGACGGTTTCGGTTCCGTGAAGATGCTGGGTCACGCCGGAGCCGAAGACAATGGCCCGCTTCCCGGCTGAAGCATAAAGTTTGGCAACAGCCTCCAGATCTTCCGGTGAGATTCCCGAAGCCCCTTGAACGAAATCAGGCGAAAACGTTTCTAAAGAAGACCGGAAACTTTCGAACCCCTCTGTCTTCGAATCGACGAATTCTCCGGAGGTGACCTCCCGTTCGATCAGGAGACGAATCAGTCCGTTGATCCAGGCGATGTCTGTCCCTGGCAGGGGTCTCAACCAGAGGTTGGCCCACTGTTCCCATTTCGTCCTTCGGGGATCGACGACAATGATTTTCGCATTGTTGAACCGCATCGCCTCCCGCATCTTATTGCTGAAGATGAGGTTGTCGTGATAGACATCTGCGCCAACGAGAAGGATGAGGTCGGCCTTTGCCACATCCTCCATGGCATGGGTCATGGCTCCCCAACCGGTCGATGCCATCATTCCGTAGAAGGAGGCGCCGCTGGCCAACCTTGCTCCATTATCGATCTGGTTGGTTCCGATGCAGGCCCTCATCCATTTTTGAAAGAGGTAGTTCTCTTCATTCGTTGCCCTGGATGAAGAGATTCCTCCAATCGACTGGGGCCCAAACTTTTCCTTGATCTCCTGAAGCCCTGTTACAACCTGGGAGAGGGCTTCGTCCCAGGAGGCTTCCACGAAGGTCCCCGATTTCTTGACCTTCGGCTTCTGAAGCCTCTCCGGATGATTGATAAAATCGTAACCGAATCGTCCTCTGACACAGAGGCTTCCCTGATTGACTCCAGCCTCTTTCTTGGTGGTGACGTTCACTACCTTTGCCCTTGCAAGGCTATTGAGCTCCAGTTGACATCCACAGGAACAGAAGGTACAGGTTGTCTGGACCCTGGAGAGCTGCCAGGTTCTTCCTTTGATGGGACTGAGGTTTTCGGTTAATGCTCCCACGGGGCACATCCGGAGACATTCCCCGCAGGAGATTCAGTTCTCCTTGCGAACGGCTTCCACGTGGGAGGAAAAGCCCCGCTCTGCCACATCGAGGACATTCGCTCCCGGAACATCGAGACAGGCCTGAATGCACCGGAGACACATGACGCAACGATCGAACCATTGCCGAATGAGGGGCGTCCCGTATTCAATGTTCGGGATGTTCCTTTTCTCAGGGGGGAACTCGTTGCGCTCAATTCCGAATTCATAGGTTCGATTCTGGAGCTGGCACTCGCCCCCGGCGTCGCAGACCGGGCAGTCAAGGGGATGATTGACGAGCAGAAGCTTCAAAGCCTCGAGCCGCATCTTTTCCACCCGCTCCGTCCGGGTGCGGACGACCATTCCATCGACCACCGGGGTGGCGCAGGAGGCCATGGGCATCTCCGCACCCTCCACGTCCACCAGGCAGATGCGGCAGGATTTAAGAAGACTCAACCGGGCGTGGTAACAGAGGGTGGGGATGTGGATTTCGTTGGCTCTGGCCACCTCGAGGATCGTCTGATCCGGCCCTGCAGTCGTTTCTTTACCATCGATCGTCAGCTTCAACATATCTTCAAACCTCGTGACTCGTGATTTGGCAAATTCCTCACCCTTCACGATTCACCCGAACGTTCATATTACACCGCAAAGAGTCCCACGCGAACACATCGGAGGCAGCGGTCAGCTTCCTTTTGAGCTTCCGGGATGGAAAACCCCTCTTCAACCTCATCGAAGATCCACTTCCGGGTATCCGGAGGAAGCATCTTCAATTCCTGTCGTTTCTGCCCCCCGGAGATCCCGATCTTTTCGTTCTTGTCATAGACCCTGATCTTCTCCATAAGGGCTTCCAGGCGTTCTTCTTCGGACTCTCTTACCGCCATCCCCCGGAGGAAGAGATCAATCTTATCGGCGGATTTCTTACCATGACCTGCAGCGCGGACCAGGACATCCGGTCCGGTAACACAATCGCCTGCGGAGAAGATGCCTTCCCGGCTTGTTTGGAAGGTTCCTTCATCAACGGCAACCGTGGACCTTTTTGTCGTTTTCACTCCATCTTTCTCTTCAAGAAAGGAGAAGTCGATGGCCTGACCGATGGCAGGGATGAGAATATCGGTCTCAATCACAAATTCGGAACCCTTGATCGGAACGGGCCGCCGTCTGCCACTGGCATCCGGTTCGCCCAGTTCCATCCGGATGCACTCGACACCGACCACCTTTCCTTCCTCGGCAAGGACGCGGACAGGATTGCAGAGGTAGTGGAATTTTACGCCTTCCTCTTCGGCATCATGGATCTCCACCCGGTCTGCCGGCATTTCCTTCTTCGTCCTGCGATAGACCAGATTGACATCGGCTTTATCAATCCGAAAGGAGGTCCGGACACAGTCGATGGCCACGTTCCCGCCACCCACCACGACGACTTTTTTCCCTTCGGGATAGGGATCCCTTCCGAGATTGATCTCCAGAAGGTAGAAAACACCTGGAATGAAACCTTGATAGCCCTTGTCTTCCCCTTCGACGCCCATGGGTGTGTTGGTATGGGCGCCCACGCCGATGAAGATTGCTTTGTATTCCTGTTCAAAGATCTGAGAAAGGGTGATATCCTTTCCGATCTGCGTGTTGTAACGGAATTCGACCCCTAACCGCTCCAAGATCCCGGCCTCATATCTCATGACGTCTCTCGGGAGCCGATAGTCAGGAATCCCGACGGCTGCCATTCCTCCAGGTTCACCGAGTCTTTCGAAGACGGTCACAGGGTAACCTTTCAGGGCAAGGTAGTAAGCACAGGACAGACCCGCGGGACCGGCTCCGATGACGGCCACCTTCTCAGCCCGTCCGGCCTCCCGTTTTAGCTCCGGTCTTTTCCTTTTCTCGAGTTCATAATCGGCCACGAATCGTTTCAGCCATTTGATGGAGATGGATTCGTCCACATTACCACGGCGGCAGTTCTCCTCACAGGGCCTGACGCAGACCCTGCCCAGAACCCCGGCAAGGCAGGTTGCCTCCCGGATCGCCTCAAGGGAGTCATGGAATCTTCCTTCCTTAATTAATTCGACATAGCGAGAGATAGGGAGATGAGAAGGGCAGGCACTTTCGCAGGGCGCGGTCACCTTCACCTTGTAGTCCTGACGGGGGACTTTCTTTTTCGACCGGATGACCTCCTGGAACTTGTCTCTAAAATGATCGATGGCGTGGAGAACAGGCCTTGGACCCGTCTGGCCGAGATTACATTTGGAGCTCTTCAGGATCGACTCGCCCATGTCTTTTAGTCTTTCCAGATCTTCCATCTTCCCCTGGCCATCTGCAATCCGGTCCATCACAGTTGCCATGACACGGGTTCCCACCCGGCAGGGCGTACATTTTCCGCAGGATTCCCTCTGAACGGCCTCGATGTAGGCACGGATGAGATCGACGATATCAACCTCAGGGTCCCGGATGGCAAGACCCTCCCATCCCACAAAAGCCCGGATCTTTTTCTCCTTATCGAATTCGAGAGGCAGATTGAGATTCGGGACCGCCTGCCGATCGGCTTCAGCCTTTTCCCGATTATCAGTAATCACTCCACCCCAACTGCTAAAAAGGATATCCGTCATGATAACCTCTTAAATCGTGAATCGTGATTGGTGAATCGTTATTCGCCTTCCTACTTCATGGAGCGTTACCGATCGATTTCACCCAGGACGATGTCAATGCTTCCAATGGTGGTCACCACATCTGAAATGAGGCTGCCCTCAATCATCTTGGGGAGGGCGCTTAAATTGAGAAAAGAGGGTGGCCGTATCCTCACCCGGAAAGGATGATTTGAGCCGTCGCTGATAATATAAAATCCCAGCTCACCCTTCGCAGACTCCACACTCGCATAGACTTCACCCTTGGGGGGATAGAATCCCTCAGAAGCAATCTTGAATTGACGGATGAGCGAGGCGATGTCATTCGTGACCGCTTCTTTCGGTGGAAGAGGGACTTTCGGGTCCCCGGCGATGACAGGGCCTTTTGGCAGTTTTTCGAGCGCCTGCTTCACAATGGAGTTCGACCACTCCATCTCCCTCAAACGAACAACGTACCGGTCGTAAGCGTCACCGACGGAACCGACGGGGATGTCAAACTCGAATTGATCATAACTCGAATAGGGAAGGGCCTTTCTCACATCCCACTTTACGCCAGAGCCCCGGAGGGTCGGCCCGGTCACACCCCAGTTGATCACATCTTCTCTTGAAATGATCCCCACTCCTTTGGTCCGGTTCAGCCAGATCACATTCTCTGTCAGCAGGGTTTCGTATTCCTTAACATGCCCTGAAAAGGCGTCGACAAAGGCCTTAATCTTCTCTTCGATGCCATCCGGAAGGTCTTTGGAGACACCGCCGATCCTCAAATAAGTCGGGGTCAGCCTTCCGCCGGCAACCTCCTCAAAGATTCTGAGGATGTCTTCCCTTTCCCGAAAGGTATAGAAGATGGGGGTGGTTGCCCCGAGATCGAGCACATGGGTTCCGAGCCAGATGAGGTGGGCTGCGATTCTCTGGAGCTCAGCCATCATGACCCGGAGGTATTGGGCCCGTTTGGGAATCTCAAGATCCAGGAGTTTTTCCACGGCTAAAACGTAGGCCAGGTTGTTTCCCATGGCGTTGGTATAATCGAGGCGGTCGGTGAGGGGGATGAACTGATGGTAGGTCCTGTTCTCACCGAGTTTCTCAACGCCCCGATGGAGGTGGCCGATATGAGGTGTTGCCTTGACGACGATCTCACCATCCAACTCGAGGACCAGCCTCAATACCCCATGGGTTGCCGGGTGCTGAGGCCCCATATTGATGGTCATGAATCGCGTTTCAGCCATTTCAGACCTCGAGAACAAAGGGTTTGTCAAAATCCGGTCCCTCGACCGGGTAATCTTTCCGCAAGGGAAAACCTTCATAACCATCCCAGAGGAGAATCCTCCTCAGGTCCGGATGATTCTCAAAGGGAATTCCAAAGAGGTCATAGACCTCCCTCTCAAGCCAGTTGGCCGCTTTCCAGATCGATTCAACGCTTGGAATTGATTCTCCCTGAGCCACCTTCGCTTTGAGTCTCAGCCTCAGGTTGTTCTTCATGGAGTAGAGAAGATAGACGACCTCAAAGCGCGGAGTTTCGGGAAAGAAATCGACCCCGCAGAGGTCGGTGAGAAACTGGAACTGAAGCTCAGAATCAGAGGAGAGAAACTGACAGATCGCGTAGATGTCTTCCTTTGGCAACGTGACTGTCACTTCACCTCGAAATGTCTTTAACTGCTGGATCGAAGCCGGAAATTTCCCTTTCAGTTTGTCGATTAAAGACTGAATGTCAGCCATGGCCTTTTCCTCTTCTTATCCCAGTTCAAGGCTGCTTCGGACATCTTTTCGGTCGGCAAGACTCTCTTTTTCGATCTTCTTCTGGAGTTTCACAAGGGCTGCGAGGAGCGCCTCGGGTTTGGGAGGGCAACCCGGGATATAAAAGTCTACCGGAAGGATCTGATCGACGCCTTGAACGACACTGTAAGTCTTAAAGATCCCGCCGGAGCAAGCGCAGGCACCCATGGCAATGACCCATTTCGGCTCTGGCATCTGGTCATAGATCCGTCTCACCATGGGGGCCATCTTCTTTGTTAAGGTTCCGGCCACGATCATGAGATCCGATTGCCGGGGCGAGGGCCTGAAGATCTCTGAACCAAATCGGGAGATATCCCATGTTGCCATGCTGGCAACCATCATCTCCAGAGCACAACAGGCGAGGCCAAAGGTGACAGGCCAGATCGAATACTTTCGACCCCAATTGACGACCTTATCCAGATAGGGCATCAAAGGGGTCTTATCAAGGTAGGTTTCTACTCCCATTCCAATGCTCCTTTTTTCCAGATGTAGATGTAAGCGACGACTAAAATGGCAATGAAGACGGCCATCGCAAAAAAGGCAACGATCTTTAACTCCTTATAGACGACAGCCAAGGGGTAGAGAAAAACAACTTCGATATCGAACAGAAGAAAGAGCATGGCAAAGATATAATATTTGATGGGAATGCGGATATAGGTAGGACCGATGGTGGGCATTCCGCATTCATAAGGGGCCTGTTTTGCGGCCGAAGGTTTTTTCTGACCCAAGAACGACGAGGCGACAACAGCAAAAACGGCAAATCCAATCGCAATGGCAAGAAAAAAGAGAATCGGCAGATATTCAATGAGCATATCCCACCCCGATCAAAAAATTTTCCCCACCCGGGCAAAATAGATCTAATTATTCTTTATTGACCTTTCTTTGTCAATAAAAGTGTTATGTACTTTTTTTCACAAATTGTTGAATTAACAGGTCAAATTGCCCAAAGCCTAATTTGTTGACTTTTCAATTTTGGTCGATTAAACTTTTTTGGGGTGGGGTTGCAGTTCTTCACGACATCTTTCAATTTTTCTATTGCTTTTCTTATTTTGTGTCATAAAGGCCCAAGAAAAAAATTCATTTTTCATATTTAATGTAATTTTTGTAAGGGGAGAAAACATGCCGGAACCCATCGATCTGAATCTGCTGGATGAAGTCCTCCTGAGACACAAGGGCCAGGAAGGAGCGCTGATTCCTATCCTTCAGGAAGTACAGGAGATTTATGGTTATCTTTCCGAAGAGGTCCTGAACCGGATCGGAAAACGCCTGCATATCCCGACGAGCCGAATCTTTGGCGTGATCACCTTTTATGCCCAGTTCTACACCACACCCCGGGGACGCCATACCGTGCGGGTCTGCCGGGGAACGGCCTGCCATGTTCGGGGAGGGAAATATGTTCTCAGGGCGGTCGAGCAGAGCCTGGGTATCAGAGAGAATGAGACGACGCCCGATTTCAAATTCACTTTTGAAACGGTCGCCTGTCTGGGGGCCTGCGCCCTTTCTCCAGTGCTTCTGGTCGATAAAAATTACTATGGGAAACTCACCCCCGCCAAGGTTGGGCAGGTGTTGAAACAGTACGCCTGAAGGAGGGAGAACGTTGAAACTGAATTCCGAAAAGGACTTGAATACCTTTCGAGAGGGCATTGTCAAGTCGAAAGATCCGAAGAAAACCTGCGTCACCATTTGCGGCGGGACAGGGTGCCGGGCCTGGGGAGGCGAGGAGGTGCGACTCGCCTTTATCGAAGAGATCCGAAAGCAGGGCCTGGAGGGAAAAGCCGATGTGATGCGCACGGGCTGCCATGGTTTCTGCGAACGGGGACCGGTCGTCGTGATCCTTCCTGAGGAAATCTTCTATCCATCAGTGGCGATTGGCGATGTCCCGGAGATTGTCTCTGAAACCCTCCTTCAAAAACGCCTCGTCCAGCGACTGCTTTACGCCGATCCCGCGACAGGACGGGTGATCACCTACGATCACGATGTTCCTTTCTATAAGGGGCAGATGCGCAAAGTCTTTAGCGATAACGGCCGGATCGATCCGACGGAGATCCGGGATTACATCGGCCGCGGAGGTTATTCGGCCCTGAGCAAAGCGCTCTCCTCCATGACCCCGGAGCAGGTGATCGATGAGGTTGAGAAATCGGGACTGCGGGGCCGGGGAGGAGCGGGGTTTCCAACAGGGAGGAAATGGCGTTTCACCCGCAGCGCGCCGGGTGACGTGAAGTATCTCGTCTGTAACGCGGACGAAGGGGACCCGGGCGCCTTCATGGATCGGAGCGTTCTCGAAGGAAACCCCCATCTCGTCCTGGAAGGAATGCTTATCGCCGCCTACGCGATCGGATCTCATAGCGGATATGTCTATGTTCGCGCAGAGTACCCTCTGGCGGTGCAGCACCTGAAGATTGCGATCACCCAGGCGGAAGAAATGGGTCTTCTCGGAGATCGTATCCTCGGAACCGGCTTCAACTTCCATCTGAAAATTAAAGAAGGAGCCGGCGCCTTTGTCTGCGGCGAGGAGACAGCCCTCCTGGCCTCCATCGAAGGCAAAAGGGGAATGCCCCGTGCACGGCCGCCCTTTCCTGCTCTTGCGGGGCTCTGGGGCAAACCCACCAACATTAATAATGTAGAGACGTATGCCAACATCCGGTCCATCCTTCTCGATGGATCTGCAGCCTATGCATCCGTTGGAACTCCGGGGAGCAAAGGCACGAAAATCTTTTCTCTTACGGGAAAAATCAACAATACGGGGCTTGTCGAAGTCCCCATGGGCACGACGCTGCGCGAAGTCATTTATAACATTGGCGGGGGAATTCCCAGGGGACGGCGCTACAAGGCAGCCCAGATGGGCGGCCCCTCGGGCGGGTGCTTGCCCTCCC
>Ga0209048_10003386_pt1 | contig 15484 bp, 15 predicted proteins | sample FrelakmetCRP12CR_FD_187146 | JGI IMG/M metagenome (GOLD analysis project Ga0209048, IMG submission 187146) | Freshwater lake sediment microbial communities from the University of Notre Dame, USA, for methane emissions studies - CRP12 CR (SPAdes)... | ecosystem: Environmental > Aquatic >... | reverse complement strand
CGAGGCCGCTCTTCACAGTCACCCCGGGATTCACGAGGCCATTGCCATGGCCGTGGAGCAGCAGCTCATTGCCGTCGCCGTCCCGTCGGATCCCGGCGTTTCGGTCCTGGACGTGAAGCGACACTGCGCGACCCGCCTGCCGCGGTACATGGTGCCTTCCGAGGTAAGACTGGTGGAAGCGCTCCCGCGCACCTCCAGCGGGAAGATCGACCGCGTCCGGACTAGAACGGCGTTCATCGGCGCAGATTGGTCCCTGCTTCGGCCGGCGCAGCGCGCCGAGCCCCGTAAGGAGTCGTGATGGAAGCGCGCGTCAAGGCGGATATCCAGCAGCACATCGTCAGCACCTGGCTCAGCGGTGACGAGCGAGGCTTCAACGAGCAGACCGACTTGCAGGAGAGCGGGATCCTGGACTCGTTCTCCACGCTCGCCCTGATCGCCTTCCTCGACCAGACGTTCTCGATCCAGCTCGAGCCGGCGGACATCAACGCTCAGACGTTCCGCAGCGTCGCGACTCTCACGCAGCTGGTGATGGGGAAGCTCGCGAAGAACGGCGCGGCGGAGGCCGCCAAGTAGGGCTGGCAAAGGACCGCGACGCATTGAAGTGAAAAGGACAATGGAGGACGCATGGAACAGACGCTGAGGGGAATTGTCGCCAAGATCGCCGAGATCTCGCCCGACTTCGATGCGAACGCCAGCATGCGCGACCTGGGTGTCGACTCGGTTCGCAATCTGGAAATCGTCTTCGAGATCGAGAAGGTGCTCGGTGTCAACGTGCCGGAGAACCGGTACGCCGAGGTGAAGACGTTCAACGACATCGCGAAGCTGGTCGCGAGCCTCAAGACCTAGCAGGCGCTTAAGGCTCGCGGTCCTGGGGCAGGCGCGTCGGCGTCGAAGGCTGAAGCTGGTGGCGAGGAGGCGCAGGGCGAATGCGAAGGCGCGTGGTGATCACCGGCTGCGGGGTGGTGACGGCCGCGGGCACGGAGCTGGAGCCGTTCTGGGCCAACCTCATGAGCGGCACCTGCTTCATCGGTCCGGCCCGGCACTTCTCGGTGCCGGGCATGGACCCGCTCACGGGTAGCGAGGTCGAGCTCACCGAACCGGACAGCCTGGAGCAGGATGCGCGAGGAGGGCGCTGCGCCCAGCTGACGCTGGCGGCGGCCCGGAGGGCCCTCGCGGACGCCGGGCTGCGCCCGCAGGCCAAGGAGCTGGCCGCGGCGGGTGTGGCGATCGGAACGACCCTCGGCGAGGAACGGCAGGTCGGAGACCTGAGCGACCGCTGGCCCGCGACCGGCACCGACAGCGTCGACGGCGGGTTCTTCTCGAGAAGCGACAATCACCGACTCGCGACCCTGGTCGCGAGGAAGCACGGTATGGGCGGGCCCACCCTGGTAAGCGCCACCGCCTGCAGCTCGGGAAACGCGGCCTTGGCCTGGGCCTATGAACTGGTGTCGTCCGGAGGGGCGGACGTGATGGTCGCCGGCGGCGCCGATGCCCTGACGCGGTCCATCTACACCGGGTTCCTTCGCATGGGAGCCCTCTCGAAGACCATCTGCCATCCGTTCGACAAGCGCCTCGACGGGGTCTCGTTCGGCGAGGGAGCGGGCGTGCTGGTGCTCGAGGAGCTCGAGCACGCCCGGAGCCGCGGCGCCACGATCCACGCGGAGCTGGCCGGGTATGGGATCAGCAACGACGCCTATCACATCACCGCGCCCGATCCGAACGGAGAGGGTACCGTAGCGGCCATCCGCCAGGCGCTCGCCAGCAGCGGGACTGCGCTCGAAGAGGTGAGCTACGTGAGCGCCCACGGCACCGGGACGCCGTACAACGACGTGGCCGAGACGCGGGCGATGAAGGCCGTGTTCGGCGAGCGCGCCCGCCAGGTCCCCATCAGTTCCATCAAGTCGATGCTCGGCCACACGAACGGAGCCGCGAGCGCCATCGAGGCCGTCGCCTGCACCCTCGCCCTGCGCCACCAGGCCGTGCCCCCGACCGCGAACCTCACCGAGCCACACCCGGAGTGCGACCTCGACTACGTCCCGCTCCGGGGGCGCGCGATGCCGGTGAGCGCCTGTCTGAACCTGTCGGCCGGGTTCGGCGGGTTCAACGTCTGTGTGGTCATCAAGAGGGCCCCGTGACCCCGGCGAGCACAGACAGCGTCCTCCAGCCGATCGCCATCACCGGGATGGCGCTCCTCACCCCCCTCGGCGACACCCCGGACTCGCTCGCCGCGTCGCTGGCGGCCCGGCGCAGCGCCATCGAGCCGGTGAAGGACATGGCGGGAGTCGGCGCGGCGGTGATCAAAGACTTCGAGGCCACGCGGTACGCGAACGTGCGCGGTCTGCGGCTCTACAACCGCCCGACCCGGCTCGCCATCTGTGCGGCCAAGCTGGCACTCGTCGATTCGGGGATCGAAGCAGCCGGGCTCCCCAAGGAGCAGCTGGGCGTCCTGCTCGCCTCTACGTTCGGGCACATGGAGACGCTCCTCGAGTACGACCGGAGCCTGGTCACCGCCGGCATCCAGCGCACCAACCCCGCGCTCATGCCCCTCGCCATCCCGAGCGCTCCCGGGGCGGCGCTCGCCTTGTCCTTCGCCGCGAAGGCCTTCTCGATCACGCTGAGCGACGGAGGCGTGTCGTCGCTCGATGCCCTGGGTCTCGGATCGAGGCTGGTCGAGGGCGGTCGCGCCCGCGCGTGCATCGTCGTCGGGACCTTCTCGGCCTGCCAGGACCTCATGCTCGCCGCGTCTCGCGCCGGGCTCCTCGGTTCCGCCTCGACGCCCCGGGTCTTCGACCGGCGGCGGAACGGGACCTCCTTCGGCGAGGCCGCGGCGGCGGTCGTCCTCGAGCGGGTGGAAGACGCCCGGGCCCGAGGCGTCGAGCCCAAGGCCTACCTGCGTGGACAGGCGTCGACGTTCGCCGGCGAGCCCGAGGCGGTCGAGTCCGCGCTCCGCCGCGCCTCGACGAACGCGCTCCGCTCGGCCGGGATCGCGGCCGATGAGGTGGGGCTGGTGAGCGCCGGTGCCAGCGGGACCGCCGGGGCCGACGCGGCCGAGGCCCGCGCGATCATCGGGGTGCTCGGCGCCGCGGCTCCACGGACCCCGGTGATGGCGATCAAGGGCAACCTGGGCGAGGCCATGGACGCGAGCGGGCTCCTTCAGGCCCTGAGCGCGATCTCCGCGATGCGCTCGGGGAAGGCCCCGCCCATCCTGGGACTGGAGGACCCGGAGGTTCCGGGGCTGCGTTACCTCGAGGAGGAGACGGACGTGGACGCCCGCCATGCGCTCGTCACCTCGGTCTCCTACGAAGGCGCCTGTTCCGCGCTCGTTCTGTCGAGGAATCCATGACCGGTGACATCAAGCGCCCGGTGGCGATCGTCACCGGCGGTTCTCGCGGCATCGGAAAAGCGGTCGTCGAACGGCTCGCGCACGCGGGTATGGAAGTCCGCTTCACCTTCCTCAGCAACGAGGCGGCGGCCAACGCCGTGGTGGAGCAGATGACGGCCGCCGGTCACGTCGCCAAGGCGGTTCGCGTGGACGCGCGCGACGCCGCCGCCTCCCGCTCCCTGGTGGAGAGCACCATCGCGGAGCGCGGTCGGGTCGACGTGCTCGTCAACAACGCCGGGATCACCGCCGACCGATTGCTTCCAATGATGAGCCAGGCCGACTGGTCGAGCGTGCTGGAGACGAGCCTGAATGGCCTCTTCGGTGCCACGCAGCCCACCGCGAAGCAGATGATGCGCCAACGCTCCGGGCGGATCGTGAACATCACCTCCGTCTCCGGGATCATCGGAATCCCGGGCCAGACCAACTACTGCGCGGCCAAGTCGGCGATCATTGGCTTCACGCGGGCCCTGGCGAAGGAGCTTGCCGGCTGGGGAATCCCCGTGAACGCGGTCGCCCCCGGGTTTGTCGAGACGGACATGATCGCGGGCTTCACCCCGGCGCAGCGGACCGCGGCACTCGAGCGAGTACCGATGCGCCGCTTCGCCACGGCGGCGGAGGTGGCCGGGCTCGTGAGCTACGTCGCGCTCGAGGCGCCGACGTACCTCACCGGGCAGACGCTGGTGGTGGACGGGGGCATGACGTCGTAGCATCGCCCCGTCGGTTCCGAGGGCCAAGGTGACCCCTGACGCCACTCCGATGGGCAGCATCGGGGAATCGGACCTCTGGCTCGTCGAGCTCGGGGTCCCGAGCGCCGCGGTGGATGGCCAGTTGGAGTGGCTCGCCGACCCGGAGCGCCTGCGCGCCGAGCGCCTGGCACGGCCGGATGTCCGCCGCCGGTTCGTGGCGGCGCGCGCCGGGCTGCGCCACATCTTGGCGGCCTACCTGGAGGTCGCGCCCCGCTTGCTGGACATCGTCGAGGGCCAGCACGGCAAGCCCAGGCTCCCCGGTGGACCGCACTTCAGCCTGTCCCACTCCGGGGAGCTCGCCCTCTGTGCCGTGTCGCGCTCGCGAGAGGTCGGTGTGGACCTCGAGCAACTGCGCCCCGTCCCCGAGGCGGAAGGGATCGTGCGCAAGTGGTTCACCCGGCGCGAGCAGGAAGCATACTTCCGAGCGCTCATCGACCGCCCGGAGAGCGCGTTTTTCGAAGCCTGGACGAGGAAGGAGGCGTACCTGAAGGCCCTCGGGACGGGGCTTTCCGGGCTGGCGGCCCGGGAAGATATTGACCCGGGTCGCTGGGAGGCCCACCAACTTCTTCCGGCCCGCGGCTACGTCGGAACGCTGGTGCAGGAACGCGCGGCGGCACCGGGCACCCGGGACTGAAGCGGGCGGCCGGGAGACACGGTCAGGGGCGCCCGCCCGGCCCGGCGACGGATCCCGGGCCCTCGGGCCCCGCGTCGTAGAGCGCGAGCAGCCTCGAGCCCAGGAAGGAAAGAAGAGCGTCGCGCTTCACCTTGAGGGTCGGCGTGACGAGGTCCGGGTGGTCGTACGGCGCGCCCTCGATGACGAGAATCCGCTTCGGCTTCTCGAAGTCGCTGAATGCCCCCAGCGCGTTGCGGGCCGAAGCGAGGAGGGCGTCCGAGGGGTCGCGGCCCGCTGCCGACAGTTCCGCGAGTACCCGGGGCTCGACGAACACTGCCGCCGACACGAAGGGCCGACCCTCGCCGAGCAGCACGGCCCCCAGGAAAGGCGGCGTCGCCGCGATGGCCTGCTCGACGGGCTCCGGGGAAAGCTTCTTCCCGGTGGAGAGGACGAGGAGCGCCTTCTTCCTCCCCTCGATGCGCAGGCACCCCTCCTCGTCGATGCGGCCGATGTCGCCCGTCCGGTAGAAGCCGTCGGGCGTCCACGCCCCGTCGGTGTCCTCCGGGTCCAGGTATCCAGAGAAGAGGAGCGGGCCCCGCAGAAGGAGCTCGCCGTCCTCGGCGAACCGGACCTCATGATCGGCCGTGACGTACCCGGCCGATCCTGGGCGCCTCCTGCCCAGGAGAAGGTTCGAGGAGACGAGTCCTGCCGTCTCGGTCATCCCGTAGAGCTCCACGAGGGGAATCCCGAGCCCCTCGAAGAACCGGAACAGTGCCGGAGCGCAAGCGGCTCCGCCGACGAAGAGCCCGCGCATGCGCCCGCCGAGCCGTGCCCGCACGGCCCGGCCGACGAGCCGGTCGGCCACGCCGGTGAGTAGCCGGTCCCCGAGCCTGCGGCTCCCGTCGACTCGCGTCCTCTGCGCCGCCTCGAGTGCCGCACGGGCGAGCGACCGCAACGGCCCGGGGAGCGCCGCACACTTCGCCTCCACGCCGCCGCGGATCCGCTCGTACACGAGAGGAACCGAGAAGACGTAGGTGGGCCCGAGCGAAAGCGCCCGCTCGATGTCCTCCCGGCGCGATGCCATGAGGAGCGAGTGGCCTTGAGCAAGCGCCAGGGCGAACTGGTCGTGCCCGGCCACGTGCGCGAACGGGAGGAAGTGGACGCCGACGTCACCGCGACCCGTGCCGACCGAGGCGTTTCCGCCGTCGATGGCGTGGACGATCGCCCGCTGGGGGAGCCGCACCCCCTTCGGGCGCCCAGTCGTTCCGCTGGTGAAGAGAAGGAGAAACGGGTCGTTCGGACCGACCGCGTCCACGAGGGCGTCCGCTTCTGCGGGGTCGAGCGCGACGGCGCCATCCCCACAGGCCTCGGTGGCCGAGGCCAGCCGGATACCGGACGGACCGGCGCCGTTGGAAAGCATCTGGCGCGAGATCAGTGCCGTAAGGCCGAGGCCGCCGAGCTCGTCTGCCGCGGGAGCGAGCTTGAGCCATTGCTCCGGCCCCGAAACGAACGCCACTTTCGGGCGCACCCGGCGGGCGATGTCCCGAACCGGTTCCGCGGCCAGGTTCGCGAAGGCGGAAGCCGGCTCCGCGCGGAGCAGCTGCGCAGCCAGGGCGACGAATTGCCACTCGGGCGAGTTCTCGGCGACGAGAAGGACCCTGTCTCCCGGGCGCACTCCGACGTTCCGCAGGAACGCAGCCGCCCGGTGCACGCCCTTCTCGAATTCGGAAAACGTGATCGATCGGGGCGATGCCTCGGGCGAGGCCGGGTCGAGGAACCTCAGGAAGGTGTCCGCCGGGAACCGCCGCGCCGAGCCACGCAGGATGGCCGGCAGGGTGCGTTCCCCGAAGCGCACGGGAGTCAGGGTCGGATGCATCTCGGAGCCATTCATACTGCGTCTCCGGTGTCACCGTCGCGTCACATCGCCCCGGCCGCGTTACCCGGGGCGCCGTCGAAGCCTGGCCGGCTTGCAGCCAGCGTCAGCGGCGCTAGACTGCGGTCCCCGATGGACGCGGCGGATCACGCCTACGGGCCGAAGGAATGCGGGAGCTGCCGCTGGTGGCGGCCCATCCTGGAAGACGCACGGGGCCCCATCGGTCCGTGTCGCTACGGTGCGAGGCCCGGCGATTTCCCGGGAACCGCTCCCGTCTGCGAGAAGTATCTGGGTCGCGAATCGGCCATCCCTGCGCGTCCCGTTACCGCCTCACCGCGACGAGTAGCCGCGCCGCGGGCCCCGTCCGTCCACTCGGTACCTCGGCTCAGCCTTCCGAAGGAGATCCTCGACATGACCCGCGAAGAATTCAGGGACGCCATCCGCGAGGCGCTGCGCGACGAATCGGAGGTGCCCCTGGCCTCGAAGTGGGAGGGGGGAACGGCGGTGCTGAAGCCGCGGGACCCGCAACTGCAAGCGAAGGAGCTCCCGCTCGACCAACTGTTCCACAAGATCGTGATGATTCGCGATCGGCTCCGCGTGCTCGAGCAGAAGGTAAATGCCCACCCGAAGCTCACCGATGCGGAGAAGGTCGAGATGCAGGGCTACGTGACGAAGTGCTACGGCAGCCTGACGAGCTTCAACGTGCTCTTCCGGGACGATCGCGATCGGTTCATCGGCGAGAAGACCTGATGAGCGCCGATCAGGCACCCCGGAGGATGAGTCGAAGCGCGGCGTAGCCTGAGACCCCCGCCAGCCCCGAAGCGAACAGGATCCCCAGCTTCGCGGCGGCGACCAGCGAAGGGTCGACGAAGGCGAGGCCGTCGACGAAGATCGACATCGTGAAGCCGATGCCGGCCAAGATGCTCACGCCCCACACCTGACGCATGGTGACGCCGGTCGGGAGCTCGGCGGCGCCGAGCCGGACCGCGATCCACGAGGCGAAGGTGATGCCAACCTGCTTGCCGACGAAGAGGCCGACAATGACGCCGAGGCTCACCCGGTTCTTGAGGAGGCTCGAGACCCCGCCGCCGAGCTCGACGCCTGCGTTGAAGAGCGCGAACAGCGGAAGGATGAGGAAGGCCGTCCAGGGGTGAAGCGCATGCTCGAGTGCCACGCCCGCGGGTAGGAACTTCCCGGTGGCGTCGTGCAGGTCCTCGATGGAGGCGAGCTGCGCCTTGTCGGACACCATGCTATCGCGGCTGAGCGCCGCGGCCTCGAGATCCGCCAGGCTCCGGCGCACGGTTTCGAGGAACTGGCCCGGCTCGATGCGGGCCCGCACCGGGACGAGCATCGCCAGGACCACGCCGGCCACAGTGGCGTGCACGCCCGACAGCAGCGTCGCCACCCAGACGCAGAGGGCCAAGGGCACGTACACCACGACTCGGTGGAATCCGAGGCGGGCGAGGAGGAACAGCAAGCCCAGGAGACCCGCCGCCACGAGAAGCGGGATGAAATGAATCTGGTCGGTGTAGAAGGTCGAAATCACCGCGACTGCGCCCAGGTCGTCGGCAATCGCGACGGCGGTGAGGAAGACCTTCAGGCCAACGGGAACCCGTGAGCCCAGCAGGGCCAGAACGCCCAGGGCAAAGGCGATGTCCGTCGCCATCGGGATTCCCCATCCGGCGGCCCCGGCGGTCCCCGCATTGAGGGCCGAGTAGAGGATGGCGGGCACGAGCAATCCGCCGAGCGCGGCACCGACGGGGAGGATGGCGCTGCGAAAGGTGGAGAGCTGCCCGACCACCAGCTCGCGCTTGATCTCCAGGCCGACCACGAAGAAGAAGAGGGCCATGAGCCCGTCGTTCACCCAGTGGTGAAGGGAGAGCGCGTGGATGGACCCGTGCCAGGAGACCCCGAGATTCGCGTGCAGCAGCTGGTCGTAGAGGTCAGCCCAGGGCGAGTTGGCCCAGACGAGCGCGGTCAGGGTGGCGAGGAGGAGGAGGACGCTTCCCGACGCCTCGGACTTGAAGAACCTGGCGAAGGCTCCCCTCGGCTCTGGAGAAGCCGTCGTCGAGGTGGCCATGCCTTCTCCCCTTTCGATCTAGAGTCCGCCGCCGTCCGGAATCGAACGCGTCGGGATGGTGTCGCAGGCCAGGCTATCGGCAGCCCTCACCGTGGGGCACGTGACCGTCCGCATGATATTGCGCCATGGAGGGGGTCTGGCGAGTCCTTTCGGACGAAGCTCCGCCCCCCGCGACCAGGAGCCGCTCCTCAGATCTGGAACTGAAGGCGGAAACCGTACACGCTGCTCAGCCCCTTCAAGCCGAATCGCTGGAGCCAAACCTGTCCGTAGTTGAAGTCGACGCGGAACATGGAGCCGATATACCAGCTCGCCCCGGCTTGAAGGTCCCCAAGCCTCCCACCTGCCAGCTGGCCGCTGTCCAGGTCGTTCACGAACCAGCGCACGGAAATCTCCGCCGCCCCCCACCTGCCCCTGGGGACGATCGCGGTCGGAATGGCCCGCTCCCTCGAGTAGGGAAGGGTCTCGCCGGTGACGAGCCAGCTCGCGCTGACGTAGTACCCCCACAGGTTCGGGTTCCCCGCCGAAGACGAGGTGAACCAGGTCTCGAGAACCTCGGCCCGGAGCGACCACGGACCCAAGATTCCCAGGAACTCGGCGTCGGCTCCCCAGGCATCACTCGCACCGAACGATCCGGTATTCGCGAAGTACGGCCCCACGTGAGTCGCCGGACGGGCCTGGACCTGTGTCGAGCCCTCGACCGACATCCATCGCCCTCCCGCTCCCAGGTGGATCAAGGCGCGGCCCTCGTTCTCATACAGGGGGAGGCCGGTCACGCGCACCGTCGCGGCCGAGGAGGTGCCGCCGCCGGTCCAGTTGCCATAGGCGCCGAGCGCCCAGGTGACCCGGCTTTCCAGGGCTCGGTTTGCGACGATCACGCCAGCCTCTCGCGCAACGTAGAACGCCTGGAGGGCGCGCTCCATGAAGGCGAGGTAGCCACCGGTCGTCAAGAACTCGAGGGAGAAGCGCTCCTTGACCTTGCCCACCGTGACGGTGCCGACCCACTCGTTCACTGGAAACTCGACCCAGGCCTCGGCGAGGCCGAATCGCTGACCCTGGGGCAGGTCGAAGCCTCCGAAGTCGAACGACACGTAATAGGACCACGGGTTCTCGAAGCACGGTATCAGGCCGGAGACCATGAAACGGGCCTCCCGCCACTCGAACTCGGAGTTGATCTTTCCGAGCTGTGTGACGCTCGTCGCGTTCTGGCCGAAGATTGTGTAGTCGAACATCTGCCGGGTGTGGAGGCGAGCCGTGAAGCACCCGCTGTCGTAGGAGTTCCAGCGGATCCACCCGGACTGCTTCTTGCCGGTGCTGCCCGGGGGCGCCCCCTCAGCGGGTGGAGCCGGCTCCGAGTCGCGCTTCACGCTTCTCGCGGCGCCGGGCTCCGCCTCCGGCCCAGGCATGTCCTCCACCAGCGTCGGCTGGCCCGGCGCCGCCGGGGAAGTCTCGGACTTCTCGGGCTCCGCGCCGGGGCAGGTGTCCGCCTGGTCCCCGAGCGCGCGCGGTGCCACCGTGACGAGGCCGGCCACCAGGAGGACCTTCAAAGAACGGCGCGAGCGGAGGACGCGCATCCTGCCGACCATAATCGATCTCTGCCGGCGGCAAAGGTCCGGGATGCACCTGAGGAGAAGAGGCGCCCAGGGCGCTCTTCGTCCCCTTGGCCCCTTCGGGCCCCGGGCTAGTCTCCGACGACCTCTGCACCGCGGCCCCCGAGCCAGGAATAGGCGCCGCCCGCCAGAAGCGCGCCGACGATGGGGGCGACCCAGAACATCCACAGTTGGGCGAGAGCCCAGCCTCCCACGAATACGGCGGGGCCGGTGCTGCGAGCCGGGTTCACCGAAGTGTTCGTCACGGGGATGCTGATGAGGTGGATGAGGGTGAGGCCGAGTCCGATGGCGATGGGGGCGAAGCCCTTTGGCGCCCGCCCGTCGGTGGCGCCGAGGATGATGAGCAGGAACATGAAGGTCATCACCACCTCGCAGACCAGGCTCGCGGCGAGCGAATAGCCGCCCGGCGAGTGCTCCCCGTATCCGTTCGAGGCGAGGCCGCCGGCGAGGGTGAACCCCGCCTTGCCGCTCGCGATGACGTAGAGCACGGCGGCCCCGGCGATGGCGCCCGCTACCTGGGCCACGACATACGGAACGAGGTCGGAAGCAGGGAAGCGCTTGCCCGCCCACAGTCCGACGGAGACTGCCGGGTTCAGGTGGCATCCGGAGATGTGGCCGATCGCGTAGGCCATCGTCAGGACCGTTAGGCCGAAGGCGAGGGATACGCCAAGAAGTCCGATCCCCACGTTGGGGAACGCCGCGGCCAGCACGGCGCTGCCGGCCCCTCCGAGGACGAGCCAGAAGGTCCCGATGAACTCCGCGCCCAGCTTCTTGGAAATCGGCATGTGCTTCTCCCGTTCACGGCTGACCGTCTGCGGTTCCACCCCCGGTGGCCGCAACGGTCGCCCAAGGCGACGACGGACCGCCGATCGAGCCGCAGGCTACCAAGCGAAGCCGCTTCACCGTAGGCAACTTCGACGGAGCGATCAACGGCGGAGCCCATCCGGGGCGGGGAGACGGGCGGCCGTCCGCCGGCCGCGGGGCCGGCGAATCATGAGCGGGGCACGCCTCGGCGCTGGAGCAACTCGAACGCGACGAAGTCGAGCCTGCGGGCCTCGAGCCTCCCAGCATCGCGCGCGCGAGACTCCGAGCAGAAGATGGAGAGTCTCCGCCCATCGACGCTCACGCGCCAGCGGAGCTTCTCCAGCCGCTCGATGCCGACCAGGTGAGTTCGGACCTTCATCTCGGAATAGGTGGCCGACATCTTTGGAGCATAATCGAAAAAAACGTTCGTGCCCGGGAGACGGCCGCCTGGTCAGCCCAGGGCTCTGGCGCCGAGGGTCCGATGGACCCCCCCCTCGAGAGTCGTCCCCTCGGCCTGCGCGCGGTGACACGGCGGTTACAGGCGACGCACATGGGTGGAGGGCTGGGGGAAAGCGAGGCGTACCATGTACCTGTATCCGGAGATCTTCCAGACGCTCGAGCAGGCCCGCTGGAGCCTGGCCCACGATGTGCCCTGGGAGCGGTTCGAGCCCGACCTGCTCAGCGACGAGCAGGCGCTGACCGTGAAGATGAACGCCGTCACCGAGTGGTCGGCCCTGCCCGCCACCGAGATGTTCCTGCGCGACAACCGCGACGACAGCGATTTCTCCGCCTTCATGTCGGTCTGGTTCTACGAGGAACAGAAGCACGCGCTGGTGCTCATGGAGTACCTGCGCCGCTTCCGTCCCGAGCTCGTGCCGACCGAGAAGGAGCTGCAAGAGGTCCGCTTCGAGTTCGACCCCGCGCCGCCCCTCGAGACGCTCATGCTCCACTTCTGCGGGGAGGTACGGCTCACACAGTGGTACCTTCGCGCCGCCGAGTGGCACGCCGAGCCGGTGCTGCGCCACATCTACGGCCTCATCGCTCGCGACGAGGCCCGGCACGGCGGTGCGTACCTCAAGTACATGAAGAGGGCCATCGAGCGCTCCGGCGAGAAGGCACTCCGTGCCTTCGCCAAGATCGGCGTCCTGATGGCAGGAGCCGGCAGGAACCGGCATCCGCTCCACCCGACCAACCTGCACGTGAACCGCGCCCTCTTCCCGCGCGATACGGTCCAGAGCCGACTCCCCGACCCAGGTTGGCTCGAGCGGTGGCTCGATACCCAAATCCGCTTCGACGAGGCGTGCGAGGAGCGAGTGGGGAGCGCCATCCTGCGCAACCTGTCGCTCCTGACCGGCGAGACTTTCGAGACCGTCCGCGACCTCAACCGCTACCGGAAGGCGATCGCAGCCGCGGCGTGATCGGAGCCGCTTGGCCGGCGCATCACGCGTCGCCGACACTGCGAACGGGAGCCATCCCCGAGTTGTTTGGGCTTCAGTCGCCCCTCGTGCGGGGGTATTCTCCCGCGCCATGCGAGACCGCGCCTACGACCACGTCCTGTTTCGCGCCTCGGAGATCGAGCACCGCTACGGTCCCCAGGTCCACATCATCGCCAACCCCCTTCTCCTCGGCCAGCTCGCCACCCTCTGTGCGAAGGACACGCGCCAGCCGGCCATCAGCCGCCTGGTCCGGCTGCTCTACGACGATCTCCTGCGCACCGTGATCGCCGCCGAGTTCCCTCGCCGCCGGGTGGCGGTGCCAACGCGGATGATCGATTCCTCGCCCCAGGCCATCTTCGAGGGCGAGGTGATCGACCCGGACGTTCGCGCGGTGACCGTGAACATCGCTCGAGCCGGCGCGCTGCCCTCCCAATGCGCCTACGACCTCCTCAACGAGACCCTCGACCCCGCGCTCATCCGGCAGGACCACATCATCATGAGCCGCATGCTCGGTCCGCACGAGGAGGTGGTCGGGGCTGGAATCGGCGGCATGAAGATCGGCGGCGACGTGGACGGGGCCTTCCTGCTCTTTCCCGATCCCATGGGGGCCACGGGCGGCTCGCTCTCCACCGCCATCGACACCTACAAGAAGAAGGTCCCGGGCAAGCCCCGCCGCATCATCAACATCCACCTCATCGTGACGCCCGAATACCTGCGTCACATGACCCGGACGCACCCGGAGGTCGCGGTGTACGCCCTCCGGCTCGACCGGGGCCTGTCGGCGCCGGACGTGCTCGACACGGTCCCCGGCACCCGCTGGGACGAGGAGCGCGGTCTCGACGACCACCAGTACATCGTTCCGGGCGGTGGCGGGTTCGGCGAGATCCTGAACAACGCCTTCGTCTGATGGCCAGGCCCCCGGAGGCGACTCAGATCCGCATCTCGCGATCGAACGCCTTGCCGAGCGCCGTGGGGCCGAGCGTGCGGGCACGCGCCAGCGCGAGCACCAGGATGACGAGGGTGTACGGGAGCATGACGGCGAACTCGTAGGGGAACTTGATGCCCCCCACCTGGATGGAGAGCTGCAGGGACTGTGCGAGGCTGAAGAGCAACGCGCCGCCGGTGATGCCCCAGGGGCTCCAGCGACCGAAGTAGACGAGCGCGACGGCGATGAATCCTCGCCCCGCGACCAGATCGTCGGCGAACATCTTGGCCTGGCACAGGGACAGGTAGGCGCCGCCGAGGCCGCCCATGGCGCCGCCGACCATGAGCGCCTGGTATCGCACCCGGTTCACGTTGATGCCCATCGTGTCCGCCGCCCGTGGATGCGTACCCACGGCCCGCACCCTGAGTCCCCAGGGCGTGCGGTAGAGCAGGTACCAGCTCGCCGGGACGGCCAGGAACGCCAGGTACACAACCGGGTTGTGGTTGAAGAGGATGCCGCCGAGCACGGGGATGCGCGAGAGGAGAGGGATTGGCCAGGCGGCGACTCCCTCCACTCCCGTCACTCCGCCGATGTAGTGGCGGAAGAGGGTACCCGCGACCCCGCAGCCCAGCATCTGCAGCCCGATGCCGGCGATTCCCTGGGGGGCGCGGAACGTGACGGTCACGAGCGCGAAGAGGAGCCCGAGGAGGATGCCGGCGGCCGCCGCCAGCGCGAATCCGAGGACGTTGGCCCATGGCCCGAGCGCCCCGGAGCGGGCCAGGTACGCGGGCACGAAGGCGAGGAAGGCCCCCATGCTCATGATGCCCTCGCAGCCGAGGTTAAAGACACCGGCCCTCTGGTTGAACATCTCGCCGAGCGCCGCGAGCAGGAGCGCTACCGAGAAGGGCACCCCCAGGCACAGGATGTCGTAGGCCATGTGCCCGACGTTCACGGACCCGCCTCCTCCGCCGACGAGCCGGCGGACTTCGAGACCGCGACACGGCCGAGCAGCTTCGCGGCTCGCTGCTTCGCGTATGGATTGTTGAGGTACATCTTGGCGGACACGATGGCGAGGATGATGGCCCCCTGGAGGACCAGGATCATGTTCGCCGGCACACCCGCCGAGCGCTGCGTCATGTCCGCGCCCACGAGCAGCAGGCCGAAGAAGACCGCCGAGGGAACGATCCCGACCGGGTGGAGCCCGCCGAACAGCGCGACCACGATCGCGGCGAAGCCGTAGCCCGAGGAGATGCCCTCGATGGCCCGGTGGTGCACGCCGAGCACCTCGATCGCCCCGGCGAGCCCGGCGAAGCCTCCTCCGAGGAGCATGGCGACGACGAGCGCCCGCTCGACGTGGATGCCGGCGTAGCGCGCGGCCTTGCTCCCGGCGCCGGCCGCGCGCATCCGGTAGCCGAAGGTGGTCCGCCACAGCAGCACCCAGACCAGACCGGCCAGGACGAGGGCCACGAGGAGGCCGGAGTGCAGCCGCGTCCCGGGGATGAGCCGGTCGAGCCAGACCGTCCTCGTCAGGCGCGGCGACTGGGGCGTGCCCGACCCGGTCATGAGCTCGGCCGGGTCGATCATGGGCCCCCGGAGCATGAACGTGTAGAGCTGCGCGGCGATGTAGTTCAGCATGACCGTGCTCAGGATCTCGTTGACGTCGAGCCGCGCCCGCAAGACGCCCGCGATCCCTCCCCAGACCGCTCCCCCTGCGGCTCCGGCGAGGAGGCACAGCGGCAGGAGGAGGACCCGCGGCAGCTGGGGCAGCCCGAGCGCCACGGCCGTCGCACACAGGATCCCGATCAGGATCTGCCCCTCGGCGCCGATGTTGAGGATGCCGCTCCGGAAGGAGATGGCGACGCCGAGCGCGACCAGGATGAGGGGCACTGCCCGCACCAGGATCTCGGTGATCCCGAAGACGTCCTGGAGCGGGCCGGTGAGGATGACGCCGAAGGTGGCCCAGGGACTCGCGCCGATGGCCACGAGAACCAGCGCCGCCGTGGCGGCCGCCGCCACGG
>Ga0209048_10003385_pt1 | contig 15485 bp, 11 predicted proteins | sample FrelakmetCRP12CR_FD_187146 | JGI IMG/M metagenome (GOLD analysis project Ga0209048, IMG submission 187146) | Freshwater lake sediment microbial communities from the University of Notre Dame, USA, for methane emissions studies - CRP12 CR (SPAdes)... | ecosystem: Environmental > Aquatic >... | reverse complement strand
CTCATGGCAGCCGGGGTGAAAGGAATCCTTGCCGTGGGCACCGACCTGTTTCACATTTTTGCCAAGGCCATCATGGGCACAACGGTCCACAAGAAGCTGGGGAATGTTTCGGTCAACCTTGCCCTGGCGTTTCTTGTAGGGTCCGGCCTCGGGACGGTGATCGGCGGGGCAGTCAACAAAGGGCTTTACAACACCGACCCTCTGCTGAGCGAGGCCTTTATCAGCGCCGTTTATGCCGTTCTGCTCGGTTTTCTCGGCTTCTATGCGCTGGCTGACTACCTGCGGTCCAGTAAAGGTGCAGCAGCGGCGGCGGATGCCCATGGCGGTGCCGTGTCCGGGACCCCGGCGATTGCGATTAAATTGCAGAACATGAACATTCCTCCCATGATTCGCTTCGATGAGGATTTCGTCCCCGGCGGCAAGAAGCTTTCGGGAGTAATCATCGCCCTGGGTGGCATGGTCGTTGGGATTCTGGCTGCCATCATGGGTGTGGGAGGCGGTTTCGTTACCTTCCCCATGTTTGTTTATATTTTCGGGGTGTCGTCCATGACCACCGTCGGCACCGACATACTCCAGATCATTTTCACGGCGGGACTTGCCGCTATAGGTCAGTACGCGATTTACGGCTACGTGTTCTATACCCTGGCGATGGGGATGCTGATCGGTTCCCTGCTGGGTATCCAGGTGGGGGCTCTGACGACCAAGGTGGTTAAAGGCATCCACATCAGAGGTTTCTACGCGGTTTCCATCCTTGCCGGTTTTATAAACCGTGCGGCAACCCTGCCCAAGAAGTTTACCGAACTTGAGGTGATCGACATCCCCAGAGCCCTATGTCAGGGCATAGAAACTGTCGGGAATATCCTGTTCTGGATTGTTGTAACGATCTTTGGGGTTTGGATTTTCTGGAAGTTCTTCGCCAACCTCGGCCTGTTGAGAGAGGAGGATTAATAATGTTAATCAGACATGCCAAGATGTTTAATATGGGATTGGTCCTGGGGGTATCGTTTTTGGGAGTGCTGTTCCTGATCTTCCAGCCGATATTTCCGGGCGGGAAGACGGGCCTGGATTTCGCGGATGATCTATTCAATAAGCTCGCCAAAGGTTCTTCTTATTTTATCCCGGAAGTGGCCAAAGCCAATGAGAAATTTATGGGGACCAACTTCTCGGTGACCATCAAACTGGATAAGCCCGAGCAGGTGGATAATGCGATCAAGATTCTGGCTGCCGGCGGCGCCCAGGCGACGGCAAAAGAGACCCAGCTTGCGATCAGTGGCGATCTGGGCAAACTTCTCGGGAATGCGATTCAAGACTCCGACGATATGTTCAGGAATGATGGGGCCAAAGTCTCCAGCCGCTACGGCTTTAAAGAAACCGAGGTCATGGCGCTCTGGTGGAGCGTCCTGAACAAGATGAACAAAGAGTTCCAGAAGAACAAGAAGCTCAACGAATCAGACATGGTGATGAGGGTCATGCAGAGAGCCATCGAGCCCGCTTTTAATTTCTATGGAATCGAAGCTGAAAGGGTTTCCGGCAAAGCCTTCACCTTGACCGGCCTGCTGGTCTTTTATGTGCTCTATACCATGTGGTGGGGATATGCGATTTTCTATATGTTCGACGGCATCGGGCTGAGCATGAAGAAGGCAAAAGTGAAAAAAGAAGTCTAAGGGGGGAATCAATGAAAGTTTTAGTGCCCGTAGATGGTTCAAAGTATTCGCTCGAAGCGCTCAATGTGGCAATCGACTTTGTCAAGACCAAGGGCGGCGAGATCTCGGTGATCAGCGTCGTGCCGGATATTGGTGGGATGGACGGCCATGAAATCTCCCCCGCCCGAAGAGAGCGGCACATGGAGACTTTTGAAAGACGTGCCGATGAAATCGTCAAGCAGGCCTGTGATATGCTCTCCGCCGCGAAGGTCGCCGCCGGCTGCACGAAGAATATTGTTACTTCGGTATCCATTGCGGATGCCATCGTTGATTTTGCGGAAACCGAGAAGATCGATCTGATTATCATGGGCAGCCGCGGCCTCACCCTGTCTTCCCGGATCAAGCTAGGCAGCATTGCGTCGCAGGTAATCAAGCACAGCCCGTGTTCGGTGTATCTGGTGAAATTGGCAATTGACGATTAGGCTTTCGTAGAGTTCACATTCGTATCTCCTCAAAAAGCCATGGTGAATGTCTAGCTTCGTGCCCGTGCCCGAATCCAAGATGTTTTCGGGCATGCAAACGGGCACGGGCACCAGCCCAAAGACCTTGGTGAGGGTCGCGTACCTTAACTTATTGTGAAGTTGCTTCACATTTGCTTGCTGATGATCTTGGGATTAGGCATAATCATGGGACGATGGTGCGCGTCCGCACAATAAGGCGACCGAAATCACCCTGGTCACACCGACGGAAGCCGGGGTCCGAAAAACTTTTTTCACTGGATTCCGGCTTTCGCCGAAATGACGGTGGAGGATATCGGACACCAAAGCTCTGCGATTTTGATGAATTGCTGAAGAAAAGCAGAGAGGCCCTTAGAGCGAGGAGGTAAGGAAGGTGGACACATTCAAGGTTCTACTGGTGGATGATGAAGTGGAGTTTCTGGAAACCCTGGTCAAGCGGCTGAAAAAGAGGAACTTAACTGTATCGGGTGTAAACAGCGGTGAGCAGGCCATCGAAGCATTGGCCCGGGACCCGGTGGATGTTGTGGTGCTCGATGTGAAGATGCCGGGAATGAATGGTCTGGAGACGCTGAGGGAAATAAAAAAGAGTTGCCCCCTGGTTGAGGTGATCATGCTGACGGGACATGCCAGTATGGAGGTGGCCATAGAGGGAATGGAACAGGGGGCCTTTGACTATTTGATGAAACCGATGGACATTGACGAGCTTCTTTATAAGCTCCAGGATGCCTATAAGAAGAAGAAACTTCATGAAGATCGCATCAAACATGCCGTTGATGAGATCGTCAGTGTGAAGACGGGTTGATTGATCGCACCATGGGGATTCTCGCAGACATACTCAACAAGCTTCCTTTCAAGAGGCGCAAAGAGAAATTTTCGCCCGCAAACGTTGAGGAACTTCGCACCGCGTTCAAAGACCGCTACCATAGTTTTAAAGTTCTCTTAGCCGCGAACAATAAAGCGCTCGAAATCATGGCCGAAATGGAGGAGGCTCTCAGGGGCAACCGACCTTTTGGCATGTCCTTTATTCGGGCTAACTGCACGGCGGTGTCCGTCAACGTTTTCCGCATCGTCAAGAACCTTGATCAGCTTGCTCCGGGAAAATACCGGGACCTGTTCGACAAGTTCAAAGATATCCAGGACCATATCAATCAGGAGCTCTCCCTGAGAAGGCTGCCAAAGGCCGAAGAACTGGTGCTCCCTTTTGAGGAAATAGATATGAACATGGCGGATCAGGTGGGGAGCAAAATGGCCAATCTGGGCGAGGTGATGGCGCGCCTTCAACTGCCTGTTCCCAAAGGTTTTGTCATATCTTCTCTGGCTTACCAGAGGCTTTTCGAACACAACGATCTGCAGAGCGAAATCGACCGCCGCTTGCAGACGTCGGAGGTGGAGCAACTGGATCAGCTGTATAAATTGAGTGCCGACATCCAGCAATTGATCATTCGTGCTGCCGTGCCGTCGGATGTTGAGCAGGCGATTGTGGATGCCTATCGTGAACTGGAAACCCAAGCCGGTAAGGAGGTGAAGGTTTCCATGCGCAGCAGTGCGTTGGGCGAGGACCTGGTGGGGGCCTCCTTTGCCGGGCAGTATCGCTCGGAACTGAACGTAAGTGCCGACGACATCATTGAGGCATATAAGGAAATTGTTGCCAGCAAATACAGTCTGCAGGCTATTGCCTACCGGCTGAACCGGGGCATCCTGGATGAAGACATCGCCATGTGTGTGGGCTGCATGGTCATGGTCAATGCGGTGTCGGGTGGTGTGACCTATTCGCGCAACCCCCTCAATATTCGAGACGACTCCATCTTTATCAATGCGGTCTGGGGACTTCCAAAGTCGGTGGTGGATGGCAGCGTGGCTGCAGACCTGTTCGTAATCTCCAGGGAAGAACCAATGCGGACTTTGCAGCGGGATATCAAGACCAAGGCGCAGCAGTTTGTGTGCTATCCTGAAGAGGGGGTCTGCCGTCTGGATGTGACCGGGGAAAAGAGCAGCGATCCCTCATTGAGTGATAATCAGGTTTTTGAGCTGGCCAGGATTGCTTTGCGCCTGGAGGAGCACTATGGTTCTCCGCAAGACATAGAATGGGCTATTGATCAGAATGGTTTGGTTTTCGTTCTGCAATGTCGCCCTCTGAAGCAAACGGAAGGCGGCGATGGCAGCTACGGCACTTCCAGAAGCGATGTACCACGGGACTTGGTAATCCTCCAGGGCGGCGCAGCTGCAAGCTCGGGGGTGGCGTGCGGACCCGCCTATCTCCTGCTCAGACATGGGGATGCTTTGAACTTTCCGCATGGCGCCGTGCTTGTCACAGCGCAAGCCCTACCGAGATGGGCGGCGCTTTTGAACCGTGCTGTCGCGGTGGTGACCGAACAGGGGAGTGCCGCCGGGCACCTGGCCAATGTGGCTAGAGAATTTGGGGTGCCAGCCATTTTCGGAGTTGCTGACGCGACGAACGTCCTGCAAAATGACGAATTGGTAACGATCGATGCAGACGGTCTCACCATCTACCGCGGATGTGTCGAATCGCTCCTGGCCAAGTCCGGCGAGGTGAAAAAAAACCTCATGGAAGGAAGCGCGGTCTATGAGATTCTCAAAGAAGTAACCCAACATATCGTGCCCCTGCACCTGCTTGATCCCGATGCTTCAGACTTCAAGGCGAAGAAATGCCGGTCCCTCCATGACATAACCCGGTTTTGCCATGAAAAGTCGGTCAAGGAGATGTTCAGTTTTGGGAAAGAGCACCATTTTTCGGAACGGGCCAGCAAACAACTTGTTTGTGACGTACCGATGCTGTGGTGGATCATCAATCTGGATGATGGATTCAAGGAGGATGTTCCCGGAAAATATGTGAACCTGGACAACATAGTGTCCATCCCTATGATGGCCCTCTGGGAAGGAATCATTGCCATTCCGTGGGAGGGGCCGCCCCCGGTTGACACGAAAGGCTTCATGTCGGTCCTTCTGGAGGCTTCAGCCAACCCCGCTCTGGATCCATCCATGCCGTCAGTCTACACCAACCGAAATTACTTCATGATTTCCAGGAACTTTTGCAGCCTCACTTCGCGCTTCGGCTTCCATTTCTGCACCATTGAATCTCTCGTCGGAGAGCGGGCCAACGAAAACTACATCAGTTTTAGCTTTAAAGGGGGTGCGGCGGATTATCAGCGGAGGCTGAGGCGGGCCGTTTTTGTGTCCAGCATCCTGGAGGAGTTTGGATTCAGAGTTGAAGTCAAGGATGATGGTGTGTTTGCTCGGGTCGAGGGTTTTGATGAGGCGGTTATGAAGGACAAGCTTAAATTACTTGGCTACATGCTCATGCATACACGCCAGTTGGATATGATCATGTCCAATGACGCTGCCTATAATCACCATAGGAATAAGATCATTACCGATATTCATTCGATCGTCAAACCAGCGCCAATGGCCGTGAGTAATTAAGTGCGGTGAAAACTAATTCGGTTGGGCTGGTGAGATAGCTCCCCGCAGAAGCTGAAAAGGAGAAGGTATGGCAGACTCTATGCGAAAGAAGATCCTGGTGACCGTAGACGGCTCGGAGCACTCGCTCGAAGCGGTTCGATATACGGCAAAAACGGCCCCGCCTAAGAGCGTCAAGATTGTCCTCTTCCACATAAGAACAAGAGTCCCCGAATCTTTCTGGGACTTGGAGAGGGAGCCTGCATATCGCTACCGGTTTATTGACGTTGGGGAATGGGAAAGCCGGCAAGAGAAAATGATTCAGGAATTTATGGCTAAGGCCTGTGAGATACTCTATGCTGCCGGCATCCCTCGAAAATCAGTGAGCGTCGGCATTCAAGACCGAGAAGCAGGAATTGCCAGGGATATCATCGCCGAGTCTCAACGGGGCTATGATACCGTGGTGGTGAGTCGCAGGGGGCTCAGCGAGCTAAAGGACTTTGTGCTGGGGAGTATTGCCAACAAGCTGGTAGAGAGGGTGGCGCATGTCCCGGTCTGGATTATCGGTTCGGGCCAACAGCGGGGCAAATTCCTCGTGGCCGTGGACGGTTCCGAGGGAGCTATGCTGGCGGTAGATTGCGTGGCAAAAATGGTTGGCAGTAATCACCATTTCGATATTACCCTTTTCCATGTTGTGAGAGGGTTTGATATTTTTCACCAGATGGTGGGAAAACCTCCGGGGGCGGCTCCTGATAAGGTCCTGAAAGAAAAGTTTGACAAAGAAATGGAACAAGCCGGCAGGGAAATCGAGCCGGTGTTTTTGAAAGCAACCAAACGTCTGCTGAAGGCAGGTGTGGCTCCCGCCAGTGTGAGGGAGAAGATCGTCACGGGAGCCAGCACGCGGTCTAGCGCCATTGCCGACGAGGCCGAACAGGGAGGCTATGACACCATAGTGGTTGGGCGCAGAGGGCTTTCAAAGGTACAGGAGTTTTTCATGGGCCGAGTCAGCAGCAAGGTTATTCAGCTTGCAAAAGACAAAACGGTCTGGGTGGTCAGTTGACCTTCCCAAACAGGAGGCGTTACCCATGATCGAACGATATACCCGGCCCGAAATGGGTTGGATTTGGACCCTGGAGAATAAGTATCGCAAGTGGCTTCAAGTGGAACTGGCGGTGTGTGAGGCGCTTTCGGAAGCAGGGCAAATCCCGCCGCGCGATCTCCGGGAAATCCAGGAAAAAGCCAATTTCGACGTGGTGCGGATTGCAGAAATCGAGAAGGAAACACAGCATGATGTCATCGCGTTTCTCACCAACGTGGCCGAATATGTCGGCCCTGTTTCTCGCTTCATTCACGAAGGGTTAACCTCCTCGGATGTGCTTGATACTGCGCTGGCTTTACTCCTTGTTGAAGCCTCAGACCTCCTGCTGAAGGACCTTGAAGCGCTGATCGAGGCCCTCAAGAAATCGGCACACCGGTGGAAGGATACGGTGATGGTCGGGCGATCTCATGGCATTCATGCCGAACCGATCACCCTGGGTCTCAAATTTGCCCTGTGGTACGGGGAGATGAACCGCCATTTGGATCGCCTCCGTCATGCCAGGGAAGCCGTTCGAGTAGGGATGATTTCGGGCTCGGTTGGGACCTACGCGAATATCGAGCCGGTCATAGAAGAGAAGGTATGTGCCAAACTGGGCCTTGAACCTGCACCGGTCAGCAATCAAATTATCCAGCGCGATCGTCATGCCGAATACTTCACGACCCTGGCTCTGATTGGCTGTTCCATTGAAAAGATAGCGATTGAAGTGAGGCACCTGCAGAGGACCGAGGTGCGAGAGGCAGAAGAGTTTTTTGCGGCTGGACAAAAGGGCTCTTCCTCAATGCCGCACAAGCGCAACCCCATCGCCGCCGAAAACCTCACGGGGCTTGCCCGCGTGTTGAGGGGAAATGCCCTGGCTTCAATGGAAAACGTTCCCCTCTGGCATGAGCGGGACATCAGCCATTCTTCGGTGGAGCGGATCATCGCACCCGATTCTACGATCCTCCTTGACTACATGTTGGTGCGTTTGACCAGGGTGTTGGACAGACTGGTTGTCTACCCAGATAATATGCGCCGCAACCTGGAACTCACCGGCGGGCTCCTTTTTTCCCAGCAGGCCATGCTCGCCTTGACGAAAAAGGGGCTGACGCGCGAGGACGCTTACCAGTTGATTCAAAGAAATGCCATGGCTGTTTGGCAGGAAGGGGGACAGCTCAAGGATCGTATCGCGCAGGACCCGGAGGTGGCCAAACATCTGAACTCGGAGGAAATAGAGGCGGTGTTCGATCTGCGCTATCACCTCAAGCATGTGGACACCATCTTCAAAAAAGTTTTTGGATAATAGGATGGAGAAATGGCCTGAACCTCACAGACGCTAAACCTCAAAACGAGCCACGAACTCCAGAGCTGTTGGCTCCCGCAGGGCAGGTGGAAAGCTTTCTGGCTGCGGTGGAAAATGGCGCCGATGCCATTTACCTTGGACTGAAGCAACTGAGTGCCCGGGCGTCTGCTGCCAACTTCTCCCTGGAAGAGCTGGCCGTGCTTCTCCCTTTTGCCCATAAACGCAAAGTGTCGATTTATGTGGCTTTGAACAGCATTCTCACCGCTTCCGACATTCCCAAATGCCTTGACCTGCTGCAATCCCTTTCCGATCTCAAGGTCGCTGCACTGATTGTGCAGGACCCCGGGGTTTTTTTCCTGGCAAGGGAGTTTTTCCCGTCCTTGAGGCTTCATGCAAGCACTCTTATGGCGATCCACAACCATGCCGGAGTGAATCAACTCGAGCGGATGAGCGCTCAGCGAGTGGTTTTGGCCCGAGAGCTGAATTTGCAGGAAATCAGGGATATCGCAGGCCACACTAAAGTTGAGCTGGAAATCTTCGTGCACGGGGCGCTCTGTTATTCGTATTCCGGCCTCTGCCTGGCGAGCAGCTTCCGCGGGGGGCACAGCGGCTTGCAGGGGCGATGTGTGCAGCCGTGCCGCCTGCAATTCAAGCAGGGGCGAGAAGAGGGTTTTTTTCTTTCCTGCAACGATCTTTGTGCGCTTCCTTTGATCCCGGAATTGAAAAGGCTGCGAATTGCCGCGTTTAAGATCGAAGGGCGTATGAAGTCGGCGGACTATATCGCACAAGTGGTTCGGGCCTACCGGCTGGTGCTTGATGCCCTTCCGGAAAACGAAAAGGAAGCCCTGAGTGAAGCCCGTGAGCTGCTGGCGCGCTCCCCTTCGCGGCGTCTCACCACGGGCTACTTTACCGATAACTCCAGGGCGGGAATCCTGTCACCGCACCGTTCCGGTTCGAGCGGCCAATGGGTTGGCACGATCAAGGGCGTTGAGGGCAAACGCATCCTGGCAGCCTTGCGCCATGAAGTATGGCCGGGAGACCGACTACGCCCGGAATCTGGAGAAGGTAAGGAAAAACAGGCTTTCACAGTTTCGGAAATCCTCTCGCAAGAAGGCAAACAGATACCCTTCGGCCGTGCCGGGGAGAAGGTGCTACTGGCCTGTAAGATTGCATTGCGACGGGATGAGCGCCTGATCAGAGTAGGAACCAAGAACAAATCTACGCAGGGAGCCTGGCAAAAGATCCGTCATCAAATCCCGGTCGGCCGGTCTTTTGGCAGAAAGTTCCCGCAGCCGGAAAGCGTCTGGCAAGCGCGGGCGCGCCCTGAATTCATCGAACACAAATCTGGGGAAACCCTGATCATTAAAGTGGCTAGCGCCGGGGATCTCGCACGAACATTCGAATCCGCAGCCCGCTGGGTCACCCTCACCGCCACGCGCGCCAATCTTGAACGGCTCGCCAAACAGCGGCTCAGTGGGGCACAGAAGAGACGATTCGCCTGGTCGCTGCCGCCTTTTATCGCCGAAAAGGATGATCAGTACTACCGGTTAGCCGTACGCTGGTTTTTGGAAAGAGATTTCCATGCATGGGAACTCAATAACTGGGGGCATTTCGATTTCTTCGAGAAACGCGAAGGACTCAGCCTCATTGGCGGGTACCGGTTGAATGTTAGAAACCTCGCGGCCATGGCTGAACTGGCGCAGGCTGGCTGCCGCTGGAGTGTCCTGTCTCTCGAAATCACCCGTGAGGAGCTGCAACTTTGGGGGTCGGGTCCTTTCAGCACGATACCCGTGGTCTCGCTCTTCTCATGGCCACCGCTCTTCACTTCGCGTCTCATCCCCAAATTGGATGAAAACAAACCCTTTCGCACACCGCGGGATGAAACCTACTACTATGAGAAGAGGGGCGGGAATGCCTTCATTTACGGGGATCGGCCCGTCAATTGGCTGGACCATCTTCCCGTTTTAAGAAGCTATGGTTTCCGGTGTTTTCTCCTGGACCTGAGCGAGGGGGCCCCCGGCCAGATGCCGAACCTCGAACGAGTCCTTCAAAGCTGCCGGGAATCCAGAGCCGATAAACCCTTCTCGCTTTTTAACCTCGACCGTCGTCCTCAGTGATCTTTTCTGTTAACCGAGGAACCAAGGGCTAAACACTGAAAGCTAGAACTGCCCTTCGTGCGTCTTCGGGTTCTCTTGGTGTGACTTCGTGGATAAGAGAAGTTGAAACCGACTGCCGAATCAACCGTCTCTGCATAGCCGCCAGACCCGAGCATGATCGTTGTGGCAACAAGGGATTTGGTTGCTCCCCAGACTATTTCTCCCGAGATGACCTCATCCAGTGAAAGCGGGGTAGCCAGCATCGCATCAAAGGTTTTCTGGTAATACATCCTTACGAAAGAAGCGTATGTGTTCTCGAAAAAGGCATTGTACATCATCGCGATGGCAAGCAGCGAAGGGGTGATGAAAGCGATATAGGAGAGTTCCTGGTCGTCGAAGGCCACCTTCAAATAATCTCCCGCCAGATCGGGCCGGCATTGGCTCCTCAAGTATCGACAACAAGGATTTGGCGTCCCGACACTTGAATATAAGGCTGAAGGAGCTGTCAAGCAGGAAGGCTCCCGTTACATCAGTCCCATCAACTCCGTCGAAAGCTGCGAAATGATATGTCAGCATGGACACATTAAGTATGGCATTGAATATCATCAGAAAGAGCTTGACAAATATTTCACATGAGATAGCCTAAATGCCGGCGCGCTTATTCCTGCGCAGTCCAATCAGGGAGTGGGGTCAAGCGATTGATTTGACATCAAGGCGAACTGATACAGGCTGGAGTCTCTATCTCATCCGACGGCGGGAAGATCTTTTTGCAGCAATTAGTGTTCTCTGTTTTCAATACGTGTCGCTTGAAATGAGGATGTGCAGGGTGAACAGCCATTTATGAAGACAGACTTCCCTGCCAGTTGTCCATTGGCCCCGTGGGGTCTGCCAGCCGATCCTTATTCCATCGATGCGGTCTTTTATTATCTTCAAAAGGAGGAAATCCAATGAGTAATGGTATCACTTTTGATGCTCTGATTCCAAAAGACATGGCTGTGAAAGCCGAAAACGTGGGGATCGCCAAGGTCAATCTTGGACCTTACAGGATGTTCGCCCTCGCGATACTGGCCGGGGCCTTCATCGCCATGGGCGCCAATTATGCCACGACGGTCTGGGCGGGTCTTGGCAAGGTGGTGATCAATGCCGGCAAGGATGTCGCCTTCACCACCAGTATCCCCTATGGCCTTCAGCGTCTTCTCGGCGGTTTGGTGTTTGCCACCGGCTTGATCCTGGTCGTTGTCGGCGGTTCGGAACTTTTCACCGGAAACTGTCTGATCCCGATGGCCTGGGCCGACAAAAAGGTCACCACCGGGGCCATGCTGCGCAACTGGGTCATCGTTTACATGGGGAACTTTGTGGGCTCAGTGCTCACCGCCTACTTCGTGTTCCTGGGTAAACAGCACACCTTTGGCGCCGGCGCCGTCGGATTGACTGCACTCAACATCGGGATTGCCAAGACCAGCCTCGAGTGGGTGCAATGTCTTTTTCTGGCCATTTTCTGTAACGCTTTGGTCTGTATGGCGGTGTGGCTGTGCTTCAGCGCCCGCAGCACCACCGACAAGATCCTCTCCATCCTGCCGCCGATCTCGGCCTTCGTTGCCTGCGGCTTTGAACACTGCGTGGCCAACATGTACTTCATCCCCTCGGCGATTTTCATCAAAGACTTTGATCCGACCTACTTCGCTACCGTTGCTGCCAGTCTGAAGGACGGCGGAGCGATTCTCACCTGGGGGAATTTTCTATGGCGCAATCTGCTGCCTGCAACCATCGGCAACATTATCGGCGGCGCCCTTTTGGTGGGTGGCATGTACTGGTTCATTTACTTGCGTCCAAGCTGGACCGGCAGAGGGACGCTCGATAACGTATCGGGAGCAAATCAGAAATAGTTGCCGAGGCATCTTTTCGGGCAAGAAGCGATTGACTGGATGCACCGATTCACCGGGAAGATCCTTTCGAGTCTTCCCGTGTTTTTCCACGCCTGAACCCGTTGTCTACCCATGGGCTAGGAGCACAAGCCCATGCATCGTGTACTCTTGCCTTCATACCTGTCCTCAGGGGATCAATCTGCCCGGATCTTCGATCAAGCAAGACCTGCCTTCCCTGCGACTGCCTCAGCATAGGCTGTTCTCCATAACTATATTGTGCTCTTTTTCTTCTAATGAACCCATATCTGGCTGAAAGTCTGTGGAGAGCGAGTTGCGGTGGCTGTTGATCAGGACATGCGCCGTATAGCTTGTGCAGAATCTTCGCTTGAAATTCTTCCCTCGTGAGTCCCGGTGAGTTTGTTAAATATTTCTCTTGACAGGGTGTGACAGTGTCGATAAAGTTCCAAACATATAAAAGTATTGGAGAGGGAAACTTTTGTAAGCAGAAGTAACAAATGCGGATAGGTTGCACCTGTGGCACGATGATGGGTGAAATGGCAGATTCTAATTTCAAGCTCCAGGAGGTGTGCTCGGCAGAATACACGATATCAAAGGTCACACAGTTGCAGTTAGGTAACTTGTTGGAAACGTGGTGGAAATCTAATGGTGTATTGGGAGGATCTGATCAAACTTCTGCTCTTCAACCGTAATTTCTATTTTAATCGATAGCGCTGGTAATACGGAGGAAACTAGCATGCCTGAGACCAGTCCAAAAACAAAGGGTGCCGAAAAAGAGCATCCCATGGGAGATCCCCGTTACAAGGGAATTGATCGAGTCTTAAAACGGCAACTCTATCAACAGGATGCACTGATAGAGGTGCTCACCTCAGCGCAGGAAGCTTTCGGCTATCTCACTGAAGAAAGTATGATGTACGTAGCCCATCAACTCAAGCTGCCGTTTAGCTGGGTCTATGGAGTCGCCACCTTTTATCACTTCTTCTCGCTTAAACCCCAGGGCGAGCACAGTTGCATCGTGTGTCTGGGAACCGCCTGCTATGTCGGCAAGGCCGCCGACATTATCGCGAGCGTGGAGCAAGCCTACAATGTGAAAGCCGGTTCGACAACTGACGACCAAAAACTGACTCTGATCGCCACCCGCTGCTTGGGTTGTTGCGGCTTGGCGCCGGTGGTCGTTCTGGATCAAGTTGTGCACGGGAAAGAGACTCCGGAGGGGGCTCTGGCTAAAGTGCGTGAGGTGGTTGCTGGTGGCAATGGTGGCTAGCGTGAACCAGCCATTCTGCAGATCTCAACCCGAAAGGTTGTGAGCATGAGGCTTAGCCTGCATGGCTCAACTTTAAATGGAACGAATGATGTGAATGGCGAAAAGCGTTGTTGTGCGAGCCTAAATCCACTGGAAACGTTAGAATTTGAGGAGAAAACAGCGTTATGAACCGAGTAGAACTTCAAGCTATGGCCCAGGCTGAACTGGACCAGCAGCAAAAATTCCGCTGCCGAATTCTCGTTTGCATGAGTACCCCGTGTATCTCTTCCGGCGCGACTGCTGTGCAAGAAGCACTGGTAGAGGCAATCAAGGCGGGCCAGTTGGAAGCGGAGGTGGAGGCCGTTGCCACAGGTTGTCTGGGTCCTTGCAGCCGCGGACCTTTGATTACAATACAGATGCAGGGGAAAGAAGACGTCATTTACGAAAATGTTTCCCCTGACATGGCTGGGGGTCTTATTGATAAACATATCAAGGGGGCCAGTGTCCCGGCATTGGACAAAAACATCCTTCCCAGCGATCTTTCCTTTTTCACCAAGCAAATGCAGATCGTTCTCGCCGATAGCGGTGTGATCGATCCCGAGAAATTGGAACCTTACGTCGCCCGCGGCGGTTACACGGCATTAGGCCATGCGCTGCGCGAAATGAGTCCGGAAGAAGTTTGTCAGGAGATCACCAAGAGCGGACTCCGCGGTCGCGGTGGTGCGGGCTTTCCCAGTGGCCTCAAGTGGGAGATGGTCCGCAAAGCGGCCGGCGACAAGAAATATGTCGTGGCCAATGGTGATGAAGGTGACCCGGGCGCATACATGGACCGTACTTTGATGGAATCCGATCCTCACCGCGTCCTCGAGGGTATGGCGATTGCCGGCTATGCGGTCGGGGCCGAGCAAGGCTATATCTATGTCCGCGGTGAATACCCCCTTGCTGCAAAACGCCTTGAGAAGGCCGTCAAGCAGGCAGAGCGTAGAGGGTTGCTGGGCAATCGCGTTCTCGATAGCCCCTTCAATTTCCGCATCGACCTCCGGATGGGCGCCGGCGCCTTTGTCTGTGGTGAGGAAACGGCGCTGATGCAGTCCATCATGGGCCGTCGCGGCCAGCCTATGCCGCGGCCGCCTTACCCCGCTCACAAAGGATTGTGGGCGAGCCCAACTCTGCTCAACAACGTTGAGACCTTCGGCAACATCGCGGCGATCATCAACAAGGGTGCCGCGTGGTATGCCAGCTTCGGCACGGAGAAGACCAAGGGCTCCAAGATTTTCGCCCTGGCAGGCAAGGTCAACAACACCGGCCTGATCGAGGTCCCCATTGGCATCACTCTGCGCGAGATCGTGTATGACATTGGTGGCGGTATTCCCGGGGGCAAGGCCTTCAAAGCTGCGCAAACCGGAGGCCCCAGTGGTGGTTGTATCCCCGAGGAATTCCTGGATGTTCCCATTGACTACGAAAGCCTTGCAAGGCTTGGGTCGATCATGGGCTCCGGTGGTCTGATTGTCATGGACGAGACCAGTTGTATCCCGGACGTGGCCAAGTTCTTTATGGAATTCTGTATGGATGAGAGCTGCGGCAAGTGTGGCCCCTGCAGGGGTGGCACCATCCAGATGCTTCGCATGCTGGAGCACATCACCGATGGTACTGCAGACAAGGACACCATCCCGAGGCTCGAGGAACTGTGTCTGATGGTGAAGGAAGCCAGCCTTTGCGGTCTTGGACAGACCTGCCCCAACCCCATCTACAGTACGCTTCGATACTTCCGCGATGAGTATGAAGCGCACATCAAGGATCATCATTGTCCGGCCGGGGTCTGCACGTTTTCGAAAGCATCGCGCTAGGGCTGACTAAGGTGTTGTTTCAGCCAAATGAATGGTTTATGTCTCCAACGGAGGTATTATAATGTCAGAGGTTGTCACCCTTACCATTGATGATAAAATGATCAGCGCTCAGCCCGCGAAGAGTGTGCTGGCCGCGGCTAAAGATGCGGGGATCGATATTCCCACCCTTTGCTGCCTGGAAGGTCTCTCCGAACGGGGTGGCTGTCGCCTTTGCTTGATCGAAGTAGAAGGCAATCCCAGGCTGCCCGCTGCCTGCGTCACGCAGGTTCAAGAAGGAATGGTTGTAAAGACCCAAACTGAAAAGCTGCAAAAGTATCGGAAGATGATGGTTGAGCTGCTCCTGGCTGAGCGCAACCACATCTGTGCTGCTTGTGTCATGAATGGCCATTGCGAGTTGCAGGCCATGGCTGCAAGACTGGGAGTGGATCATGTGCGCTATGACTACCTGGCCCCCAACTTG
>Ga0209048_10003384_pt1 | contig 15488 bp, 16 predicted proteins | sample FrelakmetCRP12CR_FD_187146 | JGI IMG/M metagenome (GOLD analysis project Ga0209048, IMG submission 187146) | Freshwater lake sediment microbial communities from the University of Notre Dame, USA, for methane emissions studies - CRP12 CR (SPAdes)... | ecosystem: Environmental > Aquatic >... | reverse complement strand
TCTCCCTAGAAAGGAGGTGATCCATCGACAGCTTCCGCTACCGATGCCTTGTTACGACTTCACCCTTATCATCGATCCCACCGTGGCCCCTGCTATAAAACAGGGTCTTTGGGTGTTACCGACTCTCTTGGTGTGACGGGCGGTGAGTACAAGATCCGAGAACGTATTCACCGTAGCATTCTGATCTACGATTACTAGCGATTCCAGCTTCATGAGGTCGAGTTGCAGACCTCAATCCGAACTGAGATTATTTTTTTGGGATTAGCTCCGTCTTGCGACTTGGCAACCCTTTGTAATAACCATTGTAGCACGTGTGTTGCCCAGGGCGTCAAAGGGCCACGCTGATTTGACGTCATCCCCACCTTCCTCCCAGAACTTTGCTCGTTAACATAGTTAACGTTCAAAGTTCTGGGCAGTCTCGTGTGACAATATAACACACGATAGGGGTTGCGCTCGTTTCCTGACTTAACAGAACATCTTACGACACGAGCTGACGACAACCGTGCAGCGCCTGCTAGACACCCTCGAAGGCTTGTACATTTCTGTACAATGCAGTCTAGTTTCAAGCCCTGGTGAGGTTCCTCGCTTACCGTCGAATTAAACCACATGCTCCACCGCTTGTGCGGATCCCCGTCTATTCCTTTGAGTTTTAGCCTTGCGGCCGTACTTCCCAGGCGGCATACTTAACGCGTTAGCTACGACACTACGAGGGTCGATTCTCGTAATACCTAGTATGCATCGTTTACAGCGTGGACTACTGGGGTATCTAATCCCATTCGCTACCCACGCTTTCGCATCTCAGCGTCAGAAGAGTGCCAATTAAATGCCTTCGCCTTTGGTGTTCCATATGATATCAACGCATTTCACTGCTACACCATATGTTCCATTAATCTCTCACTCTCTCGAGATATACCGTTTCAAATGCAGTTTTCGAGTTAAGCTCGAAGATTTGACATCTGACTAATATATCCGCCTACATGCTCTTTACGCCCAATGAATCCGGATAACGCTTGAGGCCTCTGTATTACCGCTACTGCTGGCACAGAGTTAGTAGCCTCTTATTCTTAGGGTACCGTCACAAATTCTTCCCCTAAAAAAGCAGTTTACGACCCAAGGGCCTTCATCCTGCACGCGGCGTCGCTCCATCAGTCTTTCGACCATTGTGGAATATTCTCGACTGCAGCCTCCCGTAGGAGTTTGGACAGTGTCTCAGTTCCAATGTTGGGGGTCGTGCTCTCACACCCCCTACCCGTCATAGCCTTGGTAGTCCTTTACACTACCAACAAGCTGATAGGACACAGGCTTCTCCAAAAGCGATAAATCTTTACTCCGTAGAGCATATCGTGTATTGTTCCACCTTTCGATGAATTATCCACGACTTTTGGGAAAATTCCTATGTATTACTAACCCGTTTGCCGAGGGTCTAAACCCTCTCGACTTGCATGCCTTATCCACGCCGCCAGCGTTCATCCTGAGCTAGGATCAAACTCTCAAAAAAGATAAATAAATTTATCTTGCTTAGATTTCAACCTAAGACTTTATAAAGAAGTTTTAATTCTCTAAGTTTGAATAGACTCTATATTCCGACTTTCGTCGGAAAGGACTAATCGCAAAAAATTGCGATTATTTTTATTTACCCCGTTGATGAAATTTTGTGAAAACAAAATTTTATTTTACGGGGCTTGCTGAACATATATTCAATTATTAAGCTGCATTCCATAACTGCAAATTATCTAAGAAAAAAATTGTTGATTTTTTTCTTATTTGATCTGAAGTTATAAATCGTCTGAGCAACCAAGGTTCCCTTTTCTCGAGTTAAGAGAACCTAGACCCAAATTGGGGTCTCGCCGTCGATATGTCTTCGCATTCAAGGGATTTTTAGATCCACGAAGACCAGGTGGCGTGGCGCTCATTCTTTAATTTCAAATTGGTCAGGAGGGTAGAGCATGTACACGCCCCGCCCTCCTTGATTCGACGAACTGATTTTAGGAATCATGCCGGCTTTAGTTGGTCATATAGTCTGACATGAATCGCCTCTCTCCGGACACATAGGTCATAGAAGCGGCTTGGTTCGCCGAAAATTTATTATGCCCAGCGATTCAGCCGGTAGGTGTGATGGTTTAAACTAATTGTCTCGAGACATTCCATCATCCTTGCCAACTGAATCGCCAGAACCTTATATTCAATGAACAAAAAACACATCTTTATATGCAACATTTTTACACACAAAGATGTATTCTTTTCACCCAAACTTAATCAAATTTTAGTTGATAGTTTTAGCGGCTTTGTTGTTAATGGTTACTTAATTTATAAGCTTTATTAGTTTAGCCAATTCTGAAATATCTGTCAAGTCCGCCACGAAAACTAACTTCTGTGGATATCTTAAGTCGAAAAAGCCCCATTTTTAGGGGCTTTTTAAATATTCGTGTTAATCCGTGTAAATTCGTGTTTTTACATCATCATGCTCGGATCCATCCCCGGCATGCCGTGGCCGTGTTCTTCTTTCTTTTCCGGCTTATCCGTGATTACAACTTCGGTGGTCAGAAACATGCTGGCCGCGCTGACTGCGTGTTCCAACGCACTGCGCACAACTTTAGTTGGATCAATAATTCCAGCTGCCACTAAATCTTCAAACTTATCCGCCGCCGCGTTATAACCAATATTCGTATTGCCTTTTTTATGTTCGCCGATGATATTATACAGAACGAGTGATCCGTCTTTGCCGGCATTAGCCGCGATCTGCTTGATTGGTTCCAAAATTGCTGAATCAATAATGTGCGCGCCCGGCTTATCTTCCTTTTTGTCTGTGAGTTCAGTGAAAGCATTGCTCGCTTGCGCCAAAGCCAAACCGCCGCCTGGTACAAATCCTTCTTCAATCGCTGCGCGTGTCGCGTTCAAAGCATCCTCGATGCGATCCTTCTTTTCCTTCATTTCTGCTTCTGTTGCCGCGCCGACCTTGATCACTGCCACTCCGCCAGAAAGCTTGGCCAGACGTTCTTGTAATTTATCTTTGTCATAATCCGATTCGGCCAGCTCTTTTTCTTTTCTAATTTGTTCAATCCGTATTTTTAATTTTTCCGCGTCGCCTTTGCCTTCCACAATCGTCGTATCATCTTTGGAAGCCACGACTCGGCGCGCTCTACCTAGATCATTTAGCTCAGCTTTCTCTAATTTCAAACCAACTTCTTCAGAAATTACTTTGGCACCAGTAATAATTGCAATGTCCTCAAGCATCGCTTTCTTACGATCGCCAAAGCCCGGAGCTTTGATACCCAAAACATTGAATGTCCCGCGCAGTTTATTTACAACAAACGTCGCCAATGCGTCTCCCTCGATTTCTTCCGCAATAATGACAATGTCTTTCTTGCCACTTTGCGCCACTTTTTCCAAAAGCGGCAAAATTTCCTGAATTGATGTGATTTTTTTGTCCGTAATCAAAATATATGGATCCTCAAATTCGGCCTTCATGGATTCGGCGCTGGTTATCATATAGGGAGAAATGTAGCCCTTATCGAACTGCATGCCTTCCACCACTTCTTTTTCCACACCAAAAGATTGCCCCTCTTCCACAGTGATCACGCCGTCTTTGCCGACGGATTCCATCGCTTCGGCGATAATCTTTCCAATTTCTTTGTCATTGGCACTGATGGACGCCACTTGCGCGATTTCTTCCTTGGTAGAAACTTTCTTGCTAATTTTTTTCAATTTTTCAATAACTTCAGCTAATTTATTTTCCATTTCATATTTAATCTCAATTGGGCTCACTCCAGAAGAAACGAGCTTCAGACCCTCGGTAATCATGGCTTGTGCCAAAACCGTCGCCGTCGTGGTTCCATCACCAGCCACTTCATTAGTTTTCGAGGCCACCTCTTTGATTATTTCCGCCCCAATATTTTCAAATTTATCTTCCAATTCGATTTCCTTGGCCACGGTTACGCCATCTTTGGTAATAACCGGCGCGCCATAACTTTTATCAATCACCACGTTGCGGCCTTTGGGCCCCAGAGTTATTTTGACAGCGTTGGCTAATTTGTCCACACCTTTTTTGAGGGCGCTACGTGCCGCTTCATCAAAAATAATTTGCTTTGCCATATGATTAGTTCTTAGTTTTTAGTTAATAGTTTTTAGTAAATTATTCCAGAATAGCGATGATGTCGCTTTCGCTGATGACTAAATACTCCTTGTCATCGATCTTTATTTCATCTGGTGAATATTTTTTAAACATTACTTTATCTCCAATTTTTACGGACATCACCGCGCGCTGTCCATTTTCTAAAGGTTTTCCCGGACCGACCGCAATAATTTCTCCTTTTTCCGGTTTCTCTTTATCAATTGTTTCCGGAATCACAATGCCGGATTTGGTCACTTCGTTTTCTGTAATTGCTTTCACGACTACATTGTCGTTGAGTGGTTTTAGGTTCATTTTTATAAATATTAATTATTATTTAGACTCATTAGCACTCAACATAATCGAGTGCTAATCTTATTTTAGTCGATACTTTTTTGTATGTCAAGACTGTATTTTACAATAAAAATAGCCCTAAAAAAAAGCTACTTTTAAAAAATCGGTAAGAAAATTATTTTCTTCTTATTTCTTTTATCTCCCCTGGCATGTATTTGCGCAAAACTTCCGGAATCACAACGCTGCCGTCTGCTTGTTGAAAATTTTCCAGAATTGCGATGAAAATTCTTGGCGATGGAAGCGCGGTATTGTTCAACATGTAGACATATTTTTTATTGCCGTCTTTATCTTTATATTTCACATTCAAGCGGCGGGCTTGCCAATCCAAAAAGATGCTGGCTGATCCGGTTTCACCCCAGCGGTTGAGTCCTGGCAGCCAGGCTTCGAGATCATACTGGCGGTATTTCCCCGCGCTCAAATCGCCAGTGCAAATAATAATTTGCCGATATGGGATTCCCAATTCCTCATGCATCTCTCTAGAAATCGCCACCATTTCTTCTTGCAATTTTTCCGCTTCTTTAATATCTGTCTTGCCTAAAATTACCTGCTCTACCTTCATAAACTCATGCACGCGATATATCCCCTTGGTGTCTTTGCCGTAACTGCCAATTTCACTGCGGTAGCATTGGCTATAGCCGCAAAGCTTCATCGGTAATTGGGTCTCATCCAAAACTTCTCCGGAATAATAGGCCAGAAGCGACGGCTCGGCCGTGCCAATCAGAAATTTTTTCTCTTTGCATTTGCTGCCGTCTGATTCTTTATCGGGGGTAGCTACTTCATAGATTTCATCCGTTTCCGGATCATATTCCAAGCCCTTAAAATAGCCACTGCCAAACAAAGGAAATTCTTTAACGAGAGTCGGAGGGATCATTGGCGCATAGCCTTTTTCCACCATCTTGTGCATCGCGTACATCATGAAGGCCATCATTAATGAAGCGCCCTCGTTTTTGACATAATAGCCTCGGTAACCGCCAACTTTGGCTCCGCGCTCCAAATCCAAAATATCCAGCTCCTTTCCGATTTCAATGTGCGTTTTGGGAGTAAACTCAAATTTTGGTACCGTGCCGGATCTATACAACTCAACGTTGTCCGCTTCGCTGTTTCCGATCGGCGTATCCGGTGAAGAAATATTAGGAACTTTTACCATCAGCATTTCAAAATTCCGTCTTATCTTTTTATATTCCGGTTCGGCTTTTTCCATTTTGGCTTTTATTTCTTTGCCCTTTTCAATGACCTCCTTGCGCTCTTCGTCACTCCTTGCCTCATGAATCAGTTCATTGATATCATTCTTTAACGCGCTCAATTCTTCGATGTATCCCATCGCCTCCCGCCTTTTTTCATCCAGCATTAAGAGCTCATCCAAATTCAAATTTATACCCTTGTCTATAATGGATTTTTTCAGCTCCTCTTTGTTTTCGTGGATATATTTTATGTCCAACATGTTAGTATTTTAAATTATTTCTTTTTAAAAAGCAAGTGATTAAGCCTTTTTATAAAAGAATTTGTTTTTAATTATTTTTTTATAGATTCCATGTTCTGAAGTGACTTCCCGTAAAAATAGAGTGGCCGCAATCGACACAATAATGGCAATCTCCACGCTAACAAACATCAAAACGTAAAAAACAACAGTTCCCAAAAAAGCTGACATAATGTAGCCGGATTTTTTATGAAAAGCAAAAGGCACATCGCCCATCACCGCATCGCGAATCACGCCCCCGCCAAAGCCGGTCACCATGCCCATGAAGACACAAGCTAACGCAGTAATTATTCCGTGACCGTTGCCATGAAAAAGATGATTGTAGGTTACAGAAGTTCCAATGATTGCAAAAGCTGAAAGCCCGATGGAATCCAAAAATCGAAAAAAAGTAAAGCCTTTTTTGAAAACGTGCGGAACCAGATAAGTGGCAATGCCGCCGACAACGGCCACCAAAAGATAATTGGGGTCTTTAAGATAAAATAATGGTGTTCGCCCGATGATCAAGTCTCTAACAGTTCCGCCGCCAACCGCCGTGATCACTCCCAGCAAAACTACGCCGAAAATATTCAACTCTCTGCCTCTCGCTTTGAAGGCGCCCGAAATGGCAAAGGCTAAAGTTCCAATAAGATCAAGGATGTACATAGTTTATTTAAAAATTTTTAAGTCAGTTGAATATTTTTTTCTTATATCAGGCCTTTTGGGAAGTTTCCCGCTTTTCAATATTAGGCTCCAATAAAAACTAAGTAGCGTATGTAGATATTTATTTTCAGGCGTAAAAAAATAATTTTCGCCAACTTTTCTTTTGACTTGCTTTAGAGCGTCGATTGGCAAGTCAATACTGTCAGTTAAAAAATTGAATCCGATTTTATTTTCAATCTTTTCAACTGGCATAACTGAAAAAATCGGCGATGAATCTTTTATAAAAAGCTCTATTTTATCCCTGGAAACTTTACCGCGCCTGAATATAGAATATCTCGTAGCCCAGCCTTTGTTTTTTTGGGCCAAAGACTCAACTTCTTTTTTCGTCTTTGCAAAATCATCTTTTAAAACAAAAGCATCCGCGTCTTCATTAATTCTTACAAATTTTCCAGCCACTCCGGCAATTCCCACCCCGCCAAAAATCTGATATTTGATTTCGTTTTTTTCTAATGCTGGCAAAACTTTTTCAAATATAGGATCCAGATGTTCATTCATAATTGGTTTATTTTTTAATAATTCTCTAATTCTCAATCCTCCTGTTTTAATTTTTTACCATATATGGATGAATGGTAAAATATACTACTGCAATAGATTCTTTATGAATTTGTGTTTTGCGTATTTATCAAGAAGACTTCCAGAGTACTCTCTCCCAGTTTTTTTCTTGTTGCTTTCTTCTATTTTCTTAATTTTATCTGAAATAATGGCTAACTTATTATCATCGCTTCTCAACCAATGTTCAACCTTATTAATCGTTTGAAAACTCACTTTTAATTTTTTTCTTATTACATCATAACCTTCGTCCTTTAAGAGCATCTTGGCGATCTGGATTCTGCGTGCAACCATCAGAACTTCACTCGGGGTAAGAAGCCCAATCATAAATCCAAAAACTTCCTCTCTGGATCTCAACATAGCAATAATTTCCAGTAGCTCGCCGACTATTTTTTGTTTTTCCTTTTTATCAATTGAATAAACTCTGACTTTCGCCATATTCTTATTTTTATTTTGTAAATCTTTTCCACAATATACCAATATTACCATATATAGGTGAATGGTAAAGCTCTAACTCAAGAAGTTTTTCTTTAATTTGGATAAGTCTTTTTTATTTTCAATCAGTAGCCCGCTATGAAGCTTATACAGCAACGGAACAACCCCGCAATCTTTGCATTTTCCCCACTGACAACCTTTGGATTTTTTGTGAAGCTTTCGGCACATTGCAATTTCCGAATCAAAAATTTTTTTGGTTATTTTCATACAATCACTTGATTGTTTTAATAAATTCATCAATCGTTTTATATCTTTCCTTAAACATAAGATATAGTGATTCTGGTTTTTCCGGTTCTCCTATTAAAATTAATGGCTTCCCGAGACCAAATGCAATACCTGCCTCGATATGCGCTGAGGTTCCAGCTGGCAAAAGAAGTATGACCTTATTAGCATTCTTCAGCCCATTTAAATCCATTTCAAATACGTGCTGAAAATATGGATCATTATAAAAATCTTTGACGCTCTCATGGTGCTTCATTTGTTCTTCAGGATGAGCATCAGCATTATTCGGATCTGCGGGTAATTCACAAAAATTATAACAAGTCTTGCCTTTTTCTTGCAGCATTTTTATTAAAAGCTCGCATTGATCTTTATTTCTAAATTTTGAAACGATCGTATAGTCCGTCATGACTTTAAACTTATTTTTGTTAAATCACCATCTAAAATTACGTCTGCCATCGCTTTAATTTCATCAGAATAAGAAACGTCAGGAATTGGATAAAGCAGAAATACTTTTTTATCATTCACATGCGCAAAGCCGATTTCCATCAGAGTATTGCCGCCAATATAGTTTTTGATGCCATTTTTGTCGAAATTTAAAATCAAAACCGCATCACTATTTTTTATCTCATCATGATATTGTTTGATGTAATTCTGTTCTTTTTTTAGGGCAGCATGTTCCCTCCTAATTCTTTCCATAAGTTCCGGCATTTCTCCTTTTGCTGATTTTATGTAGTGTTCATGCACAAAAACATCGTGTCCAATTTTTTCGAGCTTTCCCTTATACTCAACCATTTCGTGCCTAAATTTTGAACTGCCACAAATTACTATTTTCATATTTTATAACCTATTTCTTTTAACAACCCCACGATTGTTTCCAGTGGTATGCCGCGTAAATAATTATTATAACTTCCCTTGATACTTTCAGTAAACGAGGAGCTGTAGTGACACAGTGGATCAAATCCAATCGCATATGTTGTGAAATTAGGATCTTGATCAAGATATTTATTAATCTCGGATTCTGACAGCTCGCGTAATTTTATTTCCGTTTCCGCCACGCTGGAAAGTGTTTTGTTTTCAGAAATATTAATCAAGTGGATGCCGGTATAAAATTTATGAATGTTCCCGGATAATTTTTTGAGCCTTTGAAAAGCTTCTTCTCTGTCTTTTGGTTTTTCCAAAATTTCACCCTTAAACCAGCCGACAGAATCAAACCCGATGACTATGCCTTCTTTATAATTCTCAGCGACTGCTTCCGCTTTTCTCTTGGCCAATTCCAAAACCAGTTCTTCTGGATGGCCCGGACGCCCGTCAAATGTTTCATCCACATTGCTTCCTGCCGCCTCAAAATCGATATCCAGCATTTTGAATGCCTCCTGGCGATATGGAGAAGTTGTAGCCAAGATAATTTTTTTCATCTGACTAAATAAATTGATAATATCCCATACAAAATTCCCAAAACAATTCCGCCAAGGATATCACTCGGATAATGCATGCCGTTGCGTAAGCGAGCAAAGGCCATGAAAATAGCAAAAAGCAGAGCAACCGGCCAGATGACTGGATAAAAATAATACAAAACTGTTAAAATACCCACGGTGATAGACATATGGCTGGAGGGAAAAGAGGGACTCTGATGCAGGGTACCATTCGGAGTGATTATTCCTGGATGAGCCAAATATGGCCGGGTTCTCTTAGGTAAAAAAATTGGCAAAAGATATTTAAAAATTCCCTCGCTGATTAGAAAATGCAAAGTGGTCGCGATCGCCAAGGCCAGAAAAATGATTCTTCCTTGATTTTTATCTAAAATCAAAATCAGCATAGCGACAACTGACCAAAAAATAGCCAGCACTGGAATGCGGCTGGCAAAATCGGTGACATCGCTTACGCGCTTGCCCCCCAAGTTATTGAAAAATTTTACAATTTTAAGCTCCATAGTTTATATCGCAAACCAACGTTTGAAATCAGCCAGTCTTTTTTTGACTAATCTTTGTTCATCTTTGAAAAAAATCTTATGCTGATAATCACGTTCTAATTTCTCAATATTTTTGCGCATCATTAGGGCATATTCTTCGGAAGCAACAACGGCAATCCCTAAATAAAAAGACGGCAAGAAATGATTCAGGGCGTCCGCTGTCGTTACTATTTTTTCTTCCAGTGTCTTGGGATGATATTTGCGGCAACGATGCCGAAGGGCAATGTTTTTCACTCTTTCGGCGGTTTTTTTGTCAAAGCCTTCCTTGACCATCATTTCATAAGCTTTTTTAGCGCTCATTTCGTCATGATTTTTACGATCTTCAGTCAGCGAAACGTCGTGTAAAAGCGCACCCAGCCAAACAATATTTTCGTCCGCTTTGTATTTTTTGGCCATTTTCCGGCTCTCTTTCACGACTGGCACAATATGAAAGTCCCAAAAATCCTGCAGCAACTTTCGTTCAACCGCGTCCATGTTTTTTTTGGGTGGATTATAAAAAAGCTTCTTGACCTTTTTGGATATTTTTTCAATCTGCTGCTTGGTCATAAGATTGAAACAAAAATTTATTTATACAATTTAAATTTATCGGTTATTTCTTCAACCGCTGCTTTTTTTCCGAAGATCAAGACCCCGAGATATTCGACTTCATCCGCATTTTTTCCAGAAACTGAATCGATTATTTTTTTATCATCTGAGGTCACTATCATCTCCCTAATAAATTCAACGGCCATGAGTTTATTTTCTCTGGCTGATCTTATTAAATCTAGTATCTCCTTATTTGATCCAGCTTGTTTAATTATTGTCGCATGCTGCATATTTAACTTGATTTTTTCATTGTCCTTGGTAAAAATATTGTCTTGATACAAAATTTTCCTTCCTTCCCTGGCGGCAAAAGAGGCATTGAGATTGGCAATGGTATTCATTTCTTGCCATGGTTCCATATCCGATCCCTTGTTGACTATAGCCACAGCAATTTTGGTTTCTTTTGCTTTTGCTTCAACATTAGTGACTTCTCTTACTGTCGGAAAAATTACTGTCTCCCGCACGGATCTGTTCATCATGAAAGAAAAAAATCGCTCGCTCATGCCGAATCCAAAGGCTGGTGGCATTCCATATTCCAAGGCTTCGACAAAGTCTTCGTCCATCATTTGCGCTTCTTTATCTCCGGCTTCACGCGCCTGCATCTGGTTTTCAAAACGCTGTTTTTGGTCGATTGGGTCATTTAATTCTCCAAAAGCATTGCAAAGCTCACTGCATCCAGCGACAATTTGGAAGCGCAAGACTTTTTTCGGATTGTTTGGATCAACCTTGGCCAGCGGTGAAATTTCCGGCGGATGTCCGGTTAAAAAACAAGGTTGAATTAATTTTTGGCGAACTGTTTTTTTGTAAAGTGTGTCGATCATTCTGCCTTTGCCGTATCCTTTCTCATATTTAATTTTTAGATCGTCTGCTTTCTTTTTTAACTCATCAACGGAAACATCCTCGTTTAAATCAATTCCGGTTTCCTTTTTGAATTCCGTAAAATAATCAACTATTGGAAGTTTCACATTCCAATTTATTTTTTTGCCCTCATATTCGTGCTCATGACTTCCTAGTACTTTGAAGACGATTTCTTTATACATTTTTTCTATAAATTCCATTCCTTTCTCTAAATCCGAATAAGCCCAATAAAATTCCATATGATCGAATTCTTGAAGATGATCCCTGTCCATGCCCTCGTTGCGAAAAACCCGTCCGATTTCAAAAACTTTTTCATAGCCACCAACCAAAAGTCTTTTCAGCGGCAATTCTAAAGAAATGCGCAGATAAAAATCTTGATCCAGAGCATTGTGATGTGTCACGAATGGTTCAGCGTCAGCGCCACCCGGAACATGCTCCAAGACTGGCGTCTGCACTTCTAGAAATCCTTCACCAGCCAAAAAATTGCGAATCGTCTGCCAAAAAATATTTTTCTTGCGGAAAAGTTCGCGCGTTTCTTCATTCATCATGAGATCCAGATAGCGCTTGCGTAGCTTTTCTTCGACATCTTTGATGCCGAAATGTTCTGTGGGTATCGGCCGGATATTTTTGGAAAGCACAAGCCAATTAGAAACTTCTAAAGATTTTTCGCCAGCTTTGGTGATGAATAGTTTGCCGGTTGCTTGGACAAAATCCCCGATCTCTACCGCATCGACGAAAAGTTTATAATTTTCAGCGCCCTTCTTATTCAAAAATAGTTGGATTTTTCCTGTTTCATCTTCAATATGGGCAAAGGCCACATTGCCCATTGCACGCAATGATTTCACCCGCCCAACTAGCGTGATATCTTTTTCAGTAAGCTTATCAAACTGTTTCAGCGCCTCAGCGTTCGTCATCGATCGTTCTGTTTTCTCCGGATATGAATCTAGCCCGGCCTTTTTAATCTGATCCAGTTTGTCCAGCTTAGTTTGAAGTATGTCTTCACGCATATTTTAGTAAGTTTAACCTTGTTTAGTGCCTTAATAATAGCCTACATACACAAAATTGGCAACAAAAACAGCCCCACGCACCTGGGACTGTTTTTTTTAAAAGATAGCTATTTCACATCCAGAATTTTATACTTCATCCTCCCACCGGGAGTTTCAATTTCCACCGCGTCATCTTTGCGCTTACCCAAAAATCCCTTCCCCATCGGACTTTCATTCGAAATTTTCAATTCGCTTGGATTGGCTTCGTTGGATCCAACAATCTGAAATTCCATTTCCGATCCGTTGAATTTAACTTTGACTTTGGAACCCATCTGGACAACATCCACTGACTTATTGAAGGCAACAACGGTCGATTCCTTGAGCAAAAACTCTAATTCCGCGACGCGCGCTTCGTTTTCCGCTTGCTGGTGCTTGGCTTCGCTATATTCCGCATTCTCACTCAAATCGCCCTGTTCTTTCGCCTCTTTGATCGCATTGGCGATTCTTTGCCTTGTTGTTGTTTTTCTTTCTTCTAATTCATCTTTAATTTTTTTCAAACCTTCTTCGGTTATAAATTTTGGCATTCTCTTTTTTTAGTTTATTAAAAAATACCGCTTTAAGCAGTACGCAATTATTATTTATTTATCCAAATCAACTGTTATAAGCTATTACCAGCCCAATTGTATCACAAGTAAAAAAGCTGTCAAATGTAGCCATATTAACAAAAAAGAAGGCCTTGAAAAGCTTTCTTTTTAAACTAATTTAGCAAAAAATGCTACTTTCCCAGTTCCTGCTCTATTGCTGTTTTCAAATCATCCGCACTGGTCACCCCATTTTTAAACTGGTTATTGATGAAAATCGCCGGTGTGCCAGAAACTCCGAAACTATTGGCCTCACTTACACTGTTGTCAATTTTGCTTTGATATTTTTTGCTATCCAAACATTGATTGAATTGGTCTGTGTTCAGGCCCAAAACTTTCGCGTAATCCTTAAATTTTTGCGTGTCAGTATTGCCTGTCCAATCATCTTGGCTCCCAAAAAGCTTGTCGCCATATTCCCAAAACTTGTTTTGCTCCAGCGCGCATTGCGCCGCCAAAGCCGCGCCGTTAGCCTGCGGATGGATCGGCAATGGTAATTCTTTATAATCAAACAGTACTTTGTCAGCATAATTTTTCATCGTATCCCGAAGCGTCGACCAAAAAAGTTTGCAATATGGACACTGAAAATCAGAATAGACAACTACTTTAACATTCGAATCTGTTTTGCCGAAAGTCGCGTCGCTTTCTTTGACTTCCGGAGTGGCCAGATATTTGCCCGGCGTCAAGCCCAGCTCGTCTGTTTTCAAGGCATACTGATTGTCTTTTTGATCAAATAACACCTGTGCCTGGGAATAAAAATCAGTCTTAGCCACCGCTGAATCAAAAACAAACGCCGGCAAGGTCTTGATTCCAAATTTATTTATCAAGTCCTTGGCTTCAGGAGAATTAAAATCAATTTTTCGGGCGCTAATCGTCGGGATAACCCTGCGCATCCAAACAAGCGCTTCTGACGGGTCGCATTTGTCGCCACACGTATCGTCGCTCAAAACTTTCACTTCCACCATCGGTTCGCCGTAAGCCACCCAAGTTTTGCCGCCAGCTTCAAAAATCTCGCTTTGATTCAAGTTTTTTTGCGAAAAACCGTCACCCCGCATCAATTGCGCCACATCCACAAAAAGACTGCCGACAAAGAGTCCTGCCAAAAGAATTACAGCGGAGATTAGATTTTTTATCTTTTGATCTTCTTCCATAAAATTTATTATTCGAGGTTCGACCTCTGATACTCTTTTAACGCCTCGAGGTCGAACCTCTTATAGGCTAAAAAAATTATTGATTATTGGTGCAACTCGCGCCCTCCGCTGAATTCTGATCGGCCCCCTGGCTCTCAGCCTTATCTGCTTTTGCATTTTGTTTTTTGATCAAGTCGGTTTGCAGTTTATTGATGCTGTATTGCTGAATTCCTGTCCTCATTTTGTAATCGTTGTATCCGATGGTAATTCTTTTGTTGGCTTCCGTTTTGACCGCGACGCCAACTAAGATTCCCAAAATCAAAAATAATACAATTTCAATATAAAAATCCTTTTTGCTCGGTTCTACTTTTTGCGGTTCAGCCAGCAATTTTATTTCTTCGTTGTTGTTTTTTTCGTCTTCCATAATTAAATTTTACCACGCCAAAAAGGTGGGCGCAATGTTGCAAAATATTCAATTTATTGCGCAATATCATTCTTTCCGCAACGCCTCCATCGGCGTCAACTGCGATGCTTTGCGCGCCGGATAATAGCCGAAGATTATTCCCACCGCCACGGAAAAACCGGTGGCAATAAGAACTGATTGCAAAGTGACCGCAAGATTTAAATTGAAACCTAAGCGGGCAAAAATCAAAGCCAGCAAAGTCAAGCATAAATATCCCAAAACAATCCCGACAATTCCTCCGGCAAAAGTCACAAAAATTGCTTCCCACAAAAATTGTTTCAAAATATCTTTGGCCTTGGCTCCCACGGCCTTGCGCAAGCCAATTTCAAAAGTCCGTTCCACCACGGCCACATACATCACATTCATAATCCCCACTCCTCCGACAATCAGCGAGATCGAAGTCAGCGCCAAGAGCAAAATATTGATCGTGTTAAAAACCGTGCCGATGATATCCTGCACTTCCTTGAGCGAAGTCACGGAAAAATCATCCTTATTCGGATCAGTAATATTATGTTGGCGGCGCATCGTATCCATAATATCCGCCCCGGTTGCATCCAGAAGATTTTGATCATGAACCTTAATGAGGATGTTGTGCAAATAATCGATGCCCAGGATTTTTTTATTGAGCGTCTGAACCGGCAGATAAATCAGCTCGTCATAATTCACAACGCCAAATGTCCCGCGCTTGGCCAAAACGCCGACAACTTTGTAATTTTTATTGCTGATTTTTATCTCTTTTCCAACCGCTCCACTGTCCCCAAAAAAAGTTTCTTTAATGTCCGGCCCGATAACTACCACTTGCGCGAGACTGCGATCTTCAGCCTCCGTGAAAAAATTTCCTTCCGCCACCTTAACGCCAGGATCCGTTTGCAACACGCCGGCACTAGTGCCGAAAAGCAAGGTGCGTTTTTTCACGCTTTGATAAGTGGCAATTTCCTGCGTAAAATTAGCCGTGTAT